>FWWM01002405.1_pt1 | contig 50808 bp, 38 predicted proteins | sample 2228351 | NCBI WGS metagenome assembly FWWM01 (sample SAMEA103939774, study PRJEB20133) | metagenome | reverse complement strand
TTGCCCCATCCCCGTCGGGTCTCCACTTACTAAACCCACGCGCACACGCACCGGCAACCGCCTTTCCCGCGCGTCATGCGAAATTCCTGGGCTCGCGCATAGGGGGCTTTACTTTTCCCGTGATTCGGGCTACCATAGAACCATCCCCCGAGCGTGCGCGCAAGGTCGCGCTAGGACGGCGAAGCGGGAGGCCGGCGTGAACGCCAACCGGTTTCGCCATTGCCAAACTGAGGTTTGCTACGTTGCTGAGACTGAAACGCCTCGAACTCCAGGGCTTCAAGTCCTTTGCCGACCGGACGGAACTCCGCTTCGATGGAGCCGGCATCATCGCTATCGTGGGGCCCAATGGCTGCGGCAAGTCCAACCTGGCGGACGCTATTAACTGGGTCCTGGGCGAGCAATCCGCCAAGACGCTTCGCGGCGCGCGCATGGAAGATGTGATCTTCGCCGGGACACGCGAGCGCAAGCCGGTGTCGCTGGCCCAGGTCACCATTGTCCTGGCGGAGCCTTCCGTGGTGTCCGACCCCAGCCCTGCCAAGCCCAATGGTCACCCCGTCAATGGCAAGAGCGCTTCGCGCCCGCGTGAAATCACGATCACACGCCGCCTGTTTCGCTCCGGTGAAAGCGAGTACCTGATGGACGGGCGGCCTGCGCGTTTGCGTGATATCCAGGACTTCTTTATGGGGCTCGGTCTGGGACCGGACTCCTACGCCATCATCGAGCAAGGGCGCATCGGGCAGATCCTCAGTTCGAAGCCGCAAGATCGCCGCTTGCTCCTGGAAGAAGCGGCCGGCATCAGCCGTTACAAGGCGCGCCGCCGTCTGGCCGAAGCCCGGCTCGAGGGCGCCAAGCACAACCTGGAGCGGGTCTTCGACATTCTGGAGGAAGTCGGACGCCAGGTCAATTCGTTGAAGCGCCAGGCGGCCAAAGCGCGGCGCTACGAAGAGCTGAAAGCTCAGATGGACGCACAACTGCGCCTGGTGCTGGCCGCACGCCACCGACTTCTGGAACGAGAAGCCGCGAAGATCGCGCTGGAGCTGAACCTGGCGGCTTCGGCTGCGCAATCGCTGACGGCGCAGGTGGCCGAGAAGGACAGGGATCACGGGACCTTACAGGCCGTGGTTTTCGAAACCGAGACCCGGCTGACCGAGGCCCGGAGCCGGTTAGCCGAGCTGAACCTGGCTCTGGAGCGCACCCGGGGCCGCCTGGAATCCCAGACCCGCCAGATTGCTGGAATCCAGGAAGGCCAAACTCGTGGGGCAGCCCAACTGCGCGAAATCGAAGAGCGGCTGGGACGCTTGAAGGAGGAGGTTGCCCGCCACGAGTCGAACCTTGCCGCCCTCAAACAGGAAGCGGCGCAAGCCCGGACGCACCTGGAAGCCAAGAGCCGAGAACGGGAGCGGCTGGACGGCGCGGTTTCCGAAGGTGAGCGCGCCATCGAGTCCTCGCGCGTGGCGATTTTGCGCTTGCTGGGCGAAGCCTCGCAACTCCGCAATCAGCTTGCGCAAATGGAGGAGCACCTGGCAGCCATCCAGCGCGATCAAGCCCGGGCTGCGCGGGAAGAAGAGGCCGCGTCCTCGGACTTGAAATGGTTGGAGCAGACCCGCGCAGAGCTCTCGCAGAAAGCCGCCGCCTGCCAGCTCGAATTGGAACGGCTGACCGAGCAGCGGCGCCGACTGGAGGAGGCGCTGGCGACGGCACGGCGGGAAGCAGCCGCCACGCGAGAGGAACGAGACCGCCTGCGTACCGAGTTCTCAGAGTTGAAGGCGCGACGCAATTGGCTGGATGAGATTCTTTCGCATCGAGCTTACACCACCGAAGCCGTGAAGCGTCTGTTCACCGCCATCGAGCGCGGGCAGGAGCGCGAGTTCCGGCCGCTGGGGGTGCTGGCCGACTTCGTCGAGGTCGAGCCGGCCTGGGAAAGCGCCGTCGAAGAATTCCTGCACGAGGAACTCGAGTACGTGGTCGTCGAGTCCTGGTCCCAGGCGCAGCGCGGACTGGAACTCCTCCGGGCGGGTGGCGAAGGTCGTGCGACCTTCCTGGTGCTGCCGGCCGAGGAGCAGGCAGCCTGCCTCGATGCGGAAGCGCCTGCGGATCCCGAAATGCAAGGGCCGCTGACGAGCGTTCTCCGAGTCGGCCATGGGTTGTCGAAGTACTTGCCGCGATTGAAGCGCTGCCGGCTGGTGCGGAACCCCGAGGCTGCCCGGCGGCTTGCAGCGGCGCATCCGGACCTCTACTTCCTGCTGCCGGACGGCGTCTGTTACCACGGGTGCGCCCTCAGCGGCGGCAAGAAGACGGTGGGCGGACCGCTAGCCCTCAAGCGCGAGTTGCGCGAGCTGAAAACGAAGGTGGAGCTGCGCCAGCAGCAGATGGAAGCGGCCGCCGCCAGGTTGACTCAGCTCGAACAGGAGATCGCATGCCTGGAAGCGGAACTAGAACGCCTGCGGGCCCTCGAGCAGCGCTACGACAAGGAAGCGGTTGGGCTGGAGCACGAGCGCAAAAAGCTGGCCGAGGAAATCAACCGGGCCTCGTCGCGCCTTTCGCTGGCCGGTTCCGAGCAGAAGCGGCTGATCGCAGAGAGGGACGCCGTCGTTCAAGAGCGCCAGCGCCGACTCCAGACGCTTGCCGAGATCGAGAACCGCCGGCAGGAGCTGGAGCACAGCACGGCTCAGGCGCGCGAACAACTCGAGCAACTCCGAGCCGCAGCCGCACGCTGCGCAGAGGAGCACTCCGCCCTGCGCGTGGAGCTGGCGGGCGTTCAGGAACGAGAGCGCAGCGAGGCGGCGACGCTGACCAGGCTGGAAAACCAGCTCCGCGAGCTGGAGGATCGGCGCAGAGAGCTGGCCGCGGAACTGGAACGCTTGAATCAAGAACGCACGCGATTGACGGCGGAAAATGAAGAATTCCAGGAGCGGCTGGCTTCCCTGACCGCCGAGGTCGCGGCCGCGCAGCGACAGGTGCAAGAGCTGGAGGGGGTGGAAATCGAGCGCCGGCAGCAGCTCAGCCGGCTCGAAGAGGCCTTACGCCAGTTGCGCACGGAAGCGCAGGCAGCCCAGGACCGCCGGGCGCAGGTTGAACTGGAGCTCGTCAAGCGTCAGGCGGAGCTGCGCTTCCTCGACGAGACGAGTCGCAAGGAGCTGAACACGCCGGTGGCCGATCTTTCGCAGGGCGACGAGATCACGCCGGATGAGGAAACGCTGGCGGCCGCGGAGCAGAAATACCAAGAACTCAAGGCCAAAATTGAAGCTCTGGGTCCGGTGAACCCGCAAGCCCTCGAGGAGTATCAGGAGACGCAACAGCGGTACGACTTCCTGAACACGCAGCGCCAGGACCTGCTGGACTCCATCCGCGACACCGAGCAGGCCATCCGCGAGATTGACGCCGAGACCCGCAAGCGCTTCCAGGAAGCCTTCACCGCCATCAACGCTCATTTCAACGAGATGTTCCGGGCCCTGTTCGGAGGCGGCTCGGCCGAAATGCGGCTCACGGACCCTGAAAACCTGGCCGAGTCCGGCATTGACATCATCGCCTCACCGCCCGGAAAGCGGCTGCAAAACGTGCTCCTGCTTTCGGGCGGCGAGAAGGCGCTAGCGGCGCTGGCCTTGCTGTTGGCCATCTTCAAGTTTCAGCCGAGTCCGTTTTGCGTGCTCGATGAAGTGGACGCGCCGCTGGACGATCCGAACATTGACCGCCTGATCCGACTGCTCAAAGAGATGTCTACCCACACGCAGTTCATTCTCATCACGCACACCAAGCGGACTATGGAAGCGGCGCAGGCTCTTTACGGCGTCACCATGCAGGAGCCCGGCGTCTCCAAACTGGTCTCGGTGCGCTTCCAGACTCCACCGCCGCCGCAAAGCACGGAGACCATGGTGATGGCAGCCAGGGCTTGAGGCGGGCCCTTTCGGAAACGGAGGGGTGAGGTTTGTCTTGGGTCCCAGGCCCCCCGTCCTGTGCGTGTGTTGTATCATGCCGGTCGCATGGAACTCGATCTGGATTTGAACCATGCCGTACGCCCGCCCGCGCGCTGCGACTACCGGATCGGCGTCATCGGCGCGGGCTTCATCGTGCGCGACGTGCAGTTGGTCGCCTATGCCAACGCAGGCTATCAAGTCGCGGCCATCGCGGATCTGGATCCCGAGCAAGCGCGCAAAACCGCGCAGTTGCGCGGCGTGCCGCAGGTTTACGAAACGGCGGCCCAACTGCTCGCGGATCCCTCGATCACGGTCGTTGACCTCGCCGTGCCGCCGGATCAACAGTTGGCCGTGGTGCAAGAGGTCGTGCGCCACAACGATCACATCCGCGGCCTGCTGGCGCAGAAGCCGCTGGCTCCGAACTACGCAGATGCCGAGAGGATCGTGCGACTCTGCGAGGAGGCGGGCATCACTGTGGCCGTCAATCAGAACATGCGCTGGGATCCCTCGATCCGCGCCCTGCGCACGCTGCTGGAGCGCGGCTGGTTGGGCGAACCGGTGCTGGCGACCATCGAGATGCGCGCGCCGCGAAGGTACGTCTCCTGGAAGCGACGCTCGGATCGGCTCACCCTGCCGGTGATGAGCATTCATCACCTGGATGTCTTTCGGTTCCTGTTCGGGGAGCCGGACAGCGTGTACGCGAGCGCCCGGACCGACCCTCGCGCCGACTTTCCGCACACCGACGGGATCGTCCTGTACGTGCTGGAATACGCGAGCGGGCTGCGGGCAGCCGCGCTGGACGACGTCTACGCCGGCCCGGTCCTGGAGGGAGCAGCGGCGGACAATTTCATCCGCTGGCGCGTCGAAGGGACCGAAGGGATGGCGCGCGGCGCCATCGGCTGGCACGCCTGGCCTAACGTGGTTCCGAGCACGATAGATTTCACGACCCGCCGTCAACCGGGCGTTTGGTTCTCACCTCGCTGGAAGGAAGCCTGGTTTCCAGACGCTTTCGCGGGCACCATGGGCGAACTGCTGGATAGCCTGGCTGCGGGGCGCGAGCCTTCCATCAGCGGGCGCGACCATCTGCGCACCATGGCGCTGGTGGAAGCCTGCTATCGCTCGATCGCGGAGCGGCGTGCGGTGCGCCTGGCGGAGTAGGCCTCGGCGGTTACTGCCGCCCCGAGGCCTTGCGGTGAGCTCGCGCACCCAGCCGTCCGAACGCCGGGCGGCGCCACCAGGGTCTCCGCCGAGCGTTCCGCCATCTGACCGCGGCAGCGAACAAAGCGAGTGCAGGGGTGAGGAACCTGCGCCGAATTGCTCGGCCTGCTCGAGAATCGTATGGGGTGCTTATGAAACGCTATGGAATGGTGATCGCACTGGATCCCGAGAAAGTCGAAGAGTACAAACGTTACCACGCCGATCCGTGGCCCGAGGTCCTGGATATGATTCGCCAATGTAACATCAGGAGTTACTCGATATTTTACAAAGATGGTTACCTTTTTAGTTACTTCGAGTATGTGGGCGACGACTTGCAGGCTGACATGGATCGGATGGCAGCCGACCCCAAGACCCAGCAGTGGTGGAGCATCGTGAAGCCCATGCAGCGGCCGCTGCCCACGCGCCGGCCCGGCGAATGGTGGGCCGAGATGGAGGAAGTCTTTCACATGGACTAAGCATCTCTTTCCTCTTGCCCTGTCTTCGAATCGTCGGGCGCGCGATTCGCCGTGAGGTGCGGGAGCAGCCGCATCGCACATGCCGTGCCCGGCTCGCCTCCTGTTCGGGATCACCGGGCCTCGGGCGATGAGCGGCTGGGGGGCGAACCGTCAGCATCCCATTCGCTTCGGGGACAGGGCAGCGCCCGCTCGCGCCGAAGAATCGGGCCGTGCCGCAGCTTGAATCCAACAATGAGACTCTGTTATCCTCAGTCCGGACGCGGCCATGGCGGCTCCGATGTCGAGGCGGTCACGGCGAACCCGCTGGGTGTCGGTTGGGATCGTATTGGCCCTGCTGGCTGTGAGCGCCTTCCTGTGCAGCCCCTGGCACACGCACAATCGCTCCCTCGGGCAGGCTTGCAGCTTCTCCTCCTTCGAGCACGCCGCAGGAAGCGAGCCCACAGCGTATCTTCCTCTGCCCGCCCCGGCCATCCTGGGGGCATTGGAAGCCTGCCCCGAGTCCATCCAGTTAGCGCCTGGCCTTCAAAAGGCAAACCCGGGGCGCTCGCCTCCCCTGTACGAACTCGTCTAGGTCTGGAGTCGTAAGGAAAGCTCAGCATAAGGAGGCTTGAACTATGCGACCCGCCAAGCGCAGGCGGCGCTATCTTTCGATCGCTATTGTTCTACTTACACAGGCCTACAGCGCGAGGCCGGCGCCGGGCGAGGAGGTTCTATCTCTGGAGCAGTGCATCTCTCTAGCGCTGGAGCGACATCCCCTCATCGCGGCAGCCAGGGAGCGCCACCAAGCCGCGCTGGCTCGGATCCGGCAAGCCAGGGCGTTTCCGATTCCCAGTCTCTTTTACAACTCGGACTTGCAGCCGCGGTTTGGCGATTTCGTCAACTCCGAGGAAGCTTATCTGGGCATCGAGCAGACCTTCGAGCTCCCGCAGAAACGCACGCTGCGGCAGAGGATCGCCGAACAGGAATCGCTGGAGGCGGAAACCGACACCGAGCTGGTGAAGCTGGACGTCATCTTTCAGGTCCGGCGCGCTTTCTACGAATTGCTTCTGGCGGAAGAGAAGCTCGCCTACGCCCGACAGGATCAGGAGCTGGCCGAAGATTATCTGAAAATGGCCGAAGTCCGGCTGGCGGCCGGCGACGTGGCCAAAGTGGAGGTCCTTCGCGCCAGAGTGGAAGCTTTGAGCGCCGCCAATGCGGTTCGCGCTGCGGCCAGTGAAGTCAGCCTCGCCAGGGCCCGCCTGAACGTCCACCTGGGGCGTGGCAAGGACGCTCCCATCCGGATCGCCGGGCAGCTCGCGACGCCCTTCGCCGAGCTGAGGCTGGCGCAATTGCAAGCCGAAGCGCTTCAGCGGAGGCCGGAACTCAGAAGGCTGCGGCTCTCGGTGCAAAAACAGAATCTGGTGCAGTCTCAGTCCCGCTGGAGCCGATGGCCGGATCTGGACTTCAACGTTTCTCGACACCGGCTGGAGGGCCTGCCGAAGACCTGGTCCTTTACCATCACCGCGCCTTTAGCCTTCCTGTTCCAGCAACGCCCGAAAGCCGAGATTGCCGAAGCGCAGGCCATCGCACGCGCCCTCCAGCGCGAATCTGAACACGCGCGCAACAGCATCCTCACGGAGGTCGAAGAGGCTTACACCAAGGCGCAGAGCGCGCGTGAGCAGATCGTGCGGTTCCAGCAAGACATCTTGCCTCAGGCCCAGGAAGTTCTGGAGATGTTGCGTTTCAGCTACCAGGAGGGTGAGATCAGCGGTATCGAGCTGATCGAAGCCCGCAGAACGCTCAACGCGTCCCGCCGCGCGTACGCCGACGCGCTGTTCGAGTACGCCACAGCTCTGGCGGCCGTGGACAAGGCGGTGGGACGGATGCCTTGAAGGGCGTGCAAGAGGGGGAAAGGCGCATGAAGAAAGAGCTCCTATGGTCACTGGCCGTGGTTTGGGGGATCAGCCTGATGCTGAGCTGCCAAGGCCCCCGAGCCAGGAGCGGTGAAAGCAACTCAAGGAAAGCTGAATCGAGCGGGGCGTCCGAGGCGCGCGCCGCGTCTTCCTCGAGTGCCACTCTCGCAGGGGCGCCCGGTTCGCTTCGCCGTGGCAACCCCACCGGTGTGACCGCCGGCACGGCCTCGGAACACACCGGAGTTTTGCACGCCTCCGTGGAACTCTCTCCGGAGGAAGCGCAACGGCTGGGAATCGTGACTGCCAGAGTGGCCTACCACTCCATCCGCGCCATCCATGCCGCCCTGGGTAAGATCTCCGCGCCGCCGCCGCGCATGGCCAAGGTCAGTTATCCCTTCCCTGCAAGGATCTCCGGCGTGCATGTCAACCTTGGCGATTGGGTCGAGAAAGGACAACCTCTGTTGACCTTGCAAAGCGAAGAAGTCGGTCGCGCCCGCTCGGACTACTACAAAGCGCTGGCCGACCTGGAACTGGCCCGGCAGAACCTGGAGCGCGAAAGGCGATTGGCGCGTCGGGGAGTGGGCCCTCAGAAGCACTTGCTGGCGGCCGAGTCCGCTTTGAAGATCGCGCAGGCCGGCGTCGAGGCGGCCGAGAAGAAGCTGCATGTGCTGGGATTTTCCGAGGCCGATGTCCGCGCTCTGGCCGATACGCACCAGGTTCATCCTGAGATCAAAATCTCGGCGCCCATTCACGGCAAGGTGATCGAACACAAGGCTGTGTTGGGAATGATGGTGGATCAGACTACCGAATTGATGACCCTCATGGACCCGACCGTGGTGTGGGTGGAGGCGGAAGTCTTCGAGCGCGACATCGCGAAGATCCGCATCGGCCAGGACGTTGAAGTGAGCGTGCTGGCCTATCCCGGTCAGATTTTCCGCGGCAAAGTCACCTACGTGGGCGACGCGATCAACCCTGAGACGCGCACCCTCAGCGTACGCACGGAGGTTCCCAACCGGGACCTGAAACTCAAACATGGCATGTTCGCCGACGTGCGCATCGTGCTTAACGGGGACCTGCGCGTGCCGGCGGTTCCGGCCGAAGCCGTCCTGGAGGACAACCACCAAAACATCGTGTTCGTGAAAACCGAGCGGGGATTCGCCCCTCGTCGGGTGACGGTCGGCGCCCGGCAGAACGGCCTGCTTGCCATTACCGAAGGGCTGCGGGCAGGCGAGTGGGTAGTGGTTCGCAATGCCTACTTGCTCAAGTCAAAGCTTTACGACGAACGCTTGAAGAGCGCCGGCCGGCACTGAGGAGGGGCCCCGAGCATGATCAACCGGGCAATTGATTTTGCGCTCCGACACCGCGCCCTAACGGTTTTGTTGGTGATCCTTGCCTCCTGCTGGGGAGTCATCTCCTACTTTCGGCTGCCGAAGGACATCTACCCCGACCTGAACGCCCCGCTGGTCAATGTGATCACGGAAAACCCCGGCATGCCTTCCGAGGACGTCGAGCGTCTGATCACGTTTCCTTTGGAGAGTCTCATGGCTGGAGCGCCGGGCGTGACTCGCGTGCGGTCGGAGTCCACCACCGGCAGCTCGGTGGTGACCGTGGAGTTCGATTGGGACACCGATATCTACCGAGCTCGCCAGATCGTCTCGAGCAAGTTGGAGCTGGTCGCCGGACGTCTTCCCCTGGGAACTAGCGCTCCCATCCTGGGACCCGTCTCCTCGCGCATGGGAGAGGTCTTCGAGTTCGCGGTGGTGGGCGACGGCGCCGATCCGATGGAGCTGCGTTCCATCGCCGACTGGACGATCCGTTATCGGTTGCAGGGCGTGCCCGGCGTGGCTTTCGTCATCAATCTGGGCGGCTTTGTCAAGCAGTTCCAGGTTTTCTTGAAACCCGAGATGCTGAGGAACTACAACCTCACCATCGCGCAGGTCAAAGAGGCCATCGAGAAAAGCAATCGCAATTTCGCCGGCGGAATCATCGGAAAGGGTCCGCAGGAAGTTCTGGTCAAAGGCCTGGGGCGCATTGACACGCTGGAGCACATTCGCAACACGGTGATCACTTCGCGAGGCAACGTTCCCATCACGGTCCAGGACGTGGCGGAGGTGCGCGTGGGACCGAAGTTCCGCCGCGAGGACGCCGGACACAACGGCCAGGAAGCGGTCTATGTCACGGTCGAAAAGCAGTACGGCGGCGACACACTCGCCGCCATCGCCAACCTCAAGGAGGCTCTGGCTCGCATCCAACGAGACCTGCCGTCGCACATTCGCATCAAGCCTTTCTACGACCAGTCCATCTTGATTCTGAAATCTCTGGCGCACATGCAGGTATCCATCGCCCAGGGAGCGGTTCTCATCGTCCTGGTGATGAGCTTCTTCATGTGGAACCTGCGCAGCTCGCTGATCGCCTCGCTGACGATACCCTTTTCCGTGCTAATGGCGCTGATTTTGATGGACCTGTTCGGGGTCAAGCTGACGGTGATGTCCATCGGGGGTCTGGCGATCGGGATCGGGAAGGTGGCCAACGGCTCCGTGATCATGGTGGAGAACATTTACCGTCTGCTTCAGGAACGGCGCGGGCAGGGCCCGAATCGCGAGCTGGTGGCGGAGGCGGCCAAGGAAGTCGGCAATTATCTGTTCTCGGCCAATCTATTGATCATCCTCGTGTTTCTGCCCCTGCTGACGCTCCAGGGTCTGGAAGGGGCCATGTTCCGGCCCACGGCCTTCGCAGTGGCGGCGGCGCTTTTCGGCTCGCTGGTTTTGAATCTCACCGTGCAGCCCGTGCTGGCCTCGGTGTTCCTGAGAGCGGGAAAAGGGCAAGCCCACGAGGCTCCGGTGAACCGCGTGATTTTGCGGGCCTACCGCTTCCTGTTGCTGGAGTCTTTTCGCTTCCGGTGGGCATTCCTCAGCCTGTTCGTGTTGCTCATCGGCGGAGCCGCTTATGGCTACGGGCTATTGGGCAAAGAGTTCGCGCCCCCGCTAGACGAAGGATCCATCTTGCTCTCAACCGTCATGCTGCCGGAGACGTCGTTGGAAGAATCCGTTCGCATGGCCCGGCGGATCGAGAAGATGCTGCTTTCCTTCCCGGAAGTGGTGTCGGTCTCGCGCACGACAGGCATGGCGGAAGCTTCCGAGCATTTGCACCCGGTCAACCACAGCCATTACAACATCGAGCTCAAGCCGCGCGAAGAGCGTACGCGAGGCTACGCCGAGCTGACCGAGGCGATGCGACGCGAGCTGGAGAAGTTGCCTGGCGTGGCCTTCATTTTCGAGCAGCCTATCGCCAATAAGCTGGCCGAGATGTTGACCGGAGTCGAGGGCCAGCTCTCGGTGAAGCTGTTCGGACCGGATCTGGAAGTTCTCAATCACACCATCGAGGAAATCAGAAAAGTTCTGGCCGCCATCCCGGGTGTGGCTGATCTGCAAGTCGAGCAGACGACCGGGATCCCGCAACTGGTCATTCGCTTGAACCGCGAGCGGCTGGCGCGCTACGGAATTCCCGTGGCCGAAGCGGCCGACGCCGTCGAGACCGCGCTAAACGGTCTGGAGGCGACCCACGTTTACGAGCCCGATCGCGTGACCTCCGTGCTCATCCGCCTGGGAGAGCAATACCGAAACAGCGAGCAGGCCATCCGCGACTTGCTCATTGACGCCCCAAGCGGCCAGCGCATTCCGCTCTCCGAGCTGGCCGAGATCGAACGCACCACAGGTCCGCAAACCATCTTCCGCGAGAACCTCATGCGGCGGAAGCTCATCATGTGCAACGTGGTGGGGCGCGACATCGGGGGATTCGTCGAGGAGGCGCAGCGGAAAATCGCCGAGCAAGTGCCTCTGCCGCCCGGTTATTGGGTCAGCTTCGGCGGCCAGTACGAGAGCCAACAGCGCGCCCTGCGGCATCTGGGCGCCGTCATGCTGATCGTTCTGCTGGTGATTTTCGTGGTGTTGTTCTCCTCGTTCGGCTCCGTGTGGCAGGCCTTGCTGATCATCTTTAACATCCCCTCCACTTTGGTGGGCGGCGTCTTGGGCTTGCTGTTCGCCGGTCAGACGCTGAACGTCTCCTCCACCATCGGCCTGATCGCTCTGTTCGGCATCTGCGCCCAAAACGACATCATCCTGGTGGCCAAGATCAATGACTTGCGCAGACAGGGAATGGCGCTTCGCGAGGCAGTCCTCGAGGCGGCGCTGGTCAAGTTCCGCCCGATCTTCATCACAGACCTGGTGATGATTGTGGGAGTGCTTCCACTGGTGCTCAGCAAAGGTACCGGCGCGGAGCTGCATCAACCTCTGGCGGTGGTTTACATCGGCGGCTTCCTGTTCGCCGTCCTGCTGCGGCTGTTTGTGGTGCCGGTCTTGTACGACACCTTCGCCAGGGCCGCCGAGCGCTGGCCGCCCGGGCTGAAAAAACAGCGCTCCTCGCCCGTCCCCTGAGGCGCCGCCTGGGCGGATTCTCCCCGCGGGGAGGCCGCGGAGAGGCCGGGTTGAGAAAGAGTGCGTCGAGGCCAAGACCCCTCGCTCAGACGGGTCCCGACTTCACCGTTGGCAGCCGTGCGGCGGCCAACTGCCGGAAGAGGAAGGCGTTGAGTGGGTCCCATGCGATCGCTCGTCGGCGAACTGACGGCAAACCCCGGCCGATGCTACCGGGGTAGCCCAGCCCGGGCACGCGGCTGCCCGCCTGAGCCGGGGTCGCCTGAGACCCGGCAAAGCCTCAAGTGAACCGGTCTTCAGGACGATAGGCAGAGTGTAGGCTCGGGAGTACAGACAGGCGATGTTCGCGCTGGTGGGCATCCTGGTCGTGCTGGGCGCCGTAATAGGCGGCTACCTGCTCGAGCACGGCAATCTCTTGGTTCTGTTTCAGCCCGCCGAATTTGTCATCATCGGCGGCGCGGCGCTGGGATCCATGCTGGTAGCCAACCCCCTACCGGTGATCATCGGAATCGCCCGCGGACTGGTGGGGATCATTAAGGGCAACCGCTTCACGAAGGCCTTCTACCTGGAGAACTTGAAAATGCTGAACGAATTGTTCAGCTACGCCCGCAAGAACGGTCTGGCGAAGCTGGAGCCGGACGTGGAAGAACCCGCGAAAAGCCCTGTGTTCTCCAAGTATCCCGCGTTTCTCAACGACCACCACGCCCGGGCTTTCGTCTGCGACAGTCTGCGCATGGTGATCTCCGGGGGTGTGGGCCAGCACGATTTGGATCAGATGATGGAACAGGACTTAGAGGTCCATCATCACGGGAGCACGCAACCGGTCGGGGCCCTCAGCAACGTGGCGGATTCGCTGCCCGGCCTGGGCATTGTGGCCGCCGTGTTGGGCGTCGTCATCACCATGGGCGCGATGGGCGGACCCCCGGAGGAGATCGGCCACAAGGTGGCGGCGGCCCTGGTGGGCACGTTCCTGGGAGTGCTGATGTGCTACGGTTTCGTCGGCCCGCTGGCGGCCCACATGGGCAAGATCACCGAGGCCGAGATGCAGTACTACCAGGTGCTGCGTGCCGGGATCCTTTCCTTCGCCAAAGGACTGCCGCCGATCATGGCCACGGAATTTGCGCGGCGCACCATCCCGGCTGAGGTGCGACCCACCTTCCAGGAAATGGAGGCGGCCTGTCGCGGAGGGGCGAAGGCTACCGGAGGAGCAGCGGCAGCATGAGCAACCAGCCGGGCGCACCGGTCATCATCGTCGTCAAGAAAAAGCGCGGTCACGGCGGCCACCACGGGGGCGCATGGAAGGTGGCCTACGCCGATTTCGTCACCGCCATGATGGCCCTGTTCATCGTGCTCTGGCTGCTGGCCAGCGATGAGAAAGTGCGGAAAGCGGTGGGCGGCTACTTCCAGGATCCGACCGGCAAGGGGAACCTGATGGGAACCACGTTGAGCGGAACCGGGGACGGCATCACGCTCAAACGCGACGACATGAACGGTCTCCGGGAGAAGATCCAGAATGCCTTACAGCAGACCGCGGCGTTCGAGAAGCTCAAGCGGAACGTGCAGATCACGGTGACCGGCGAGGGCCTCCGCATCGAGTTGCTGGAAGACGAGAAGGGGATGTTCTTCGAGAGCGGTAGCCCGAAGCCTACCCCCGGTGGGGAGCAACTTCTCATCCGCCTGGCGGAGGAACTCGGCAAACTGCCGAACAAGGTCTACCTGGAAGGGCACACCGATTCGCGTCCTTATGCCGGTGACGGGCGCTACACCAACTGGGAGCTCTCTGTGGATCGCGCCAACGCCGCGCGGCGCCTGATGCAAGAGCATGGCTTGCGCCCGGATCAGGTCGCCCAGGTCCGCGGGTTCGCGGACCAGAAACTGCGGCTTCCCGACCAGCCCGAGCACGCCTCCAATCGTCGCATCTCCGTGATCGTGCAGTATCTGGTGGGGCTCACGGAAAGCCAGGAGCCAAAACCGCCCTCCCCAGTCATGACCGGCGGCACACAGCATGGAGAAACGGCCGCCAAGAAATCAGGAACCTGACGTCGCAAGCTACTGGGAGGGCGGCGCTGGTCCGCCTGGCGGCTCGACCCGCACGGCAAGGAGATCTGCTCACCAGCGTCCGGGCCGGCTGTTCTCGAGCCGCCCACGAAGACCCGCGCCGCGATGGCGCCGACTAGCGCAGCCACTCATCCAGGTGCTGTCGCACGAACTCGTCGTCATTGAGATGCGGGTAAGCGCGGTAGACCCGGTCAATCTCCTCCATTTGACCGGGCGAAAGGTCTTCCTCCGGATCCAGGCACCAGCGACCGGCCATCAGTCCCTGCCGTCGCAGGACCTCGTGGATGCCCGCGATGCAACCGCGAAAGTTGTTCGCCGGATCGAAGAAAGCTGCATTGGCGTCGGTGATCTGCGCAGCCAGGGTCAACAACTCCGGAGTCAGGGGTTCCTGTCCTGCCGCCACACGATGCGTGCGCTCGAGCTGCTCCACGGCCCTCTTGGTCCAGCAAGCCCAGTGACCGAGCAGGCCGCCCACGATACGGCAACGACGCCCCTCGCCGAAGTCGAACTCGGTCAGCAGATCCGTCAGGATCGAATCGTCGTTACCGGTATAGAGGGCGATTTCGCCTGCTCGTCCGGACTCGGCCACCGCACGCACGACGTCCAGCGTCTGGTAGCGATTGAAGGGAGCGATCTTGATGGCCACCACGTTCTCGATCTCTGCGAACCGGCGCCAGAACTCATAGGGCAGGATGCGGCCGCCGACGGCGGGCTGGAGGTAAAAGCCGAACACGGGAAGGATGGAGGCAACGGCGCGCACGTGATCCAGCAACTCCTCGACTGAGGCCTGGCGCAAAGCGCCGAGGCTCAACAGCACGGCGTCGTACCCACAGCGGGCGGCGAATTCAGCCTCGCGCACGGCCTGCGCCGTGGGTCCCACGGCGCCCGCGACCTTGATACATTCGCGGCCGCGCAGCTCCTCCATCGTCAACTCGAGCAGCGGCTCGTAGAGTCCGATCCCGGGATCGCGAATGGCGAACTGCGTCGTGTGGACGCCGATGGCGACGCCGCCTGCGCCGGCCGCCAGATAGTAACGCGTCAGAGCACGCTGGCGCCGTTCGTCGAGCTTGCGCTGGGCGGTCAGAGCCAGCGGATGCGCCGGAATCACGGCTCCTTGGAGCAGGATTTCACGCCAGGACATTCAAAACTTTCCGTCTCGGACTTCGAAGTGCGTAGGTTTGTTCCACATCACGCCGCCCAACCGGATCCATTCCGCCACCCACTCGATCATCTCATCCACAGACACTTCCGGGTAACCAAACAGGCGATGGCAGCGGGAGGCGTCGCTCAACAGGGCGGTGGGCGCCTCTACGCCCTCGAAAATCGGCGCCACGCCGAAGCGCTCGCCGAACTTGAGCGCTAAAGATCGAACAGACAGCGTCTCCGGCCCGGTCACATTGAGAATCGCCGGAGGCGACTGGCAAAGACGAAAGGCGCGCAGGGCGACCGAGTTGGCGTCCCCTTGCCAGATCACGTTCACCATGCCCATGGAGACGTTCACGGGCCGGCGCTCGTAGACCTTCAGCCCGATGTCCGGCAGCACGCCGTATCGCAGGTCAATGGCGTAGTTCAGGCGCAGCAGAACCACCGGGGTTCCGTAGCGCGCGGAAAAGTATTCGAAGATGCGCTCTCGGCCCAGCACCGATTGCGCATACTCGCCGACAGGATCGGCGGGAGCCGATTCCGTGGGGCCGCCGTGAGTGACAGGCACCAGAGGATAGACGTTGCCGCTGGAGAACGCCACGATCCGAGAGTCGCGGTAGCGTTCAGCCACCCGCCCGGGCAGGTACGTGTTGAGCGCCCAGGTCAAATATTCGTTGCCGGTCGTGCCAAACTTTCGCGCCGCCATGTAGATCACGTTCGGGGCGTCGGGCAGGGCGCGCAGTTGGTCTTCATCGAGCAGATCAGCAGCGATGGTTTCCACGCCCGCGTCCTCGAGTTGCCGCCGCACCGCCGGATTCGAGAAGCGCGCCACGCCCAGGATGCGCTTGCGGACACCGGCTTGCTCGGCGGCCCGGCAGATGCGTCTGGCCAGGCTGGGCCCCATCTTGCCCGCCACGCCCAGGATGAGAATGTCGCCCTCCAGTTCGCGCAGGAACTCGACATCGGCCGCGGAGGGGCGCGAGAGGCGTTCTTCCAGTTCGGCTTCCGTACGGATGCTCATCGCTTGTAGCCGATCTTGCGGAGCAGTTGATGGCGCCAGCTCACGCCCGCCTGGTCCTCGACCCCTTTGGGCGAGAAGCCGTCAATGACTCCCAGGACGCCCCGTCCTTGTTCTGTCTCCGCCACCACCACTTCCAGAGGATTCGCGGTGGCGCAGAAGATCGAGCACACCTCGGGAACTTCCTTGATGCGGCTCAAAATGTTGATCGGGTAACCCTCCCGCAGGGCGATGACGAAGGTATGGCCGGCGCCCAGAGCTTGCGCGTTGCGGCAGGCAAGGGCTTTCAGATCCTCGTCGTTGCCCTCCAGACGCGTGAGACAAGCGCCGGAAGCTTCATTGAAGGCGATGCCGAATTTCATTTGCGGCGCCGTGTTGACGATGGCTTCGTAAAGATCCTCGACAGTCTTGATGAAGTGAGTCTGCCCGAGGATCAGATTCCCACCCTCGGGCACTTCCATGCGGATAACTTTCAGTTCCATGTCGCTAGACAGGATACTACGGGAATTCGATTCCGGGAAAGGCAGCTCGCTATACTCGTAAGCAGAGGATGCCTTCCCGTCCCCTGACCGACGCCGAAGTATTGGAGCACATTCGTAAGTTGCCGAAGGCGCGCGCCAGCTTCAAGCAACTGGTGCGGGAGTTGGGCGCTCGGGGGGAAGCGCGCGCCACCCTGGAAATGACGCTGGAACGCCTGCTGGCGCGAGGTCAGTTGCTGGAGCTGAAGGGCGGACACTACACCGTCACCAGCCGGAGCTCGCAGTATCGAACCGGCCGGCTTCACATGCATCGCGATGGGTACGGCTTCCTGATCGCGGACGAGCCGCTGGAAGGCGTGCGTGGCGATGTCTTTCTGCCGCCCGCCACAGCCGAGCGCGCGATGCACGGCGATCGCGTGCTGGTGCGCATCACACGCATTTCGAGCGACGGGCGAGCGGAAGGAGAGATTGTTCGCGTGCTGCGGCGCGCGCACCCCACCGTGGTGGGCGAGTTCCGCATCGGGCCGCGAGGGAACTACGTGATCCCCCACGACGAGCGCCTCCGGGAGCCGATTCGCATCCCTGCCGGCATGGAGGCGCCGCCGGCTTCGCCAACCGTGCACCGCATCGGCGTCACTGCGCGAAGCCCCGCCACGCTCGCTAAGCTGGACGGCGTCATCGTCAACGTGGAAATGCTCGACTTCCCCGGCCCGGGACGCGCCGCCACCGGACGCGTGGTCGAGGTGCTGGGCCATCCGGACGATTTCGGCGTGGATGTTGAAATCGTCATCCGCAAACACCATCTGCCGCATCGCTTTCCCGCAGAGGTTCTCGAGGAGGCGGCTGCTTTCCCGGCGACCATTCAGGCCGCGGAACTCGCCGGGCGACGCGATTTTCGCGGCCTGGACGTGGTCACCATTGACGGCGAGTCGGCGCGCGATTTCGACGACGCCGTCTGGGTGGACCGCGCCGAAAACGGCAACTACATCCTGCACGTCCACATTGCCGACGTCAGCCACTATGTTCGCCCGGGCACGTCTCTGGACGCCGAGGCGCGACTGCGCGGCAACAGCGTCTATTTTCCGGACCGCGCCGTCCCCATGCTGCCGCTGGAGCTCTCGACCGAGCTGTGTTCGCTCAAGCCGCGCGTGGACCGACTGGTCTTCTCCGCGCTGCTGGAAATTGACCACTCTGGCGAAGTCGTCTCTCAGCAGTTCACTCGGGGCGTCATTCGCAGCGTCGAGCGCATGACCTACACCGACGTGCATGCGCTGCTGGAAGGGGATGCGGGACTGCGCCGGCGTTATGCTCCCCTGGTCGAGCGCTTCGAGCTGATGCGCGAGCTGGCGCTGATCTTGAACCGCAGACGGATGCGCCGCGGCGCCATTGATTTCGATTTGCCCGAACCGCTGATCGAGTTCGACGAATGGGGCGAGATGACCGGCATTCGCCGCGCGCCGCGCAACATTGCCCACCGCATCATCGAGGAGTTCATGCTGGCGGCCAATGAAGCCGTAGCCCGGCGCCTGGAAGCGGCCGGCGTTCCTTCCATCTATCGCATCCACGAGCCGCCGGACCCGGAGCGCGTGCTGGAGTTCGAGGAGATCGCGGCGCAGTTCGGTTACTCCCTGGCCCCCGGCCCTGTGCCCGTGCGTCGCTTCCCGATGGTGGATCGCAAGCGGGACGGGCGCAAGGTGCGGCGCGATCTTGTTCTGGCGGACGCGCGCCTGAGCGTCCCGTCGCGCGCCTATCAGAAACTGGTGCAGCAACTGGAAGGCAAACCCGAAGAGCGCATCCTGAATTACCTGATGCTGCGCTCGCTCAAACAGGCCCGCTACAGTGCGGAAAACCGCGGCCATTATGCGCTGGCCTCCGGCGCCTACACGCACTTCACATCGCCCATCCGGCGCTATCCCGATCTGATCGTGCACCGCATCCTGGCCGCTGTTGTGGAAGGCTCTGAGCCGCCTTATGACGCCGCGACGCTGGAAGCCGTCGCCCAGGAGTGCTCGGAATCCGAACGCCGCGCCGATGAAGCCGAACGCGAGCTGGTGGAATGGAAAAAGTTGAAATTCATGGCCGAGCGCCTGGGCGATGAGTTTCCGGCCCTGATCATCAGCGTCTCGAAGTTCGGCCTGACGGTCGAGCTGGAGGATCTGTTCGTCGAGGGACTCGTGCCGATCGAGACGCTTGCAGGCGATCGCTTCGGCTATCAGGAGTCCTCGCGCCGTATTGTGGGTTCGCGCACGCGGCGCAGCTTCGGGACCGGCGAACGCGTCCGCGTGCGGTTGGATCGTGTGGACGCCCTCGAGCGCCGGCTGTACTTCTCGGTGCTGGACGCCGAGCCCCGCCGCCGTTAGCAGCGGCGCCAGACGACGTTGCGCGGCCCCGGGCCGACGCGCCGCAGCAGAAGATCCCGGTCGCCGCCCACCAAAGACCAACCTCAATCCGCCGGCGCACGGCGACGGCACAGATACAGGACCGCGCCGGCCGCAAAGGCCGCCGCGGAATACAGCAGGTGCAGCAGGTGCAAAGGGACGGCTCGTGCGGCGAACCACCAGCCGCGGCGGGAGCCCAGGAACCGATAAAAGCCGGCATTGAGCACGATGGTGGAGGCCAGACTGAGGCCGACGATCGCACTTCCCCTGCCCCAGGTGCCGGAAACCAGTGCCGCCGCGGCGCCGCCTCCGAGCAAGAGCGCGCTCAGCCGGTAACGCCAGCGCAGGTTGAGATCCGCCGGCATCCGACGGGTGCGCAGGATCAGCAACGTCCAGGGAATCGCCCGATCGCAGATATCGGTGCGCAGCATCCCCCAAAACGTCCAGCGTTTCAGGTGCTTGACTTGAAGGTCCCGCATCAGGCGGATCCGACCGCCGCTGCGAAGAATGCGCGCGCCCAGCTCGATGTCCTCGATCGAGGGCCGCCGATAGTGCGCGCGAAATCCGCCGAGTCGCAGGAACAGATCGCGGCGGATGGCCCCGCAGCCCGACCAGAAGGTGCAGGCTTGCTCGCGGCTGGTCTGGTGCACGTAGCAATGCAGCAGGTTGCGGAACTGAGAGAGGAAGCCGGGATGAGCCGGAGCGTCGTCGTAGGAGCCGATGACGGCGTCCAGCGCGGGTTCGCTTCGGAAGGCGTCGAGCACGCGCGCCACCAGATCCGGCGGGGCCAGCACGTCGGCATCGAGAAACAGCAGCAGGTCGCCTTGCGCCGCCTGCGCTCCCAGGTTGCGAGCCGCCGCCGGGCCGCGAGGTCCTGGCGTGGACAACACACGACAGTTCGCCTGCTCGGCGATCGCAGCCGAGCCGTCCGCGGAGCCGTCGTCCACCACGATGCACTCCATCGGCGGCGGGTCCATGGCCCTCACGCGCTCCAGGCAAGCTTGAAGCTGATCCCCGCCGTCATGAACGGGGATCACGAGGGAGACGCTCTGCGGCACATCCGAAGGACGCGACGCGGCTCGCTGGCGGCAGGCCCCGCTCTGCGGGACGGCGCGGCCCCCTGTCCGGCGGACTCCAGCTTGATCGCTCGCATGACCGCGGCCTTCTGCGGGACAAGCCCGCGGAACACCCCCCTGGCCAAGAGCAACCAATTGTTCACCGAAATGTTTTCGCCCCGCTAGACCCACATCCTCGGGACCTCAGCGCAGCTCGGTTGTCTGGTGCGCGACCAGTCGCCATTGCCCCGCTCGCTTCACCCACAGGTGCAGCATCATCAGCCGGTTGTCAAAGGGAACCTGGTCGCTCATGCCTTTCATGCGGACGTGGCAGTGCGCTACCGCGGCGTCCCCGTGGAGCTTGACGGTGATCCGCTGGTGCTCGATCAGCTCGTATTTCTGAGCCCCGCGGCGCAGGCGCTCAAGATACTCCGCTTTGGATTCGACAACCCCCGTCGAGTGGGCGTAGATGAGCTGGTCATCGAGGATTCTTTCGAGCGCTTCCGCGTCGGTGCGCGTGACAGCGGCGGCCCACGCTTTTTCCGCCTGACGGATCTCATCCTCGGACGGAGCGGCGGATGCGCCCGCGACCAGCCAGAGCGCGATAAAGGCGGCCGTGAGCAAACGCATAGCCCTTTGATCATACTCGAACAGGCCGCGCCCCTGCCGCAGTCTCTTCCACAGGCTTGCGCCGGGCCCTGCGGATGCTAATCCCCGTACAGGCGCAGGATCCGCAGTCCGCCCTCGACTTCGCGCGTCGCCAGTACAATGCCGTTGCGATGCGGCGCTCGGGCGCACCGAGCAGGGAAGGGCCTCCGTCAAACCGCTCCGGTGGTCTCGGCGAACCGCGGGGCGCAAGAGAGAGCCTCGCCGGAGTAAACTCTGTCATGGCGACAGCCGGTTTCACGATGGGCGTGATCCGGCCACAAGCGGCCTCGCGCCCCGTAAGGCTGCGCGCCGGAGGTCAATCAGACAGCCAGGTTCGCAGGCCGATCGAATTCACAGGAGGAAAGTCATGAGCCTCGTAAGAGCCTCGCAGGGAGATGCAACAGCGACTCCGCGGAGCGGATCCCTCTCCAGACGGTCCTTTTTATTCGCCGCAGCCGGCGGCGCGATGGCGCCCCTGATCGCTCGGGCGAGCCCGCCGCGCAACGTGCTGTTCATCGCTTCCGACGATCTGAACCACTGCATGAGCGTTTACGGCCATCCGGTGGTCCAAACGCCGAACCTCGACCGGATCGCGCGCGTGGGCGTGCGATTCGATCGCGCCTACTGCCAGTACCCTTTGTGCAACCCGTCCCGCGCCTCGCTGATGACCGGCCTGGCCCCGGACGCCACAGGCGTGTACGAAAACTCGCGGCACTTCCGCGAGAGTTGGCCGAACGCCGTCACGCTGGGGCAGCTCTTCCAAAAGAACGGCTATTTCGCCGCGCGCGTCGGCAAGATCTATCACTACGGCGTTCCCGGGCAGATCGGAACCGACGGGCTGGACGATCCTCCCTCCTGGAACGCGAAGGTCAACCCGAAAGGCGTGGACAAGGAGGAAGAGCCGAAGCTGACCAACTACACGCCCAATCGGGGCCTGGGCAGCGCTCTGGCATTCTACGCTTCACCCGCGAGCGACGAGCAGCACACCGACGGCCTGGTTGCGGGCGAAACGATTCGACTCATGGAGGAGAACCGCAACCGCTCGTGGTTCCTGTGCGCGGGGTTCTATCGCCCGCACTGCCCGTACATCGCTCCCTCGAAATACTTCGACCGCGTGCCCCTGGACAAAGTCAAGCTGATTCCTTTCGAAGAGTGGGAAATGACGATCGCGCCGCACTGGGCTTACTTCACGCGGCCGGCGCATTGGGGCCTCAACGAGAAACAGCGGCTGGAGGTGATGCAGGCCTACTACGCCTCCATCATGTTCATGGACGCGCAGGTGGGGCGCCTCCTGGACGCCCTGGAGCGGCTGAAGCTCTGGGAACACACGACGATAGTCTTTTGGAGCGACCACGGTTATCAGCTCGGCGAGCACGGGCAGTGGATGAAGATGACGCTGTTCGAGCCCTCGGCGCGGACGCCCTTGATCATCGGGGGCGCGGGCGTAAGGGCGCGAGGCAGAGCGTGCACGCGCACGGTCGAGTTCCTGGACATCTACCCCACCGTCGCCGATCTTTGCGGACTGAAAGGAACGCCGACATACCTGCACGGCACGAGCCTCAAGCCGCTGCTGGAGAATCCCTCTCGGCCGTGGGATCGCCCTGCGATCACTCAAGTGCGGCGGGGAGAGAAAACCCGGTGGGTCCACGGCTACTCGCTCCGGACCGAACGTTACCGCTACACCATGTGGGATGAGGGCCGTGAGGGAGAAGAGCTTTACGACTATCAAACCGATCCGCGTGAGCTGAAGAACCTTGCTCGAGACGAAACGCACAAGAATCTGAAGGCACAGCTTCGCGCGCGGCTGGATACGATTTTGGCGCAGAGGCGGTCCACGAAGCCCGGCGCCGGATAAGGCGCTGCGTCTTCAGGGGCCTCATTTCACGGGTCGGTCGGAACAGCCGAATCGCGGTCAGTCAAAAGGGCCGAGTGATCGCGGGCGAGGCCCTGTGCGAGCCGCTCGAACACCTGGCGCGCGCCCTCGTGGGTCGGATCCAGCTCGATCGCTTTTGAGGCGTCCGCCAGTGCTTGGCGGGGTCGGCCGAGTCTTTCGAGCAAGGCGGCGCGATTGTACCGCACCCAGAACTCCGGGAAACCGGCCGCGAGCGCCGCACCGTATAGGGAAAGCGCTCGCTGCGCGTCGCCGGCAAGGTGATGGCAGAAGGCGAGGCGGTACAGCAACACCGGATCGCCCGGCCGCTGCGCTGCCGCTCCTTCGTATCCGGGCAGCGCCGCCCCGTAGTCGCCGGCCTCAAAGCGGGCTTCGTAGTCGGGGACGAAGCGCGCGCCTGCCCGATAGCTCGCGGGGTTCAGGTTTCCAGGGCAGCTTGGATCGCAGTATCGGTAGTCGCCCTCGAGCATCAAACGTCGCAGGTGCTGAGCCGGCTCGCCATGCCAGATGACCATCAGATCCTGCTGTTGGAGATTCCCCAGGACAAAGTTGGTCAGTCGGGAGCACAGCAACACATCGCCCGTGGGCAGGATCACCAGGCCGCGCCAGGGCGCGGCACACACCGTGCGGCCTGCGATTCCAATCGGCCGGCGAGCGCCGGACGCCTCCTCATCGCAGTCTCGAGGCGGGAGCGCGCGGAACTTCAGCGGAAGGCTGGACACCGTGGGCGGCAGGCCGGAGTCCAGGGAGATGCCTTGCGGCAGCCGCACCTGGGCGAGCCGCGCCAGCAGCTCCCGCTTGCGCTCGATAAGGCGTCCCTCGGCCTCTAGCCGCTCCCAATGGCGTTGCCTGTGCCTGGCGACCTCTGAAGGCATGTTGACGACCTTGATGAACACGCGATCGCGCAGCAACAGCTTGAGGACGATTGCGGTGTCGTAGGACTGCTCGACAGCCGCATGCTGCTGGTAGGCCGCGCCGCGACAGTCATAGAGCAACTTGCAATCGGCGCCCAAATGCGCCGCCAGCAGTACGAACGCCTCGATGTCTGCCGCCGACTCCGGCGTGACGACCATGGAGAGCATCAGTCGCGGCTCCGAAACTCCCAACAGCCTGCAACGCTTCAGATATTTCACGCAATTCACCAGCACACGCCGCCAGATGGCGGCGCCGCCGTGGTGCGCCAGCAGAGCGCCGTAGGAGACCTCGTTGCCTGCGTTCAGCGAAACAACCAGCCGGATGCGGGAGGCGATGAGCAAGTCCAGCCAATCGTCGTCAAGACAGACGCCGTTCGTCACCAGCGTGAAGGCGATGTTCGGGTATCGAAAAGCCAGATGCCGGAGGTACTCCTTGCAGCCGGGGATGACGGTCGGCTCCCCGCCGAGCAGCACAATGGCGCGGGCTTGCTCGTACGCCGGGGCTAGACGGTCATACAACACGCTGCGGCTGAGATGGGGTTGATGACCGAACTGCTCTTGAAAGCAGAAACGACAGCGCAAGTTGCAAAGCCAGGAAGGCGTGATCGTCAGAGAGATGTCGCGCAGGAGGGGTTGCAGATCCTGCTCCGTGATTTCCAACGAGCTCACCGGCGCTCGCCTCTTGCCGCTGCCAGAGTTTTACCACTGCATAGCATCTTTGGCCGTGCGGAGGCAATCCAATCCGTTCTCACGAAAGCCGCTCCAGAACCTCCAGGGCCTGCTGAGCGTCGTGGCGCCCGGTGCGAATCCAGCGTTCCACATTGGCGGCGTCCCAGAACAAAGAATCGCGCAGCCTGCCCAGCGGCTCGCTCGGCGCGATGGTGACGATCGCCGCGGAGCACAGCGCTCTCGGGGGGTGCGACGCCAGCGCGCGGACGATTCGCACGGCCAAACGCAAGAGCCGCGATACAGGTTTGGGCAGCAGATGCACCAGCACCACACGCTGAGCACCCATCGCAACGGCCGCCCACACGGGTGCAGGCGACAGGATCCCACCATCGGCATAGAGCCGACCGTCAACGCGCACGGGCGGGTAGCAAAAGGGCGCCGCGCAGGAAGCTGCCAGGCACCGCCACCGGATTTCACCATCGCGGAACAGGCGCGGCCGCAAGCGAGCCAGCTCGGTGGCCACCACGCCCACCGAGCAGCACGGCTCGAACTCCGCGTAAAGCCGTTGGATCTCTTCGTGCAGCGCCGCGCCGTCCAGCAGCCCGCGCCAGGGCGCCGCCCAACGCGGGCGCGCCAGCGCAGCGCACCGCGGATCGAGCCATCGCGCCGTCAACTCCTCAGGCGTGCATCCGCCCGCGATCGCCCAGCCGTTCAGAGCGCCCACGGAGACGCCCACAACAACATCGGGCCGAAACCGCCCGGCGAGCGCCTCCCAGACCCCTGCTTGATACGCGCCGAACATCCCGCCGGCTGATAGCACCAGCGCCGTCTTCTCAACCATCCCCGTCTTCCAATCTGGCAGAATTGAGGGGACGAGATGAAAGCGCGATGGCTCCTGATCGCGGCGAGCGTGGCCATCCTGGCTGGCCTGTTGTGGACCCTCCGACAGATCTTCTCCCGACCGCCGGAAATCGCCTTCGCGCTCGTGAAGCGCGAAACGTTGGTGAGCACGCTGGCAAGCAACGGTAAAGTGGAGCCGGTGGAGTTTGCTGTTGTGCGCGCCGAGCGCGAAGGGTTGTTGGAGCGCGTGCTGGTCGAGCGGGGACAACGAGTGAGGCGGGGCGCGCTGATCGCCGAGTTGGAGACGCGTCGCGAACGCGCCGAGCTGGCAGCGGCGGAGGCGCGGCTGGTCCAGGCACGCGCCGCTCTCGAGCTTCTACGGCGCGGCGGGCGCGCCGCGGAACTGGCTGAGCTGGATAGCGCCCTGGCTCGGGCGCGACTGGATCTCGCGCGGCTGGAGCGAGAGCGCCAGGTCCTGGAAAGGTTGGTCGAGAAACAGGCGGCGCCGCCTCAGGAACTGGAAACTGTGCGGGACCGCCTGGCCGAAGTGCGCGCCGAGATGCAGGGGCTGGAGAACAAGCGCCGCGCGTTGGTATCCCCGCCGGAAATCACCGCGGCAGAGGCGCGCTTGAAAGAGGCGCAGGCGGCGCGGGACCAGGCTTTCCAGCGCCTTCAGCAGAGCCAGATTCGCGCTCCCCTCAGCGGCGTGGTCTACGAGCTGCGTGTGCGACGCGGTGACTACCTGAATCCCGGAGATGCGCTGGCTGCAATCGGCGAGCTGGACCCGGTGCGCGTTCGGATCTATGTGGACGAGCCGGAACTCGGGCGGCTGGCTGCGGGCATGCCGGTGACCATCACTTGGGACGCCTTGCCCGGGCGCACCTGGGAAGGCCGCATCGAGCAGACGCCCCTGCAAGTGACGGCCTTGGGGACCAGGCAGGTGGGCGAAGTGCTGCTCACCATTCGCAATCCGAAAGGGGACTTGCTGCCGGGCGCTAATGTGAATGCCGAAATCCGCACCCAGGTCATCAACGCCGGTCTCGTCATCCCCAAGGAAGCCGTGCGCCTTGAAAGGGACGGCAACGGCGTCTTCGTGCTGGAAGCAGGAGATCGAGTCCGCTGGCGCGCGGTGAAGCTGGGCGCCTCCACTCTGACGCGCACCCAGGTGCTGGAGGGCTTACGGGAGGGCGAGCGCGTGGCCCTCACTTCGCAGCACCCCTTGCGGGACGGCCTTCGGGTTCGCGCCCTCCTCCCGTAGACCGCCTGGGCGTCTTCCGGTCTTCAGGAACGCAACTGTTGCGCGAGGTAATTGTCCATCCCGATCTCCTGGATCAGGCTGAGCTGGGTCTCCAGAAAATTGGTGTGCCCTTCCTCATCCTCGAGTAAGGTCTCGAACAGATCCTTGGAGCCGTTGTCGCCTGCCTGAACCGAGATGCGGGAAGACTCGTTATATTCTTTGACCGCGTCAAGCTCCATCTTGAGCTGATTCTCGAGAATGGCCTTCACGCCGGTTGGGTGCTGGATGGTGTATGTGCCGCCCATCTCGGGCACACCCTCCAGAAACAGGATGCGCTCGACGAGCCGCTCAGCGTGCTTCATCTCGTCAATGGCCTGTTTTTTGAAGAGCTCTGCCAGCCGACTATAGCCCCAGTTCTCGGCCATTTCGGCATCCAGAATGTACTGGTGAACAGCCGTGAGTTCGCTTTTCAGAGCTTGATTCAAACGAGCGATGACGGTTTCATTTCCCTTCATGTGTCACTCTCCTCGATGATGACGGGCGGGTGCTCGGTCGCCGGCCGCGAGCGGCGCAGTCGCGACAGACACCCACGAATTGTACCGAATAATCTATGAGGCGGAAGCCGGAGCCCGGAGGGACCCTCTGCGGCAGTCGGTCCAGGGCCGGACTGCGAAAATCCATCACCTTGTCGCAAAGCACGCAAACCAAGTGATGGTGCCGCTCGAAAGGAAGTTCGAACCGGGCGGCCGCTCCGGCGTACCAAACCTTGCGCGCCACGCCGGCCCCCACCAGGGTTTCCAGACTTCGGTAGACGGTGGCCCGGGAGACGCCGGGTAGGCGCCGGGCCACGGCCTGGTAAATCTGGTCCGCGGTGGGATGGTCCTTGCGCTCCGCCAGACACTCCAGGATGGCCCGCCGTTGCACGGTGAGGGCCAGGCCCTGCGCTCGGCAGAGGGCTTCAAAGCGTTGCCACTGAGTGCCCGTCGCCATGCGCCGACTTCTCCCAGTTGCGATTTTATCGCATGTGCGATTCTACTGCAAGTAGAATTTTCTAACAGCGGGCCGCCGCCTCGCTCCGTTCCGCGAGGACCCGGATTCGGGCGCTCGGAGGCGTGCCTGAGCGCGGCGCCCCGCCGTCGGGCCCGGCGCCCCCTCACACCCCCGCCAGCCGCGCTTGAACCGTGACGACCGACATGGGCGGCGCTTGGATGCGCAGCCGGGATCCCTCGGCGGAGACCGGATGATCGCGGGGCACGATGCGGTCCGGCGCGTCGAACGTGTTGGCGGCGTTGAAGTCCGCCTCGTGCAGCATACGCGCCCGTGCCTGGGAGACGGAACCGGAACTGAGCACGCACTCAACCTCCAGACCCGTGTCGTGCTTCGGGTTGACCAGGGTCAGCGTGAGGCCGTCCGCTTGACGCGAGGCGGAAACCGAGAGGGCCAGAGCATCGGTCTCCTGGCCCTGCGCTTTGATCGCCGTAGCGCCGCGGTGCGGCTTCATCAGTTCAAAGGCGTAGTACGTCGTCGTGCGGATGCACCGCTCCCCGTCGGCCAGCAGCAGCGCGTGCAGGACGTTGACCGTTTGCGCCAGGTTGCCCATCACCAGCTTGTCGGCCTGCCGATGGAAGACGTTCAGCCCCAGGGCGGCGGCCACGGCCGCGCGCATGGGTATCTGCTGGAAAAGCCGTCCGTAGCGCTTCTGCTCCTCCGGCACCATGCGGTCCCAAACGCCCCATTCGTCAATCAGCAGCCCGATGCGCCGCTCTTTGTCGTATTTATCCAGCAGCTCTCGCTGCTCGATGATGGCCTTCTCCAGCGCCGCAAAGGTGGACAGTTGCGCCCGCAGGCTCTCGACGGTGAATTTGGTCGCCGGGTCCTGTCCCCTGGAGTAATAGTGCATCGCGTAGCCGTGAATGCGGTTACGGCGCGGCATGCTCTCCATGAAGCGGCGCGTCCACTCCAGGTTGTGCCCTCCGGGACCGCAGGCGATGAGAAACAGCCGGGTGTCCCCGAAATCCCGCAGGTAAGTGGCGAACCGCCGATAGTGCGCGGCGTACTCCTCCGGCGTCATGTTGCCGCCGCATCCCCAGTTCTCGTTGCCCACCCCCCAGTACCGCACCCGAAAAGGCTCCGGCGAGCCGTTGGCGGCGCGCTCGTCGGAAAGCGTGCTGCCCGAAGGATAATTGCAGTACTCAACCCAGTCGCGCATCTCCTGGGGCGTGCCGCTGCCCACGTTGCCCGCGATGTAGGGTTCGGCTCCGATGAGCCGGCACAGCTCGATGAACTCGTGTGTGCCGAAGCTGTTGTCCTCGGTGTAGTTGCCCCAGTGGATGTTGACCCGCTTGGGGCGTTTCTCCGCCGGTCCGATCCCGTCGCGCCAGTGGTAATCGTCGGCGAAGCAGCCGCCCGGCCAGCGCAGCACCGGAATGCCCAGGGCGCGCAACCACTCGACGGCCTGCCGGCGGTGACCGTTGATGTTCGGGATGCGGGAGCCTTTGCCGACCCACAAGCCCCCGTAGATGCACGTGCCCAGGTGCTCCGCGAAATGGCCGTGCAGCTCGGGCCGGATGACGCCGATCGCCTGCGTCGGATCCACCAGGACCTTTTCCGGCCGCCACGGCTGCGAAATCGCCTTCCGCGACCCGAGAATGCCGAAGGAACCTGCCAGAAAGGTGCGCCGTGAAATCATCTTCCAACCTCCTAAGCTTTGGTCTTGACGGACTTGCGTCCCAGTTCCGCTTCCGCCCGCTCGATCAGCGCCCGCATGTAGCCCACCGCGTAAGCCGTGCCGGCGTACCGGCCGCCGACCATGGCCGGAATGTGATCCGCGATCACGACGCCGCGGAAGTCAACCTCGCACAAGGCGCGCATGACCGGATACATCTCCATGTAACCGTCATCCACGAAAGTCTCGACAAAATGCGGCAGCGGCGCTGAAACGTTGCGGAAGTGCACCTTGAAAATCTTACCCAACCGGCCGAAGTAGCGGATGGTCTCAATGACGTCCCGTCCCATGAGCTCACCGCCTTCCAGCCAGCAACCGACGCACAGGCACATACCCACGTTGGGGCTGTCGGCAATTTCCAGAGCTTTCTTGTAGCCTTCGAAACTCGAGAAGATCGGACGGGGGACTCCGCCTAGCTCCGGCACGGGCGGATCGTCGGGGTGGATCCCAATGCGGATGCCTTCTTGCTCAGCCACAGGCGCAACCTGTCGGATAAAGTAAGTGAAGTTTTCCCAGATTTCTTCGGCCGTGTATCTGCGGCCGTGAGTCAGCGGTCCTCGGAAGACCTTGCCCGCCCAACGGCCTTCAATCGCTTTCGCCAGATTAAAAGCCCGGGCGCGTGCGCCGCCGCGAGTGGTCTCCGGCTCGGTGCTCCAGATCCCATTGCCCATGTGGGCATAAGTCGTGTAGTAAATTCCTCCAGCCTTGCCCAAATTACGCAGGTATTGCTTGTACTCTTCGATCTTGCGGTCGCGGCCCGGAAGGTTGAGGGTGACTTCCTCCATGTTATGGACGTCGGTGTTGCCGATGTTCCAGATCTTCAAACCGGCGTCCTCGACCTTGCGGCGCAGGCGAACGAAGTTCTCCACCGTGGCCTCCGGGCCTCGCACCCAGATGTTGACGTAAGAGACGCCGAGCTGCCGCACGAACTGGAGATCTTCGTCGCTGGGATCGCTGCCCACCTGCACGGACAGTTTAATTCCCGGCTCGAGCGGCTGCACTCTGGCCGCGGCGCTAGCTCCTGCGGCGGCGAGCGCCAGCATCCCGAAATCTCGTCTGGACGGAAGGCGATGTTCCTGCATGACGGTTCCCCGAGGCAGTATACACAAGCGGCGAGGCTGCCTTGCAGTCTTCTGCCTCGGAATTTCCGAAACCCACGCCCCGCGACCTGTTTGCACCGCTTGGGTTTCTAGATTCATGCAACGCCGGCCGCAAGCCCGGCGTACAATCCGATAAGGAACATATGCCGCGAATCTGGGGCTGGTTGCTTTTGAGTGCGGCCTGGGCCGGGGCGCAGGTGGTCCCCGACATTTTCATCGTGGAGCTGGCCGGTGAGCCGGCGGCGGTGGCCGCAGCGAAAGTCGCCAAGGGGAAGCGCGAAGCGTCCGCCGAGCGGCGTGCGCAGGTCCAGGCCGAACAGCGCCTCATGCGCGCGCGCTTAGCCGAACGCGGCGTGCAAGTACTCGAGGCGGTGGACACCGTGGCCAACGCGCTGGTGGTGAGAGCCGCCGAGTCCGATGTCGCGTCCCTGGCCACGATCCCCGGCGTGGCGCGTGTGCACCGCGTCTATCAGGTGCGTCTGCTGTTGGACCGCGCCCTGCCGCTTTCCGCCGTGCCCGAGGCCTGGGATCGCATCGGCGGCATGGATCGGGCTGGCGAGGGAGTCAAGATCGGCATCATTGATACCGGCATTGATCACGAGCATCCCGGATTTCAAGATCCTTCGCTGAAGGCGCCGGAGGGCTTCCCCAAGGTGGGTCGGGAAGAACATCTGCGGTTCACCAATAACAAGATCATCGTGGCGCGCACCTATGAGAGCATGCTGGGGAGTCCCAACGGCACGCCGCGCGACGACATGGGGCACGGCACCGCCGTGGCCATGGCCGCCGCAGGAGTGACCAATCGCGGGCCGCTGGCCGAAATCACGGGCGTGGCGCCCAAGGCCTGGCTCGGCAACTACAAGGTGTTCACTGCCGATAGCGAGGCCACGCGCACCGACGTGATCTTGAAAGCCATTGACGACGCCGTCGCCGACGGCATGGACGTGATCAATCTCAGCCTGGGCACGATGCTGGCGCCCAGGCCGCAAGATTCCATCTCCGCTTTAGCGGTTGAGCGCGCCTTTGCGGCCGGCGTCCTGGTGGTGACCGCCGCGGGCAACGATGGCCCGGATCCCTTCACCATCAACTCCTACGCCACAGCGCCGTCGGCGATCGCGGTGGGCGCCGCCGGCAGTGATCGAATTTTCGCCACCGCGGTGATGCTGGAAGGCGGAGGAGTCTACGCGGCTGTGCCCAGCAACGGGACCAACCCCGCGGATCCGGTGACCGCTGCCCTGGCGGATGTCGCTCGCTTCGATGAAAACGGCTTGGCCTGTGACGAGTTGCCCGCCGGGAGCCTCGAAGGGCGTATCGCGCTGATCTTGCGCGGCACATGCTTTTTTGAGGACAAACTCAACCATGCGCAAAAGGCCGGCGCCGTGGCGGCGATCGTCTATACCGACGATCGTCCCGTGGCCATCATGAGCGTGGGCTCGGCCACCTTGCCTGCGGTCATGATCAGCAACGAGGACGGCCTGACGATCAAGAAGCGGTTGAACGACGAGCCGGATCTGAAAGCCACCGTGAATTTTCGACCGGGACCGGTACCTTCAGACGCCAACCGCGTGGCCTCCTTTTCCAGTCGCGGCCCCAACCCCGATGAGGCCGTCAAGCCCGATCTGGTGGCCGTCGGCTCGTACCTTTACAGCGCCACCCAGAAGGGCAACCCCGAGGGGGAGATGTATGACGAGACCGGTTACAGCGCCGAGAGCGGAACGAGCTTCGCCTCGCCCTTGGTGGCAGGGGCAGCGGCTGTGCTGAAGGCTGCGCGGCCCGGCCTGGAGCCCCGGCAATACCGTTCCCTGTTGATCAACACGGCGACGCTCTTCCCGCCGGACGCGGAGCTGCCGACCCCGGTGCAACGCGCCGGGGCCGGACGCTTGAATCTGAGCGCGGCTCTGGATGGAACCGTAGCCGCCTATCCAACCTCGCTGAGTTTCGGCTCCGGAAGCGGCACCTTCGAAGCGACGCGCCAGTTGACGATCACCAATCTGGGCGGCGAGCCGGATACTTTCACCATCTCGGTTCGACGTCGTGGCGAGGGGCCGGATCCCTGGCTTTCTCAGAACACCATCGAGCTTGCACCGGGTGCTTCCCGAAGCATCACCGTTTCGCTGGCCGGCAACGCGCTGGAGCCCGGTGAATATCAGGGATTCCTGGCAATCCGGGGGACGCGCACAGCCTCGGAGTCACGCGTACCTTACTGGTACGCCGTACCCAGCGGCACACCGGCTTACCTGACGGTGCTCAACGCACGCACGCAAGGCTCGGCCGGGGCCTCCATGCGCCGCGCCATCTACTTCCGCGTCACCGACATCACGGGCGTTCCCGTGCTCAACCTGAAACCCGAAGTCACGGTTGCGGCGGGCGGCGGCGAAGTGACCGAGGTGGCCTCGGTGGACAGCGAATATCCCGGCGCCTATGCGGTCAGCGTACGCTTGGGCCCGGAAGCGGGCCGCAACGAGTTCCGCATTCAGGTCGGCGAGTTGCGCCGGAGCGTCGTCATCCAGGGGTCGAGGAACCCCTGAAACGCAAAGCCGCCCGAGGCGGGGCGCGGCCCCCATGGTGCGCCAGCCGCGCGCGACCTCCGCCGCCTCCCACCCACGGTTGCGACGGTAACCTGCACTGGCCGCGGGGCGTGTTGTATGCTGGAGGAGGATTTCGAATCCAATGCGGAGGTTTGCTATGGCAGGGCGTAAGCTGGCCTGGCTGGCTGTAGCCTCCTTGCTGCTGGCCGGCACGGGCTTGGCACAGACATCTTCCATCGCCGGAGAAGTCAAGGGCGAAGACGGCAAGCCGCTCCAAGGCGCTCTCATCAAGATCGAACGTCTGGATATCAAGGGCAATTACAAGGTTAAGACTAACAAGAAGGGCGAGTATTTCCACGCCGGTTTGCCGCTGGGCACCTATCGCGTGATTTGTGAGGTGGACGGACGAGATGTGGATCGCGTTGAGAACGTGCGCACACGGCTCGGCGATCCCACGGTCGTCAACTTCGACCTCCAGCGCCTCAAGCAGCGCCAGGAAGCTCTCCAGCGCGCTGCGGAGACCGGGCAACTCACGGCGGACCAGTTGCGTGAAATGACGCCCGAACAGCGTGCTCAACTGGAGCGCGCCGCCAAGGAGCGTCAGGCCCAACTGGCCCGCAACAAAGCTCTGAACGACGCCTTCAATGCGGGCATGACGGCTTTGCAGGCCAAGCAGTACCAGCAGGCGATCGAGGCTTTCACCAAGGCCAGCGAGATTGATCCCAAGCAGCACGTCGTCTGGGCTCACCTGGCGGATTCCTACATCGGGCTGGCTCAAACCAAGACGGGCGCCGAGCAGGAGGCCGCGCTCAACAAGGGCCTGGAGAGCTACCTGAAGGCCATGGAACTGAAGCCCGACGAGGCCGCTTACCACAACAACTATGCGCTGGCGCTGGCGCGCGCCAAGAGGTTCGAGGAGGCGCAGGCCGAGTTAACCAAGGCTGCCCAAATTGATCCCGCCAATGCCGGCCGGTACTTTTACAATCTCGGCGCCCTGCTGGTGAACTCGGGGCAGAATGAACAGGCAGGCGCCGCCTTCAAGCGGGCCATCGAAGCCGACCCCAATTACGCGGATGCCCATTACCAGTACGGCGTTTCCTTGATGGCCGGGGCCCAGTTCACCCCCGAAGGCAAGGTGATCGCGCCGCCGGGCGCCCGCGAGTCCTTCGAAAAGTATCTCCAGCTCAAACCTGATGGCCCGTTCGCTGAAGCGGCGAAAGGCATGATCGCCACCATTGACGCGGGCGTTCAAACCCAATACACGAACCCTGAGGCACAGCAGCAACAGAAGAAAAGGACCACCAGGAAGAAGTAAAGCGGGAGGAGGACGGTCTAGCAGTCCTCAAGCGCCATGGTTAGGGTTGTTCTTTACCTTCTGCTGGCCGTCCTCCTGATCACCCTGTTGCGCTCCGTCATCGGGATCCTGTTCAAATACGCGGCCCGGTTGCTGGAGCCCGGCTCTCACGCCTCTCCCAGACCCACCCATATGGGGGGCGAGCTCAAGCGCGACCCCGTCTGCGGCGTTTATATTTCGACCGCCACCTCCGTCAAGATCACGGAAGGTGATCGGGTCGTCCACTTCTGCTCGACCGCCTGCCGGGACAAGTACCGCCGAGGCGGAGCGTAGCAAGAACGCCCGTCCGCCACGCTGCGAAGAGGTTTTCTGGATCTTCGGGCTTGAGTGTGCGTTCCATGCAACCGGCCGCGGTACCCATGGCCTAGAACCGAAGCCTCGGGTTCTAAGAGCATTTTTCCCTGTCAGGGCTGTTTACTCCCGTCGCCTTCTCTGTAAGAATGAAGATAGCGCGGCTGGGATGGTGATTCACGTCGGTAGCTAAGGTGCACAGACAATGCGGCGGCTGATGCTTCTGACATGTTTGGCGGGCCGGCTTGCGTTCCTGCCCGCTTCGACAATCCAGTGTCCACCCCTGATCTTGCCCGACGGCAGCCAGATGCCTGTAGCCTGCCCTGGGGGAATCAATGATTCCGCTTTGCTCTCTTTGCCGCCCCTGCCTGATCTGGCCGGCTGGCCGCCGTTGCCGGACTTGCCCGGCATGCCGCCACTGCCGCCCCTGCCGCTGCCCCTGCCGACACCTCCCCTGTTGTTGCCGCCACTGCCGCCGCTGATCTGGCCCTGGATTCCTTCGCCGCTGGATTTGCTGCCACCCTTGCCGCCGCTATGGGGTGAACCGGCGCTGCCCGAGCTACCGCCGTTGCCCCAGAGTTTCGGCGGCACCTCACCAATGGAGCTGCCCCCGCTGCCCAATGTAGCACGGATCGAAGATGCTGATCCCCCGGATCACGCGCCCGAGCCGACCACTTTTGCTCTGATCGGCGCGGGCCTGTTGGCCCTGGGATGGAAGCTTCGCAGGCAGAGCGGGAAGTCACCGCACTGAGTAACGTATCCAGGCTTCCAGAAAGTCTTTCCCGCGGTACCGAATGGTGCGATCATCCACCACTTCGGCGCCAGGCCGCAGCCTGGCATCCATGGGTAGTGAGTTGCGCGTCGTGTATTCGACCTCGATGGTCACCGGCCCCTCGATGCGATACGGCCGGATCTTGCCGATCTTGCTGACGGCGCGCCGCGCGGCCTCCCGGATCAGATCCTGCGCGGCCTTGGCCGAGAGCGTGATGCACGAATAGCGTCCCACGCCTTCTTTGACCGAGACCAGCTCCGCCTCCGGCACGATGGCTCGCAATTCCTTCACCGCAGCATCGTCTCCGGTCAATAGAATCACGGGCACGCCGAACCAACCGGCCAGCGCCACGCGGGTTTCGATCTCGCCCACGGGCTTGCCGTTGAGACGAAGATTCTGAATCCCAAGCGAGCTGTAGCTGTGGGCCATGATGCCGCCCGGCGTGTTCGCCATGCTGTGCTGGCCGATGAAGGCCAAGGCCGCCCAGCCGCGCTCCATCAGCATGGTCGCGCCCAGCCCGCCGATGATGAGCTTGGCCCGAGGATGAATCGTCGCAGCCGAGAGCGTCTGGCTGCCGTCATGTCCGTCCCAGACCACGACCTCATCCGCGCCGCCTTCCAGGAATCCTTCCACGGCGGCGTTAATCTCGCCGGTCAGCAACTGACGCAGTTCGCTCTCCCGCGGCTCGGCCTGGTCCTGGCGACAGATGCCGGCAACGCCTTCGGCATCTGTGATCACGAAGATGCTCTTTCGTCCCTGCGGGCACAAGGGCAGGGCCGCCGCCAAAATAACTGTCAACAAGATTGAGGACCGCATGGCAGTTAGTTTACTCGCTCGTTGCGCGATCGGACGGCGGTTCGTCAACCGCCGATGCGGAACTCCGCCTGCGCTTCCGCACTGTCCCGCCAGCCCAGGCGGCAGGCGACGGCCCGCAGCGTGGCGCTGCGTTCGAGCGTGATCGGCCCGGCGTAGAGATTCCACCGCGCGTTCGGTCCGCTCTCGGTAGTCCACGCGATCGAACTGCCTTCAGTCGAGCAACTCAGGCGCACCTTCACGGGACCGGAGAAACGTCCGCCCTGCGGTTCGATGACCGGCGTAGCGGCGGTTTGCCAGACCCCGCCCGGCCGCATGCGCTCCTGAAGTTCAGGTTCGGGAATCAAACCCAGATCCCCGGTTTCCTTCATGAACTGCTCGTGGACCCGACGCATGCGCTCCAGGATTTCGCGGTGCGCCGGCGAGCCGGCCAGATTCCGCACCTCGTGCGGATCCTCGAAGGTGTCGTAAAGTTCTTCCGGGGGTTTCTCGGGCGCGAAGAAGTTGCGCTGCGGGCCGACCAGCTTGCCCTCCTTGTTGAGGCGCCGCATCTCGCGCATGGTCGGCATCTGCTCCATGTAGTCAATGTACTGGGCGTAGGGCTTGCAGGCCTGGTAGTTCCGAATGTAGCGATATCGGCGGTCGCGCACCGCGCGCATCATGTCGTAAGCCTCGTCCATGCGATCGCGGGCCATGAAGACGTACTCCCGGGGCGGGCCGGCTTGCGGGCCCAGGAACGCGCGACCCTGCATCCAGGAGGGAATCTCGACCCCGGCGATCGAGAGAACCGTAGGCCCGAGGTCCATCAAACTGACCAGTTGTTCGCTCACCGTGCCCGGCTTGATGCGGCCCGGCCAGCGGATGATCAACGGCACGCGCGTCCCCGAATCATACGGCCAGCGCTTGGCGCGCGGCAGGCCGCGCCCGTGATCGCCCCAGAAGAACACCACTGTGTTTTCCGCCAATCCTTCTCGTTCCAGTTGCTCCAGCCAGTCGCCGATCCAATAATCCATGGCCGTCACCAGGTCGTAGTAGTTGGCCCAGTCGCGGCGCACGACCGGCGTGTCCGGGTAATAAGGCGGCAGCACCGCCTTGGCCGGATCATGGCGCTCCTCGGGTTTGAGGCGCGCGGTCTGTTTGGCGAAGACCTCGGGAGCGGCGCGGATCTGGCTTTCGTGCGTCACGGTGTTGTTGAAGACGGCGAAGAACGGTCGGCCCGGGGGTCGGTTGCGGTAGTGCGCGCGATTCGAGCATTCGTCCCAGGCCGTCAGCGGTGCGGGAAAGTTGTAATCCGTCTTCACGTTGTTGGTGCAGTAGTAACCCGCCGCGCGCAAATATTCCGTGAAGCACTTCACGTAAGGAGGCGGCACACCCTGCGAACGCATGTGGTGCGTGCCGATGGTGGCCGGATACATGGCCGTGATGATCGAAGAACGAGAGGGCGCGCACACCGGGTAGGTAGCGAAGGCGTAGCGGTACAGAGCGCCTTCGCGCGCCAGACGATCCAGATTCGGCGTGTGGGCGTACGCATCGCCGTAGCAACCTAAGTCCGGACTGGTGTCTTCGCAGCTCAGCCAGAGGATGTTGGGGCGTTCGGAGGCCATAGCTCGCGGGCCGGGCAAGAAGGCCGCTGCCGCTCCGACCCCCAGAAGGCTTCGGCGGGTGAGTTCCGAGTTCTGCATCGCCGACTATCTTCCGGCAAGCTCGGGGAGCGACGCAAGGGGCCGCGGGAGCGCCAAACCGCATCCTCATGGGCAGATCTTGCCCAGCACGACCGCGCGGCGTGCGCCGGTGGCCGAGGGCAGGTTCGCGGGGCGGCGGCGCCAGGTCTCATAGGCCAGGACCGCGAAGGCCACGGCTTCCTTGGCGTCCACGTCCAGACCGAAGTGATCGGAGGTGGCCACCGCCACGCCGGGTAGAAAGCCTGCAAGCTGCGCCAGGATCCGCGGATTGTGGGCGCCCCCTCCGGAGACGATCAGCTCGTCCACGCGCATCCGCGGGCGGACGAAGCGCTCGATGCCGACCGCGACTGCCGCCGCTGTCAGCGCCGTGGCCGTGGCGATCAGATCGGGAAGCCTGGCGCCGGTCGCCAGCAACCGGGCGACAAACTCGCGCCCGTACTGCTCGCGCCCCGCAGTCTTGGGCGGCGGCCTCCGGTAGTAGGGCGCGGCGAGCAGGCGATCGAGCAGGGCCCGGTCCACGCGCCCGCGCGAGGCCAGCCGCCCGTCGCGATCGTACTTCCAGCGCCCGCGCGTGTGGAGTTCGGCCAGCGCGTTCACCACCATGTTGCCCGGCCCGGTGTCGAACGCGATGACCTCCTCGGGCGACGCCCCTGGCGGGATGGCCGTCAGGTTGGCGATGCCCCCGATATTGAGCGCCACGCGGCCCAGCTTGCGATGGCGCAGCAACAGGTAGTCCACGTAAGGGACCAGAGGCGCGCCGCAGCCTCCGGCCGCGATGTCGCGCGGTCGGAAGTCAGCCACCACCGGGATGCCTGTGCGCTCGGCGAGCACGGCGGCCTCTCCGATTTGCAGGGTGCTCGCCACTCGCCGGCCCAGGAACTTCACGGGGGCGCCCTCGTGGTAGATCGTCTGCCCGTGCGAACCGATCAAGGCCACGGACTCCCGCGGGATTCCGGCGCGCCGCAGCGTAGCGAGCAGCGCCTCGGCGTACAGCTCGCCCAGCAGGAAATGCAAGCGCGCGATGGCCGCGGTGTGGGTCGGGCAGTTGGAAACCGCCAGGATGGCGCGCCGCACCTTCTCCGGATAGGGGACCGAGCGAAACGTAAGCGTGCGAATTTGTTTTGACCACCCGCGGCCCTCGATCTCCACCACCGCCACATCAATGCCGTCCAGCGACGTGCCGCTCATCAGCCCCGCCACGCGCATCTTCGCCTCGCCCTCGAAAATCAGGACCCCTCGCGCTTCAGCTCGTCCTGCAATTCGGCCAGCACCCTCAGAGCCTCGATGGGGCGCAGCTCGTCCAGATTGAGATTCCGAATGCGCTGGGCGATCTGGTAGCTGACGGGCTCGAACAGCCGGATCTGAACGGGCGCCGCCGCGGGCGCAGGGCGCGGGGAAAGCTCCTCGGTCACCGCGTGCTCGGTCTTCTCGTGGAGACTGAGCACCTGCCGCGCGCGCTCGATGACGGCTGCAGGCAGCCCGGCCAGTCGCGCAACCTCGATCCCGTAGCTGCGGTCCGCTGCACCCGGCTCCACCTTGCGCAGAAAGATGATCTGGTCCCCGGACTCTTTCACCGAGACCCGCAGGTTCCGCACTCCTTCCAACTGCTCGGCCAGTTCGGTCAGCTCGTGGTAGTGCGTGGCGAACAGCGTCTTGGCGCGCAAGCGCTGGTGGATGTATTCGATCACCGCCCAGGCCAGCGCCAGGCCGTCGAAGGTCGCCGTACCCCGGCCGATTTCATCCAGCACGATCAGGCTCTGCGGCGTCGCCGTGTTCAGAATCACCGCCGTTTCGGTCATCTCGACCATGAAGGTGGAGCGGCCGCGCGCCAGATTGTCTGAGGCGCCGATGCGCGTGAAAACGCGATCCACCAGCGGAAGCACCGCCTCCTCGGCGGGGACGAACGATCCCATCTGCGCCAGAATCACGATCAAGGCGGCCTGCCGCAAGTACGTGGACTTGCCGCCCATGTTGGGTCCGGTGATGACCGCGATGAATTCGCCTGCCGGATCCAGGTAGAGGTCGTTCGGGATGTAGCGTGTAGCTTCGCGCTCGCACAGCTTCTCCACCACCGGGTGGCGCCCGGCGAGGATGCGCATCTGGCCGGACTCGGAAAACCGCGGCCGCCGATAGCGGTTGGCGGCCGCGACTTCGGCTAGCGCCGCCGTGACGTCCAGCTCGGCCACGGCAGCCGCAGTGCGACGGATGCGGGCTGCCTCGGCGGCAGCGCGGGCCCGCAGTTGGCCGAAGATTTCTCGTTCCAACTCCAGGATGCGCTGCTCCGCCTCCAGGATCCTGGCTTCCAGCTCTTTGAGCTCCGGCGTGGTGAAGCGCTCGGCGCCCACCAGCGTCTGCTTGCGCTCGTAATCCGGCGGCACCAGATGCAAATTCGGCTTGGAGACCTCCAGGTAGTAGCCGAAGACGTTGTTGAAGCGGACCTTCAGGGAGCCGATTCCCGTACGCGCCCGCTCGCGGGTCTCGATCTCGGCGATATAGCGCCGACTGTTGCGGCTGATGTCGCGCAGCGCATCCAGCTCCGGATGGAAGCCGTCGCGGATGGCGCCCGGTTCGTTCAACTGCGGCGGAGGCTCGGGCGCAATGGCGGCCAGGATGCGTTCGCGCAGCTCGGCCACATCATCCAGCCGAGAAACGATCTCGCGCAATCGCAGGGCGCGCCGTTCGCCGAGAACCTGGCGGAGGGCAGGGATCTTCTCGAGGGACCGACCCAGCGCCAGCATCTCCCGCGGTCCGGCCGTGCCCAGCGTGACTTTCGCCAGCAGTCGCTCCAGGTCCGCGATTTCCCGCAGCAGCTTTCGCGCTTCGCTGCGCGCCACCGTGTCCGCAAGCAACTCTTCCACCGCATCCAGGCGGGCCTCGATCTCACTTCGATCCAGCGAAGGCCTCAACAGGCGGGCCCGCAGCAGGCGGCCGCCCATGCCGGTCTCGGTGCGGTCAATGACGCCCAGCAGGCTGGCCTCCTTGACCCCGCTGAGCTCGGCCGGAAACAGAGGCTCGAGCAACTCCAGATTGCGCACCGTGACCGCGTCCAGCCGCATGGAGTCGGCGCGGTCGAAAAAGGTCGGCGGATCCAAATGCTCGAGAGCGGCGCGCTGGGTCTCCCGCAGGTAATCCATCACGGCGCCCGCGGCGGAGACAGCCAGGCGCCGTCCCGCCAGGCCACAGCCGTCCAAACTGAGCAACCGGTAGTGATCGCACAGGGTGCGCTCGGCGTGCTCGAAATCGAAGGTCCAGGGTTCGCGCTCCGTCACCAGGGGCTTGACGCCGCTTTCGGCGACCGCAAGCGACAGGCCCGAGGGCGCCAGCACTTCTCGCGGAGCCAGCGTTTCCAGGGTGGCGGCCAGCTCGTGGCACTCCACCTCGGTGGCGCGAAACTCGCCGGTCGAAACGTCCACCCAGGCCAGGCCTGCACGGCGGTCGTCGGTCACCACCGCCGCCAGATAGTTGTTCTCCCGACTGCGGAGCAGCGCTGCGTCGGTGGCCGTGCCGGGCGTAATGATGCGCGTGATTTCGCGGCGCACCAACTTGCGCGCCAGCCGCGGATCCTCCATCTGGTCGCAAAGCGCCACACGGTAGCCGCGGGCCACCAAACGCGCGATGTAGTTATCCACCGCGTGGTAGGGCACGCCGCACATGGGGATGGGCCGGCCTTTTTCCTTGTTCCGGGAGGTGAGGGTGATCTCCAGCTCTCGGGCGGCGGTGACGGCGTCCTCGTAGAACAGCTCGTAGAAGTCCCCCAAACGGAACATCAGTAACGCGTCGGGGACTTGCCGCTTGACGGCCTGGTATTGACGCATCAGCGGCGTTGCGGCGTCGGAATTCATCCCTCGGCGCCCTCCGGCCGCAAGCAACGCGCGCGCCGAAAATCAGGCGTAAATGCCCCGCAGTTTGATGGCGAAGGCCACACGATCCAGCGCCAGCATGTAGGCGGCGATTCGATTGTTCACGCCGTGCTTGTCGGCGTAGGCGGTCACGTCGCGGAAGCTATTCACCATGATTTCTTCCAACCGCGTGTTGACCAGCTCTTCGTTCCAGAAGTAGCCCTGGCGGTCCTGCACCCACTCGAAGTAGGAGACCGTCACGCCGCCGGCGTTGGCCAGGATGTCCGGGATGACGAAGACCCCCTTGTCCTCGAGGATTTGATCCGCCACCGGGGTGGTGGGGCCGTTGGCCCCCTCGCAAATGATGCGGGCGCGAATGCCGGCCGCGTTCTGGGAGGTGATGACGTTCTCCTTGGCGGCCGGCAGCAGCACTTCACACTCCAGCAGCATGGCCTCCTCGCGCCCGATGGGCTCGCCGCCGGGAAAATCCACGATCGAGCCGGTTTCCCGGCGGTGCCGCATCAGGGCCGGAATATCGAGGCCTTTAGCGTTATAGACCGCGCCGTCAATCTCGATTACGGCGATGATCTTGAAGCCCGCCTGCGCCATCAGCTTGGCCGCCATGCCGCCCACGTTGCCGAAGCCCTGAATCACCACGCGCGTCGAGGAGGGATCCAACCCCAGGCGCTTGAGCGCCTCCCTGACGACGATCATGCAGCCGCGGCCCGTGGCTTCCACGCGCCCCCGAGAACCGCCCAGATCCAGCGGCTTGCCGGTAACCACCGCGGTGGTGGTCTGGCGGACATGCATGGAGTAGGTGTCCATGATCCAGGCCATCACCTGCTCGTTGGTGTTCATGTCGGGCGCGGGCACGTCCAACTCCGGACCCAAGAAGGGCAGGATCTCCGCCGTGTAGCGCCGCGTGATGCGCTCCAGTTCGGCCTCCGACAGCACCGCCGGATCGCAGACCACGCCGCCTTTGGCCCCGCCGAAGGGGATGTTGACCACCGCGCACTTCCAGGTCATCCACGCCGCCAGGGCCCGGATCTCGTCCAGGGTCACGTCCGGAGCGAATCGGATGCCGCCCTTGGCCGGGCCTCGCGCGATCGAGTGCTGAACGCGGTAGCCAGTGAAAACCTCCAGGCGGCCGTCGTCCAATTGCACCGGGATATACACGGTGATCTCTTTGGACGGCGTGCGCAGCACCTTGCACAGGCCGTTGTCCAGCCCCAGCCGCTGAGAAGCTTCCTCAAAGCGAGCCTCCGCCGCCAGCCAGGGATTCAGTTCCTGCTCCAGGGGAATGCCGGTCGCCACCGCCATGGCCGAACCTCCGGAATCATTATGCCATTCACGACGACGCTCTGCCGCGCAACCGCCGTCCCAGCTCCTCGATGCGCGCCAGCGCCTCCCTTCGCACCTCTCGATAACGCGCCGCATCCGGCGGACCGCTTCGCAGGTAGTCGAGGATCACGGCTTCCGCGGCTACATACTCCTCGGCCGCCTCCGCCACTTCGTCGGCGATTTCCCCGGGAATGCTGGTGACGCCGTTGGCGTCGGCGTGGAGCCAGTCTCCCGGCGACACCGCCAGGCCCCCCACCCGCACCGGTTCGTGCACCGAAACGATGTGCGTGTAAGCGTGCGCGCAGATCACCCCGGCAGCGAAGGCCGGGAACTGCAGCCGGCGCACCTGCTCCACATCGCGCGCCGCACCGCTGGTGATAATGCCCACAGCGCCGAAAGCCTGGTAGCTGGCGCACATGATTTCGCCGAAGGTGGCGGCCACCGGAGGGTCGTCCAAATCCTGGAAGACCACCAGAGGCGGACCGGGCAGTTCCTGGAAGCGTCGGATCTGATCTTCCAGACCCGCGTAAGAGGCCTTTTCAGGCCGAGGAAACGCGGTGTGCATGGTGGCTGTGGAAGCGCAGCCCACCACCGGCGGCAGCTCGGGGAACAGCGCCCGGATCCGCGCGTCCATATAGCCGGTGTTGCGCGGCCGGACCCCGAAAAGTTCGATCACATTCGCAATGGTAGGCGTGTCGAACCGCCGCAGCCGCTCCAGGGTCTTGGGTGAAAGCTCGTACAGGCGCATGAATCCTTGTTATATCGCAGCAGGGACGAGGGCACGGAAGGCGGTCAGCGCAGGGGACCGAATTTGTCGAGCGGCCAATAGATAAACACCGCCTTCCCGTAGATGTTTCGCCGCGGCACCAAGCCCCAGTTGCGGCTGTCGCTCGAGGAATTCCGGTGATCTCCCAGCACGAAGTACGTGTCCGGCTCGACCAACCGCGGCGGCATATCCTGCGTATCGCGGAACTGCCGGGGCACATAATCTTCTCGCAGCGGCTTCCCGTTGATCAGAACCACGCCCCGCTCGATGGCCACGACGTCCCCCGGCAAGCCGATCACTCGTTTGATGTAAGACTTGTTGGGTTCGCCCGGGGCCCAGAAGACCACCAGATCGCCGCGGCGAATCGGGCTGATGCCCAAGCGGTGAACAAATTTGTTCACGAAGATGCGCTCCTGATCCGCTAAGGAAGGCAACATGCTGGTGCCCTCGACCTTAACAGGCTGGTAAACGAACAGGATCACAAGCGCAGCGATGAGAGCCGAAATCGCCAGATCGCGGGCCCAGACCTTCAGCGTGCCAATCAGGCGCGCGCGCCGGGTTTCGGATCCGGGGGGTTGCGGTGACATAGCGGCTGCGAGTTTTGGTGAGTCACCATTATAGAAGAGCGCGAGCGGAACACGTGCTGAGGCGGCCGGTGGTGGGGACCGGAAGGGAGGAAGCCTGCCGGAGTGCTTGCAAACCATAGATACATCATATAGATATTTTTCTTGACGGCATACTATATGTAGGGGCATCATGTAAAACGTCCGCCTTCCGGATGCGATTGCTCTCCGCGGCGCCTGGCCGCAGCGGCGATGGGGGCTCCGGACCTGGCAGCCGGTTCGGGTCTCTGTCGCGGAAATCGCAGCCTCCGCGAGGCGGATCCCGCCGGCCGATCCCGGCGGCAGAGGGCGTTGAGCGAGTGTAACGAGCAAGGAGTCATAACCATGGGTCAGTTGAGCGTCGAGTTGCCTCCCGCGCCTGCGGGCGCCAAGCGCAGCCTGAGCCTCCAGGAGCGCACCGGTCTTGAGTTTTCGCGCTATTTCACCGCACGCCTGGAACCCGGACGCACCCCTTACGACGAAGTGCGCTGGGAGCTGCGCCACTGCTCGATCACGAACGACAAGGGCGAGGTGATCTTCGAGCAGCGTGACGTGGAAGTGCCCGCCGATTGGTCGCAAACTGCGGCCAATATCGTGGCCAGCAAATACTTCCATGGACGCCTCGGCTCCGAGGAGCGCGAACGCAGCGTGGCGCAACTGGTGCGCCGCGTGGTGGACACCATCGCCGCATGGGGAGTGGCGGGCCGATACTTCCGCAGCGATCAGGACGCGGAGAATTTTCGCCTGGAGCTGGCTCACCTGCTGCTGAATCAGAAGGCCGCTTTCAATTCTCCGGTCTGGTTCAACGTGGGCGTCAAGGAGGCGCGCGGCTATGGCTACTATTACGACGAGGCCGCCGATGCCATCCGGAAGATGGAGCCCGGCGGAGAAATCCGTCCGCAGTGCTCGGCCTGCTTCATCATCTCGGTCCGCGATTCCCTGGAGTCCATCCTCGATCTCGCCAAGACCGAAGGCATGCTCTTCAAGTGGGGCTCGGGCACCGGAACGAATCTCTCCCCTTTGCGGGAGCAGAACGCTCCGCTGTCGGGCGGCGGACGCGCCTCCGGCCCGCTCAGCTTCATGAAGGGCTTCGACGCCTTCGCAGGCGTCATCAAGAGCGGCGGCAAGACCCGCCGGGCCGCCAAGATGGTGATCCTCAACATTGATCACCCGGACATTGTGGACTTCATCTGGTGCAAGGCCCGGGAAGAAAAAAAGGCTCAGGCGCTCATTGACGCGGGCTACGACGCCTCCCTGGACGGAGAAGCTTATAGCTCGATCTTCTTCCAGAACGCCAACAACTCCGTCCGGGTGACCGATGAATTCATGCACGCCGCCGTGGAGAACGGCGAGTGGTGGACGCGTTCGCGCGTGACCGGCCAGCCGGTCCGCCGCTATCAGGCGCGCGACCTGCTGCGACAGATCGCAGAAGCAACCCATCAGTGCGGCGATCCCGGCATGCAGTTCGACACCACGATCAATCGCTGGCACACCTCGAAGGCGTCCGGACGCATCAATGCTTCCAATCCCTGCTCGGAGTACATGTTCCTGGACGACTCGGCCTGCAACCTCGCCTCCCTGAATCTGATGAAGTTTCTGGGACCCGACGGCCAGTTCGACGCCGAGGCTTTCCGACACGCCGTGGACACCATGATCATCGCCCAGGAAATCATCGTGGACGGCGCCAGCTATCCGACCCAGAAAATCGCGGAAAATTCGCACAACTTCCGCCCCCTCGGGCTGGGCTACGCCAATCTGGGCGCGCTGCTGATGTCGCTCGGCATCCCCTATGACAGCGACCACGGCCGCGACTACGCCGCCGCCGTTACCGCCCTGATGACCGGACAGGCTTATCTGACCAGCGCGCGACTGGCCGAAGCTCTCGGGCCCTTCCCCTCGTACGCCCCCAATGAGGAATCCTTCCTGGAAGTTATTCGCATGCACCGCGCCGCCCTGGGGCGGATCAATGCGCACCACGTGCCCGCCGCCTTGCTGGAGAATGCGCGCGCCTGCTGGGACAACGCCTATGAATTGGGCCGCCGCGTGGGCTACCGCAACGCACAGGTCACCGTGATCGCACCCACAGGCACCATCGGCTTCATGATGGACTGCGACACCACCGGCATCGAGCCCGATCTGGCGCTCGTCAAGTACAAGAAGCTGGTGGGCGGCGGCCTGATCCGTATCGTCAACAACACCGTGCCTCAAGCCCTCATCCGGCTGGGCTACGACCCCGAGCAGGTCGAACGCATCGTCAGCCACATTGACGCCACCGGGACCATCGAGGGTGCGCCGGGTCTCAAGCCCGAGCATCTGCCGGTCTTCGATTGCTCCCTGCGGGCCGCCAACGGCACGCGCTTCATCCACCACATGGGACACATCCGCATGATGGCCGCCGTGCAGCCCTTCATCTCCGGCGCCATCTCGAAGACCATCAACATGCCCGAGGACTCCAGCGTCGAGGACATCATGAACGCCTACATCGAAAGCTGGCGTCTGGGCTTGAAGGCGGTGGCCATCTACCGAGACGGCTCCAAGCGCGTGCAGCCGCTCAGCTCCAAGGCCGAGCCCGGCCGCAGGGCCGCCGAGGCGCCCGAGAAAGTGGTCTACCGGCCGGTGCGCCGCAAGCTGCCCGACGAACGGCAATCCATCACCCACAAATTCTCGATCGCCGGTCACGAGGGCTACATCACCGTGGGCCTGTACGAAGACGGAACCCCGGGCGAGATCTTCATCACCATGGCCAAGGAGGGATCCACCATCTCCGGGCTGATGGACGGCTTCGCCACGGCCATCAGCTTCGCTCTTCAGTACGGCGTGCCGCTGAAGTTCTTGGTGGACAAGTTCAGCCACGTGCGTTTCGAGCCCAGCGGCTGGACCAACAACCCGCAGATCCCCTACGCCAAGTCCATCCTGGATTACATCTTCCGCTGGCTGGGCGCCAAGTTCCTGGGACCCGAATATGCGGTGACCGAGGCCGGGGAAACTCCCAGGCTGCGGCCTACCGAGCCCGACCTTCAGCCCAAGTTACCCTTCGACACCGCTGCCGGCGACGCCCCCCTGTGCTCGGAGTGCGGCTCGCTGATGACACGCAACGGCGGCTGCTACAAGTGCGAAAACTGCGGAGGCACCAGCGGCTGCGGATGAGACGTCCGCGCCGCCGAGATGGGCGAGGCCGCCGGGCGGAAGGCCGAGACTGAATTATCATGGAGCCCGTGACAAAACACGGGCTTCTCTCACGGCGAGGCTTTCTCACCGCCACCGTCGCGCTTGGCGCGCAAGCCGCGCGGCCCAACGTCTTGGTCGTCATGTCGGATCAGGAGTCGGCGCTGCTGCCGGGCCCTGCCCGCCTGCCGAACCGTGCGCGCCTGATCGAGCGAGGCGTTCAGTTCACCTCGGCGTTCTGCAATACGCCGCAGTGTTCCGCGGCGCGCTCGGCTCTGCTCACGGGTCTGGAGCCGCATCGCACGGGCGTCATCGCTAACGTGGACGCCGCTTCTTTGGGCAAGCCGCTATCGCCTTCGATCCCGACGGTGGGAAGCGTATTCCGGCAAGCCGGCTATCGTACCGGCTACTTCGGCAAGTGGCACCTGGGCAATGACGAAAAGGGCCTCACCGCCTTCGGCTTCGATGTCTGGGTGCGCCCCAAGGCCGACCCGGAGGTGGCGCGGGAGGCCGCCGATTGGATCCGCACTCGCAAGCAGCCCTGGCTGGCCTGGGTTTCCCTGCTGAACCCGCACGATATTTATCGCGCGCCCGAAATGTTGCGACGCATCGCGCCGCGTCCGGGCGTAAAGCCGCCGGTGAGCGGCCTGGAGTCTCTGGATGGCAAGCCGGCGGAGCAGCGCGAGTACGTGGAACGCGACCAGGGGCGGGCGGCCCGCGGCTATTCCGCCGAGGATTGGCTGCGGTACCGCAGCTACTACCTGGATCTGGTCGAGAGCGTAGACGCTTGCCTGGGAACGGTTCTCGAAGCGGTCAACCTGGACCGCACCATCGTGGTCTACACCAGCGATCACGGCGATGCGCTGGGCGAACACGGCCTGCCGTTCAAAGGTCCCTTCATGTACGAAGAGCTGATCCGCATCCCGTTGGTCATCGCTGCGCCCGGAGTGGCGCTGGGGCGCGGGGAACGGGCCGCGATGGTGACCCAGGCCGATCTGGCCCCTACGCTGGCCGCTCTGGCGGGCCTGAAATGGCCGGGACCGACCAGCGGCAGCGATCTGACGACGCGCGCTGCCGCGCGAAGCGAAGTCTACCTGGAGTATTACGCCAAGCAGAAATGGGTCAATCCCATTCGCACCATCCGCACGCGTCGCTGGAAACTGAACTGGTACGATCGCGGCGCCAGGGAGCTCTACGACCTGGCTGCCGACCCCCACGAGTTGCGCAACCTTGCCGGAGAACCGGCCTTGCGCGAGCTCCAGCAGGAGCTGGAAGCCAAGCTCCAGGCCTGGCGCGGGCCGCTCGTGGAATCCCGCTGAGAAATCGCCGGCGCGCCCGGCACTCTATTAGCAAAAGCACTGTCCTCCAGGGGCGCCTTCCGGGGCGCCCGCTTTTGGCGCCATCAGTCAGCCCGCATGCCGGGCGGAGCAAAGCCCCGCACCGCCCGGCCTGCACCCTTCTCAGCTCTTCGAGAGGATGCGCCGCACGCGTTCGACATTGTCGCGCACTTGATCGCTAAAGCGCGGGTACATGCCGACGATCACCCCGTCCGTCGGCTTGATGTTGTCGAAGGCGAATTGGAAGGCCTGATCGAGCGCCCTGGGAGAATCCGTCAGACGGCCCGCGGCCAGGATTTTGAACGCCAGGCAGGGCTTCGACGTCTGGCGAATAGCGCGGAACATGCGCGGGGGATCCTGCGGCAGATAGACCTCACCCAACGGACGTTGTCCCAACAGGTTCACGATCTCGCTCTCCGGACGCGTGATGCGGTAGACGCAGGTCATGAAGAAGTCAATGTCCCAGCCCTGACTCTCGACCTCTTCAACCACCAGCGGATTGTGCGTGGACAGGCCCACCAGCACGCCGCTGTCGCGCACGACTTTGAGAAACTCTTTGATCTTGGCCTGCTCGCCGGCCCGCCAGCGCCGGTCGGTCGTGCCTCCGTGGTGCACGATGCCGATCGGTCCCATGCGCGCAATCTTAGGGATGAGCGAGAGATCCTCCTCCATGCGGCGGGAGCTCAGCAGAATCCACTGAATCTTGCCCCCCTGCTCCCGATAGCGCTGGACGTCCTCCAAGCCCCGCTTGGCGTCGGAGAGCTGCCAGGTGTTGATGCCGTTCTGCTCCGCGCTGCGCACGGTGGCCAGCACGTTCTCGGGCGTGGACCATTCCAGCATGTGCTGATCCAGCAGCCGGTTGAAGTGAGAGAAACCGTAGAAAGGATTGGCGCCCAGCACCAGCCGGGTCACCTGGAATTTGCCTAGCCGGATGGTGGGCAGCAACGGAGCCGGCGCGGCGGAGGCTCCGGCGGCGATGGCAGCCGAGGATTGAAGAAACCGGCGGCGCGACGTGGTCATCAGAACTCCTCCCCGCCTATTCTACCGCGCGTTTCTCGCCGGCACGCCTGCGCGCAGACGGGGAGCGAAGGCGGGTGAGATCGCGTTGCGCTCGAAGTCGGCCCAGGGCCGGAGCCCTTCTTTCGTGAGAGGGGGCCGGGGGCGCATTCGATCGCTTGATCGTGTCGCCGGACACGCGTTGGACGAAACGTTTTCGATCTCTTTGATTTGGTTGCCCGGAGGCCACCCAGGTGGTTTCCCAGCTCCCAGCCCGGGAGCCCCTATCGGGCCGGCGGCCCAAGGCCGACCCGTCATGCGAACCGGCGCCCACTCGTTTCAGGAGGGCACGCTGAACCGAGGCGGGTCGGGAAGAGGAAAGGAAAAAATCAAGTTTATTTTATTCTTGACACCACAGCCTGTCCGTGTTATCATCACTGCAAATCTACCGGCTTTAACCATCTCACACTCGGAGGGACTTTGTGAAAGCAAAACTGTTCGTGATCGCGGTTCTGCTCTGCGCTCCGGTCTTCGCCGGCATGTTCGCAGGCATGGATCCGCCGGCTTCCCTGCTCGTCACCCGTGGCGGCTACCAGTGGGCCTGGGCATCTCCCTGCGCTCCCGTGGCGCCCTCATGCGACGTGAACAGGCCGCTCCAAATGCACCACGGCTTCTTCCTGCCCAGCGAAGCGGATTGGCTAGCGAGTTTCAGCAGCTTGCAGGACGTTTACGACGCCTTCCACCCCGGCGGGCAACAACTGTGCGCGGCGTCTTATTTCAGCAGTCCCTGGGATCACTGCGATTCGGCGGACCTTCAAAACGGATTCGTATGGAACCTCCCAGCGGCCTGGGGCGCCCAGTCTGACGCAAATGTGGATACTTTCGTGGTGCGCAGCGCCGGCGGACCGGTCGGGCCGGTCGTCCCCGAGCCCTCGACCATGCTGCTGCTCGGCGGCGGTCTTCTGCTGATCGGATCCCGCTTGCGGAAGCGCTGATCCCCATTTTTGGCCGCCGCACCGGCATCCGGGAGGCAGAATCGGGCCGGAGTTGGGGGCCCGCAGAGTTGACCCAGAGCTGGGTCCGCTGCAAGGCCGTCCGCAGCGGACCCCCGCCACCGGCGATCCGGCACGCCGTCAAGGCGTCCCGCCGGGGCGGAGGCGCTCTCAGCAGCGCCGCGGATCCCGCGACACTCCCCACTGCCGCTAGAGCATTCCGTGTGACGCTTGCTCCCGCGGCCATGCCCGCTGTTCAGACTCCG
>FWWM01002401.1_pt1 | contig 50820 bp, 40 predicted proteins | sample 2228351 | NCBI WGS metagenome assembly FWWM01 (sample SAMEA103939774, study PRJEB20133) | metagenome | reverse complement strand
TTCATTTTGCTTGCGCTTGGATTAGCTTCCGGGCTGCCGGACTTTTCGGATAGGCTCTTATTACGTTTTACGCTTCACGTTTTACGTGGTTCTCAGCGGAAGCCGCCCTCTCACCATCAACCCCATTCTCAGAGCTCACCGCCCCTAATTCGCGCTGTCACGCGGACGATGGCCACAAACTCGTCCGCCTTCAGGGAGGCGCCGCCCACCAGGGCGCCGTCAATGTCCGGCTGGGCCATGAACTCGGCGATGTTCCTGGAGTTGACGCTGCCACCGTACTGCACCCGCACGGCCTGAGCCGTGTCCTCGCCGTACAGGTCGGCCAGGGTCCCACGCACCGTGCCCCCGATGACCGCGTTGGCCCCGGCTGCCGTCGCCGCCTTCCCCGTGCCGATGGCCCAGATGGGCTCGTAGGCGACCACGCAGCGACGGGCCTCGTCCGCGCTCAGCCCCTGGAACGCGGCCCGCACCTGGCCGGAGACCACGACCTCGGTTTCGCCGGCCTCATTCTGCGCCAGGTCCTCCCCCACGCAGATGATGGGGGTCAAACCGTGGTCGAGGGCGGCGCGCACCTTGCGGTTGACCATCTCGTCGGTCTCGCCGAAGTAGCCCCGGCGCTCTGAGTGGCCTATGATGACGTACTGGCACAGCCCCTGGAGCATTGTGGGGGCAATCTCGCCGGTGTACGCCCCCTTCGGTTCCCAGTGCACGTTCTGGGCGCCGAGCCGGATGGAGGTGTCGCGGAGCAGCTCCGCCACCACCACCAGGTCCACAAAGGGCGGACACAGCACTACCTCCACCCCTTGGACGGCATCCAGGGCTCCTCGCATGGCCAGGGTGAGCTCCCGGGCTTCGGCGACGGTCTTGTTCATCTTCCAGTTGCCCGCGATGATGGGAACGCGCATGTGATCTCCCCTTTTCTTCACCCTTGCGAAGGTTTGCTCTGCCCCCCACACTTCTTGCAGCAGGGAGCTTATCTCTTTTCGGCGCCTCCCACGGAACCCTCGCAAGGGTTTGCACACCCAGACTCGCCTGATTTCACGCTGGCAGTCTCTTGAGGACCACCGGGGCCGCAGCATCAAAAGGCTCTCGATCGCCCACCAACTCCGCCACCGCCTGGTTGATCTTGTCAGCGAGTTCTTGAGCGCCCAGGTCGTGGTGGGCCAGGACCAGGTTGATCAGGCGCTTCATCCCGAAGGGCTCGTAGTGCTGATTAAAGGCTTCGGTCACGCCGTCCGTGTACAACAGGATGAGCTCACCCCGGCGCAGCATTAGGTCCCAGGCGTTTAGGGTGATGTCTTCAACAGCACCCAGGGTCACCCCGTCCACCCGGAACTGAGCCACGCTGCCCAGCTCGGCGCAGTAGTAGATAGGTGGGTTGTGGCCAGCATCGACGTAGGTCACCTAGCCGGTAGCCGGGTCGAGGAGGGCATAGAACAGGGTGGCGAACATATCAGTGCGAGAGTCGGCCAGGATGAGCTGACTGGCCCGGCTGAGGGCCTAGCCGGCGGGCGGTCGCCCAGCACCAGGGCGCGGATCAGGCTGCGGACCATGGCCATGTATAGCGCCGCCGGGATCCCCTTGTCCAACACGTCAGCGATGATGATTCCCTCCGCCCCAGGCGAATGAGGTACATCTCACTCAACATTATAACAGAAAGTTGCTCATTTGCCAAAGCACAGTTTCCTGGTCGGGGCTTATTACCAAAGGGCACGGCGGGCCGCTAACCTTTAACCGGATTTTAACCAATCTACGGTTGCAAAACGTGCGAGTCTATGGTATAATTTTCCACGTGAGTATTTGATCAGAAACCCGGTTTTTCGGTTATGAAGATGCTGTGAGAGTGAGGACTGTGGCCTCGAAGTTGAGTCACCCGGAGAACGTAACCATCCCGCGCCAGCCCCCGCCTGGAAAGATGACCTACGAGGAGTTCCTGGCCTGGGCCGATGAGGACACCTGGGCCGAGTGGGTAGACGGGGAGGTCATTGTACTTACACCGGCTTCAACACGACATCAGCAAATCGTCAGCTTCCTGGATCGGGTATTGGGCATCTATGTCGAAGAGGGAGACATGGGGGCCATACTCACGGCGCCATTTCAAATGAAGCTAGAGCGCGGACGGGAACCCGACTTGCTCTTTATCGCCAAAGAGCATCTGGACCGCCTGCGGGAGGCCTACCTGGACGGGCCGGCTGACGTGGTGGTAGAGATTGTGTCGTCAGAGAGCGCGGTGCGCGACCGGGGGGACAAGTTCTACGAGTACGAGGCTGCGGGTGTGGGGGAGTACTGGCTGATTGACCCGGAGCGGGAGCAGGCGGAGTTCTACCGGCTGGGACCTGATGGCCGCTATCGCACGGTGTTGGCCGAGCGGGAGGGGGAGTATCGGTCCGAGGTCGTGCCGGGCTTCTGGTTGCGGGTGGAGTGGCTGTGGCAAGACCCCCTGCCCCGGGTGATGGATGTGATGCGTGAATTGGCCCTCGTCTGACCGTCTGCACGCCCCACTGGTCACTGGGGGCATGGTTGTGGGGGTCCTTTTTCTCATATCTATCCTCTCTTGAAATACGTTATAAGTGGTGAATGGGCGCAGAAAGACTCTTCAAAGGTCTGTACTATGGCTGATGCACAGCTGCGGATGCAAGCTCGCTACCAAAAAGATCCGAACATGGTCTTCCGGAAGATCGAGGACGAGATGATCCTGGTCCCCATCAGACAGAGCGTGGCCGATTTGGGCAACATCTACGTGCTCAACGAACTGGGTGGGCGCATCTGGGAGTTGATGAATGGCGAGCGTACTTTGGCTGACGTGCGTGATATTCTGCTGGATGAGTACGATGTGATGCCCGACGTCCTGGAGGCTGATCTGCTGGCGTTTGTGCAGCAGTTGGAAGCTGCGGGCAGCATCAAGAGGATTGAGTAGTAATGTCGGTTGATTGTGTGTACATTCCAGAATTGAGCAAGTCGGAGTGGGGTGCGCGACTTCACGCGGCCGCGATCGCCAACCGAACCCCTCTGGCCGGCTCCTTGGATCTGACTGAGCGATGCAACATCAATTGCGTGCACTGCTACATTGCCGTGCCAGCCAATGACGAGAGGGCCCGGGGGCGTGAACTGTCTCTCGCAGAATGGTGCCAGGTCATTGACCAGATCGTGGACGAAGGATGCCTGTGGCTCCTCCTGACCGGGGGCGAAGTGTTGGTGCGCCCGGATTTCTTGGACATCTATGCCTACGCCCGTAGAAAGGGCCTGATCACCACCGTCTTCACGAACGGCACGCTGATCACGGAGCGAATCGCCGACTTTCTGGCAGATCTACCACCGCATACCGTTGAGATCACGTTGTATGGGTTGACGCAACAAACTTACGAACGGGTTACACGTGTTCCTGGATCTCACTCTCGTTGTATGCGCGGTATCGAGCTGCTCCTGGAGCGAAATATCCACCTGAAGCTGAAAACGGTGGTCATGACTCTGAACCACCACGAGTTACCCGCTATTCGAGCCTATTGCCGGAGTCTGGGGGTGGATTTCCGCTTCGACCCGTTCATCAATCCGGGGTTGAACGGAGCGCGTCACCCGGTGGACGTGCGCCTGAGTCCAGAGGAGATCGTCCAGCTAGAGATGGCCGACGAGGAGCGGTGGACAGAGCTAGTAGACTATTGCGAGAAACACTTGAGCACCCGGCCTGATCCGGAGAAGGTGTACATTTGTGGTGCTGGGTTGACGGCCTTTCACATTGATGCCTATGGCAAATTGAGCCCATGCATCATTGCGCGCCGTCATCACTACGACCTGCGGCAGGGGAGCTTCAGGGAAGGCTGGCGTGAGGTCCTCAGCCAGATCCGGATGCAAAAGCGCACCCAGCCATCTCCCTGCCCGTCTTGCAAGATTCAGGCACTTTGCCAGCAATGTCCGGGCTGGTCACAGTTGGAACACGGCGACGACGAGACCCTCGTCGCCTTCCTGCACGAGACAGCTTACGTCAGAGCCCGGATGCTGGGACTGGAACCATAGCTCGTAGAAGGAGAGCAGAGGTAGTCTCCCTGTAGAGTGTTGGTGGTCCCAAGAAAGCTGTTGCCCGTCATTGCGAGGAGCTGTCTTTGCGACGAAGGGCCACGCCGAAGGCCTCGGCCCGAAGCCCTCGCGCCGAAGCGCCTCGGGCGAGGCGGGCCTTCGGCCCGAGGGCTCGCCCGAGGCGCAATCCCAACGTGGCAGGAGGTTGCTTCGCTTCACTCGCAATGACTACCCCGACGGTACCAACACACAAGAGGGAGACTACCCATCAATTCGTGTTACACTAAAACCAAGGTTAACGTGACTTTCTAGACTGATCGTTCGCTCATTTCTTGCGTCAAAAGCGAAATTGAGGTAAGCTTCTGCCACTATGGCAGAAGTGAAGATTGAAACCGAACGCATAGATGACGTGCCCTTGCTGATGCATCAGCAGCAGAAGATGGGCATCCCTGAGGTGCTGAACCAGGTAATTCAGCCCCACGGCAATCGTCAGGGGCTGAGCGTAGGCTGGTTGACCACCGCCTGGTTGAGTTACATCCTGTCCGAGGCCGACCATCGGATGAGCGAGGTTGAGCCTTGGGCAGAGGATCAGATCCAGACCTTGTCGGCGCTGCTTCCCGAACCGGTGCGGGCAAAGGACTTCACCGATGATCGGCTGGCCGATGTGTTGCGCTGGCTGGGTGATGATGAGGCGTGGGAGGAGGTGGAAACACAACTGGGCCAGCGCCTGATTCGGGTGTATGACCTGAAACGCTGCCCCGCGCGCTTGGACAGCACCACGGTGATGGTCTATCACGACAGCGAAGGGAACACCCTGTTCCGACATGGGCCCAGCAAAGATCACCGCCCTGACTGGCCTCAGTTCAAGGTGATGTTGGCGGCCTTGGACCCGCTGGGGATGCCTCTGGCGAAGAAACCGAGGCTAAGGATGACCTGCTGGCCTTGGGCTATGAGGTACCCCGCGCTCAGAAGGCCAAGGTGGACGGCCAATGGGTGGTCTGGGAAGAACGCATCTTGGTGGTCTACTCGCTCTCGCTGGCCAAGCACTCTCGGCGAGGTCTGGCTCAGCGGCTGGAGCGCGCGGAGGAGGAGTTGCGGGCTTTGACCCCGCCTCGGGGCCGGGGAAGGCGGCAGTGGGATGACCTGGAGGCCTGGCAAGGGGCTGTAAAAAGCATCCTGAAGAAACGACGCGTCGAGGGCCTGTTGGAGGTCACCTACGTCCGAGAGGTGGAGCGACGCCACGTGCGCAAGTACGGGGATCGTCCGGCGCGCACCGAAGAACAGGTGCGCTATGTGCTCCAGGTGCGGCGCAATGGGGAAGCCATCGCTGCAGCCCGCCGCTTGTTGGGCTGGCGCTTGTATGCCACCAATGCCCCGGCCGCGGCAGTCCTGGCCTGCCAGGGGAGGAACTCTCGCTGGCTGAAGCGGTATGGGCCTATCGGGGTGCGCCACGCATTGAACGGGACTTTCAACGGTTCAAAGGGCGTCCTCTGGGCCTTCGGCCGTTGTACGTGCAGCGGGAAGATCATGCCCGAGGGATGGTACGCCTGTTGTCGCTGGGCCTGCGGGTGCTGACGCTGGTAGAGCATGTGGTGCGTGAGGCCTTGCAAGCCATTGGGGAGGCACTGAGTGGCCTGTATGCCGGCAACCCCAAGCGGCAGACAGCGCGCCCCACGACGGAGCGGCTGTTGAAAGCCTTCCGCGGGATTACACTGACCGTGGTGCATTTGCCGGGTCAAACCATTCGTCATGTCACGCCCTTGTCCCCGTTACAGCGGCGCATTTTGGCCTTGTTGGGTTTGCCACCCTCCATCTATGAGGACCTGCCTTTGCACGTGAGTGCAATTCCGCCATAGGGCGTGAAAATAAGCGAACGATCGGTTGAAAGCACTTGGTAAGATCGGATTCTATCTGAGACGACAAAAGGGAAGCCATATGATTCTACGTCCGGCTGCCCTACCAGCCAGCCACTGAATCAACCCCAGCGTGAGCATGAAGACGAAGGCCAGGTCCACCAGGAAGTAGGAGTTGTCCAGCAGGCCGTGGGCCAGGGCGGCGATCAGGCTGCCCGTGAGGCCCAGGGTCAGGGCTCGCAGGTCCGCATCCACCAGCTGGCACCCCGCCCGCCATCCCCGCGTCAGCGCCGCCCCGCTGATCCAGAAGATGGCCAGCACGCCCGGCACCCCCAGCCGGGTCCAAAAGTCCAGAATGAAGTTGTGCGGATGCGATAGGTTCCGCTCAATCAGCGCCTCGGGCAGCACGTAGTGGTCGCGGTACTGGTACAGGAAGTTGTCCAGCCCCACTCCCAGCCAAGGGTGATCGCGGATCATGTTCAGGCTCGCCTGCCACAGCTTGAGGCGCAGGAAGGTGGTGCCTGACGTCAGGTTGAACAGCGAGGCAATCCGCTCGGCTTGAGCGAAGGGCAAGAGGGCCAGAAGCCCGACCACCACGGCCAGGCCGGTGACCACCGCCGCTCGGCGTCCCCGCGTCAGCCCCAGAAACAGCAGGCCGGCCGGCAGCCCCACCAGCCAGGCCGCCCGGGAAAAGGTGAGGAACAGGGCCGCCAGGATGGGGACTGTGGCCAGGGCGTAGGCCCAGCGGCGACGTGATCCTGCCCCGAAAGCGGCCACCGCCACGGTCAGCGGTGGTATCCGGTCCAGGAACAGACTCAGGTTGTTGGGCGATGGGTACAACCCCCGCACCCGGCGCACCCCCTCCGCCAGGATGGTCTGGTCCGTGAAGGCGTACTGGTACAGCCCGTGGAGGGAGAGGGCCACCCCTGCAAACACCAGCGCATCCACCAGCCGGAAGGCCCTCCGCTTGTCCAGGGAGATGGTGCGCAGCATGACGTACAGCGCCACCGGCTCCAGCACCACCACCCGCAGTTCCCGCAGGGCCACACCCCGCAACTCGGCCACCAGGGGCGAGATCAGGCTGGCGGCCAGCAGCAACCCCACCGCCCAGTCCAGGCTCTGCATCCTACGTAGGAGGGTCCGTAGTTCAGGGCCGAGGAGCTCGAAGCGACTAAAGTCGTTACTACGAGCCACCACGTGCCGTAATCCCCAGGCGGCGACGCACAGCAAGGTCAGGATCTCCACCAGGGAGAAGGCCTTGCCGGCCAGGGGCTTGGGGCGCAGGAAGAAGGGCACGCTGAACACCAGCACCGCCAGGCCCAGGTCCAGCCGCAGGTAGATGAGGACCAGGAGGGGCAAGAGGAGCACCAGGCTCAAAGGCAGGCCCGGTGCCAGGTAGAAGGCCAGGGCAGTGCCGGCCAGGGCTGCTAACTGCGCCGGCTCCGGGAGCCCATCGTATCCCCTTGCCAACCTCTGCCACCACGTCCCCCACGGCAAGGGCCGGGCCAGCCACATGCCGGCCACGAGTAGGAGCAGGATGCCCACCGCGAGGAGCCCCAGCCGCAGGTAGAACCCGCCAAACTGCGCCTCGCGCACCACCACCCACCCGGCTATCTCCGCCCCCTCGGCCTGCGCCGTCAGGGTCAGCGTGTGAGAGGCGAAGGGCAGCCCGCCCACCAGCGTGGTCGCGCGATCGGCCGCCAGGCTGATCTCCCGTGGCGCCTCATTGTCCACCTGGACCTGCACACGGCCGCCGGTTGGGCTCAGGGCGTCCACCCGGCTGCCCCGAAAGCGCAGTCGGACCTGTGCTCCTGCGCCGGTGCTGCCCCAGCCCTGGCCTCGGCGCTCCCACCCGTCCAGGTACGTGGCCGTCTCCGAGCCGGCCAGGTGACGCCCGGGCGTGGCCTCAGGAGGCGCCACGGTGAGTTGCTGTAGGGCCAGGTAGGCTGGACGAGGGGTGCCGCCCTCATCCACCAGGGCGAAGCCGTGGAGCGGGTCGTCCGGCGGGACGGCCGGCTGAAAGTGCTGGACCAGCATGACCTGCAGCCAGGGCCACTCGTCGCGCGCCCGGCGCACGGCTTCGGTGGTGCGCCGCGCCTGGAGCGCCGGCTCATCTGTGCCCCAGGGGGACGGCCGGCCGGTCCACCCCCTTGGGAGCGCGTTCCAGCCAAACTCCACCGCCCAGACGGGCGTGTCCTTGTCGCCGGCCTGCAGCATCTCCTCCCGTAACAACACGGCGCGGGAAAAGTTGAGTACGTCTGGGGAGGCGCGCCGGTCATCGGGGCCGGACCAGAAACCGTATGGCTTGATGGCCAGGATGTCGAAGAACCCTCGCGCCCCGGCCCCGTACATCTCCCGCAGGAAGAGGACGTCGTTCAGGTTGCGCTCGCTGACCTCTGTGGTGGGGGCCAGGCCGGCGGCCAGCACAACGACCTCGGGGTCGGCGCTCGTGGCGGCCTCGTAGCCGGCGCGGAGCAGCGCCACGTAGCCTTCCGGGTCCACCGGGCGGTTCCCCCAGTGGGGAGCAATGTTGGGTTCGTCCCACAGTTGCACGTAGCGGATCTGCCCGCGATAGTGGGTGACGAAGGCGGAGACGAAGCGCGCGAAGTCGGCCGGGTCCGCCGGCGGGCCATAGGGGTTGTCGGCATCCTCAGACGCTCGCGCCCAGGCCGGAGCCCGGGTCAGGACGGCCACGACACCCAGGTCGTAGGCCCGGGCTGCAGCCACCAGCCGGTCCCAGCTCTCCCAACGGTAGTCGCCGGGGGCCGGTTCGATCTCCGCCCAGGGGAAGAGCTGGCGCACCCAGGCGAAGCCGCCGGCGCGGATGGTCGCCAGGGCCTGGGCGAGGCCCGCGCTGTCGGAGTACTGCTCCAGGGCCACGTTCACGCCGAGGAAGGCCGGCTGTGCCGGGATGTTCGGAGGTTCACCGTAGACGATGCCCCGATGCGCTTGGCGATGCTCGTGCACCAGCCGGTAGCCTGCGACCAGCACGGCCAGCAGCCCGATGATGCACAGGAGCGTGCCGCCCAACCGCAAGCCGATAACGGCCGGCGACCGAGCCGTGCGTTTGGCGTTCATGAAGTCACCCACAGGCCGGGCGAGTTCCACCCAGAAGCCCGGCCTGCGCTATCCTACCACAAACCATGCCCTCTGGCAAGTTCCAACCTGTGCCAAGTGCAGTTGTATCTATGACGATGTCGTGCTATAATTCCCTGGCCATGTTGCAGGGTGAGTGGCGGGGGTTCCCCGCTGCACACCCTGATAATTTGAGACCAGGAGTGTGAGACGGAGCCATGGAGAATCTAGAGCTAGTTGCAGAAGTGCGCGAGATCAAGGGCAAGCAGGTCAAGAAGCTGCGACGGCAGGGCTGGATTCCTGCGGTGCTGTACGGCCCCAGACGAGATCCAGTGGCCTTGAAGGTCGAGGAGCGTGCGTTGGTGCGGCTGCTGAGGCAAGCCGGCATAGGTCATCTCATCTCTCTACGGGTCCCGGGCGCAGATGGGTCCTTCACCACCCTCATCCGGGAGGTTCAACGTGACCACATCTCCCGGCGCATCCTCCATGTGGACTTCCAGGAAGTGGTGATGACCGAGAAGCTCGTCACCGAGGTCCCCATCGTGTTCGAGGGCGAGGCGCCTGTGGTCGAGCGCGGGGCCGGGGTCCTGGTTTACGGGATCTCTTCGGTGGAGATCGAATGTCTGCCTGGTGACCTGATCCCCGCTGTGACGGTGGATCTCTCGGTGCTAGAAGAGGTGGACCAGAGCATCCACGTGGGCGACCTGGAAGTGCCCGAGGCAGTTCACATCCGCACCGACCCGACCGAGTGGGTCGTCAGGGTGTTGCCGCCACGCGTGGTAGCCGAGGAAGCCGAGGAGGTCGAAGAGGAAGAGGCCGCTGAGGTGGAGGTGATCACGGAGGTCAAAGCGGAGCAGCGCCGAGCCGAACGTCCTCCCAAGGAGGAAGAGGAGGAAGGCGAGGAAGAAGAAGCCTGACGACCGCTTCCACGAGCGGGGCCTCTACGGGCCCCGCTTCTTGTTTGGCAGCACCTCAGGTGACAGTCACCCCTGATCTGCCCATAGGAACCGGGTGACTGTCACCTTGTTTTAACTCGCTTTTGCTCTAGCTGGATTTGTGGTATAATTGGCGTGGCCGGGACACCATAAAGTGGTGTTGATCCGAAGTGGTTCAGAGCCTGGGCAGCTGGCAGCCCGGCTCAAAGCCCATCCGGAAAAACCATGTAGGACAGCCTTTCCAGCCTGTTCGGCCAGGCTTGAAAGCCCGCCCTACCCTTTTTCGGACAGGTTCTTAGCCCCCGGCCATTGGCTAGTCAGGAGGATGTGATCACGTGTTCAGCCCATTGAACGCCTTGTTGGGCCTCTTCTCCCGAGACATCAGCATTGACCTGGGCACGGCCAACACGCTGGTCCTGGTACGCGGTCAAGGCATCGTCATCAACGAGCCCTCGGTGGTGGCCATAGAGAAGAAGAGCAAACGAGTGCTGGCCATCGGTAAGGAAGCCAAGGAGATGGTGGGGCGGACGCCGGCCAACATCGTGGCCATTCGCCCTCTACGGGATGGGGTCATCTCCGATTTCGATGTCACCGAGAAGATGCTGGAGTACTTCATCAGCAAGGTCCATGACCGTTTGCTGGTGCCCATGCCTCGGCCGCGGGTGGTGGTAGGTATCCCCAGCGGCTGCACGGAAGTCGAGAAGCGCGCGGTGCACGATGCTACGGTCAACGCCGGGGCGCGGGAAGCCTTCCTCATCGAAGAGCCCATGGCGGCCGCCATCGGCGCCGGACTGCCGGTCACTGAGTCCATGGGCAGCATGATCGTGGACATCGGCGGTGGGACGACGGAGGTAGCGGTCATCGCCCTGGGCGGGATCGTGGTCGGCAAGTCCATCCGGGTGGCCGGCGACGAGATGGACGAGGCCATCATGCAGTACGCACGCCAGAAGTACAACCTGTTCATCGGTGAGCGCATGGCCGAGGCCACTAAGATCGCCATCGGCTCCGCTTACCCGCTGGAGGAGGAGCAGACCATGGTCATCCGGGGGCGCAACCTGATCACCGGGCTGCCCCAGGCCGTGGAGGTGAGCAGCGTGGAGATCCGCGAGGCCCTCTCCGGCCCCGTGAACATCATTGTGGACACCATACGCGAGGCGCTGGACGAGACCCCGCCCGAGCTGGTGGCGGACCTGATGGAGAACGGCATCGCCCTGGCCGGCGGCGGCGCCTTGCTCAAGGGCCTGGCCCAGCGCCTGTCCGAAGAGACCAAGATGCACGTGTACGTGGCCGACGACCCGATAGCCTGTGTGGCCAGGGGTGCGGGGAAAGTGCTGGAGGACTTGGACAGGCTGGGCAAGGTGTTTGCCGAGACGCAGCGTGCGGCTGTGCCACGCTAATCCTCCCGATGAGAAGGTGATGGAGTGAGACGCCTGGCCGACCGATCGGCGGTTGTGCTCCTGCTGGCACTGGTGGGGTTGGCCGGGCTGGCGCTGGATCAAACCCAACAACTTCAACCCCTCAAGGCTGTGATCCTGGATGTGGTCACGCCGGCCCAGCGCGGCCTGAGCCAGGCCGGCTTGCGTGTCCAGGCGCTGGTGGAGACTGCGCGGCAGTTGGACCGTCTCCAGGCCGAGAACCGGGCTTTGCGCGCCGAGGTGGAACGCCTGACCATCGAAAACGTGCGTCTCAGCGAGGTGGCGGCGGAGAACGCCCTGCTGCGTGAGCAACTCCAGTACAAGCGCGACAACCCCTCCCTCGACATCCTCTCCGCGGGCGTCATTGGACGCGTGGTAGGGCGCGACCCCAGCAATCTCCTGAGCTACCTGATCATTGACCGCGGCACCCGTGACGGCGTAACGACCGGCATGCCCGTGGTCACGCCCCAGGGCCTGGTCGGGCGGGTGACCGATGTGGGAGAGCGCTGGGCCAAGGTGCTCCTCATCATTGACGCCTCCAGTTCGGTCAACGTCCTGGTGCAGCGCTCGCGAGCCACTGGCGTGCTTCAAGGCAGGCTGGGGGCCAACCCGGTCATGCGCTACATCGCTCAGGGCGAAGACGTCCAGGTGGGCGACATCGTGCTCACCTCCGGCCTGGGGGGCAACTTCCCCAAAGGCCAAGTTGTCGGCCAGGTGGTGGCCGTGCACCAGCGGGACATCGAGCTCTTCCAGGAGGCAGAGGTGCGGCCAAGCGTGGACTTCAACCGGCTGGAGATGGTCATCGTCATCCGCGGCTTCCAACCCACCACCCCTGGAGAGGAGTAGCGCCTGTGAACCTGTACGCCACAGTCGCCCTGCTGGCTGTCGTCGCCCTGGTACAGACCAGCCTGGTCCCCTACCTGAGCCCGGTAGGGGTGAAGCCCGACCTGATGCTGACTGTCGTGGTGCTGTGGAGCCTGCTGAGGGGGGCCGGCGAAGGGATCGTTTGGGGCTTCATCGGCGGGGTGCTGCTGGACCTGTTCTCCGGCGGCCCCTTCGGCCTGTCCATCCTGGCCTTGTTGCTGGCCAGCTATCTCAGCGGCATCGGCGAGGTGAACATCTTCCGGGCGAACCTGCTGCTGCCCGGTGCCGCCATCATCGGGGCTACCCTGTTCTACTATGGCGTGTGGCTGGTGGTCCTGGGGCTGATGGGCTGGAACATCACCTGGAGCGTGGAACTGGGCCGGGTGGTCATGCTGGCGGTGCTCTTCAACGCTGTGTTGATGCTACTGCTGTACCGTCCCTTCCGGTGGCTGCACCGGGTCACTGGGCCGGAGGAGATAGGGTGGTAAAACGTGAAACATAAAGAGTAAAGTTTACGTTTTACGCATTACGTTTTGCTTTTAACCCCGATTTCAGACCATGAAGGGGACGTCATTCCTGAACTTACGTTTACTGTTCATGAAGATACTGGTCGCGGTGGTGTTCCTGGGGCTGGCCGGCCAGCTGTGGCGCCTGCAGATCGTCCAGGGCCACGTCTACCGCAGTCAGGCGGACCGCAACCGTTTCCGGCTGGTGCGCGTGGACGCCCCTCGCGGGGTCATCTACGACCGGCAGCGGCGCATCATGGTGCGCAACGAGCCCAGCTTCACGGTGTCGGTGGTCCCGGCTGACCTGCCGGCCGAGGATGAGGAGCGGGTTTTCAGCCGGCTGTCCCAGTTGCTGGGCATCCCGGTCAGCACCACCCAGGGCAACGGCCGCCAGGGAGGGCCGCCGGTGGGGGCCGGCCAACTCCCCGGCGTGGAATCCCGCGGCATCCGCGAGCTGGTGAAGGCCGGGCGGGCCACCCCCTTCGTCCCGGTGCCGATCAAGAGCCGGGTGGCTCGCGAGGTGGCCTTCATCATCGAAGAGGAGCACCTGGATTTGCCGGGGGTGCAGGTGCAGGTGGAACCCATTCGGCGCTACCTGCAAGGGCCCCTGACGGCGCACATCCTGGGCCACATGGGACGCATCCCGGCAGAGCGCCTGGAGGAGTACCTGGGCCAGCCGGATGGCGACTACGAGCTCTACGACCGGGTGGGGGTCACGGGCATCGAGTACACCTACGAAAAGGAGCTGCGCGGCGAGAAGGGTCTCAAGCACATTGAGGTGGACGCGCTGGGGCGAGAGGTGCGTGTGGTCTCCCAACCCGTGATGCCGACCCCGGGCCACAACTTGATCCTCACCCTGGACCTGGAGCTGCAGGAGGCGGCTGAGAGGGCGTTGCGCAGGGGCATGGGGAAGGTGGGCTCGGAGTCGGGTGTGGTCATCGCCATGAACCCCAAGACGGGGGAGATCCTGGCGATGGTGTCGCTGCCCAGCTACGACAACAACCTGTTCGCCGGCGGCATCTCGCCAGAGGACTACGCCCGGCTGATCAACGACCCGTTGCTACCGCTCTTCAACCGGGCCATCAGTGGGGAGTATCCCGTCGGCTCGACGTTCAAGATCGTGCCGGCTGCCGCCGGCCTGCAAGAAGGGGTGATCAGCCAAAGCACCTTGATCAACGATCCCGGCGCCATCCTGGTGCCCAACAAGTACTTCCCGGATGACCCCACTCAGGCCCAGCCTTTCTTCTGCTGGAAGGAAGACGGGCATGGCTGGGTCGATGTGATCGAGGGGCTGGCCCAGTCCTGCGACGTGTTTTTCTACGTGGTGGCGGGTGGCTACCAGGATTTTCAGGGTCTGGGTGCCGAACGGCTCATCGAGTACGCGCGGCTCTTCGGGTTCGGCGAGCCTACGGGCATCGCCTTGCCGGGTGAGAGTGCCGGCCTGGTGCCAGATGATCGCTGGAAGCGGCACGTGCGTGGCCAGGTGTGGGTGACCGGCGACACGTACAACATGGCCATCGGCCAGGGCGATTTTCTGGCCACGCCGCTCCAGCTCCTGAACGCTACCGCCGCGGTTGCCAATGGCGGCACGCTGTACCGGCCTCAACTGGTCTACCAGGTGGAAGATGTGGACGGCCAGGTGGTGAGGGCCTTCACGCCGCAGGTCATCCGCACGCTGCCCATCGCTCCGGAGCACCTGGCGATTGTGCGGGAAGGGCTGCGCGGGGCGGTCACCCATGGTACGGCCTACTGGGCTGGGCTGCCCACGGAGGTGGAGGTGGCCGGCAAGACCGGCACCGCCGAGTACTTCGGCCCCTTGGATGAGGAGGGCAACCTGCCAACCCATGCCTGGTTCACCGCCTTCGCCCCCTACGATGACCCTGAGATAGCGTTGGTGGTTTTCGTGGCCGGTGGTGGTGAGGGCTCCTCAGTGGCGGCGCCCATCGCGGCGGAGATCCTGCGGGCGTATTTTGGGCTGCCCGAACCGTCCCCCGAGGAGCTGCCTACGCCGGTGCGCCTGGGTGACCGGTGAAGACGATCGCAGTTCACAAACGCGCAGGTCACGGCCCGCAATGTGCAGTACGAACGTGCCCAGCAGAAAGCTCAAATCAACTCGCCGGTGAAAATCCGGTCAGGGTAAGGGCCAAGCCATCGCACCATACACTGGTAGTGCGCGATGAAGGACGAAAAGTGGTTGCCTATTGCTCCCAATGGGACAAGTATGCCGGGAGGGGCGAGTGCGATTGAGCGCGCCAGTGTCCACGGGATCAATATAGCACGGTTGCGAGCTATGCTCCAGCGCACGCCGACGGAGCGGTTGGAGATGCTGCGTGCTTGCACGCCGGCGGGTACGAGTGCCATCCAGCGCGCCGAGGCCTACGGCATTGACGTATCGTTGTTGGAGTTAGCCCTGACCTGGACGCCTACGGAACGGGTCCAGAAGATGTTGGAACTGGTAGCCACGGTGCGCACACTGCACCAGGCAGGGGCAAAAAAGCATGGACCTGGAGCTTATCCTCAGGCAACTGACGAGCCATGAGGTTGAGTTTGTCATCATTGATGGCGTGGCGGCAGCAGCGCAAGGCTCGGTGCGCCCTACCTACGACCTGGATGTGTGTTACCGTCGCACGCCAGAGAACCTGGAGCGCCTGGCTGATGCCCTGGCCCCGCTGCATCCCAGGCTTCGAGGAGTTCCTGAGAACCTGCTGTTCCAGTGGGATGCTCGCACGCTTCAACGAGGGCTGAACTTCACTCTCCAAGTGGACGCAGGAGCGATTGATCTCCTGGGTGAGGTGACAGGTCTGGGTGGTTACGATCAGGTGTTGACTGCATCCGAGGTCATGGAGTTATACGGCATGTCTGTCCGCGTGCTAACGCTGGAGGGCCTGATCGCTGCCAAACGCGCAACTGGACGGCCAAGAGACCGAGAGCATTTATTGGAGCTAGAGGCACTGTTGGAGTTGCGCCGCCAGCCTCCGGGTGCTCAGTAGCCGGAATCATAACGCTGCCGTGGAGGGTGCTTCAAACCTGTCGCTGACGCAAGAGGCAGGACGTGGAACGCAATTCGCCAGCAAACGAAGTGAGCATCAAGGGTACGGGGGAGGGGCTGCTCGTCACGCTGGGCAGGGGAGAGTGGCCGAATGCCCTGGCGGGCCTGGCTGAGCGTCTGGCGGAGTCTTCGACTTTCTTTGCCCGCGGAGTGGACTTCGGTGGCGCCTGGGTGACCCTTAACTTGGGGGATCGCGTCCTGGGCGTGGAGGAACTGCGGGAGGCAGCGGAGCTGCTGGCTGAGAGGGGTCTGGAGGTGGAGGCCGTCCTTACCACCTCACCGGACACGCGGCGAGCCGCGGAGCAGCTGGGCTGGCAGGCGCGCCAGCCAGGTGAGCGCCGCACGGCTCCTCGACGCTCCATGGAGGATGTTAGCCATGGCATCCTGGTGCGGCGGACTCTCCGCTCCGGCCAGGCCATCCAGCATCCGGGCCACGTGGTGATCTTGGGGGACGTGAACCCCGGCGCCCAGGTGGTGGCGGGAGGGGACGTGGTGGTGTGGGGGCGGCTGAGGGGCGTGGTGCACGCCGGCGCAGGCGGTGACGATGGGGCTCTGGTGTGTGCCCTGGAACTGGTCCCCATCCAATTGCGCATCGGCGACCACATCGCCCGGGCGCCGGATGAGGAAGGGCGTGAGCCGCCGGGTCCTGAGGTGGCGCGGGTACGCGAAGGGCGCATCGTTGTCGAGTCCTGGAGATAGGCCGGGAGGAGGTGTCACATGGCTGCACGGGTCATCACCATCACATCGGGGAAAGGGGGCGTGGGCAAGACCACGGCGACGGCCAACCTGGGGGTCGCCCTGGCCCTGCGGGATCAGCGCGTGGTGGCCATTGATGCGGACATCGGGCTGCGCAACCTGGATGTGGTGATGGGCCTGGAGAACCGCATCGTCTACGACATCGTGGACGCCGTGGAGGGGCGTTGCCGGTTACGTCAGGCGCTGATCAGGGACAAGCGCCTGGAGGAGCTGTACCTGCTACCGGCGGCGCAGACCAGAGACAAGACGGCGGTGAGTCCGGACCAGATGCGGGCACTGTGCGACGAGTTGCGGCCGGATTTCGACTTCATCCTGATTGACTCGCCGGCCGGCATTGAGCAGGGGTTCAAGAACGCCGTGGCGCCAGCCGACGAGGTGCTCATCATCACCACCCCCGAGGTAGCCGCCGTGCGTGACGCCGATCGCATCATCGGCCTCCTTGAGGCGGAAGAGAAGGGGCCGGGTCGTCTCATCCTCAACCGCCTGAAGCCGAGCATGGTGCGACGTGGCGACATGCTGGACACCGATGACGTGTTGGAGGTCCTGGCCATTGAGCTCATTGGCATCGTCCCAGAGGATGAAGGGATCATCGTCTCGATTAACAAGGGTGTGCCGGTCGCCCTGGACAATCACTCTCTGGCCGGCCAGGCTTACCGCGACATCGCCGGCCGGCTGCTGGGGGAGGACGTGCCCTTCGGCGCTTTGCCCCTCGATGAGGGCTTACTGGCACGGCTGGGCCGATTGTTCGGCGTGTCGCGAGGGTAGCGATCCTTCCACTCCTTCGGCTATATGGACTCATCCAGGGGGTCAACCATGAACTTCCTCCGCAGACTGTTGGGCAGAGCACAACCGACGGGCAGCAAGCACATCGCCAAGGAGCGGCTGCAGGTGGTGCTGGTTTCAGATCGCACCAACATCACCCCGGCGCTCCTGGAGACCCTGAAAGACGAGATCGTGGCTGGCATCTCCAAGCACGTGGAGATTGACCGCGAGCGCATGCAGGTGACGGTCACCCAGGGTCGCGAGTACCATCGAATTGTGGCGGACATCCCTGTTGTGAGAGCGCAGCCGGCTGAGAAGCGATCTACACGGCGCAACCGGCGCCAGAAGACCGCCCCAGCCAAGTGATTCACCGTGGATCGTAGGCTTTGGCGACATTTTGACCTGGTTTTGCTTGTGGCTACCGTAGCCATCGTGGGCTATGGAATCATCATGATCAACAGCGCCACACTGAGTTGGCAGACCGGGGAGGTTGCCTGGTGGGACAATCTGGTGATCCGCCAGGCGGTGTATGCCCTCTTCGGGTTGGTGCTCCTCGTAGCGGCAGCCATGGCGGACTACCGTTTCTGGGGGACCATCGGGCGCGTGGTGTACGTGGGCACCGTGGCTCTCCTGGCCCTGGTCCTGGCGATGGGGCAGGTGTTCGGTGGTGCGCGGGGCTGGTTCAACCTGGGGGTGCTGCCGGCGCAACCGTCGGAGCTGGCCAAAGTGCTTTTGATCCTGGTGCTGGCGCGCTACATGAGCGAGCACGACATGCGGCAACTGCGCCACGTGCTCATCACCCTGGGGATGGTGGCTGTGCCGGCCGGGCTCATTTACCTGCAGCCTGACCTGGGTACCGCCTTGCTGCTGGTGGCGCTGTGGACGGGGATGGTCTTCGTGGCCGGAGCGCACCTGTGGCACCTGGGCCTGCTCGCCCTTTCGGCCATCCTGGCCATCCCGGTCATCCTGGCGCAACTGCAAGACTACATGCGCGAGCGCATCATCCTGTTCTTCGACCCAAGCCGGGACCCGCTGGGTGCCGGCTACAACCAGACTCAGGCCCTCATCGCCGTGGGTTCCGGCGGCTGGCTGGGGCAGGGGTACGGGAGCGGTACCCAGAGCCAGCTCCAGTTCCTGCGCGTGCGCCACACTGACTACATCTTCTCCGTCATCGCCGAGGAGCTGGGGTTTGTGGGAGCGGTGCTCCTGGGTTTGCTGCTGCTGGTGATCATCTTCCGCATCCTGCGCGCAGCCAGTCTCGCCCGGGATGATTTTGGCCGTTTGCTGGCTTGCGGAGTTGCCCTCATAGTCTTCATACAGGCAGCGGTGAACATCGCCGTCAATGTGGGCCTGACGCCGGTGACCGGGCTGACCCTGCCCTTCGTCAGCTACGGGGGCAGTTCGCTGGTGACGCTGCTCCTGGGGATCGGCCTGGTGGAGAGCGTGGTGATGCGTCAGAAGAAGCTGGAGTTTGAGCCGTAAATCCCCACCAGGGGGTCAGAAACTATCCGCTCCTGCTGAGAAAGTTGAGCCCCGTGCCGCGCCAGTCCCTGGCGTAGGATGACCGTGCAGTTGGCATGACGTTTGCAAACTGCCGGGTAGCTAGAGGACAAGGCAGAGGAGGGAAAGATCCACGAAGGGGGTATGAGACGAGTATGACCAAAGCAAACAAGCGTGAGCCAGAAACCGCCGAGGCGACCACGACTGAGCCTGCTCCCAGGGACTTCATCCGCAAGATCATCATCGAGGACCTGAAGTCGGGCAAGTACGGTGGCCGAGTGCACACCCGTTTCCCGCCCGAGCCCAACGGCTACCTGCATATCGGTCATGCCAAGTCCATTTGCCTCAACTTCGGCATCGCTGAGGAATTCGGTGGCCTGTGCAACCTGCGCTTTGACGACACCAACCCCGCCAAGGAAGAAGAGGAGTACGTGCAAGCCATCATCGAAGATGTCCGCTGGCTGGGGTTTGACTGGGGCGACCGGCTGTACTTCGCCTCGGACTACTTCGACCAGTTGCACGAGTGGGCGGTGCAGCTCATCAAGCAGGGCAAGGCATACGTGGACAGCCTGAGCCCGGAGGAGATCCGGGAGCACCGGGGCACGTTGACGGAGCCCGGCAAGGAGAGCCCCTACCGCAGCCGCTCCGTCGAGGAGAACCTGGAGCTCTTCGAGCGCATGCGGGCCGGCGAGTTCGAGGAAGGCACCCACGTCCTGCGGGCCAAGATTGACATGGCCTCGCCCAACATCAACCTGCGCGACCCGGTCATGTACCGCATCCTGCACGTGCCCCATCACCGCACGGGCGACAAGTGGTGCATCTACCCGACCTACGACTGGGCCCACGGCCAGTGCGACTCCATTGAGGGCATCACCCACTCCATCTGCACCCTGGAGTTCGAAGACCACCGGCCCCTGTACGACTGGTTCCTGGACCAACTGGGGATCCATCATCCCCAGCAGATCGAGTTCGCCCGGCTCAACCTGAGCCACACCGTGCTCAGCAAGCGCAAGCTGCGCGAGTTGGTGGAGGGCGGGTACGTGAACGGCTGGGACGATCCCCGGATGCCCACCCTATCGGGCTTGCGGCGGCGCGGCTACACGCCGGAGGCCATCCGGGAGTTCTGCAACCTCATCGGCGTGTCCAAGGCCAACACCATCGTGGACATCGCCCTGCTGGAGCACTGCGTCCGCCAGGACCTGAACAAGCGAGCCCCACGCCGGTTCGGGGTACTGCGGCCCCTGAAGCTGGTGATAGACAACTACCCGGAAGACCTGGTAGAGGAGATGGAGTGCATCAACAACCCTGAGGACCCCGGCATGGGGACGCGCAAGGTGCCCTTCTCACGGGTGCTGTACATCGAGCGGGATGACTTCCGCGAGGACCCGCCGAAGAAGTGGTTCAGGCTGGCGCCGGGCCGGGAGGTGCGGCTGCGCTATGCGTACTTCGTCACCTGTGTGGATGTGGTAAAGGACGAGGAAACCGGTGAGGTGATCGAGTTGCACTGCACTTACGATCCGGCCACGCGGGGCGGCAGCGCGCCGGATGGCCGCAAGGTCAAAGGCACGCTCCACTGGGTCTCGGCTGCCCACGCTGTGGAGGCGGAGGTGCGCCTCTACGACCGGCTGTTCCTCAGGGAGAATCCCAACGACGTTGAAGAGGGCAAGGACTTCAAGGATTACCTGAACCCTAACTCGTTGGAGGTGCTGACCTCGTGCTACGTGGAGCCCAGCCTGGCGGATGCCAGGCCGGGCGAGATCTACCAGTTCGAGCGGAAGGGGTATTTCTGCGTGGATCCGGATTCTGCCAACGGCAAGCTCGTGTTCAACTTGACGGTGCCACTGCGGGACACGTGGGCTAAGATTGAAAGGAAGCTAACGTCAGAGGAGAGGTGATTGGCAATGGTGAAAAGGGTGGATATGGCGATGGTCGAGGACCTGGCCAAAGAGCTTAAGCTGGAAGGTCGCCAAAAGGAAGCGGATGCACTGGATGCGCTTGTCGAGATGCTTTCCCTCCCTGGTGGGTACTATAGCAGCGAGGAGGTGGCACAGAAGCTCAACGTGTCACCTGAGGTCGTTCTGTTGCTGGTTGAGAAGGGTATTCTGCAGGGCATCCTGGTTCGCGACAAAGTGCTTATTCCGCAATTAGAACTGGCTCGATATGAAGAAACGGAAACCCTCTCACAGGAGTTGGACTCACTGCTGGCTAACTACGCCCAGGACGACATCCGACATCTAGTAAAAGAGGCCAGACGAGAATGGCAAAGCCGAAGGCTGTTCTAGACGCCGACGTTTTGCTGGGGCCACTGCGCAACCCCCTGATCGAACTGGCGGAAAGACAGCTTTACATCCTGTTTCTCAGTCGCTTCAAGGCATGGGAGCTGGGCCGGGTAGCCCAGAGGTTGGGATTTGGGGAAGAGAAGCACAAACGACTGTTTCAGAGATGACCATTGTCACACCCCAAGAGTTTCTGGACATCTTGATCCAGGGAGCAGAGACAGAGGAGGCTAGGTGAAGGTTCGCGTACGATTCGCGCCCAGCCCTACCGGCTACCTTCACGTCGGCGGGGCGCGGACGGCCCTCTACAACTGGCTGTTAGCTCGCCACTACGGCGGCACGTTCATCCTGCGCATAGAGGACACCGACCGCAAGCGATATGTCCCGGATTCCCTGACGGACATCCTGGACGGCCTGCGGTGGCTGGGCCTGGATTGGGACGAGGGCCCCGAGGTAGGAGGGGCGTATGGCCCCTACTCCCAGTCGGAGCGGCTGGCGCTATACCGGGAGTACGCCCAGAAGCTGGTGGACGCTGGCCACGCCTACAAGTGCTACTGCAGCCCGGAGCGCCTGGCCCGGCTGCGCGAAGAGCAGCGCGCTCGCAAACAACAACTGGGCTACGACCGGCATTGCCGCTACCTCACCCGACAGCAGCGCGCCGAGTACGAAGCCCGGGGCATTGTGCCCGTCATCCGGCTGGCTGTGCCTCTGGAGGGCCGGACCAGCTTCCACGACCTGATCTACGGCGACATCACCGTCGAGAACGAGACCCTGGACGACCTGGTGCTCCTCAAATCCGACGGCTATCCAACCTATCACCTGGCCAACGTGGTGGACGATCACCTGATGGAGATCACCCACATCATGCGCGCCGACGAGTGGCTGCCCAGCGTTCCCAAGCACGTGCTCCTCTATCGCGCCTTCGGGTGGGAGCCGCCGGCCTTCGCCCACCTGCCCCTGATCCTCAGCCCCACCGGCAAAGGCAAGATGAGCAAGCGTAAGACCGTGACCCCCGAGGGTCGCCAGATGTTCGTCCTGGTGCGTGACTTCCGGGCCGCCGGCTACCTCCCCGAGGCCCTGATCAACTACCTGGCCCTCCTAGGCTGGTCCTACGACGACCGCACGGAGCTCTACACCCGGGAGGAGCTCATCCGCTACTTCGACCTCGACCGGGTGAACCCTTCGCCGGCCGCCTTCTCTTACGACAAGCTGGAGTGGATGAACGGCGTGTACATTCGCCAGCTCCCCCCGGACGATCTGGCCGAGCGGGTTTTGCCCTTCCTGAGGCGCGCCGGCTTCGACGCCGACCTGCCCACCGTCCACCGGCTGGTCCCCCTGTTCCAGGAGCGTATCAAGACCTTGGCCGACGCTGCTGGCGTGGTGGACTTCGTGTTCCTGGACGAGGTGAAGCCGGACCCGGTCGACCTGGTGCCCAAGAAGCTGACGCCGGAGGAGACGGCCAAAGCACTGTCAGCAGCGCGAGACCTCTTGGCCCAGCTCCCCTCCTTCGACGAGGAGACCATCGAGGCGGCGCTGCGTGGGCTGGCGGACGAGCTGGGGGTGAAAACCGGGGCGCTCTTCGCGCCCATCCGGGTGGCGGTCACGGGCAGGAAGGCAGCCCCGCCGCTGTTCAGCAGCCTGGCAGCCGTGGGCCGGGAGCGTGCCCTGCGCCGGCTGGACCGGACGCTGGAGATGTTGGGACAGGAGGTGATGCCAAATGTGATGATGGGGCATTAGCCACAGTTAGCTTGTCTGTCTTCTCTTCAGACATAGGACGGATCATGGAGGTATTGCGATAAAGGGCAAGATCCACTCACTGGCCTTACCGTTCGTGGCAGCAGCTTTGGCAGCGGTATTCGTGCTGCTGCTTCTCCCCCACGCCCAGGCCCAGGGTGACACCCCCATCACCCTTAACTACAACCTGGGCACTGAACCCCTCACTCTGGACCCGGCCAAGTCAACGGACACAGCTTCTCATTTCGTCATCGAGCAACTCTTCATCGGCCTGGTAGACCTGGATGACGAGACCGGCGAGGTGGTGCCGGAACTGGCCGCAAGCTGGGAAATCTCCCCGGACGGCACGGTCTACACCTTCACCCTGCGCAGCGACGTCACCTGGACTGACGGTAACCCCGTCACCGCCCATGATGCCCGTTACGGCATCCTGCGCACCCTGGACCCGGCCACAGAGGCAGGGTACGCCTACGCTCTCTACCTCGTCAAGAATGCCGAGGCCTACAACACGGGTCAAGTTGGCGCAGACCAGGTCGGGGTGGAGGCGCTGGATGACACCCATCTCCGGGTTACCCTGGAGTATCCCGCCAGCCACTTCTTGAGCATCCTCGGAATGCCGATGGCCCAGCCGATGCCCCGGTGGGCCATTGAGGCTCATGGCGACGCCTGGACAGAGCCGGGCAACATCGTCACCAACGGGCCGTACCGCTTGACGGAGTGGGTTCACGACGACCACATCATCCTGGACAAGAACCCCACCTACTACGATGTGGCCAGCATCCAGATCGAGCGGGTGAAGATGTGGATGGTGTCGGACATAGCCACGTCCTGGGAGATGTACCTCAGTGGCCAACTGGACATAACTACAGTGCCCCGCTGGGAGATCCCCCGTGTGCGGGCTGACCCCCTGTTGAGCGGGGATCTCCGGGTGTACCCGATCTCCTGCACCTACTACTATGGCTTCAGCGTGGCCCAGCCTCCCCTCGACAACCCTCTGGTGCGCAAGGCCTTCATTGCGGCGGTGGACCGTCAGGGGCTCATTGACAGCGTGCTAGGCGGTGTGGCGTTGCCGGCCCTAACCTACACCCCGCCCGGCATCTTCGGCCACGTGGACGGCTACGCCGAGGGGGTAGGCATCCCGTACGACCCAGTTCAGGCTCGCGAATGGCTGGCTGAAGCAGGCTATGCTGACGGCCAGGGTCTGCCGGAAATCACCCTCTGGTTCAACACCAGCCCCGGGCACCAGGCCATCGCTGAGTACATCTGAACATCCAGAGGGAGAGGGTGCGGCCCAGTGTGCTCGCTGCGGGTCTTGACCTTTGGGGCAATTGACAGGCGGGTTGCGAGCGCCGGCGTCCAATGGCTGGCAAGTTCGCGACCCGCCTGATGGCTCTATGGCTGGGTTGGGGTTGCTATCGTGATTGCGTAGGGTGAGGCCGGTGGGCTTCACAACGCACGTAGCGACCGATATGCGAGTTTGCTCGTAGGGATAAGGCTGGAGTATAATTCAAAAGGGATAACCGACATGCCCTAGGAGATTAACTGTTCTCCCGATGCGCTGGAACACGCAGCTGGAGTGGATCCTAGCTACTGGACACTTTCTTCCAAGGCGAGGTAAAAGTTCCTTTCGATTGCTGCAGAGGGGCGTCCACGCCCCGTTTCGCGCCGGACTAAGCAACTTGCCAGAAGTTCTTTGCACTTTCTCCTCGCACCAAAACGGCTATCAAGGGGCGTCCTCGCCCCGTCCAGCGGCTGTTTGACCCTGAAAAACGGGGCGGGGACGCTCCTTTGTAGCGGTGCAGAAGTTCAAAGAACTTATGGTTACCTGCTTAGACGTAGCGAGGACGGCACCTTGTAGCGAAAAAGGGCTGCTGGATAAAGTGTCGGGTGGCTAGACCAACCGATTGAGAAGAAGAGGTTTGGCACGACTTGAGCAATGGAACCAAATGCCATACAGGAACAGCTTGACGCTCTGCCCTCCCGGCCCGGCGTCTACCTCTTCAAGGACGCCAGGGGCAAGGTCATCTATGTGGGCAAGGCGGTCAACCTGCGCAACCGCGTCCGCTCCTACTTCCACGCCTCCGCCAGCCACTCGCCCAAGACCCAGTGGCTGGTGGCCTCCACCCAGGACATCGAGTGGATCATAACCGACTCCGAGCTTGAGGCGCTGATCCTGGAGTGCAACCTCATCAAGCGCTACCGCCCGCGCTTCAACGTGCGCTTCAAGGACGACAAGCGCTACCCCTACATCAAGGTCACCTGGCAGGATGACTTCCCCAAGGTGACCATCGTGCGCAGCATAGACCGCGATGGCGCCCGCTACTTCGGCCCGTACACCGCCTCCTGGGCCGTGCACGAGACGCTGCATACCCTGCGCAAGGTGTTCCCCTACCTGACTTGCGATCGTGCCATTACGGGGCAGGACCGGCGGGCGTGCCTCTACTGGGACATCGGCCTGTGCCTGGCCCCATGCATCGGCGCGGTGTCCAAGGACGAGTACCGGGCGATGATAGAGCGGCTTTGCCGGTTCCTGGAGGGCAGGTCCGAGGAGTTGGTGGCCGAGCTGGAACAGCAGATGCACCAGGCGGCCGAAGCCCTGGAGTTCGAGCGGGCGGCGCGGATTCGCGACCAGCTCCAGGCCATCGAACGGCTGATGGAGCGCCAGAAGGTGGTGACCACGGCCCTGGCCGATGAGGACGTCATCGCCTTTGCCCGTGACGACGGCCATGCGTGCGTCCAGGTGTTCTTCGTTCGCCACGGCAAGCTCATCGGGCGCGAGTACTTCGTGCTGGAAGGCGCCGAGGGCGAGGAAGCACCGGAAATCCTGGGGTCCTTTGTCAAGCAGTTCTACGACGAGGCGGCCTACATCCCGCCCGAGATCCTCCTCCAGAACGAGGTGGACGAGGCGTTGGTGATCGAGTCGTGGCTGCGGGACAAGCGGGGGGACAAGGTGGTGCTGCGTGTGCCCCGGCGGGGCTACAAGCGCGAACTGGTGCGCATGGCGGCAGACAACGCGGCCGAGACCCTGGCTGCGTTGCGTGCCCAGTGGCAGGCCGACGTGAACAAGCAGGTGACTGCGCTGACCGAGCTGCAGGAGGTTCTGGAGTTGCCGGCTGCTCCCACGCGCATCGAGGGCTATGACGTCTCCGCCATCCAGGGGACCTCATCGGTGGGCAGCATGGTGGTGTTCGTCAAGGGCGTGCCGCGCAAGAGCGACTACCGCAAGTTCCGCATCCGCACGGTAGAGGGTGCCGACGACTACGCCAGTCTCCAGGAGGTGCTGCGCCGGCGCTTCACCCGGCTGCTGGAGGCCGCGAAAGAGGAGCGCAAGCCGGGCGGCAAGGGCCCCATCTCAAGGCCGCTGGCTGCTGCAGCTGGCAAAACCGATCCTTTCACTCTGACGCCGGACCTGGTCCTCATTGACGGCGGCAAGGGCCAGCTCAACGCCGCCCGTGAAGTGTTGCAGGAGCTGGGTCTGGATCACATCCCGGTGGTGGCCCTGGCCAAGGAACGGGAGGAGTTGTTCAAGCCAGGGCATGCACATCCCATCCCCCTGGCTGCCAATTCGCAGGCGTCCTACTTGCTGCAACGGATTCGTGACGAGGCCCATCGCTTCGCCGTGGGGTACCACCGGACGGTACGCGAGAAGCGCGGGCTGGCCTCGATGCTGGAGGAGGTGCCGGGCATCGGGCCAAAGCGGCGTAAGGCGCTCCTTCAGGCCTTTAGCTCGCTGGAGAAGATCCGCGAGGCGTCGGTGGAGGAGCTAGCAGCCGTGCCGGGGATGACCCGCAAGGCGGCCGAGCAGGTGAAAGCGCATTTGTGAGATGGAGCGAAGAGAGCGCACAGTGCGCAGGGGGGCTTTTCCCGGCCAGGAGCCCGGTGAACAACTCCTGATCTTGAAGCGACGGCACTGGATCGTCTTGGTGAAGCGCATGCTGGCGGCGCTATCCCTCGGCTTGCTGATGGGCGCCATCGCCTGGGGCGCCAACCGCTTCGTGCTCCGATCCGCTACCGAGCAACTCGTCGTCTGGTTCGGGCTTCAACTGCCCACGCTGGGGCTGGCCATCTGGCTGTTCCTGGACTGGGAAAATGACCACTTCATCGTCACCAACCGCCGGGTGATTCACATTGAGCGTGTGTATCTGCTATTTGAGAGCCGCGCCGAGGCCAACCTGGACAAGGTTCAGGATGTCACGGTCAACATCCCCAGCTTCCTCGCCAACGTGCTGTACTACGGCGACGTGAACATCGAGACCGCCGGGAAAACCGGCAGCATCCGGTTCGAGACCATCTCTGAGCCTCGTCACGTGCAAAGGGTGATATTTCGCTACGCCCGACTGGCCGGCGCCCCCGGCTTGCGCGACGCCGATGAGCGGGTGAGGATGCCAGGGAGCCAGGAGAAAGGCTGGCGCTGGGTCACCCCCTTCTCCGCGCCCCTGTGGTACATGATCTATCCCAGAATCCCCCAGGGCGAAGACGTCATCGTCTGGCGCAAGCACTGGTTGATCCTGCTGCAGCGGATTTGGGTTCCTGTGGCTTTTTCCTCGGCCACGCTGTTCCTGTGGCTGGTGGTTCTGGTCCTCGTCCCCATTCCAGTTGCGGTAAGCTTCATCGCCGCGCTGTCCTTCGCCTTCAGCGTCCTGTGGTTGCTGTGGCGTGTGGTGGACTGGCACAACGATATCTATGTGCTGACGTCCGATCACGTCATCGACATCGAGAAACGTCCCTTTCTCTCGGAGTTTCGGCGTGAGGCCAACCTGGCGATGATCCAGGATGTGACTTACACTCAACCCACCTTCATCGCCAAGCTATTCGATTTTGGGGATGTCGTCTTGGAGACTGCTGGCGTCAGTGGTCAGTTGACTTTTGATAACGTACCGCACCCCCGCAAGATCCAGAATCAGGTCTTTCAGCGCGTCGACCAGGTGCGTGCCGAAACCCAGAAGCAGCGAGCGGCGCAGCAGCGCGAGGAGCTTCGAGCTCTGCTTGAGGAGTTGATCGCGGAGAAGGCCAGGGAGCTTCGCTCAGAGGGGCGCGAAGGAGAGGGGTAAACAAGTCCGGTGTTACCAGCCATAGGACAGCCGGGCGATCATCCTTACAGGCAACCTCGCTTCGATCATCCGCCTTTGGACCTCCTCGATGGGATAGGCCACCCGCCTGTAGGTCACGCTGTTGGCTTCGGTGTCCAGCACCAGGTAGCTGGCCCTGGGATCGCCATCCCGCGGCTGGCCAACCCCACCCGGGTTCACGATGTAGCGGCCCTCGTTTAGCACAATGGGCTCGTCGGGCACCGGCAGCACCAGCTCCACCTGCTCGCTCTTCAATCGAAAGATGGCCGGCACGTGAGAGTGGCCCACGAAGCACACCTGGGTGTCAAAGTGGTCGAAGGCGACGCGGGCCGTGCGCGTGTCCAGGATGTACTCCCAGATGGGGTAGCGGGGGCTGCCGTGGGCCAGGGTGTAGCGCTCTCCCAGGGGCCCCAGGCGTTCAGGTCGTTCTTCGAGGAACTGACGGCTCTCCGGAGTGAGCTGATCCCGCGTCCAGATGACTGCCCGCCGGGCATCAGCATTGAAGTTCTCCAAGTCCAACTTGCCCAAAGCCGCCCAGTCGTGGTTGCCCGCCAGGCACAGGCACTCCGGCAGGGCCTTGATGCGGGCCACGCACTCGTTGGGATCCGGTCCGTAGCCCACCACATCGCCCAGGCACCACACTGCATCTACCTGGCCGGCATCTTCCAGCATCGCATCGAGGGCCGGCAGGTTGGCGTGGATGTCTGAGCACACCAATACTCGCATTCGTCTCTCCTCTTTCCCGTCGTCGGCGCAATTCTAGCACAAAAAGCCCAAATGTTCCACAAGGCAGTGAACTCGCTGGCGAGTACCCGCACTACGCGGTGGTTCAAGTTTCTACTTGCGCCTCCCGCCGCTCCGCGGCGCAGGGAGGAGGACATTTGTGGGGGTTTGGGGGATGAGAAGGGGGTTGATCGCAGCATGAACAGCGAAAACCTCAACGCGATTCCAGGAAAATGGACTTGTGGGTAGTCGTCAGGAGCGCTGTCTTGTCGCCTGTGGGCAAACGGGGTATAATTTCAGCGATGAACGCCATCAGGAAAGCACAGGCGACGGGCCTGAAAACCGTCGAATTGCTGAGCCGGAGCCCGGCCGAGACTCAGGCGCTGGGTGCCCGGCTTGGGACCCTGGTCGAAGCCGGTGACGTCATCGCCCTGGAGGGCGAGCTGGGGGCCGGCAAGACCTGCCTGGCCCAGGGCATTGGCCGGGGGATGGGCGTACAGGACCCTATCATCAGCCCCACCTTCACCCTGATCCGCGAGTACCAGGGCAGGCACCTGCCCCTCTTTCACATTGACTGCTATCGCCTGGAGAGCCTGTCCGAGGCGTGGGCCCTGGGCCTGGATGATTACTTGTACGACGATGGTGTGTGCGTCATCGAGTGGGCGGAACGGCTACAGGGATTGTTGCCGGAGGAGCATCTTTGGGTGCACATCCAGTGGGTGGACGAGCATAGCCGCAGGCTACGACTGACCGCCTCCGGCGCCCGCTACGCCCGATACCTGGCAACGCTTGAGGTACAGCCATGATCCTGGCCATTGACACCGCCACCCGGGTCGCCAGCCTGGCCCTTTACGACCATCGCAGAGTGTGGGCCGAACTCACCTGGCATTCCCGGAACAACCACACCGTGGAGCTGGTCCCCAACCTCCAGCGCCTGCTGGCCGGTCAGGGGCTTGAGGTGCGCCACCTCTCCGGGGTGGTGGTCGGGCTGGGACCCGGGTCCTTCACCGGATTGCGCATCGGCCTGAGCGTGGCCAAGGGCCTGGCCTTCGCCGCAGGCCTGCCCCTGGTTGGCGTGCCGACGTTGGACGCCCTGGCCCACGCCCACGAGGAGCGCACGCTGCCCATGTGGGCCATCCTACGGGCAGGCCGGCGGGGCGTCTGCGCGGCTTACTACCCGCTGGAGGGACCCTGGCCTGAGCCGGATGCTTACCTGTTGACCACGATGGACCAGCTGACGGTGCCCGAAGGGGAGCGGGTGCTGTTCTGCGGCGAGATCGAAGCTGATGAAGCCGAAGGGTTGCGCGAGCGGTGGGGCGACCGGGCGGTGATCGCGGGGCCGGCTTCCGCGCTGCGGCGAGCCGGCTTCCTGGCCGAGTTGGGCTGGCAGCGCCTCCAACGCGGCGAGTCTGACGACCTGGCCAGCCTGTCGCCCATCTACCTGCGCCGACCGGATATCGAGGGCGTGACGCTTCAGGTGCCTGTCGTACAGCGGCGTGGGAGTGCAAAGGGCGCCGGCACCAAGCAGAGGGACTGATGGGCTCTGGGGACATCCCGTTCATCGTGGATCAGATGGGCCTCGACGATATCGAGCAGGTGATGGCCATCGAGAAGGCGGCCTTCTCAGCCCCATGGTCGGCCAGGGCTTACCACTACGAGTTGACCGAGAACCCGAACGCCCACTTCTTCGTGGTGTATTTGCGGGGGGCGGGCGTGGAACCGGCTCCCGCCGGCTGGTGGGCTCGCCTGCTGCGCTGGGTACGTGGCCCAGTGCGCTCAGCGCGTTTCATCGTGGGCTACGGGGGATTCTGGCAGGTGCTGGACGAGGCTCACATCAGCACCATCGCCGTGAGGCCTGAGTTTCGGCAACTGGGCATCGGCAAGCTGCTCATGGTGACCATGCTGAAGCACGCCATCGCCTTGGAGGCCGAGCGGGCCACGCTGGAGGTTCGGGTGTCCAATCAGGCGGCTCAGGGGCTGTATCGGCTGTATGGGTTTGAGGTGACCGGGCGGCGACCCAGATACTACTCGGACAACTTCGAGGATGCCTTGATCATGACTGTGAAAGGCATCCTCACGCCGGCCTATCGTCGCCGGCTGGCCGAATTGGAGCAGGCTGTGTACCGCGAACTGGCCGCCCAGCACATTTTGCAGGTGCAACGCACCTAGTGCCTATCCGGGAACCCTGCTATCCGACGGCGTCCTCAGGCGACGGCGATGCCGTCGCGCACCCCGGGGCGCGGAAGCCCCTCCTGAGCGGTTTGCGGATAGGCATTCAATCTAGCCGCCGGCAACGGTACTTTGGGCATCAACTTCGCTTCTGTACGCATGCATCCTGCCGGGGGAAGCGGGTTGCACCTTCACGTAACCAGAGCCGCGGATAGCAGGAGGCCCACCACACTGCCGAAGATCGAGGCCAGGGAGTTGACCACGTCGTTGTTCAGCCAAGACCAACCCCGGAGGTGGCGCGCGGGATTGCCGCAGCCATGAACCGGTCGCTCGGTCTCCTTGTGACAGGCATCGCAGAAGTAAATCCCCTGCAGCGTGGCCCCCAGGAGGCTGTCCAGGAGAGAACCGGAGAGCCCCGCCGCCCCGGCTACCACCACGAGCACTGCCGGCGCGACCACCGGCGGCCCACCACGCACCATGGCATCCACCAGGCTGAAAACGGCAGCCAACACACCCATGCTCAGCCCACCCAGGGCCGTCGCTGTGATGCCCAGGGCGGAGACCCCACCCGAAGTGCCCACGGGCACTGGCCGGCCGGTGGTGATGAGGCGCGGTGGTTGCCGGCTCAGCACTCCCACCTCGGTGGCCCAGGTATCGGCGGTGACCGCGGCCATGGCACCCACGAAGCCGGCAAAGAGGGGCGGCGACGGCCACGCTACATTGGCCACGGCCAGCAGCGCACCCCAGCCTCCGTTGGCCAGGGCTTGACCCAGGTCGCGCTGCCCGGTCTTGGCGAACTTCTCTGCCAGCCGGACCTTCTCCCCCTCCCGATAGCGCGATAATGCACTGGACGTCACGAAAAACGCTATGAGGAGCAAGGCCCAAACCCAGCCCCCAAGTCCGAACACCGCCGTGCCTACCACGACGGCTCCGGCTACACCGCTGAGGCTCAGAGCGCGCACCCTGTATGCCAAGAACGAGAACATGACGCTCAGGAGCAAGCCGACCAAGAGTTGAAGGAGGTTCATGGGGGTTAGAGAAGGTCGTCCGGCCTTTTCACCTCTGGCGGAGGACAAATGGGTCTATCGCAGTACGCGCTCGTCGCCCACCCGGCGGGTGATCCGCCGGTCGTCCAGATGCTCCATCAGCGCCAGGGCGTACTTGCGGCTGGCGCCGAACATGTCCCGCACCTGGGCCACGGTGATGCTGCCGTGCTCCTGGATGTGGGCGATCACCCGGTCCACCATCTCCTCGTAAACCTCGCCCAGGAAGGCCACGTCATCGCTGGTCTTGACCAGCTGGCCCTGCTCGATGAGGGCGTTGAGGACCTCCGCGCCCACCTGCGCCTCGGCTTCGGACAGGGAGGGCGGGGTGTAGGGCTGCCGGGCGAAAGCCTCCAGCAGCCGGTCCACCTTCGCCTGCTGCTCCGGCGTGAAGCGCACCTGGTGGTCCGGCAGCCGCACGGTCGTACCCCTCTCTGCCAGGCGTCCCTGGCGCACCGCCCGGGCGATCACTTCGTTGAACAGCCTCGGTGCCAGGCGCAGCCGGCTCTTGAGCTCCTCCTTGGGCATGCCGGCCCGCAGGGGGTACTGCCGGTGGTATTCATCCACGACCCGGGTCAAGCGGTTCAGCAGCGCCGACCAGCCGCCGGCGGACATCAGGTAGTGGCTGCCGGTGATGGGCCTCGCCGGGCGGCGCATCTAGGGCCAGGACCTGGCCGGCAGCCGCCAGCTCTTCGAGGGCCTGCCGGGCCTCTTCGCGCGCCAGGTTGCTGCGCCGGATAAGGGTCTCGGCGTCGCAGGGCTCCTCGCGCTGGAGGGTCTCCAGGATCACGTCTTGGGGGGTGCCGTGGAGCAACGTCTCCAGCCGGGCGATAACCTCAGGCCGGAAGCGGCGATGCCGCCGGCCCGGGTGCGGGTCCACGATGACGCCCCCGCCAATGGTCACGCTGGGGGAGGGCAACCGCATGATGAAGCGGTCGTTTCTGACCACCGGGATGGGCCGGGCCAGGGCCAGTTGCAGCCAGCCTGTCCCCCCTGGCGCGATCTCCTGGACGCCCAACACCCGTGCCCGCGCCAGCACCTGGGTGGCGCCCGTGAACACCTCCACCTCCATGTTGTGGCGCACCGGCTTGGGCGCGTCGGCCAGCACCTGGACGCGCACGTCCATGAGCAAGGTGGGTTTGAGCCAGCCCGGGATGGTGACCACGTCGCCACGGCGAAGCTGATCGGGGTGCAGGCCGGTGAGATTAGCGGCCACCCGGCTGCCCGGCACCGCCATCTCGATCTTCTGCTTGTGGGTCTGGAGCCCGCGGATGCGCGAGCGCAGGCCCTGGGGCACGATCTCCACCTCCTGGCCCACGTGAAGGCGGCCGTCAATCAGCGTGCCGGTGACCACGGTGCCGAAGCCCCCGATGGTGAAGGCGCGATCAATGGGCAGCCGGGGCCGGCCCAGGTCACGGCGCGGTGCAGTGGTTGCCAGCAACCTGTCGAGCTCCTCCAGAAGCACTTCCAGGCCCTGGCCGGTGCGGGCCGAGATCGGGATGATGGGCGCATTCTCTAGACAGGTCCCCTCCAGCAGCTCGGCCACGTCCGCCTCCACCAGCTCCAGCCACTCCGCATCCTCAACGAGATCCACCTTGGTGAGCGCCACGATCCCACTCTTGACCCGCAAGAGGTCGAGGATGGCCAGGTGCTCTCGGGTCTGGGGCATCACACCCTCGTCGGCGGCCACCACCAGCAGGGCGGCGTCAATCCCGCCCACGCCCGCCAGCATGTTCTTGATGAAGTCCTCGTGCCCGGGCACATCCACGATGCTCACTGACTCGCCGCTGGGCAGAGTCAGCCAGGCGAAGCCCAGGTCAATGGTCATCTCCCGCTCCTGCTCCTCCTTGAGCCGGTCGGGGTTGATGCCCGTGATAGCCTCTACCAGAGCCGACTTGCCGTGGTCAACGTGACCTGCCGTACCGATGACGCGCAACCTTCCTCCTGTCAAGCTACGATCCGCAGCTTTGCGCTTCGCTCCGTGCTCTCTGCCCCTTGCTTCCCGCCCATCATTTCTTCACCGGCTTGGGCGTATCCGGCCTGGACCGCTCCAGTTCCTCCATCTCCTTCTTGAGCCTGGTCATGAGTTGGCGGGTCTTCTCGATCTGGAAGTCGATCAACGTGTTGATATACTCCTTGTGCGCCTCATCCAGCGCCGCCAGGCGTTTCTCCAGGCTCTCATCCCGCGCCGAGTCCTGCTTGCGCCACGCTTCCAACTGGTCCAGCCGGGCATCCCGGGCGCGGTCCGCCTTCTCCTGTTCCTTCCACTGCCACGCTCGCTCCTTGAGGAACATCTCCCAGCGCTTCTCATTTTCGGCCTGCCACTCTTCGAGCTGGCGCTGCTGACGTTCCATGTCCAGGCGCTGGAGCTCCATCACCTGCTTTTGGTCACGGGCCAGTTGCTTGCCCAGCTCTTCCATAGCCGCCAGGGTGGCTCGCGCTTGCTTGTGGGCCTGGGCAAATGCGCGCAGCTCTTTGGCCCAGTCCTCCATCTGCTGCTTGAAGGCCGCCAGCTGCTGAGCCCAGGCGTCCATAGTGCGCCGACGGGCCTCGTCGCTGAAGCGCATGGTTTCCGCCAGCTCGGTCTGCTGCCGGCGCATCTCCTCTTGGAAAGCCTCCACCTGGCCGAACTTTTCGGCGCTGCGCTGGGCCCACTCCTCCAGGTAGCGAATCCGCAAGCCAAGTTCCTCGTCCCTGTTGGCAAGCTGGGGCAAAACGGGCTCGATCTTGTCAAGCCGCTCGGCAAGGCGAACAATGAAGGGCAGCCTGGACTCATGCTCCTTCAACTCCTCTACCAGCTTGGCTTCTTGCGCCTGCATGGCCTGGATGACCTGATCCAGGCGTGTGCCCTGGGCTGCCAGCGCCTGAATCCGCTCGCGCAGCCTGGGTAGCTCCTCCAATTGCTTGCGGAGTTCTGCCAGGGCTTTGGCGTCAGCCTCGCGCTCCACCTGACGCGCCCGGGCCGCCTCCGCGGCCACCTCCTGCTGTCGCTTCTCAGCCTCGCGCAGCATCAGGATGACCTCGTTCTTGGTCTCCTGGAAGGCGTCTTCCAGCCTGAGATACCGCGCCAGGTCGGCCTGGGTGCTGGCCAGCTCGGTCTTCAGGCTGTGGAGCTGCCGGGCCAGGTCGGCCATGGCATCGCGCTGGTCGGCCAGGCGCTGGTCCAGGGTGACCGCATCGGACTGGGCCCGGGCGAGACGCCCCTGCAACTCCTCCAGCGACCGGCTCATTGCGGCCACCAGAGCCGATTGCTCGTCCAGCCGCGCCGGGAGCTGGTCAAGCTGGCCCCGCAGGCCGTCTACAGCTTCCTGCACCGCCTTGAGTTTGCGGGCCAGCTCCCGGGCTGTCTCGCTCTGCTCCCTGAAGCTGGCACGCCAGGCCTCATCCACCCGCTCTCGTTTCTCGGCCTCGTCGGCCAGCCGGCTGAGGAGCTCCTGGCGCACCCGGTCCAGGTTGGGCTGGAATTCGGCCAGCTCCGCGATCTCAGCCCGCACCCGGGCCAATTCGCCGGCCAACGACTCCTGCCGGCGGGTCAGATCGGCCATGAGGCGCGACTGCTTCTCGATGAGTTCCCGAAGCTGGAGTAACTCGGCGCGGTCCTTGCGGTGCTCCTCGTCCAGCCAGCGCAGCATCTGGGCTGCCTCCGTGGCTTCCATGGAGACCACCTCTTGCGAGTTAGTTGACTTCACGGGTTCAACTCCACGATCTCACCAGTGACCAGGAACACGACGCGCTCGCCGATGTTGGTGGTGCGGTCGCCGATGCGTTCCAGGTTGTGAGCGACCCACAGCAGGAGGTTAGCCCGGGTGATGGTGCGGGGGTCCTGGAGCATGTAGGTGAGGAGCTCCCTGTAAACCTGCTCGTAGAGGCCGTCCACCTCGTCGTCGCGCCGTGCGAGCTGACGGGCCGCGTCGGCGTCGTGGCGCATGAAGGCGTCGAGCTGACCACGAATCAGCTCCTGGTCAATCCGGGCCATGCGCGGGATGTCAATCAGGGGCTTCAGGAGAGGTTGACGCATGAGATCCAGGCCAATGCTGGCGATGCCCTTGGCATGGTCCGCCATGCGCTCCAGGTCCTGGCTGATGCTGAGGACAGAAACGATGATCCTCAGATCGCTGGCCAGGGGCTGCTGGGTGGCGATGAGGACCAGGGCCTGCTCCTCCAGGTGTCGCTGAGTGGCGTTCACCTCCTGATCGCCGGCGATGATCTGATGCTCCATCGCCTCATCGCGCTCTGCCAGCGCCCGCACCGACTCGCCTACCGCCTCGGCCACCCGGTCACCCATCGCCAATAAGTCATCCTGAAGCGTCTGCAGATGCTCTTGAAAGGTCTGGCGGATAGCCATCGGCCCTACCTCCTCCCACGCCTGGTTCACCTCCCCGAGACCCGACCGCTGCGCGAATTAAAATTATACGTGCAAGCTTCAGCTTTTGCAACTCGCTGCTCTCCTGGTGTTTACTTGGGAGGTGTAAGGCGGGTTGCCCGCGGGAGAGAAGTGCACGATGCATGTCTACGCCGGAAGCTTTAGCCGGTAGGGACCTGCGCACGTCGAGGGAGAGCGGGCTACCTGCCCTTCAGCGCGGGCGTGGGCAGCCGGCGAGGGGGCGACGGACCAGCATCCGCCGCAAGCGTAAGCAAGTGGGCTCAGGTTATGGTAGCACAGGTCCCCGGTAACCTCCGTGACCGTCTATCGTGCCTGCGGGACCGAGCGGCAGGTAGACCCGGTGCGCTTTCCCGAACCGCAGCATGCCCGGCTCCACCAGCAGCGGGATGGGGCGGGCGTTGCCGTCGGCCAGCCGGGCTTCTGCCACGCCCAGTTCGACCGTCCCCTCCCGCAGGGCCCGGACGGCGAGGCGCACCAGCACCCCGTCGGCCCGGGCCACGCTGTCCGGCCCCAGGAGCGAGGCGGCGTAGTCCAGCCGGCCCGTGCTCGGGTCCCAGACGTTTTGGGCCACAAAGGTTGCCTCGGGGTCCAGCAGATCGCCGGGCGCCCCCTGGACACCCGGCGCCTCGGGCCAGGCATCCAGCACCGCCAGGCTTTCGGGGTCAAGCGCCAGATGCACCTCTGCACCGTGGGCGCCAACGGCACCCCGCACCCTCACCTCGACGGTGCTCGTGTCGCCGGGCTCCACGAAGGCGGGCCGGGCTACCACCTGCACGTAAGCCGATGTCCTCACCTGCTGCCGGGCTACGGTCTGACCGGCGGACAGGGTGATGGGGCTGTTCTGCCCGAAGTTCACCCCCACCAGCACCAGGTCGTAGATGTTCACCCAGTCATCGTCGTTCACGTCGGCCCGGGGATCGCTGGGTGGTGAGGTGTTGAAGTTGACTCCTACCAGCACCAGGTCGAAGATGTCCACGTCACCGCTGCCGTCAGCGTCGCCGCCGGGGAGGGTGATGTCGTCCAGGGTGGTCGTCTGCCAGGCGTAAACCTGGACGCCCAGGACCTGAGTGGTGAGGTACTTGGATCGCGAGATGGTGACGGTGTACATGCCCGGCGGGAGGGTGCACTCGAAGCCGCCATCCACCCCGGTCACCACCTCCTCTGAGCCAACCGCCACCACGGCGCCGCTGTGGTCGGTTCGGCCCTGAAGGATGACGCGCCCGGCCAGCGTGCCCGCGGGCGTCGGGGTAGGTGTGGGGGTAGGGGTCTGGGTGGGGGTTGGCGTACCCGTGGGCGTAGCTGAGACCGGGTAGATGTACGAGATACCGGCGATGTCATTGGCGTGCAGGGTGCGCTTCACCTGCCCGGCCCCAAAGTAGCCGTACATCACCGCCTGGGGGTCAGGGTCATGGCCCAGCGAGAGATAGTGGCCGAACTCGTGCAGCCCCACGCTCTGCAGGTCGTACTCACCGGCCCCCGGCTTGCCGCTGGTGTCCCAGCGGTAGTAGTCGTTGATGACCATGTCGGCCTCGAAGATCTCGTTTGCGCTGAGGCTGTACCAGTAGTAGGTGGTCGCCAGGATGCCGCTGCCCCCTTCGTCCTTCCACACGATCTCGTTCTTGCCGTTGGGCGAGTAGCTGCGGTCAGTAGCCGAGGTGAGACCGCCGTAGGTGAACACGAAGTCCGCCGTCGGCACCGAGGACCAGGTGGCTGCGGCGGCCTGGATGGCGGCCAGCATGTCGCCGGGTTCGGTGGTGTTGACGTTGACCAGGTAGGGCTCGCCCATGGGGTTCGGCCCCGGCCAATGTTTGCCCTCGTACACGAAGTCCTCGGGCTCAGGCCCGGGGCCGGCCCCCAGCTCGGTGAGGGTGGCCTGCCAGCCGGCCGGCAGGTTCGCCAGCGTAGCCTGGTCCGCCAGCACACCCAGGATCCGCTGCACGAACTCCACGGCGGGCAGGCTGAAGCCGGTGTACGGGTTGTGGGCGCGTCCGTCGGCCAGGATGAACTTTCCCTGGTTCCAGCCGGTCACCCGGAAATCGCCGCCCTTGGCCGGCTCCAGAAACAACAGCACCCGCTCCCCAACGACGAAACGGGGCACGTCCGCCACGAACAACCCCAGGCCGCCGACCTCACCGCCGGGCAGCCACAGGGTCACTTGTTCCCCCGGGGCCTCGCCCTTGATCTGGCCGGCCACGGTGATGTGCACCAGGGTGATGATGCCCTCTGCCGGGTCCAGCTTGCTCTCCACCGCGGTGACCGTGCCGTACAGGATGAGCGTGGACTGGAGGGTCAGCTCTTCCAGGCTCATGGGCACCACCGCGGCCGCGGCTGGCCGGGGAACGGTGAGCAGAGCCAATATGATCAGCAGTCCGGCTATCCTGGCTGGATTGATGCCTCCCTTCACCCTCGACCTCATGACCGTATGCGTCTGTCCCTGGTTGACCGGTGGGTCGCGGACCCGCCTTGAGCGAGTGCCCCAGCGCTGATAATCAGTAGTTGAGAAATTCTTGCTACCGGATGGCGTCCTCGCCACCCGGACGGAGCGAGGACGCCCCTTTTGAGGGCTTTTTCTCAGGTATGATACACGAGCGAACCAGCCGGTCAGTAAAGGAGCAATGAACCTTACGTGAATTCTCCGTAAATGTCAAACGACGCGAAAGGGGCGTGCGGGTTCAGCGGGATGTACCCGCACACCCCGGAGGCTCTGAGGGCTGATTTAGCTACCTGACACTTTCTTCCAAGGCAAGCTAAAAGTACCTTTCAATTGCTGCAGAGGGGCATCCACGCCCCGTTTCGCGCTGGACTAGACGTGGTGAGGACGCCACTTTGTAGCGAAAAAGGGCTGGTGCATAAAGTGTCGCGTGGCTAGACGGCTGATCAGCTTACCGCCTCACGCCCTGGGCTACCCAAGGCAGGTAGATGCGCTTGGGCTGGCCTACCGTCACGGTGGTGGAGTGCGCCGAGGCAAATACCGGCGCGCCGTTGGCATCGGCCAGGCGCACATCTGCCACCTTCACCGGGATCACCCCCTCGGCTAGGGCGTGGATGGTGAACCGCGCCAGGACGCCACCTCCAGAGACCGGCGGGCTGGGCGCCAGCAAGGTCACCGCGTAGTCCAGCCGCCCGGCGTCCGCATCCCATCGGTTCTGCACCACGTAGCCGTCCTGCCCGCTGAGGAGCTCACCCGGCTCGAGCTGCGCGCCGGCGGTCCCGGCGTCCGCGTCCACCACCTCCACGCGAGTCGGGTCAAGCCTCAAGTGCAGCTCCGCCGCGTACAGGTCCCTGACGCCCTCCAGCGTCACCTCGATGGTGGCTTCCTCGCCGACAGATAGCGCCCGGTCAGGACCGCGCACCTGCACGCTCACCGGCTGGGCGGCTAGGGCGCGGGCACCGCCGATGTAGTTGTTGACCCAGGCGGTAGGACCGGCGATACCGTAGTTGACCCCGATGAGCACCAGGTCGAAGATGTCCACACCCCCGTCGCCGTTCACATCGGCGCGGGCATCGCTGGGTGGTGCTTGCCCGAAGTTCAGCCCCACCAGCACCAGATCGAAGATGTTGATGATGCCGTCCTGGTTGACATCCCCGCCTACCAGGCTGACATCATCCAGCACGGTGGGGCTGCCGGGCTCGACGTTCACGCCGCTCAGGTAGCTGGGCAGGTAGCCCGGCTTGCTGGCCATCACCTCGTAGGTGGATGGCGGCAGGGTGAGGGCGTACTGGGCATCAGGACCCGTGGTGCCGGCGTAGCTACCGGCCCGGATGCTCACCCCGCTGTGGTCACTGCGGCCTTGCAGGTAGGCCCTGCCTTGCAGGCTCGAGAGGGTGAGGACCACCTCGATGGAGCCATCCTGGGTGGTGGACGGTATGGGTTGCACCAGGTTGTCCACCAACTGGGCAGAGGTGAAGTGGATGTTGCTGGTGCCTGTACTGGTACCGGTGAACACGATGGTCGCCAACACACCGCTGCCGCTGACCGGCGGCGCCGGGGAGATTAAGGTCACGGCATAAGTGATGGTGCCCGCCACGTTATCCACTGACTGGACCACACTGCCTGCACCGCTGCTGGGATCCGGGAAGGTGCCCTCCTGGATTTGCACGCCTGGCTGCCCGGGGTTCGAGTCCACCACTTGCAGGATGCTGGGATCGAACGTGAGGTTGACCTGGGCGCCGTAGAGGTTGGTCACGTTCTCGATGCGAATGTCCGCCGTGGTAGTCACGCCTACACCCACCATCTGGCTGATAGGCTCTATCCGCACCAGGGTACTGGGTGTTGCCGTTGGCGTAGGCGTGGGCGTCACCGTGGGCGTGTTCGTGGGTGTGGGCGTTGGTCCGGCCGACACGCCTAACACCCAAGGCCGGGTATACACCGCATCCGCCCGGCTGGGGTCATACCAGAACTTGACGCGCACGGGGTTGTCCCGGTCCGCCTGAAAGTAGCGGTCGTTGTCAGGCGGCGGCGCGTTGGTGCCCGGGATGCCCGGGTGAGCTGCGGCCAATTCGTCCTGGGTATCCGTAACCGGGTCACAACCGAAGAAATGCAGCCGGCTCTCAATCGAGCGCCAGTCGCTGGTGAGCAGGTAAAGCTGACCCGGCGGCAACCTGAGGTCGGTGTACTCATCTGGATAGACCTGGAAGCTCTGGGTGTCCCAGCCGTCCCCGGTCTCGTTGAGAACTTCCAGCAGGCTGCCGCTGAACTGCGGCTCCCGTCCCTCGTCCACGATTTCAATAGTCAACGGGACGGATACCGGCACTATAGGCCCGATGCAATCCGGGTCGTAGTAACCCGGGTCGGCGAACTCCCATTCGTACAGTGGCTGGATGTCGTCCCGCCGGGTGTGCGCGGTGTTGAAGGGCGGCATCACCGACGCGATGTTGGTGTCCACCCCGTGCACGTAGCGGTCGTACTGGAAGTACCCCTGCAACACCAGGCTATCCTCGTAGTTGACGAAGTCATCTTCCTTGGGCACCGGGGTGCGGATGGTGATGTACTTGAACTCGTAGTCCTCGAAGCCGGCGCCCACGCTGTCGCTGGGCACGGTCATGATGGCCACCACGTTGTACTCGTGGCCGTCCACGAAGAAGCGCTTCAGGTACCAGGGGTCGCCAGGGGCCAGGTCATGCCCGCCCATGCCGTCGTCAATAGCCGAGTGGGTGGCGCCCAGCGCCCGGCCCACCAGCATGGCCACCTTCTCAGAGAAGGTGTCCACCGCGGCTACGTAGGCGAACCAGGCGCCGTCCACGCGCCCCAGGTTGTTCCCGCCGGCCGGGATGCGCCGCACGGTGGTCTTGTTGGCGATGGCCATGTCCCCCACCTGGAGTGGGATGGCGGTGCCGATGCGGTCCGGATGCAGCGAGTAAAAGGGGCCTACCGGGTGCAACCCGCCGCCCGTGTGCCAGAACTGCACCTCGGCCACGCCACCCCAGGCGATGTTCTCCAGGGTGATCATGTGGTCCAGGAACTGGATGCTGTCACCCTTGCCCAGCTCCAGGATCTCTACGGTGAAGACCACTAACTCGTCACCGCTCAGCGGGGTGCCGTCAGTGTCAAGCTGGTCCATCTGACCGTCGCCATCAAAGTCAGCCTGGATCCCGGTGGTGCTGGACAAGGTGCGCTCGCTGTGGATGGTGACGATGTCCGGGGAGCTGTCGAAGTTGGCGTCAAAGGTAGTGATGCCGTAGCCGAAGCTGGGCAGGTAGGCCGACGGCAGGGTGTCAGTCACCGGCTTGGGTAGTTCGGTTGCCCCGGTGGCCATGGGGAAGGCCAGCCGGCTGGAGCCCGGTTGCCCGTGGCTGGGTTGATCCAGCATATCGAGGAACATGTAAGTATATTCCTGCATCAGCGCCGGGAAGGTGTAGGACTCGGTGATGGTAATCCCGCCGTCTACCGTGGCCTGCAGGATCTTGTCCAGGTAATTGGGCTCGTACCACATACGCGGATAGACCTTCTCCCGCGCGTTGTCCCCCTCGATGGAGATCTGGCCGTAGAGGGCGGAGATGGGTTCATTCCCGTTGGAGAACTCGTCCATGTAGGCCGGGTTGAAGGTGAGGGAGTCCTTGCGTGGCGCCTGGGGTAGCTGGGGGTTGAAGGGCGCCCAGGGGTCGGTATAGGGCGGGATTTCGACGGGGTAAGCCGCCACCTGGCTGGGCGTAGCCACGCGGGTGTCTGAGGTCACGGTCAGGTCGCCGGCTGTGCCCCCCACGGCATCGAAGGGGTTACTCCCATAGAGGCGAATGCCTTCTTCGTTCTTGTACTTCTTGCCCCCCTGAGCCGGGTCAAACCAGAAGTTGACTCGGGGTCCCAGTCCAGGATCCACGAAAGGAGAGCCACTGAGGCTGCCCTGAGGGGCGTAGAAGGCGCTGGTCATCAGGTAGAGATCCTGGGTGGAGCTGATATCCGGAAGGCAGAACTCGGTGTACTCCCAGGGCAGGGTCCACCACTGCTCCACGTACCAGAACTCCGCCTGTGGTCCCTCGAGAGGCGGCAAGCCCTCACCGTACTTCTCCTTCAGCTCACCGATGAACTCGGGGTTGGCCGCCTCCTGGGTGTAGAAGTAGTAGACCTCGTCTGGGTTATCATACGTCCGCACTCCCTCATTCGGGATGTCCACGATGTACGGGAAGGGGTCCACGCTCTGGAGGATCGGGGGCACCGGTCCGGTGAGGGTGCCAATTCCGCTCCCGGTCGTGGTGATGACATCGCGGAGGATGTAGTGCTCGTAGTTGAAAGGTGGGAGTACAGACAAGGGCACGCCCGGCGGGTAGTCCTGCAGCCGCACAGAGTGCTGCTCGATGGTCACCGGCACCTTGGGGATGGGCGTGCGCAGGGTGATGTACTGGAACTGGCTGAAGTCCGACGGGGCCGGGTTGTCAATCACGCCGTCGTTGTCGTCGTCCAGGTCGCAGTCATTGGGATAAGCCGGTCCACCGCCGTTGCGAGTGTGGATGGCCACCACGTTGTGCTCGTGGCCGTCCACGTAGAAGCGCTTGAGGAACCAGGGGTCGCCGGGGCGACGGTCAAGCTGATTGGCACCGTCCTCCATGGCGCTCCAGGTTGCACCCAGCCCACGTCCCACCAACAGCCTGGCGGTGCCCTCAATGGTGTCCACGCTCACCAGCTGGACGAACCACGGCCCCGGCGGGAAGTTGCACATGTTGGTGCCGGGACCGCCGTTGCGGATGGCACGGATCTTGCCCGGGCTCAGTGGTCCTTGAGTCCCGGCCAAAACCATGTCCTGGACTGAGAGGTTGATGGTGCCCAGGTCGCGCATGACCGGGTCGCCGGTGTACCACACCCGCACAGTCACGGCATCGTCGAACACCCCCTCTAACTCGGCCATGTGATCCAGGAACTGGACGCGCCCGTTGAGGGGCACCCGCAGGGCATCCAACCGCAACACGGCCAACTCGTTGCCATTCAGCACGGTGGTGTCCTGATCCAGGGGGTCGAGCTGACCGTTGCCGTTAAAGTCCGCCGCAATGCTCGTTACGTCCAGGAGGGTCAGCTCGCTCTCGAGATGAACGATGTCGGGCGTCCCGTCAAAGTTGGCGTCGAGGCTGGTCAGCCCATAGCCATAGGTGTCGGTGATGACCTCTTCTTTCATGCCAATGGGGAAGACCATGCTGGTCCAGCCCACGCGGCCCCAGGCGGGGAGGGGATCCTGGGTTGGGGGCCTGTTCTCCATCAACAGGTAGGTGAATTCCTGCATGATGGCCGGATAGCGCTCATCGTCCTCATCGGAGATGTCGTTGGCGTTCAGGTCCTTGTCCCAGTGCAGGGGCTCGTACCACATGCGGAACCACACCTTCTCCGAGGCGTTGATACCATCAATGAACAGCCGCGCGTACAACCCCTTGGCCCCGTTCTCGTCCGGGGTGTAGGCCTCGGACATCCATGCGGGGTTCCACGTCACCACGTCCTTGATGGGGGCCTGGGGATGCTGGGGATCGAAGGGCGCTGAGACGGCGGTGTACGGCGGGTCTTCGGCCAGCCGGCCAGTTATGGGGTCGTTCACGGGCTCACCGGCTCCCTCGTTGTCCCAGCCGTGGACGCGCAGGGCCTGGCAGGCGTCGCGCGGCGCCTGCTTGGGCGTGGGGTAGGGGGTCACGGTGGGTGTGGCCGTGGCGTCCTGGAGGGGGCCGGCGGAAGCCGTGAAGCCGCCCGGGGTGAGGAGCAGGACGCCAAGCAGCAGGGCGACCACAACGCCAAGTGCCAGCCAGCCGGTGAAGGGACCTGGTTGTTTGTGGGCTTGATGGGTCAACATCTCCGATAACCTCCTTGCAGATTGCGGTGAGATCGAATGGGCACGGCAGCCTAGGAACGGGTCCTGGCCGGAGTTGAAATTAAGGACGTCGTCTGAAAGGCTAAAACGCAACAAAGGGGAGTTAAGTTACGCAAATTGCGACAGGAGGCTGATGGGTTTCCTTAAAAGCTGAGGGTACCGCTATCCGGCACCGCCGAACGCGAATCGCCCCGTCTCTACTGGCAAGTCTGGCCGAAACTGGCGGTGGCTCGCTGGACGTCCACGACGTTCACCACGCCGTCGCCGTTCAGATCAGGGCTGAGGACCGCCAGCTTGTCCACGGGCTGGCGCCAGGCGTCGGTCACGGCTGCCAGGTCAGACCCGTCCACGATCCCATCGCAAATCAGGTCTGCATCGCAGGGAAGGGGCCCGGGTATCAGTTGCAGATCATCTGTCGGATAGCGATGGGCTATGTCGAAGACCCGGTGAACGCGGTTGCCATCCGGGTCCTCTGCCACCAGGCACAAGGTGTCGCCACCGGTGGGGGTGTAATCAAACAGACCGCTCAGGTCGGCCAGCCGGCTGTCGCTCAGGCTCAGGTGCCAGTAGCCGTACTCGTCAATCAGGCTGGACATCCAGGCGGATTGGCCGGGGTTACCGGCCCCATCGGCGTCACGCAAAGCCAGGAAGAGGGCCGTGCCTATGGCGGGCTCGCCATCGTCACCGAAGGCCTGACCGTAAGCCAGATCAGGCGTGCGGGGCCGGCCATCAACCGCAGCCGTGGTCACGCTGTAGTGCTGCCCCCCGTTATCATCCACGACCGAATCGGACACGACGTCAAAGAAGTAGGTGGTCTCGGGGAGCGGCCCGGTCACCACCACGTAGTGTGTCCGACCCGTGTAACCCGGGTCGCGCACATCCACCGCCACGTTCCCCAGAGCGCCGGTTGGCCCCCAGTTGACCTGACCGGCGGCGGGGACCTCCGTCATCCACGACACGGTGAAAGACACAGCACGCACGTTGGTCACGCGCAGGTTGGAGATGCCCGTTGCCCGGGGCGCAGCAGGGATGACTGACGTGGATAATGCTGCCAAGAACCAGAGCACGCCCAAACCCGACACCAGAATCACCGCACGTTTCGGTAGATGCCTCATGTTGCCTCGTGTCCTATCTGGTTACGCTGCTGCTCGTACTTATGGCACATACGTGCTTCCCACGGTGGTCTTCACGAAATACCCCTGGTTGGGCTCGATGGTGAAGTTGTTGAAACCTTCATTGCAGGCATGGGAATCCCAGGCTGCATCCTGCCAGCGGTGGATCTCCACGGCGTTGCCGCCCTGGGTGTTGATGGCGGTGCACATGTCTTCGGCGGTGAGGGGCGATGTAGACGAGTAAGGCACGGCGACCAGGTTCCAGCCGGGGTTCAAGGTGATGGTGACCGGCTGGGTGTACTTTGGCCCGTAGACCGTCCAATCGCTGGCCTGATCGGTCTTCACGAAGTAACCCATCTGGGGCTGGATGCCGAAGTCGTTAAAGGGCAGCCCGACCAGGAAGGAGTCCCAACCGCCGTTGAGCCAGCGGTGAATCTCCGTTACGCCGCCGTCCTGGCTGTTGATGGAGGCGGCCATGGTGCTGGCGGTGAACTGTCCGGCGTGGGGGATGACGGCGGGGGAGACCAGATTCCAGCCGGGCTGGAGGCGGAGCTGGGCCTTTGGGAGGTTGAGGGTGAGGGCCGGGTCGCCGAGGAGCAGGTAGGTGTCTATCAAATCACGGTAGCTGTTCGTGTTCGTGTAGAGGTTCAGCTTTGCAGCAAGGGTGGCCAGGCCAATCTGATGGATGTCTGACTGGAAAACGGCATCAAAGAAGCCACGGTTGAGATAATCGTGCCCGGCAGCAACTCCCAGGCCGGTGGCGGAGAAGCTGGCGATCGCGCCTCGACCTGCCGCTCGGACCATGCTTTCTCCCATGCTGGGATACTGAGGGTAGGGAGAGTGAAAATACCCATCATAACAGGTCATGGGAAGCATGACCGGGAGCTTGCCGCCATTGGTGAGCGTCGAGATTTGGTTGATGTGCCAGAGTCCTTCATGGCCCCAGGTATAGATGGAGGCATGCCCTACATAGTTGACAATCAAGGCTCCCTCGTTGATGCCGTTCCGGATGGCTTCCTTTACAGCGCTGACCGTTGTATGCGTTATCATGTAATAGATGCGATCTGACGTGTAACCATCCGGAACGTGCTCGTCAACAACGTCGTCCGATAACGCTGCAAAATTGCCAGCAGCGTCAGCGTTGTCCGCCACGAACAACATGCGCTGATTCCAGTCTCCTGGAGACGGATTGGTCTCGTAGTCTATCACCTTGTTGACCATGACCGCCAGTTCGTCGGCGTTGTTGACAGGAAAGCGGCCAATGTAGAGGTCAGGCAAAGGGTCGTCGCCGACCACGGTTACAAGCCGGTTGTCGCTGGCTGTTTCGATCAACCAGGGATCAACATCAGCCAGGTAAGGCGGGATGTAGTTTCCCATTCCGGAGTTGAGATTGTTCTTGAAGTCGTAATGGCCATCGCCGACGAGTAAGACGTAGGCGGGTGCGGGGGGTTGCCAGTTGGCGTAGGCGTACGCGATGAAGTCGCGAATGGCCTGGGGCGTGAAGAGCCCGTACGCGAACTGGTTGTACACGTCCTCGATGCTAACCACCTTCACGCGCAATCCCTGACCACTGCGGTGGGCTGCCAGTGATTGAAGTCCCATCATAAAGTTGGGGTGACTGATGATGAGATAGTCGGCCCCGTTAGTAGTCGCCTTGAGATCCTCACCCTGATACTGGATGATACCAGCAACCGATAGACAGGCGTCAGCCGTCTGCACCAGGTACTCGCGTGCAGAAGCAACGTGGTCCTCAAAGACGTAGGAGAAGTTTCCCAGAGCGCCATCAACGGAACCGTTAACCAGCAAGACGGGCATGGCTGGATCGCTGACATCAAGGGCGTAGAAAGCGGAATTCGTGAATCCCTCAATTCGATACTTCCAGGTACCCGGGACGTCGTAGCTGAACTGGAGCTTGTTATGCGATGTTTTGAACTGGGCCGGATATCGCAATTCGAACCAATCAATCAACCCCACGTCACTGGATGCACCCGTGTCCGCCATCACATCGGTACGAATCTGGTTGGCACCGGCGGTCAAAACGGACAAAGACACAGGCAATGTTGCCGTAATCGTAACACGCCCATCCCAGGACAAATCACCGACCACATGGGAATTCACAGAAAACCGCAAGTGGTGGTCAGGGTTAACGCCGGCGACGTCACTGAACCCAACCACCGACGTCCGCAAGGTCGCACTCACCGGCGCCGTCAGGTAAGGGTACTCGAGGGTTCCCGTAAAGAGGCGGGTAGGTGCGCTGGTGTTAAGCCAGGTGGTCCAGAACCACCTGTCGGTACTACTGGCATCAGTAATGCTGGAGACGTAAAAGTGATCTTCTTCAAGATGCAGGGTGGCCATGTAGTAGTCCGGTTCGGGGGCTGTTTGAGGGGTAACATCACGCTGGCCCATACGCAGGCCCTCTTCGCCCCCGAAAGTGAGCCAATAAACATTGGTGTTGGTGTATTTGGTCCTGGCCCTCAGCCCATAGAAGAGGAGATAGTCTTCAGGGTCGAAGCTCCCATCGGTTTCATCCTCAACGTAGATAGCCACCTGGTTCCCTAGGTTCCAGAGCTGAAACGTGCGGGGATCCAGAGTCGTCACTGGCAATCCGGCTGCCTGCAATTCAGCATACGTGATCTTGTACAGTCCATCTTGGTTGACCGTGATCTTGTAAGCCGGATCCCCTGCCGGGTACATGGCGCCTGATGTAGGCCCAACTGTTTCCACCTCTTTGGATGCAACCGGAGCTACTTTGGGGCTCACACGCCACTGACGGGCTGACTCGTAATTGATTAGGGCGCTTCTGAGTAGAGATTCAAAGGCCGGGGACGAGAAAGAGTCGCGGTCAGTGCTTTTAGGCCATGGCAGTGCCTCGGCCGTCTGAACAAACACAACTTTCACACGTATCTTGTGATGAATCCTTAGTTCAGACCTCACGGGGTTGTATTGAAAGGGGAATGCGCTGAGTTGCGCTACGCGCTGCTCGCGAACATAACCGTCAGATTCGATTCTCGCCAGGTCACCCGGGTAGTCTGCGTCTGTTTCATAAACTCCTGCGTCCGGCGTGTAGGTCTTCTCGGTACTCAAACTGACCGGCATGGTGGGATCAGCCAGGGAGGCCGGGTCTACGGGCGTCTGGAGTATCACCCGCGGGGCCGGGATCAGGGGAGCATCCAGCCGGATGGTTTCTGTGTCCGATGTTTCCACTTGAATGTCAAACTGGCCGATGGGCGGAACGCCGATCAACGCGCTCCACATGGGCAGGTCTGGCTGTCCGGGGCGAGCCAATCTCGATTCCGACTCAGTCACCAGCCTCACGAACTCCCGGCCATCCACGGACAGGTGCTGAAGCTCGAAATCCCCCGTAGATACTTCCAGGAGGATGCCGTGGTCGTTGGCTTCTAAGACCTTTACTTCTCCCGTTCCCGAAAAGCCCTGCGCAGAAGCAGGCCATAGATCCTGAACCCCTGACGCCGCAAGTTGCCCTGCCAGAAGCAACACGGCCAAACCAGATAAGAGAGACCTTATTGTATTATTGAGGTGCACCATGCAAAGACTCCTCACCACGCTAGCAACATAAACACAGAGGGATAGGACAGAAGCCCTATCCCTGAAGCGTGTGGCCATCCTGGTATTATGGTCGCAGGCGTGACATGGCCATCTCCATCAGCCACACCGGGCATCGTCTGGCGCGCAGCCACCCCTGCACGAGGAGACGAAAGCCACGTCGAGACCATAGCCAGCCCCGAAATCCGGTCAGCTCACAGCGCTTTCCCTGCCGCTTCACCGCGATCACCTGGCCGATAATCGAGGTCACGGGAATGCTCTCCCCGCCTCCACTCGTCGTGTCTCCCCGGAGAAAGACACGGGTATCCCCGGCGCCTCTGATCACGTCCACAACACGGTGCGCCACGGGGCGGCCATCGTGACGGCGGCAGAACAGGATCTGACCGGGCCGTACCTGCTCGGGAGTGACAGGGATCACCTCGACGGTGTCCCCATCCCGGATGCACGGATACATGCTGCCGCCGCGTACCACGAACCGGACCAGGCAGCCCGTCTCCATCACTTGCTGGACGACATCGGCGAGCAGATCACCCCCATACTGCCGTTCAGAGGCCGCGCACGAACTCGACGGCGCTGGGGTCTGGCTTAAATCCCAGCTCATAACACGGCAACTCCCGGCTGAGCGTGTCGAGGATCTCCAGAGTACGCGCCATGCGCTCCTTGTCCCAGTGGGTGGTGAAACAGCACCGGAGCAAGCGCGTGACAGCCTCCAAAGGCGAGACGGCACGGATGTAGTTGTGGGGCGCCTGGTTGAGGAAGAAGATGCGCTTCAGTGGCACCCGCGATGGGGAGGCCAGGTTAGCGTCCCCGGCCCAGGGGGTTCCGTACATCCACCAGGCACCATCCAGCTTGCGCACCACCACGCGGTCGTCGCTCAGCACCGTGACATCCGGGATCTTGCTCCACAGCAGCCCGGTCGTGCTCTTGCCCGCCCGGGAGGCCCCCACGAACATCTGGCCCCGGCCGCGGTCATCCACGCCGCAGGCATGAATCAACGCCCCGAAGCACCTGGGGAGATAGTGAATAACCAGCAGGTGATCTAGAGGGTGATACAGCAGAGGGAGGTCGTTAGTATCGGAAGACCACCTGCGTTCATCAAAAAGCACCTGCCCTCTGGATAGATCTTGTGTTAAAATAGCGACGGAGAACGGAATGGGGTCGACCTGGATAGATGGAAAGTGAAAATACGTGTACCTTTTCGTGGTGTAGAGAGTCCACATCTCGCCCGTATCAAACACCAGGTGACCATAGATACTGGGTAAGTGAGACCGGTCGCTCACTGATAAGACAATCTCAGCCACACCGGCGGGTCTGACGAGAAAGCTGCGGTGCTGATCAGAGGGTATAAGGTCCCCTGGATCCACCCTACTAATGGCTATGCGGATGTCCCCTATACTGAGCACACGCTGCGAAGCGAAGAGCTGATCAAGCCCGAACGAATCGTCATGCATTGCTCAGACGTGACTGGCCCTTAAGTCGTACCATAGGTACTGTAGCAGGCGGAGCATATGGAGGTCGGGCCGGATGCAAGCTCAGATGTCTTGCAGTTACCTAACACGGTCTCTTTGGTCAGAAGCTTCACCACTTGAATGGTGGGCGGCTGATACCGGGCCTTCTCTCGTGGCAGATCACGATCGCTTTGCATTTCTGTCCTCCTTCTGCTCTGGTAGTCTCCCTCTTGTGTGTTGGTACCGTCGGGGTAGTCATTGCGCGTGAAGCGAAGCAACCTCCTGCCACG
>FWWM01002397.1_pt1 | contig 50937 bp, 52 predicted proteins | sample 2228351 | NCBI WGS metagenome assembly FWWM01 (sample SAMEA103939774, study PRJEB20133) | metagenome | reverse complement strand
GAGGTTCAACCAGTAAGTTCAAATCGCAGCCGTACACCAATTTCCACTGCGAATTAGAGTTTTCAAATTTATAAACCCCTGATTCGGCTGCATAGAGTAAATCGCTGGCAAGTTCTTCAAGATAGTTCTTGAGAGACTCTAGCTCCACCCGGCTGTAAATGTTTTCCATAAAATCGAATAACGGCCGTAAAACCCTCAAGCGGCTTGCGTCGGTTTGATAACGACGGTTCTCCAGAACATGATTAACCGTTTCAATTAATTCTCTGGATGACTCAAACGGTTTAACCAATAAACCATCTACACCTTTTCGCAAGGCTTGAATGGAGGTTTCCACACTTCCAAAACCCGTGATGAGGATCACCGCCGACTCGCTATGGATCTGTCGAAATCGAGATGCCAACTCAAAACCATCCATCAGCGGCATACGGATGTCCGTAATCATTAATTCATATGTTGATTCTTCGGCCATTCGGAGTGCCTCTCGTGCACTGGTGGCCGTGTTGACTTCAAACCCATATCGCTCCAAAATTCGCTGACAAAGCCGAAGAATTGCCGGATCATCATCTACGACCAGAATCTTGGTATCATCCATTCCTATTCCACCCTCATGAAATCCCTGGTTGTTATTTATTATACTGTTTCCAACCCGAAAATGAATTTACAATTTTATCGAGAAGGAATAAACTGCTGGTAAAATAGCGCATGAAAAAAATCTTGATCCTTTGAAGAATTGAACAATGACCATTCTCACCACCCTGACTGCTCTTACGCCTATCTTGGCCATCTTTTTTTTGCTGGTCATCTTACGACTTCCGGCAAGTAAAGCAATGCCCATAAGTTTTTTCGCAACCGCAATACTTGCATTCTTTGTTTGGAAAGTCCCTTTTTTACATATTACCGCCTCGGTATTAGAAGGATTGATCATTTCTCTTTCGATTTTATGGATTTTGTTTGGAGCTATTTTGCTTCTGAATACCCTGACCTCTGCGGGTGCAATGGAGCGTATTCGGGCAATGTTTTTCAGCATTTCTCCCGACCGGCGTGTTCAGGCTATTATTGTAGCATGGTTATTCGGCGCCTTTATAGAAGGTGCAGCGGGCTTTGGGACACCGGCAGCCATCACCGCGCCATTGATGGTTGCGCTCGGTTTTCCACCGCTTGCCGCGGTTGTCCTTGCGCTTACCGCCAACAGTAGTCCAGTCACTTTCGGCGCACTAGGAACTACATTTCAAATTGGGATGACACGCGGTTTGCAACAGGGCGGAGAAATGGCTGCTCTGGTCGCCGAGGCTACGGGCGGTTTAAGCTTGCCTCAGGTTATTCATCTCGTGGCTGCACAAGCCGTCCAAATAGACCTTTTGGTAGGCTCATTGATTCCTTTGTTTCAAGTCCTGCTCCTCACCCGTTTCTTTGGGAAGAATAAATCTTGGCGGGAAGGACTGGTAATGTGGAAATTTGCCCTTTTTGCGGGAATCAGTTTTTTACTGCCTGCCTACCTGGTGGCACTCTTTTTGGGACCAGAATTTCCCACTTTGATTGGCGCTTTGGTCGCCATGCTCATCGTGATTCCAGCTGCACGAAAGGGTTTTCTCATCCCCAAAAATATCTGGTATTTTGAAGATCGAAAAGAAGAAGAACAAATCCTTGAACACCCCATGTCACTCCAACGGGCTTGGTTGCCCTATATCCTTCTGACCCTTTTACTGGTACTCACCCGTTTGCCTTTTTTACCCCTGAAGGCTTTTCTACAAAGCCAATCTATCCGATTCAATGATCTTCTCGGTACAGGAATCAGCACCTCTTTAGAACCTTTGTACTTGCCCGGCACAATTTTTGTAATTGTGTCTCTCTTCTCATTCTGGTTTTTTCAAATTCAGCGAAAAAACCGTCAAACTGTCATTTCTCAATCCCTCCATCGCCTGATCAGCAGTGCCATTGCCTTAGGTGGCGCTTTGCCAATGGTGCGTATATTTATCAATTCAGGTACCAATCAGGCCGGATTGGAAAGTATGCCCATCGAACTGGCTCGTCAGGCTTCTGATCTGGTGGGCAGTTACTGGCCACTCATCGCTCCACTCATTGGCAGCCTCGGATCATTTTTAGCCGGCAGCGCAACCTTCAGCAATATGATGTTTTCCCTTTTTCAAGTCAGCGTGGCCAGTCAGGTCAACCTTTCACCATTCATCATATTAGCCTTACAAGCATTAGGAGCTAACGCCGGTAATATGATTTGTGTTTTGAATGTCGTTGCGGCAGCTTCCGTGGTTGGGCTGAGTGGGAAAGAAGGCTCCATCATTCGTTTTACCTTGATACCCATGCTTTATTACATTTTTTGGGCAGGCATTGTTGGCTTCCTTCTAATCTTAATAAATTAAAAAATTCCTAAAAAGGTTGCATTTTTGCCCAAATTGGCGCATAATTGCAAGTTAGTTACCCTTTTTTATTCCCCCAAATTTTTTTCAAAGGAGGTGATTTTTGCCAAAGATTTCTGTCCGTGTTTAAGATTGATGTCTGTTTCTGTTTTCTAAAAAACCAAGGAGGAGTAGTGATGAAAGCCAAAAAAATATTTGGAGTCTTGGCAGTTTTGCTAATTGCCAGTTTGGTACTGGCAGCCTGTCAACCGGCTGCTACACCAACCGCGCCACCTGAACAGCCACCCGCTCAACAACCAACCACCCCACCCGAACAACCGCCGGCAGAACAACCAACCACCCCACCTCAGGCTGGTTTCGAGCCGATGGTGTATGGTGTTGAATCCTGTGACAATTACAACGGAATCATCAAGGAAATCGCTGCACTTGATGAACTAACCGTGCGTTTCACTCTGTGTGTTCCAGATCCGGCATTCGAATCAAAGGCAGCCTTTACCGCTTTTGCCATTCAGCCCAAGGAATGGATTGAGGCTGCCATGGCCAACCGGCAGATTCTGGAAAAGCCAATCGGCACCGGCCCGTATGTGCTGGACTCATGGAAACGTGGCGATAGCATCATTTTCAAACGCTTCAATGATTACTGGGGCGAGAAAGCCAAAACCGAAACACTGGTCTTTCGCTGGGCATCGGAAGGGGCTGCTCGCTTACTGGAATTACAGTCCGGTACGGTGGACGGAATCGACAATCCCAGCCCGGACGACTTCGCAGTCATCAGCAGTGATCCCAACCTCCAACTGATCGAACGCGAAGCGCTCAACATCTTCTATCTTGGTATGACCAATACCTTCGAACCGTTTGACAAACTGGAAGTTCGTCAGGCAATTGCCATGGGAATTGACCGCCAGCGCATCGTGGACAACTTCTACCCCGCTGGTTCTTCGGTCGCCACCCATTTCACTCCCTGCTCCATTCCAAACGGTTGCGTCGGTGAAGATTGGTACGAATTTAATCCGGAAAAAGCCCGCGAACTGTTATCTCAGGCAGGCTTCCCCAATGGCTTCCAAACCAAAATCTATTACCGCGACGTTTTCCGCGGTTACCTGCCTGAACCCGGTTTGGTTGCAACGGATATTCAGGCCCAGTTGAAGCAAAACCTGAATATTGATGCCGAAATCGTTGTGATGGAAAGCGGTGCCTTCATTGACGAATCGACCAACGGTCGCTTGAACGGTTTTTACCTGCTGGGTTGGGGCGCTGACTACCCGCACATCACCAACTTCCTCGATTTCCACTTCGGCCGCGCTAATCCGCAATTTGGTAAACCCTTCCCGGAAATCTACGAATTGCTTGAACAGGGCGCCCGCATTGCCGATCCCGATGAGGCAACACCGATTTATGAACAAGCCAATAACAAGATTAAAGAATTGGTGCCAATGGTACCGATTGCTCACGGTGGTTCGGGGGTTGCCTACCGCGCCGATGTGGTCGGTAGCCACGCCAGCCCGCTGGGTAACGAATATTTCGCTGTCATGGATCCGGGCGGGCGCTCCACCTTCGTCTGGATGCAGAATGCCGAACCTATATCGCTGTACTGTGGCGATGAAACCGATGGTGAAAGCCTGCGTGCCTGTGAACAGGTACTTGAATCTCTGCTGGCTTACGAAGTCGGCGGAACGGAGGTCAAACCGGGACTGGCAACTGAGTGCAATCCCAACGAAGACCTGACCGTTTGGACATGCAAACTGCGCCCGAATGTCAAATTCCACGACGGTTCCGCATTTGACGCCAACGATGTGGTCATGTCTTGGGTCGTTGCATGGGACTATGCTCATCCGCTCCACATCGGTAACACCGGTTCCTTCGAGTACTTCAGTTACTTGTGGGGTCTGATGAATGCCCCGGCTGAAGAGTAATTCTTCAACCAGAGGTAAGTGATGTAAGATAAACAAATCAGTGCGCGGGATAGACGATACTCCAAAATGGGCATCGCCTGTCCCGCGCCCTTCTTATTCACAACTCGGCTTGTTCAAATAGAGTAAGGGAATCCAATGATCGCTTACACAATTCGCCGTTTATTACTGGCAATTCCGGTCATGTTCGGGATTCTGGTGGTTACTTTTACCCTCTCCCGCATGATCCCCGGCGATCCCTGCAAAGCCATGCTGGGGGAGAAAGCAACTGCGGAGGTGTGTGATCGCTTCCGTGCCCAATATGGTTTAGATAAGCCTATCCCTGTCCAATTAGGGATTTATATGGGTAATGTTCTCAAAGGCGACTTTGGCGTGTCAATCCGTTTCAGCCGGCCGGTCACCATCATTCTCATTGAACGGCTACCCACAACGATTGAACTTGGGTTAACTTCCCTGATGATCGCTGTACTGGTAGGCATCCCAGCCGGGATTTTATCAGCCATCAAACGCAATTCCATTATTGATGTTATCACCATGGTTGGAGCCAATATTGGTGTTTCCATGCCGGTTTATTGGCTGGGGTTGATTCTGGCTTATGTTTTTGCATTGCTGCTAAAGGATACACCCTTCTGGCTGCCACCTACCGGCAGGCTGTCGGCTGGTGTAGTCAGTGTTCCATTTTATCAGGTCTGGGGATGGGAGTTTCCCAAAGAGTCCTTGCGATATCATTTGTTTGAGTTCATCGGCAACCTTTATATTCTTAATTCTCTTATTACCCGGGATTGGGCGGTCTTAAAAGACGCCGTTCAGCATTTGATACTCCCTTCGGTTGCCCTAAGCACCATTCCGTTAGCCATCATCGCCCGAATGACCCGTTCTTCAATGCTGGAGGTGCTGAAGCAAGATTACATCCGCGCAGCCCGCGCAAAAGGCCTGCTGCGGGGAACGGTAATTTTCAAACATGCCTTCCGTAATGCGCTCTTACCGATTGTGACCATCATCGGTATTCAGGTTGGAACTTTGTTTGCCGGCGCAGTTCTGACCGAAACTATCTTCGGTCTGGCTGGGGTTGGCCGGATTCTATTCGAAGCCATCACCGCCCGTGATTTTCCCATTATCCAAGCCTTTACAGTTGTCATCGCGGCTGGTTATGTGATTGCAAATTTGATCGTTGATCTATCTTATGTTTTTATTGATCCAAGAATACGCCTCGAGTAACGGATCATTGGGTGTGGAAAATGGTAACTGATCTCAAAGCAAACCAAAATAAGCAAAAGGACTACCGCTCCAACAGTTTATGGCGGTTGACCTTACGGCGCATCTTTCGCCAGCGTTCGGCAATTTTCGGCATGATTTTACTCGGCTTTTTGATATTCATTGCCATCTTTGCTGAAGTAATTGCTCCTTACGATCCTATTCAGCCCTTAATTGGGATCGAAAACGTCAGCAAACGCGAAGCCCCCTGCATTCATTTATTCGGCTGCCCCAAAGACCGCCCTCAGCACATCATGGGCATTGACGGCAATGTCCGCGATCAGTTTAGCCGGGTGCTTTTTGGTTCTCGCTATTCCCTTTATGTCGGCTTCACAACGGTATCCTTTGCCATTCTGGTCGGTACTTTGCTGGGAGCAATTTCTGGTTACTTTGGAGGATGGTGGGATAACATCATTATGCGCCTGATGGACGTCTTGATGGCGTTTCCATCTCTGCTCCTGGCTATCACCATTGTTTCGGTGCTTGGCCCGGGTTTACAGAACGCGCTATTGGCTATTGCAATTGTTGCCATACCGGTTTATGCACGGGTGGTACGCGCCAGTGTGTTATCTGTTAAGGAGCAAGCCTACGTAGCGGCGTCGCTGGCTTTGGGAGGCAGCCACTTTCACATCCTGCTGCGCCGTATTTTGCCCAACGCTATTCCGCCGCTGATTGTGCAAGGAACATTGGGAATTGGCACTGCCATTCTGGATGCGGCTGCACTTTCCTTCCTCGGTCTTGGCGCTCAGCCACCTACACCTGAATGGGGCACCATGCTGGGCACCGAACGCAATCAGGTATTCACTGCACCCCACTTAGTATTCTTCCCGGGAGCAGCCATCATGATTACGGTGTTAGCCTTCAACCTATTGGGTGATGGACTTCGGGATGCCATAGACCCGCGCTTGACCCATCAAAAATAACAGCCAGGTGGAACAGACCATGACCAATCAAAATTCAACGCCACTCCTGCAAGTTCAAAACCTGAAAACTTATTATTTCACCGACGATGGAATTGTCAAAGCCGTGGACGGGGTAGACTTTGAGGTCTATCCGGGCGAGGTGCTGGGGCTGGTGGGCGAATCGGGTTGCGGAAAAAGCGTCACCTCGCTCTCTATCATGGGCTTGATCGAACCACCCGGCAAAATTATGGAGGGAAAAATCCTCTTCGATGGCAAGAATCTGCTGGAAATCCCTGAGAAAGAAATGGCTCAGGTCAGGGGAAAAAACATCTCAATGATTTTCCAACAACCACAGACCAGTCTCAATCCCGTATTCACCATAGGGGAACAAATCAGCGAAGTACTCAAAATCCACAGCACACTGAGCAAACAAGAATTACAGAAACGCACACTGGAATTGCTCCAAATGGTTGGCATTCCGGATGCTGACCGTAAAATCAACGCCTACCCTCACGAAATGTCCGGTGGCCAAGCCCAGCGGGTGATGATTGCCATGGCGCTGGCGCTTAATCCCCAGCTGCTGATTGCTGATGAACCCACCACCGCCTTGGATGTAACTATACAAGCCCAAATTCTGGATTTGATGCGTGAATTACGCAATCGAACCGGCACAGCGGTGATCTTAATTACCCACGACTTGGGGGTAATTGCCGAGATGGCTGATCGCGTAGCAGTAATGTACGCTGGAAGAATTGTCGAACAAGCCGATGTCAATACCCTGTTCCACACCCCTCGCCATCCCTATACTCAGGGGTTAATCGAATCGGTACCTGTCCTCGGACAGATCAAAGAAGAATTAGCCACCATCCCCGGCAATGTTCCCAATTTGGTTGATCTACCGCCAGGCTGCCGTTTTGCGCCGCGCTGCACCGCTCGCGAGGTCTATGGTCTTGAGATCTGTAATCAATTTGAGCCGAATTTACATGCCGTAGAGAAGGCCGACCATTTCGTACGCTGCTGGCTGTATCAGGACGCAGACGGTCATACTGCACCGCTCAAACCATAAAATGAGAAAGGTATGTGGATGAACACTCTGGTGGAAAAATCTCCAGCTTCTTCTGAGGATTTGGTGGTTGTCAAGGATTTGGTGAAATACTACCCGGTTTATGGCGGTGTATTGAAACGCGTCGTGGCTCAAGTCAAAGCCGTGGATGGTGTCAGTTTTACCATTCGGAAAGGCGAAACACTGGGTCTGGTCGGCGAGTCGGGTTGCGGTAAAACGACTGTTGGACATACTATGCTGGGACTCATCAAGGCTACCAGCGGTCACGTGTATTTTGATGGGGTTGATTTGCTTAAGCTGAAAGGCAATGCGCTCAAAGAGATGCGCCGCCACATTCAAATTGTCTTTCAGGATCCTTACTCTTCCCTTGATCCCCGCTTACCGATTGGCGAGTCGATTGCCGAAGGATTGAGAATCCACAACATTGGTACGGAACAGGAACGGTTTGAGAAAGTCTTGGCCGTTTTAAAAAAAGTTGGCTTGGAAGACTACCACGCCATGCGTTACCCGCATGAATTTTCGGGAGGACAACGACAGAGAATTGGAATTGCCCGCGCGCTGATCCTTCAACCTAAATTCATTGTGCTGGATGAACCGGTTTCTGCCCTGGATGTTTCCATTCAGGCACAGGTACTCAATATCCTAAGAAATTTACAAAAAGAATTTGGCTTAACCTATCTATTTGTAGCCCATAATCTGGCGGTTGTGGAGCACATTTCTGATCGGGTTGCGGTCATGTATTTGGGAAAAATCGTCGAAATGGCAGATCGGGAAGCGCTTTTCCGCTTGTCCATCCATCCATACACGCAGGCGTTGATGTCGGCTATTCCCATTCCTAACCCGCGTGTTCGCCGCAAGCGAATGATTTTGCCCGGAGATGTCCCCAGCCCGTTAAATCCGCCGCGGGGCTGCCGTTTTCATCCTCGCTGTCCTTTCGCCCGACCCAATTGCTCTCAGGAAGAACCGCCCTTGCGTGAAATTCAACCAGCTCATTACGTGGCTTGTCACTATGCTGAGGATTTTGTCCAGTAAATCCCAGAACAAGGGTATAACGATAGTCACCTGCGAGTAACGATCCCTCCGCGGGGACAACCACCTGAAACCTCGACCCTTAAATCAAAGGGGTGGCTGATGGGGGTCGAACCCACAACCACCTGATCCACAGTCAGGTGCTCTGCCATTGAGCTACAGCCACCGTAAGGCGTCTGAATTCTATCACAGCCTGTCGGCTTTATGCAAGCATTTTCCGGATCAACTCACCAGCTTCTTCTACGGAAGTGGTGAACTGCTCTCCCTTTTTCAAGTCCTTGACGGTCACCTGCCCTACTGCAGCTTCATCCGGTCCAACAATCACGACAAAGCGGATGTTCATACGATCAGCAAATTTCAATTGGCGTGGTAATCGCACCACTTCGGTATATCCAATCGTCCTCAATCCCATTTCGCGGAGTTGCCGGGCAACTTTCTGGGATTCGATCAGCAAGGTTTCGTCGAAGACGGTTACCAACACATCTGCCGGTGACGTTCCCAGCGGTGGTAAACAGCCATACTTCTGCAAAACCAGACTGATCATCACATCCCCCATGGCAAACCCAACCCCCGGCAAAGGTTCGCCGCCCACATCTTCAACCAAATTGTCGTAGTGGCCACCCCCCAGAATGGCTCGTCCATCCCGTGCCAGATCGTAAGCCTCGAACACCGTCCCTGTGTAGTATTCCAAGCCGCGGATGACTTGAGGATTGTAGTGAACATACTCATCCGCCCCCATTGCTTTCAAAGCATCGAAGAAGCGCCGCATCTCAGCAGAGTTCTGCCATAACTCTCGACTGTCAAGGATTGTTTTCAAACCATCAAACTGATCTACACTGAGACCAATCTCAATCGCATAAGCAGCCCAGTCTTCAGGACGCATTTTATCCCGCCGGTCAATCAAGCGGAAAACCTGCTTTTTCATTTCCGGATTCGAAATTCCCAACTTTTCTAACTCGGCATCCATCAATCGCCGGTCATTGACAAAAACGCCCACCTGATCCGGCTTTAAACCCGTCTTTTTGAAAAAAGCCACACAAATGGCAACCAATTCCGCGTCCGATTCGGGTGAATTCGCCCCAATCAAATCTATATTCCACTGGAAAAATTCGCGCGTCCGCCCTTTTTGAGGACGCTCATAACGCCAAAACGGCCCAAATGACCACCACCGAAGGGGGAAAGCCAACTGGCGCTGACGCTGGGCGACCATGCGCGCCAGCGAGGGAGTCAATTCCGGACGCAGAGTGATTAGGTCTCCGCCCCTGTCTTGAAATACGAAGGCCTGTTCCTTTACCAGTTCCTCCCCCGATTTGGCCGCATAAAGGTCAATTTTTTCCAGAAAAGGGCCATCATACTCCTGATATCCAAAGGACTCCGAGACATCCCGAAGGGTCTGATACAGCCAGGAACGGATGGCCATCTCCTCAGGGTAAAAATCACGGGTTCCCTTAACCGAAGGAATGATTTTTTCCATAACTTCCAATATCCTCTTCCATGAATTATGGTCTATCATTTTAACATGTCCCGACTATTTTGTCCGATGTTTAAGCAACATTTCTGCGTGACAAATTGGATTTCAGGACAGGAAATTTAACACTTATCAAAACTTTCGAATTATGCTAATGTTGACTATATTAAGTTACAACCTTTCGGGATAACCCCGTAAGAATATCCCCTAAAACAGGCCCTGCTATGAAACTGAATGAAATTGTCCAAAAGTTGAACGGTAAAGTCCTCAATTCCAAAATCAATTTGGAAGTCGAAGTCAAAGGAGCCGGCGGTGCCGACCTGATGAGCGATGTGTTGGCTTCAATTCAACCACAAGCCGTTTTACTGACCGGTTTGTGTAACCCGCAAGTCGTTCGTACAGCAATGATGGCAGATGTGCTCGCCATTGTGCTGGTGCGAGGAAAAACTCCCCCCGTTGAAACCGTTCAATTAGCGGAAAACGAACGAATACCGCTTATTAGCACCCCATATGGAATGTTTGAAGCCTGCGGCATCCTGTATCAAGCCGGTTTGATCTGCTTGGAACGACCAGTCAGCGATCAGGATTGTTTTGCCAGTTAGATTTTCCACGAATTGACCATGACCGAACAAACCCCTCTCCGAAAATCCAGCCTCATCAGTGATCAGGAAGCGGAAAATATCACCCGCGTTGAAGAACTTGCCTACGAGATCAAAGTTCAAGAGGTGATGACGCCCAACCCGATCACGATGACCGCCAGCATGAAAATGCAGGAAGCGCTGGAACAGTTCCGTGTGGCACGCATTTCCGGCGCCCCGATTGTTGAAGAGGGTCAATTAATTGGCATCATCAGCATTGAAGACCTGATTCGATGTCTGATAAAGGCTGACCTGGAAGCGGAAATTCAACAGTACATGACTCGTAGCCCCTTCACCGTCAAAGGTGATGACCCGGTCGTGGAAGCCTTGAAAATGTTTGTCAGTACCAAGGTGGGCAGGCTTCCGGTTGTCAACAAAGAGGGGCAATTGATTGGTATCCTCACCAAAGGCGACATCACACGGGGATTACTGAAAGCCCTCCAGAAAGATTACCAAACCGAGGAAGTCCGCCGTTACCGGGCATCTCATCTATTTGAAGACATTGAATCAGAACGAACCAGTCTGATTCTGCGCTACAACATCAAAGCCGGCGATTTCACACATGGAGGAGAAGCCTCATCCAAAATTAAACGAGCGCTCAGCCGCATGGGCGCCAGTCCGCAAATCGCCCGTCGTTGCGGGATTGCCACTTACGAAGCGGAAATGAACCTGATCATCCACACCACAGAAGGGGGCGTGATTCGGGTTGAAATTGAACCACACCAGATTTCCATTGATGTCTATGATAGTGGGCCGGGCATCAAGGATGTCGAGCTGGCAATGAAACCGGGATACTCAACCGCCAGCGAAAAAGTCCGCGAATTGGGTTTTGGGGCAGGAATGGGACTGGTAAACATCTCCCGCTGCGTGGACATTATGAAACTCGAATCGGTATGGGGAAAGGGCACTCGGTTAAGAATGAAAATCTTCCTCAAGAAAGAAGATACAGTTGGGGAAGGTCATGCTGCCAAATCTTAGGAGAAAACACCATGAATCTGGAACAAATCATCCAGTCGCTTGATCTGAAAGTGCTGACCGAACAGAAACCATTTAACGAAATCCATCCCACCACCGGCTATGCGGCTGATCTTTTATCCTGTGTGATGACCGGAGCGTCACGAGGCGGGCTATGGGTCACCCTGCAGGCCCACAGTAATATTGTTGCCGTGGCTGCGTTGTTGGAATTGAGCGCAATTATCATCACCGAAGGCGCTCAACCTGACGAAACTACCATTCAAAAAGCTAATGACGAAGGTGTCATCCTTTTATCCAGCCAGCAGGATACTTATCGGGTTGTGGGTAAGTTATGGGAATTGGGTATCCAGTAAATCATACTGGAACATAGCCATTCGCCCAGACAGGGAGGGTTTATTTGAAAACCTATCGGGCAGAGTTACATATTCACACCGTTCTCTCTCCCTGTGCGGAGATTGAGATGCTGCCCCCCCTGATTGTTATGGAATGCCTCGAAAAGGGCATTTCCCTGATTGCCATCACCGATCATAATGCAACCGCCAATATTGTCGCCGTGCAACAGGCCGCACAGGGATCAGACCTGACCGTCTTGCCCGGTATGGAAGTTCAAACCCGCGAAGAAGTTCACTCGCTTTGTCTGTTCGATACCCTGGAACAGGCGCTGGCCTGGCAGGCGATTGTTGACCGTCATCTCCCTGCCATACCCAACCGTCCAGATTACTTCGGCGACCAATTGATTGTGGATGCCAATGGGGATTTTCTTCAGCGGGAAGAGCGTCTGCTGCTCAATTCAGTAAATTTGAGTTTGGCGGAGGCATATCATCATGTCACCGATCTTGGCGGGTTATTCATTCCTGCTCATGTCAATCGGACTGCCAATGGCCTTTTGCCTGTCTTAGGTATCCCCCCTACCGATATTCCTCTTGAAATTTTGGAAATTTCTCGTCACCTGAAACCAGCAGAAGCGGTTAAAATATATCCAGCCATTAAGGGATATTCATTGATCCAGAGTGGTGATGCTCATCGTCTGGATGAAATTTTAGGGCTTAACCAGTTCACAATCCAATCCCCCTCTATTCAAGAAATTCGACTGGCGTTGTGCGGCAAACAAGGCCGCTCCCATCGCATCCTTTCCACTACTGTATTAAATGAGGTATGAACAACAAATTTCGTTTGTTACAACTTTCACAAGGAATGATGACATTTGGTAATTACCTAAAAATAAGCAAATGAGTACACTTTTGAGTGATTAGCCGCGATTAATTCTACCAATTTCGTCCAATTTGTTATCGGAGTAACGTATGCTAAACACCAAACCAACCATACCAGCCAACGATCCACTGGCCAACCCCGAACAGAAAAAACTGATTGATGAGATACTGGAGAAAAACAAGAACCTCCCCGGCGCAACCATGGTGGTGCTCAATGAACTTCAAAGCCGGATTGGTTTTATTTCCGAACCCATGCAACAGTATGTTGCGGACAAACTGCATGTGCCGGTCAGTTCAGTTCATGGGGTCGTCTCGTTTTATTCATTCTTCACCACCACGCCTCGCGGCAAGCACACCATCAAGTTCTGCATGGGTACGGCTTGCTACGTGGGCGGGGTACCCCAGTTAATTGACAAAGCCAAGTCATTGCTGGGCATCGAACCCGGTCAAACCACCCCGGATGGTGAGATCACATTGGAAGTGTGCCGTTGTGTTGGCGCATGCAGTCAAGCGCCAGTCGTCGTTGTGGATGAAAAAATCGTCGGGCGTCTTCGCCCCAATAAATTCCCTCAGGTATTGCGATCTATTCAGGATAACAAGCAGTGAGAGAACTTTCCCTTCACCTGCTGGATATCGCCGAAAACAGCATTACCGCCGGCGCGAAAAATATTACCGTCACCATTCGGGAGGATACAATCGCCGACCGGTTGTATCTCAGTGTTCAGGATGATGGTAAAGGAATGGATGAGGAGATGGTGCGGAAAGTAACCGACCCCTTCGTTACCACCCGTACGACACGCAAGGTCGGATTGGGCATTCCTCTCCTCAAAGCGGCTGCCGAAGGTTGCAACGGCTGGCTTAAGATTCATTCCAAAGTGGGTGAAGGGACGTTGATCGAGGTTGAATTCCAACGCAGCCACATTGATCGGATGCCCTTGGGTGACGTAGCTAGCACTTTTCTCACCTTGTTGGTAGGAAACCCGCAAATTCACTGGGTGTTCCGTTACAGCGTAGATCAGGAAACATTTGAACTCGACGATCAACAAATCAAACAAGAATTAGGGGATATCCCCCTTTCTGACCCACTCGTTCTCTCATACTTACGCGAAATACTGGAAAACAATATTCGTTCCGTTCAAATCCCATCAGTCTATTAACCGGATGAATTCTTTCATCAATCCGTAGAGAGGAGATTTACCATGCCGACCATCAAAAGTTTAGATGATTTGAAAAAAATTCGCGAAGAAGCTATTGAAAAACGCAAAGTTAAGACCGCGTCAGGGCAGGTTCAGGTAATCGTGGGAATGGGCACCTGTGGAATCGCCGCCGGCGCACGGGATGCCATGAAAGCCATTCTTGAGACAATCCAAACCGAAAACCTTCAGGGTGTTATCGTCACTCAAACCGGTTGTATCGGATTGTGCGAAAAGGAACCCATTGTACAGGTTGTTATCGGCGATCAACCCAAAGTAACCTACGGCAAGGTTTCGCCAGATGTTGCCCGGCAGATCATGAAAGAGCATGTCAAGAACGGCAATGTGGTAAAAGAATACACCATCCAGGTATAAGTCTCTTATTGGTAAACCATTTCTGTAAGGCTAAAGGTTAACGGCTATGAAATACTATCGCTCCCATGTCTTGGTTTGTGTAGATCCAGAGTGTCTTCAAAAAGGCGCGCACGATTTGGTGGATGCCTTGCAGGATGAACTGGTCGCGACTGGCTTGATTGACGAAGTGCAGGTACTGGAAACATCCCGCATCGGCGCGTGCAGTTTAGGCCCTGAGATGATGGTGTACCCAGAGGGTGTCCATTATGTGGGGGTCACTCCCGATGATGTTCCCTATCTGGTAGAGGAACACTTCCTCAAGGGCCGTTTAGTCCATAAATTCCAGATGCCCACCACCAAAGCGGTGGATGAAGAACTGGGTGCCCCTACTCAAAAAGAAGTCCGCATTGTGCTGCGAAACTGCGGAAAAATTGACCCGGAAAATATCGAAGATTACATTGCGGAGGACGGTTATCAGGCGCTCGCAAAAGTACTGACCGAAATGACGCCGGAAGAAGTGATTGACACTGTTCTCAAATCCGGTCTGCGTGGTCGCGGCGGTGCTGGTTTTCCCACCGGTAAAAAGTGGCAATTCACTCGCCAGGCGCCGGGTGATATCAAATATGTGGTATGCAACGCAGATGAAGGCGACCCGGGCGCTTTCATGAACCGTCGTGTTCTTGAAGGCGACCCGCATGCGGTCATAGAAGGAATGATCATCGCTGCCTACGCCATCGGCGCACATCAGGGTTACATCTACTGTCGTGCAGAATATCCAGTTGCGGTAGCCACCCTCAACATTGCTATCCAGCAAGCCCGTAATTTAGGCTTATTGGGCAAAGATATCCTTGGCAGCGGCTTCGATTTTGACCTTGAAGTGCGCATGGGCGCAGGCGCCTTTGTATGCGGTGAGGAGACTGCTCTGATTGCATCCATTGAAGGCCGGCGCGGCGAACCCCGTCCCCGTCCGCCTTTCCCGGCTGTGCAGGGTTTATGGAACAAACCCACCAATGTCAATAATGTTGAAACCTATGCCAACATCCCCCAAATCATCCTCAAAGGGGCTGAATGGTACGCCAGTTACGGTACCGAAAAAAGCAAAGGCACGAAAACTTTTGCACTGGCAGGCGATTTGAATCACACCGGTCTGATCGAAGTTCCGCTTGGGATCACCCTCCGGGAAATTATCTATGATGTCGGCGGCGGCATCAAAGACGGTAAAGCCTTCAAAGCCGTCCAGATTGGAGGCCCGATGGGCGGTTGTGTCCCAGCCGAATTTCTTGACCTGCCGCTTGATTACGAATCGCTCGCTCAAGCCGGCACCATCATGGGATCCGGCGGCATGATTGTCCTGGATGAAGATACCTGCATGGTGGATGTCGCCCGTTACTTCATGGACTTCACTCAGGATGAAAGCTGCGGTAAATGCACACCCTGCCGCGTGGGCACCCGCCGCATTCTGGAAATCCTCACCCGAATTTGCGATGGCAAAGGGCAGGACGGCGACATCGAATTACTGGAAAACCTCTGTCAGGAAATCCGCACCAACAGCCTGTGCGGTTTGGGTCAAGGCGCCCCGAATCCGGTGGTCAGCACGCTGCGCTATTTCCGTGATGAGTACGAGGCCCACATTTACGAAAAACGCTGCCCCGCAAAGGTCTGCCGCGCTTTGATCCGGTACGAAATTCTGCCAGAAGCCTGCACTGGTTGTACCGTTTGCGCACGGAACTGCCCGGTCAACGCCATCAGCGGCGAACGCCGCCAAACGCATGTGATTGATCCGGATACCTGCATCCGGTGCGGCATTTGTATGCAGGTCTGTAACTTCAACGCAGTAGTGATTGAATAATCCAGACGGTTCTGGTTTCCGTCCGACTCTGACCAAAGGAGGCTAAAGCATGAGCGTTGAAATCCAGAGCAGCGAAAAAATACTCAAAGTCGTTAATGCTGCCATTGAAAAATACGGCGAAAAGCAGGAGGAATTGATTCCCATCCTGAACGAGGTTAACCGCCAATTAGGTTATATTCCAACCGAAGCCATGGAGGAAATCAGCCGCCGCCTGAAAGAACCCAAGAGTAGTTTGTTTGGAGTAGCCAGTTTTTACCATATGCTCTCCACAAAACCACGCGGACGCCATGTCATTCAATTCTGCGAAAGCGCACCCTGCCATGTTGTCGGTGGCCGAGAAGTGTTTGAAGCGCTCAAAGAGGAACTGGGACTACAGCCGAATGAAACTACTCCGGACGGTAAGTGGACGCTGATCACCACCAGTTGTCTCGGAGTGTGTTCGGTTGGACCGGTAATTGTGATTGATGATGACATCTACGGCAATGTAGATGCCCGAAAGGTCCCTGAAATCCTGGCGCGGTATGAGTGAAGGAGGTGTCCAATGAAAATGACTCGTTCAATGGTACTGGTCTCCAGTGACCCCATCAGCATGCAGCTCGGAGCACAGGAAGTCTTTCGGGCATTGCAGGATCAAATCAAAGCTTTTGGGTTGGAAGATGAAATTTCTCTGACCATGGTCGGAGATGTTGGCCGCCATGATGCCTTACCGTTGGTCATTGTCTATCCTGAGGCGGTCATCTATGGACCGGTCACAGCCGAGAAAGTCCCTTATCTGGTCGAAGAACACCTGTACAAAGGGCGCATCGCCGAGGAACTGGTAGCTTCGACACGCGAACTAAGCGGTCGAATTGCCTGGTTACATGCCCGCAAAGGCACATTGCCGGCCGAACAGCGCATTGTACTGCGGCGGGCTGGCATCATTGACCCGACCAGCATCGAGGACTATATCCTCAACGATGGTTACATGGCGCTTGGAAAAGTCCTCACCAGCATGTCGCCGGCAGAAGTTATTGAAGAAGTCAAAAAATCTGGCTTGCGTGGGCGGGGCGGCGCCGGTTTTCCAACCGGTACGAAGTGGGGTTTCGTTGCCCGTGAGAAATCCGAGAAAAAATACATCATCTGTAACGCAGACGAGTCGGAACCTGGTACATTCAAAGACCGCCTTATCCTGGAAGGCGATCCGCACAGCATGATTGAAGCCATGGCCATCGCCGGTTACGCGGTTGGCGCTGACGAGGGATATATCTACGTCCGCGGTGAATACCTGCTTGCTCAGGAACGCCTCAAAAAAGCCATTCAGGATGCACATGAGATGGGCTTTCTGGGCAAGAACATCTTTGGCACCGATTTCAACTTCGAAATTCACATCCATGCCGGCGCTGGCGCTTACATTTGCGGTGAAGAAACTGCATTGATCGAATCGATTGAAGGGAAACGCGGACAACCTCGTTCCCGCCCGCCTTATCCAACGACTGTCGGGCTGTGGGGAAAACCGACTGTGATCAATAACGTTGAAACCCTGGCAAACATCCCGCCGATCATCAACAACGGCGCTGATTGGTACCGAAGTTTTGGAACACCCAGCAGCCCGGGCACCAAGGTTTATACCATCCTCGGCAATGTGAATGTAACCGGGCTGATCGAGGTACCCATGGGTATCACGTTGCGCGAAGTCATCGCCATCTATGCCAAGGGGATGAAAAACGGTTCGACTTTCAAATTGGCCCAAACCGGCGGCTCAAGCGGCTCGATCATTCCCGCCTCTCTGCAAGATACGCCGATGGACTTCGACTCATACGCCAAAGCCGGTGTTTCACTGGGATCGGGCGCTTTGTTGATCTGTAACGAAGACACCTGCGTTGTAGATCTGGCTAAGGTCCTCTTGAACTTCTTCCGGGTTGAATCCTGTGGTAAGTGCAATCCCTGCCGCATTGGCACTCAACGCGCCTGGGAGATGCTAGATAAAATTTCCAAAGGTCAAGCCTCACTGAGCGACCTTGATAAACTGACCGAACTCGCCGAAAACCTTTACATGTTGTCCAACTGCGGTTTGGGGCAAACCGCCGGAACACCCCTGCGCGACATTCTGAATTACTTCCGCGCCGAAGTGGAAGCTCACATTCGGCTGAAGGTTTGCCCCGCTGGAGTCTGCAAAATGGAGGAGATGATCCCCCTCACTTGAACATTACCCCTTTATATTAATGCTTGGATATTAAAATCATGGCTGTCGAAAACAACGTAATTTCCATTGATGCTCTAATACCCGCCGAGATGGCGCAAAAGGCAGAAGCAATTGGCGTGAAAAAAGCCTACCTTGCCTTTTGGCCGCTCTTCGCTTTATCCATTTTAGCCGGCGCCTTTATTGCGCTCGGAGCCATTTTTGCCACTACGGTTAGCGCAGGTTCTTCTGCTTTACCATATGGGGTTGCCCGACTGCTCACCGGTTTAGTATTCACGGTTGGCCTCATTCTGGTGATTGTCGGTGGAGCGGAACTCTTTACCGGCAACAACCTGATCATCATGGCCTTCTCAAACAAAAAGGTCACCATGCAGGCGCTCCTACGCAACTGGGTGATTGTCTATTTTGGCAACTTTGTCGGCTCAGTTGCTACTGCATTGATCATGTTTCTCAGCAAGCAATACACTTTTGGAAGTGGTTCGATCGGTTTGGCGGCGCTCAATATCGCCAACAGTAAAGTCAATCTTGAATTTGTGCAGGCAATTGCTTTGGGTATCATGTGTAACGCGATGGTGTGTATGGCCGTTTGGCTTTGCTACTCGGCGCGATCCACCACCGATAAAATCCTTGCCATCATTCCCCCCATCAGCGGTTTTGTAGCCTGCGGTTTTGAGCACTCGATCGCCAATATGTACTTTATCCCGTTGGCGATCTTCATCAAGCAATTTGCCCCAACCTCGTTCTGGGAGTCAAAAGCGCTGGTGGATGCCGGGGTAACCGTTGAAAAATTTGCCAACCTCACATGGGAGGGTTTCTTCATCCATAATCTGCTGCCGGTTACCATTGGCAATATCATTGGCGGAGCCGTCCTAGTCGGGTTGGTCTACTGGTTCATTTTCCTCAAAAAGTGGAGCAAGTAAGTCTTCTTATAGTTGATAAGGATGTGAAACATTATGGTCCGAATCAAAATTAATGGCATTGAACTGGATGTACCGAAAGGGACAACCGTTTTGGAAGCCGCCGAAAAAGCGGGGATCACCATCCCAACCCTTTGCTATCATAAAGATCTTTCTCCTTACGGGGGTTGTCGTCTGTGCATCGTTGAAGTTAAAGGCGGTCGGATTCCGATGACTGCCTGCACCTTACCGGCAGAGAACGGCATGGAAGTACAAACCGAAACGGAAAACTTGCGCAAATCCCGCCGTACGATACTGGAATTGCTGCTTTCAACTTATTACGATTCTGGCTATGCGCAGAAAGACGAACACCACAACGAATTGGAATTCTGGGCGAACGCCTACGGTCTGGATATGAAAGCTTACATGGCCGAAAAACCCCGCTACGAAGTCAACAGCGATCCAAATCCATTTGTTTGGGTAGACTTAAACAAGTGCATTCTGTGCGGCCGGTGTGTTCGTGCCTGTGCCGAGGTTCAGGGACGCTTTGTTTGGGGTATCTCAGAACGCGGCTATGAGGCTCGCATTGTGGCCGGTCTGGATGAGCCCATGTTGGAAGCCCGTTGCGAGTCGTGCGGGGCGTGCGTTGCTTACTGCCCCACCGGCGCACTGGACAACAAAATGTCGGTAGGTTTAGGCACGCCTGACAAAGTCGTGCGCACTACCTGTTCATACTGCGGGGTGGGCTGCCAATTCGATCTGAATGTAAAGGATGGCAAAATCATCCGCGTAACCTCTACCCCCGAAGCGCCGGTCAACGGGATGCGCTTGTGTGTCAAAGGTCGTTATGGATACGACTATGTTCACCATCCGGATCGTTTGACCCAGCCAATGGTACGGGATTACCTGCTCAAAGGCGAAACCCGCAAGGACAAGAAAAACCGCGGTGATTGGGTCGCGGTGGATTGGGAAACCGCTCTCAACATTGTAGCCAACAAACTTAATCAAATCCGTACTGAAAGTGGAGCGGACAGTATTGGGGTGCTTAGCTCCGCCAAGTGCACCAACGAAGAAAACTACCTGATGAATAAATTTGCACGACAGGTGATTGGCACCAACAACATTGATCATTGCGCCCGTCTTTGCCACGCCAGCACCGTAGCCGGTTTAGCCATCTCCTATGGTTCTGGAGCAATGTCCAATACCATGAAGGATATTGTTGAACATGCTCAAGCCATCTTTGTAACCGGCTCAAATACCACCGAACAGCACCCTGTTTTTGGGACGATGATCCGCCAGGCAGTGCTGAAACGCGGCGTCAAGTTGATTGTTGCCGACCCGCGGCGGATTGATTTGGTGGACTTCGCAACGCTTCACTTACAGCAAAAGCCCGGCAGCGATATTGCGCTGCTCAATGGCTTAATGTATATCATTCTGGAAAAGGGGTGGGCCGACGAACAGTTCATCCAAGAACGCACCGAGGGCTTTGATGAATTCAAAGCCAATCTGCAAAACTATCCCCCGCAAAAAGTAGCCGAGATTACTGGTGTACCTCTTGAAAAGTTATATCAGGCCGCTGAAATCATGGGCACCTGCAAACCCATGGCGGCTTTTTGGGCAATGGGCATTACCCAGCATATTGTCGGCGTTCAGAATGTGTTAACGCTGGCCAACTTGCAGATGCTGCTGGGCAACATGGGCGTTCCCGGCGGGGGCGTGAATCCGTTGCGCGGACAAAACAATGTGCAAGGCGCCTGTGATATGGGCGGTCTGCCGAATGTCTATCCGGGCTATCAACCGGTGGCTGCGGATGCTTCCCGCGAAAAGTTCGAAGCCGCCTGGGGAGTACCCCTGTCCCCCAAAGTCGGTATGACTGTTACCGAGATGATTCCTGCCGCTGGGAAAGGTAAAATCCGCGCTCTCTACATCCTTGGCGAAAATCCAGTCATGACCGACCCAGATGTCAACCATGTCCGTCATTGTTTGGAAGAACTGGAATTCCTCGTTTTGCAGGAAATCTTCCCCTCCGAAACTTCCGTTTATGCGGATGTTCTTCTGCCCGGCGTTAGCTTTGCAGAAAAAGAAGGGACTTTTACCAACACCGAACGGCGCATCCAACGGGTTCGCAAGGCAGTTGAGCCAGTCGGCCAAGCCCGCCCGGACTGGGAAATCATCAGGGATTTGGCGCAACGTGTGATTGCCGTAAGCGACCGCAAACCCTCCGCTGCGCCCCAGGCTGGTTGGCAATACGCTTCACCTGCCGAGATTATGGACGAGGTAGCCCAAGTTACTCCATCTTACGCTGGCGTAAGTTACGAACGTCTGGATCGTGGTGAAAATCTTCATTGGCCGGTCAAAGGATACGATCACCCCGGCACACCCATCCTCCACATCGGGCAATTTACGCGCGGCAAAGGTTTGTTCTCACCCACGACCGATGTGCCGCCTGCCGAAAGACCGGATACCGAATTTCCAATGTTAATGAATACCGGCCGGGTGTTATACCACTGGCATGGTGGCGAGATGACTCGCCGGGCGAAAGGATTGATGGAGGTTTATCCCAAACCCTTAATTGAATTGAATCCAGACGACGCCCAACGCATCGGCATTAACGGGAACCGCAAAGTGCGAGTGTCCTCGCGACGCGGCACTATTGTATCTGAAGCATGGGTGACCGATCGGGTACCGGAAGGGATGGTCTATGCCAATTTCCACTTCCCGGAAGCCAACGCCAATGAGTTAACCATCGCAGCCTTGGATCCGATTGCCAAGATCCCCGAATTCAAGATTACGGCTGTAAAGGTGGAATTAGCGGAAGAATAAGTCTTGAGCCCATTGTGAACACTAGTATCAACGAACTCGAAAGATAAATCACCCTTTGAACCACGAGAAAGGAGAGTGTCTGGAATGATTACTCTGACAATTGATGACCAGAAAGTAGAAGTCCCCGAAGGCACCACTGTTCTTAATGCTGCCCGAAAAGCCGGAATCCACATCCCAACCCTGTGTGATCATCCTCACCTGAAACCTTATGGTGGATGCCGATTATGCATGGTTGAAATTGAGGGTTTTCGAACCCTGCAGGCATCTTGCACTATACCGGCAACGAATAACATGGTGGTACGCACCGCCTCCGAACAAATTCGCAAAGCCAGAAAGTTTGTCCTCACCTTGATTTTCAGTGAGCGTAATCATTTCTGTCCCTACTGTCAGGTAAGTGGCAGTGATTGCGAGTTGCAAAACGCAGCATACGGGGAAGGCATGACCCACTGGCCATTACAACCCAACTGGCAGCCTTATCCTGTGGATGCCTCGCATCCCTACTTCATTTTGGAACATAATCGCTGCATACTTTGTCGCCGTTGCATCCGGGCCTGTGCGGATCTGGTTGGAGCAAACACGCTGGGTGTTGAGGAACGCGGCGCAAAGACCTTCGTCATCGCTGATCTGAATGTGCCGTTAGGAGAAAGTTCCTGCGTTTCCTGTGGCATGTGTGTCCAGGTCTGCCCCACCGGCGCATTGATTGACCGGCGCAGCGCATACCGCGGTCAAAACACCACCGTAGATCATCACCAGACAATTTGTGCGGGCTGTTCAGTAGGCTGCGGCGTGGATGTCCTTACCCGCGACCAGCAATTGATTCGCATTGATGGCAATTGGGATGCGCCAGTCAATCAAGGGGTCACCTGCAAAGTCGGCCGCTTTTATCCGGCTTTCGATGAACGCCAACGGTTGAAAACGCCGCTGCTGCGGGAAAACGGCAGTCTTCAGCCTGTTTCATGGGAAGAAGCCCTGACCGCTGCAGTCGAAAAGATTAGGACGGAATCCGCCGATGACGTCGCTGCCATCGCATCTACTCGCCTGCCCCTCGAAAGCCTGGCGCTCTTTCGGCAACTGTTTGCCGACCACTTACGCAGCAAGATGGTCACATCCAGCGAAGAAGGAAGCCGAACGGCAACCCTCTCGACATGGGCCGAAAAATTGGGGAAAGCCTTTGAAGGTAAAATGGATCAGGTGCACGAAGCCGGCGCATTCTTTGTCATGGGCGCTGATCTGATGGATGAGCATGAGGTATTGGGCTTTTTCATCCGCAGGCGCTTCCCAGAAGGAATTAAGTTGATTGTGGTGGACGAAGATCAAAATCATTTGGGAGATTTGGCACATTGTGCTTTAACCCCCCAAAAGAAGACTCAGGCTATCCTCTTGAAAGGGATTATTGCTGCGGTAGCAAAGCTTGGGCAAAATCAAATCCCATTCAGCGGCCAACCGGATGAGGAAGTGCTGAAAGCAAGCAGCGCTTGCGGGGTGGCTTCGGATCTGCTGTTAGAAGCGGCCTTCCAGTTATCCAATAGCGAAAAACCGATCATCATTTATGATCCAGCCGTCATAAACGATGAGGTAGTGGACCTGCTGATCACCTTGAGCCAGACAACCGGTGCGGCCATGATCAGCATCAAAGGTGGAGCCAATGCGATGGGAGCCGCTCAATTGGGCTTGGATAAATCTTTCAAGTTGAATGGCTACCGGCTGGCTTATGTTGCCATTGGAGATGAAGAACCAAAAGAAAAGCTCATTCAGCAACTCGAAAAATGTTCCACTATTATCGTGCAGGCCAGTTACCACTCCCGATTGACGGCTATGGCGGATATCGTCTTTCCCGTAGTCAACTGGCTGGAACAGGATGGTCACTTCATCAACCTTGATGGGCGGGTGCAGATCGCAACAAAAGCCCTCCAACCGGCAGAGACCGTTTGGACAAACGAAGCAGTTCTTTCTGCGCTCGCAGAAAAACTTGGCGTGAAACCAGAACATGACTGGGAAAACCTGATTTCTAAACGAACCTGCCCAGTCAGCATTACCGTCTAATAAAGATTCGTTAGTAGAATAGAAGAGGAGGATCAATTATGAGTAAGCCAAAAGTCGCTTCGGATTGGATGGCAGGTTGTGCTGGCTGTCACATGTCCTTACTGGATATGGATGAACGCATTACCAAGATCGCTGAACTGGTGGATTTACGCTCCACGCCAATCACCGATTTGAAACATCCAGATGAGAGCGGTGTGGATGTGGGCATTCTTGAAGGTGGAATCAACAATACCAGCAATGAAGAAGTTGCCAAAATGATGCGCAAACGATGCAAGATACTGGTGGCATTGGGTGATTGCGCTGTCTTTGGGGGAGTTCCTGCCATGCGCAACTTTTTCACCATCGAAGAAACCCTGCGGCGGGCTTATGTAGAAACCGAAAGCACCGACTCAGAGGGAAAAATCCCTGACGACCCCGAACTGGCTCGTCCAACTCGCGTACGGGCCGTACATGAAGTTGTACCGGTAGATATTTTCGTGCCCGGCTGTCCGCCAGATGCAGATACTATATTCTATGTCCTTTCAGAACTGGCTCAAGGTCGCAAGCCGGTTTTGAAAGATGATAAGTTGCACTGGCACTAATAAGGAGGGCTGCATCATGACAACTCAAAAAATTACAATAGAACCGGTTACCCGCATCGAGGGTCACGCTAAGGTGACCATACACCTCAATCCTGATGGGAATGTTGAACGAGCTTACCTTCATATCAATGAATTTCGCGGCTTTGAAAAGTTCTGCGAAGGACGCATGGTCTTTGAAATGCCGACCATTACACCGCGTATTTGCGGAATTTGCCCGGTTTCGCACCATTTGGCAGCTGCAAAGGCCGGCGATGAAGTTTATGGCTCTCCCGCTCCCCGGCCAGCTCATCTTTTGCGCGAATTAATGCACATGGGGCAAATTATTCAAAGCCATGGAATGCATTTCTTCGAATTAGCCGGCCCAGATTTGCTGCTCGGTTTCGATGCCGATCCGGCTATTCGCAACGTTGTCGGTCTCATTCAAGCCAACCCCGAACTCGCCTTAAAAGCCGTCAATTTGCGTAAATACGGGCAGGAAATTATTCATATTCTCGGTGGACGACGTATCCACCCCGTCTTTGCAGTTCCTGGCGGAGTCAACAAAACCCTGAAAATCTCTGAACGCGATTCCATTTTAGCCGGGCTGGATGAAGCGATTTCCACCATTCAACTTGGAATTCAAATCTTCAAGACATGGGCTGAAAAAAATCGGGAGGATATTGACTGTTTTGCCGTTTTCCCAACGGGTTATCTTGGCCTGGTCAAAGCCGGTAATACGCTTGAATTGTACGATGGAAACGTGCGTTTGATTGACGCAAGCGGCCACCAATTAGAACTGTTTGATGGCCGCAAGTATCTGGATTACATCGCTGAACATGTCGAGTCGTGGTCTTACCTGAAATTCCCCTATTACAAGAAAATGGGATACCCGGCAGGGGTTTATCGGGTTGGGCCATTAGGCCGCCTGAATGCCAGTGATCGTATTGCAACGCCACTGGCGGACGCCGAATTGCGCGAGTTCAAGTCGCTGAACAACGGTAAGCCGGTTGAAAACACACTTTACTACCACTATGCCCGTTTGATCGAAGCTCTCTATGCTGCCGAGAACGTCCGCGTGCTGTGTGAAGACCCGGATATTCTTAGTACCGACATTCTCAACACCCGTCAGAACTTCCAGGGCGTAGGGGTTGGGGTCATCGAGGCGCCGCGCGGCACTCTGTGGCATCACTATTGGGCAAAACCCAATGGTCAAATTGAGCGGGTCAATTTGATTGTTGCCACGGGCAACAACAATTGGGCAATGAGCCATGCCGTGGATAGTGTTGCCAAGACCTACATCAACGGTCAGGAAATCCGCGAAGGATTACTCAACCGCGTAGAAGCCGCTGTTCGAGCCTACGATCCCTGCTTATCCTGCTCCACACATGCTGTCGGCCAAATGCCCATCACGGTAGAAATGGTGGATCATCAGGGAAATCTGGTCAAAACCATCTCTCGGTAGAATGCTCAGCGATTTCAACGACCAAAAGCAGCAGGTTTCTGAAAAAAGTAAACCCCAGAAACCTGCTGGACAAAGAATCCTTTTGCTGGGGTATGGCAACCTCGACCGACAGGATGATGGAATTGCCTGGCACATCCTCAGAAGGGTAGCCGAGAAGCTGGATACCCGGCTTCCGGCTATCCCGGAGCAGCAACTATACGAAATATCCTCTACAACCACAATTGGCTTCGCCCTTCACCTGATCCCAGAGCATGCCGAATGGCTGAGTCAGTACGATCGGGTGCTGTTTTTGGATGCCCACACAGGAAGTATTCCGCAGGACATTTCCTTCAACGTGTTAAGTGCACAGTATGAGCCTTCGCCCTTCACCCATCATTTGACCCCTGCAACCTGCCTGGCCTTATGCGCTGCTCTTTACCACAGAACTCCGCAGGCTGCTTTATTGTCGGTGCGGGGTTTCGATTTCAATTTCACTCAGTCCCTCTCTGCCTCAGCCTACCAGCTGCTGGATGCCGCAGTTGAACGAGTCATGGAGTGGTTAGGTTAAAAGTCAGGTCGAATTTGGTGACATGTTACCCGGTTGAATGATGACGCAGGTCACTTTAATTGAGCCGGTATTCGGTGTTACAAAAGTAGATAAATCCATGACCGATTCAGGCCGCATGCATACTTCCAATCTGATCGAAACACTACGGACAATACCCTGGTTCTTGGAACTGAAACCTCAGCAAATCGAAGCGCTGGCGGGTATTTCCTCCATTGTGCAATTCAAACAAGGAACAACCATTTTCTGCGAAGGCGACCGGGTAGATAACATCTACATCATCCTCTCAGGCGAAATTGGGGTGGACATCGCTGTACCTTCACGTGGAATAGTACGCATCACGACTGCTGAACCATTGGATATCATCGGCTGGTCTAAACTGACACCGGTCGTCCGGCAGCGAACTGCTTCAACCATAGCCCTGAAAGATTCCACCCTGCTTGTTCTCAACGGCGATGAACTCAATCGGCTTTGCGAAGAAGATCCGCGCCTTGGGTATATCATTATGCGGCGAGTCGCCAATGTGGTGGCAAGTAATCTGCTGACCATCAAACTTCAAATGATGGACTTGATTCTCCAATCATCCAACGAACCGGATGTAAAAGCGCGCTAAAGCATCATATTCAGGGATTTTACCTCCGATTTCTCTTAATGGTAAAATTTACGCCATGCATGAACTTGCCGTGACCGAATCTGTGCTGGATATTGCTCTGCGCCATGCCAATCAGGCAAACGCCACACGAGTAACCGATATTTTCTTGGTTATTGGCAAATTTTCCAGCATTGTGGATGATTCGGTGCAATTCTACTGGAAGATGATTGCTGAAAACACGATTTGTCAGAATGCAAACCTGCATTTCAAACGTGTTCCAGCCCAAATGCGATGCCTGGATTGTCAGCACGAATTTGAAATTCAAGACACTCTTGCCCCCTGCCCTCATTGTGGAGGTTTTCATCTGAAAGTTATTGGCGGTGAAGAGTTTTATGTTGAGTCGATCATTGTTGAAAAAGAAGGAGAACTATGACCCCAACCCGTGTTCCGGTTGTCGAAAAAATTCTGGACGCCAATGAACAGGTCGCCCAGCAAAACCGCGCGCTTTTCGACAAGCACCGAACCTTTGCCATCAATATCATGGCCTCGCCCGGCGCTGGTAAAACCACCTTTATCTTGAAAACCCTGCAGACCCTGTCGGAAAAATACCGCATGGCAGTTGTCGAAGGGGACACTGCCCCGGTAACCATTGACGCCGACAAGGTTACTGCTCTGGGTCTACCGGCCGTCCAAATCAACACAGGAGGAGACTGTCATTTGGATGCTGTCATGCTCCATGTCGGGTTGCAGTCTCTTGACTTAGAGAGCCTTGACATCGTCCTGATTGAAAATGTGGGCAACCTCATTTGTCCGGCAGCCTTCAAGCTCGGTTCTCATCTCAATCTGCTGATTGCCAGCACACCCGAAGGGGATGATAAGCCGTATAAATATCCTAATATGTATCGAGGAATTGATGTCCTCATCATCAACAAAATGGATCTGCTCCCGTATGTAGATTTCAACATGGCTTACTTCCAACAAGGGGTAGAAATCCTCAACCCAGGCCTGCGAACCTTTCCGGTTTCTGCGAAGACTGGCGAGGGAATGCAATCTTGGCTCAATTGGTTGGATGAGACCGTTCGACAACACCGTCAAAAATGAGTATGGAAGCCATTGCAGTTCGGGTTGTGGTTCGGGGTATCGTTCAGGGGGTTGGCTTTCGCCCGTTTATTTACAATCTTGCCCGCAACAACTACCTGAATGGCTGGGTTCGCAATACATCCGCGAATGTCGAAATCCACCTCGAAGGCCAATCCACCCGCATCGAGAATTTTCTAGCCCAACTCCAAAGCCACCTACCGCCATTAGCGCGGATTGATTCTTTGCAGGTACATCCAGCCGAGCCAGCATATTTGGATGATTTTCGCATTCTCACCAGTCAAATCGCCCCTGCTCAATTTCAGCCAATCTCTCCCGATATTGCCATCTGCGCCGATTGCCGCCGCGAATTGTTCGACCCGCTCAACCGCCGCTTTCGCTACCCCTTTATCAACTGTACCAATTGTGGTCCGCGCTTCACGATTATAAAGACTCTGCCGTATGACCGACCCAATACGACTATGCTCAGCTTTCCCATGTGCCCCGCTTGTGAGAAAGAATACCATAATCCTCAAGATCGCCGTTTCCACGCCCAGCCGATTGCCTGCCCGCAATGTGGCCCGCAGGTTTGGTTTGAGGTGGAGGGTCGGACGATTGCCCACAAGGAGTCTGCCATTCAAACCGCCCGCCAGTGGATAAAGGAAGGCAAAATCTTGGCTGTTAAGGGACTGGGAGGGTTTCATCTCGCCTGCGATGCCACCAACGAAAAAGCCGTCCAAACCCTGCGCGAACGCAAACGACGCAGCGACAAGCCGTTTGCCTTGATGGCATTTGACCTTCAGACCATCGAAGGCTTTTGCGTAGTCAGCCCGGAAGAAAGGGAGTGGCTCGAGTCGCGCTTTGCCCCAATTGTCCTCTTGAAAAGCCGGCTGCCAGATCGTTTACCCGCGATTATTGCACCGCGCCAGAAACGCTTAGGTTTCATGCTGGCATATACCCCCCTGCATCTCTTGTTAACCGAACCGGAGGAGGGTTACCCGCCCGTTTTGGTGATGACCAGTGGCAATCTCAGCGATGAGCCGATTGCTTATCAGGACGATCAAGCCCGCCGTCAATTGGCTTCACTGGCAGACGCATTTCTATTTCATGATCGTGAGATTCACATGCGGGTAGATGATTCGGTCGTTGAATCTTTGCGGTCAAAGATTTACTTTATCCGTCGTTCTCGCGGTTTCGCACCGGATGGGCTCATCATGGATCAGGAATTACCTCCTCTCTTGGCTACCGGGGCGGAATTGAAAAACGCTTTTTGCCTCGCACGCGGCAAGTACGCTTTCCTCAGTCATTACATTGGCGATATGGAAAACTACGAAACCCTGCAAGCGTTTGAGCAGGGTATTGCCCATTTCGAGCGTGTCTTTCAAATAAACCCTCAAGCCATCGCCTGCGATCTTCATCCGGACTATCTGGCGACCCGCTACGCTGTTCAACGAGCCAAAGAACAAAAATTACCGCTCATCCAGGTTCAACATCATCATGCTCATTTGGTTTCCTGTCTGGTGGATAATCACTACTCCTCCGAAGAACCGCTGATTGGGATTATTTTGGACGGCACCGGATACGGAAGCGACGGCGCAATCTGGGGGGGTGAATTTTTACTCGGCAATCAAAGCGGCTATCAGCGAATGTTTCACCTCCAATATGTGCCCCTGCCAGGCGGCGATGAAGCCGTCCGACGCGTCAGCCGAATAGCGCTGGCCCATCTCTGGTCAGCCGGTTATGATTGGGAAGCCGACCTCCCACCAGTCGAAGCGCTATGCGAAGAAGAAAGAACGCTGCTTCGAACTCAACTGGAGCGCCGCATCAACACCCCCCTCACATCAAGCATGGGACGGCTGTTTGATGCCGTAGCCGCTTTGCTGGGAATCCGCGACCGCGTCAATTATGAGGGGCAGGCTGCTATCGAACTCGAGAGTCTCGCCGATGAAAGCGAACACAATTTTTATCCATTTGCCATCCGAGAGAATGAGATCGAATTGAGGGGTCTTTGGGAAGCGCTCCTGTCAGATTGGCGCAAGGGCTTGCCCCCCTCGACCATTTCTGGTCGTTTTCATAATGGAATTGCTCGACTCGTTTTAGATGTAGCCCAGCGCATCCGCCATGTCAGCGGGGTGAATGTGGTTGCCTTATCTGGCGGGGTGTGGCAGAACGCTTTACTTCTCAAAAAAACCATCCCCCTCCTTGAAAAATCATCCTTTGAAGTCCTCACGCATCATCGCGTGCCTGCCAATGATGGCGGAATTGCGCTCGGACAGGTCATCATTGCTGCCAAATATATCCAATCCCAATCATCTTCAATATAAGGAAACTGAAATGTGTCTTGGAATACCGGGAAAAATTGTTGAATTGTATCACCAGGCCGGTTTACGTATGGCGAAGGTTGATTTTGGCGGTGTCTTGCGGGAAGCCTGCGTGGAAACGCTGCCCGAGGCCAAAGTTGGCGATTACGCTATCATTCATGCCGGCTTTGCTCTCAACCTGCTGGATGAACAGGAAGCCCTGGAAACATTTCAATTGCTCCGTGAAACCGGTGTACTGGATGAAGAATTGGATTTGCCCTCATCAGAATAGGAGTGAAACGCATGGACTTGAGTCTACTCAATCAGACCCTGCGGGATGAGCGCCAAGTCAAAGCAGAGATTGAAAAAATCCGCCGCGTTTTGACCCGCCGTTGGGTGCTGATGGAAATTTGTGGCGGACAGACTCACGCCATCATGCAGTACGGGTTGGATCAGCTTCTCCCGCCAGAAATCGAACTGGTGCATGGGCCGGGCTGTCCGGTTTGCGTGACGCCGCTGGAATTAATTGACAAGGCGCTTGCCATTGCCTTCCGCCCGGAAGTGATCTTCTGTTCTTTTGGTGATATGCTTCGTGTGCCGGGTTCCAGCCGCGACCTTTTTTCCCTGCGCGCTGCGGGTGCAGATGTGCGGGTGGTCTATTCTCCATTAGATGCCGTTAAGATTGCTCAGCAAAATCCAGACCGGCAGGTCGTTTTCTTTGCGATCGGCTTTGAAACAACTGCTCCCCCCAACGCCATGAGCGTGTTACAGGCCAAAGCGCTCGGACTGAAGAATTACTCTGTTTTGGTTTCTCAGGTGCTAGTGCCGCCAGCCATGCACGCCATTCTCTCCTCCCCCCACAATCGGGTACAGGGCTTTCTGCTAGCCGGGCATGTTTGCACCGTCATGGGATATTTGGATTATCTCCCCATTGCTGAACGCTACAGCGTCCCTATGGCCGTAACCGGCTTCGAGCCACTCGATTTGGTACGGGGTATATTCTCGGTGGTTGATATGCTGGAAAAGAATGTTATAGGGGTTGATAATGCTTACGCCCGAGTAGTCAAACCGGAGGGCAATCTTGCTGCACAAGCCATCATCCAAAAAGTTTTCCAACCCGTAGACCGTAATTGGCGTGGAATCGGCCGTATCCCCCTCAGCGGGTGGGGTTTGCGCCCCGAATATGCCGAATTCGACGCGGAGTTGCGGTTTGAAGTTGAGAACATTCAAACCCGCGAATCACCCCTTTGCATTGCCGGTCAAATTTTACAGGGTCTTAAGAAGCCGTTGGACTGCTCCGCATTTGGCCATCCGTGTACTCCTCAAAATCCCTTAGGAGCGCCGATGGTTTCGGCCGAAGGGGCATGTGCGGCTTACTACCGCTTTGCCCGCCCCGCTTCATCGGTGAAAGGATAACGCCCGATGTCAGAGTTTTTTATTCCCCCCATGGAAGGACCAGTCTGTCCCCTTCCGCTCAAACATGACGATCAAATTATTCTGGGTCACGGCAGCGGTGGACGCTTGACCCATGATCTCATTAAGAACATTTTCCTGCCCTATCTGAGCAGCCCCCCTTTACTGTGCGGAGATGATTTTGCTCGTCTGACCAAACCCACTGGCGAGTTAATTGTCTCCACCGACAGTCACATTGTCAGCCCATTGTTTTTTCCCGGCGGGGATATTGGCAGGTTAGCGGTGTGCGGTACCGTCAACGATGTTGCGGTTTCCGGGGCACAGCCTCTTTTCCTGACAGCTGGCTTCATCCTGGAAGAGGGTTTACCGGTGGATGCCTTGTTGAGGATTCTGGAATCGATGCGGGCAGCCGCTCACGAAGCCGGCATCCAAATTGTGGCTGGCGACACAAAAGTGGTTGAAAAAGGCAAAGCCGATGGCGTGTTTATCACAACCACCGGTATCGGATTCCTACCAGAGGGGAGGAACATCAACGGTCGTCAGGTTCAGCCCGGTGATGTCATTCTTGTTTCCGGCAGCATGGGTGATCATGGCATTGCCGTGCTGGCCGAACGCGGTGAGCTGGGTTTCAGCGCCCAAATCGTTTCGGATGTGGCGCCGCTGAACGGCTTGATACACGATCTACTGACCGCCGCGCCAAACACACATGTCCTACGCGACCCTACCCGCGGCGGACTGGCTACTACACTCAATGAAATTGCCGCCCAAAGTCAAGTCAGCATGTTGATTGATGAAAATGCTATCCCGATTCAGCCAGCTGTGCGCGCAGCCTGTGAGATGCTCGGTTTCGACCCGCTTTATATCGCCAATGAAGGCAAGATGATTGCCATCGTTCCCCCTGAGGAAGCCGAGGCTGCTCTGCAAGCCATGCGTGGTCACCCCTACGGCAAACTGGCATCCCGAATTGGCAAAGTGTTGGAAGGTGATGTTGGACGAGTACTGCTCAAGACCAGCATTGGCGCTACGCGAGTGTTGGACATGTTGGCAGGTGAAATTCTGCCGCGCATCTGCTAATTGATTCAGCGGTATTGGACAGGAGCAAAGTTCCATTCAACTTGATAATCCAGGTTCCATGCGTTGAAAATTCTTTGGCTTAGGCGCGCCATTAAGGCATTGGCCGGTTCAAAAAGCAATTGGGTTCGATCATAAAGAAAAATGACCAGTACATAGTCCGATTGCGGGCCGAAAACAACTCCTACATCGCTGATGGTGTGGAGAAACCCATCGCTTTCTTCGCTCCACCCGTGTTTGTGTGCAAAGGGCAGTCCTTCGGGCAACCCGGCTTGCCCAAGCACACCAATGCGGTTTTGCTTCATCATTTCCAGCAAAAATGTGCATTTTTCAGCTCTCATTTGACCGGCAGAAGTTTCCACCAGCAAACCCCCATTTGTTTTAGCGCAGCGGTAAATTTCTTCCAATAACCGTCCCATATCGCCAGCCGTCGTCTGGTTATACACATCGGGCTTAAGATTAATATCCAGCCGCTGATTGGCAGGGGTTTCAAAGCGTCGCAAGAGTGGCGCTCCAAGGTAAAAATAGCCGGCTAAAAATGTGTTCCGGAAGCCGGCCTGTTGTAAGAATTCCGTGACCTTGAGTGGCGCAAGAGTTGAACCGATATAGGTTTCCATAATCCGATCAGCAGGTGGGTTTTCGGAATAGACCATCATTCGTTCTGCCAAACGGGTAAATTCATCCGGAAATGGCGGTTGAACATCCAGCATCGCGGTTAGAAGGATGGGAATTTTGATGGTTGAAGCCGCCGAGAAAGCAATATCTGTTGGCACTTCTTCCCCATTATCAACAGCAAAGTGTAGCAAAAGTTCCTGGGTTAAATTGAAGGCGTAAATCTCGGCAATACCGTTGAATTTGGCTTCCCGTAATTCATTGATTAAGACTGCCTTCAATAAACCTATATCAGGGACATTGACAGGTTGCTCACGCACCACTAATTCAACTTGCCGCTTGGATGGATTATTCAAGATTTCTTTAATCCGAAGGATGGAAGCCTCAATATCTAGATATCTTCCTGCAATCCCGTATGTAAATCGGCTGCTGCTGGGTACGGGTAAAGGCGGTATAGAGGGGGTATCATATCGAGGTGCAATTTCGTTTTGCAGAAATAGTCTGACTTGCGCCTCATCCAGAGAAAACTCGATTGGTACATCCACAGGGACTCGCGGTTTACTCCACAGGTAACTCCAAATCGAAAACGACTGCTCAAAGAACCGCCCATTTTCGAGTGGATCAGAAAAATCCACTCGAAATCCGAGGGTTTCTGCCGTTACCTGAATGACCTCATCTTCGTACCTTAGTTCAATCGGACTGAGATAAACCGCCAACACACGCTGCTGAGCTTCGTCAATGGTCAAGCCACTGACATCCACCTCCCCCCAGTAGCTATTTTCCGGGAACAAAAGCGAAGATTTTTCAAACTCCTGCCAGGCATTGAAAGTCAAAAATCCCGCAGCAATAATCAGCGAGAGGGCAACCACCCTCAGGACGTAAATCCAGCGATTACGGTTCACTCTACTTTAGCGATAGCAGTCAATCGAAACAGCCATGATGGGGTCAATTACGGCTGGCCCTTCAACCGTTTTGATTTCGAGGATTGGTGTCATGTAGGAATACCGCGCTGAAAGTCCTTCCGGTACATACACCCGAATCCCTTTGATATCGGTATAAATCCAATTCTTGCCGTCAAAATGCCAGTGATCGGACTTTCCCCCGAACAAGGCTGCCGCTCCCTGTTGCGTGGGAGGACAGGCAAACAAACGACCCTGACGCGCATACTGCGTTACAGTTGGAGGAGGTGGAAGCAATTCCACTTTTTCGCCGCTGATCAGCCCATTCACTGTCAGCAGAACACGCTCAAATATCCCGCTAGGATAGATAAGCAGACCACCAACAACCAATACTAAAATCACCAAAACCAGAAACAAAAATCGTTCGAGCGCTTTTGTCCTCTCTGGCTTTTCGATAATTTCCATAATTCGTTGAATTTGGATGGGATTCAGACGCGGATCTTTTTCCAGAATCGAACGGACTTCTTCCTTTGAATTGCCCAAGTCGAGTAGTTTTCTGGCTTGCTGAATAGCCCTGCCGGGTGGCTCCTCCAAACCCTCATGGCCGCTCCAATCTTCTTTCATCAGGTTGGTTCGGCTAACCGGTTTATCTGACCCGGTTACTGCAATCATTGTGGAAAGGTTTAATCCTTCTTTTTCCAACTTCACTTTGATTTTTTCACGAACTACGCCATAGGACATCCAGACGCCATATAAATCAACCCCCAATGCCTGCGGGTATTGGATCAGCCGAATCGAATCTCCCGTTTCGGACACTTCAAATTCTGTATTACACACCTTACAATGGAGCAAATCCGGCACACCCGCTTCACGAATCACCTCTAGCCCTAATTGATTACAGACCGGGCAGTTTAGGCTTTTGGCCCAAAAACCCAGAATAGATTGCATCGGGCGGATTGTTTCCATGTTTTTATTATAATGATATGTACATGTTCTTGACAATCCATTTATCTCATTTATACTTGCGCTATATTAAATTGGAGGATAAGCATGAAATACGATTATCAGGAAACCACAAAAGATTTGCTCAAGAGAATCGATATTCACTCAAAATTTGGCAGCCGTAACATTGATCAATGGATGTTAGAAATTTTGCCCCTCCATAAAGGGCAGAAAATTCTGGATGTCGGCTGCGGCGCTGGAAAACAGTGCTTTTCTTACTACGAACATTTGGGCGGCGAAGCCGAAATTCTTGGAGTTGATGTCAACCAGGAATTGTTGGACGAGGCAAAGAAAGAAAACCAGCGTCGTAATGCCACCGTTCAGTTTCGAGAACTGGATTTCAACAAGCCATTTGATCTTTCCGAAAACTCCTTCGATTTGGTCTCTTGCTGCTTTGCCATTTACTACGCAGAAGACATCCCCTTTACCATCCGCGAGATGCATCGTGTTCTGAAACCGGGTGGTGTCCTGTTCACTTCTGGCCCAATGCCGGATAACAAAAAACTGTTTTATGACATTATCCGGGAAGCCACCCAAAAACCCATTCCACCCATGCCGGGTAGTTCCCGTTATTCCAGCGAGATTTATTCCACCATCAAAGACACTTTTGCCAAAACCGAATTGCACATCTTCGAGAATCCGCTGACCTTTGAGACGGTTGAACCGTTCATCGAATACACCCGTGCCTCCCTTTCCGAAGACCGCCGCCTGTGGAAATCCTTTTTCCAGGATAAAGAAGACTTCAACCGAATCATGACTCAGATCGAAGAAACCGCCGCCCGCCGATTGGAAAAAGATGGTAAATTGGTCATGACCAAAGTAGTTGGCGGTATTCTGGCAACCAAGTAACCAATGGGACAGGATTTAATCTTTTACGGACGGCGGGTGCTATTTCTTGGCGCTCACCCAGATGACATTGAAATCGGTTGCGGCGCTTTGCTGGCGCAGATTGTAGACAAAACAGATATCCTGTGTGTGACTCTCTCCGACAACCAAAAAAATCCGGAACTGAAGAATCTGGTTGAAGAACACTACCAATCTATGGCAGTTTTGGGCGTTCCGGCGGAAAAGTCCATTTTAGGTCAATTTGAAACCCGCCGATTTCCCCACTACCGTCAGGAGATTCTGGAATACCTGATCCAGATCAATCGTTCTTTCAAACCAGATTTGATTTTCGTCCACACCAAAGCGGACATCCACCAAGATCATGCTACCCTCACCGAAGAAGCGCTGCGTGCTTTTCGAGGAACTACCGTGCTTGGTTTTGATGTGATTCGCAGCAGTTACGGCTTTTTCCCGAGTTTCCTGGTGGAAGTCAGCGAATCAGCGGTTGAAAAGAAAATTCAAGCCCTTCGGCAATACAAAACCTATCAAAACCGCTACTACTTTGACCCGGACATTACACGCTCCACCTTGATTCGCAACGGCGCCATCTGTGAACGACCTTACGCTGAAGGATTCGACATTTTACGGGTTGTCGGATCCTTCGCCAGCCCGATCAACAATGGGAACTAAGCAATCCCTTTCCAACATAAAAGCCCCGCCATCAGCGGGGCTTTTGACTCAATCTTTCTCAATCGGGCACACCAACTTCGATATCGTCCTCCGTAACCCGCACTGGATACGTGGGAATATCCACCACCGCTGGCAGAGAAAGCGCCTTACCGTTGCGCACATCAAAACGCGCACCATGTCTTGGACAGATAATTTGGTGGCCGTCCAATTCACCATCACCTAAAGGGCCATCATCATGCGTGCAAACATCCCCAATCGCAAAATACTTGCCTGCAATGTTGAAAATCACAATTGGGACATCGCCGATTTCAACAAAAAGGCGCTCCCCGGGTGGCAGGTCCCCCACTTTTGCTACCGCATAAAAAGAATAATCGGTCAAATCAATCGGCTCAGACATGCGCTCTCAATCCTCCACCAAACTGTCACTGGCCTCACCAAGTCCATAAACCCCGGCTTTGACTACTTTGAGCGGCAGTAAAGCACACTTCAAGCGAACCGGCCCCAGTTCAATCCCCAACAAATCCAGCACATCCTGCTTGGTTAATTGCTTGACCTCATCCAGCGTTTTACCAATGATGCTTTCCAACAACAAGTCAGCCGAAGCCTGAGAAATAGCGCATCCGTGCCCGCTGAAGGCAGCCTCGACAATCTGCAAATTTTCATCTACACGCAGATCAATCCGAATGCGATCACCACACAGCGGATTTTCATCTTCAAAAGAAATATCATGCGGCTCAAGCACACCTCGATAGAGAGGTTCCTTATACCGTTCAATGATAATTTCGCGATATAGATCATCCATCGGGATTTGCCTTTCAGCCGAAAATCTGTTTCACTTTTGCCAGCCCACGTACCAGCGCATCCACTTCTTCACGGGTATTATAAAGATAAAAACTCGCCCGCGTGGTTGCCGGCAAGCCATATTTCTCGTGTAACGGCATGGCGCAGTGATGGCCGGCACGTACGGCTATCCCCTGACTGTCTAAAATCTGAGAAACATCATGAGGATGCACACCGCGCATGACGAAGGAAACTACAGCCCCTTTTTGGTTAGCAGGTGGGCCGTAAATCTTCAACCCGTCAATTTCGCTTAAAACATCAAGCGCATAGGCCACGATTTCGTGCTCGTGGGCTGCGATTCGCTCCATGCCAATCGTGTTCAAGTAATCCACTGCGGCGCCAAGTCCAATCGCTTCTGCAATTGCCGGTGTGCCGGCTTCGAATTTGTGCGGCAAGTCATTCGGCATAAAACTTCGCAAATAGACTTTCTTGATCATATCGCCGCCGCCCAGAAACGGTGGCATTGCTTCCAACAGGGCTTCCTTGCCATACAGCACGCCAATACCAGTCGGACCCAACATTTTATGAGCCGAGAAGGCCAGAAAATCCACATTTAGATCCCGCACATTGACCGGCAGATGCGGCACCGATTGAGCGCCATCTACCAGCACCACTGCGCCTGCTCGATGCGCCATCTCAGTGATTTCTTTGATCGGGTTGATCGTCCCCAGCACATTCGACATCTGAGTAACAGCGACAAGTTTCGGTTTCCAATCCATTAGTCGTTGATATTCCTGCAAGTCCAGTAGGCCTTCTTCAGTGACTGGGATGAAATCCAATGTCAATTCCTTTTCCTGAGCAAGGATTTGCCATGGCACCAGATTTGAATGGTGCTCCATCTCAGTCAACAAAATACGATCCCCACGCTGCAGGTACTTTCGACCCCAGCTGAACGCCACCAAATTGATTGCCTCGGTCGTGTTGCGTACGAAAATTATTTCCCGGCTTTTTTGTGCGCCGATAAACCGCGCAATTTTTTCGCGAGCAACCTCATAATGAGCGGTGGCTTCTTCCGCTAACGTGTGCACACCACGGTGGATGTTCGCATTACTTTTCTCATAATAATCATTCATTGCGCGAATGACCGACTGCGGTTTTTGGGATGTTGCCGTCGAGTCCAAATAAACCAGCGGAACACCGGGCGCCACTTCACGCTTGAGAATCGGGAAATCCTCACGTATTTGAATAATATCCAACCGCTCACTCGTGGTAGTGTTCATCCAAATCCTCATTCTCACCACTAAGAAAAAGGGCTAATCCTGATTGGCCATCTCCGCGCGCGATCCCTTTTTGACGGGGAAGCGTATATGAGGAGAGTTTTGGGGGTACCAGAGGATATGGTCTGGCACCATCCAACCGTCGGTTAAGAAGACATTCGTACGAAATTGGACAGCGACCATTTTGGGGTCAACTTGAACAACAATCCCTTTTAACCAACCACGAACTCGCTGTCCCCCCTTTTCATGATCACAATAAACCTCAACAGTGTCGCCAACTTCAAAGGTTGTTTCCGGTTCAGGAGGGTTGATGAAAGGAACTCCAGCCATACCTTGCTCCGTCAAAAAATATTTGCTCAATCAGTTAATTTTATCACAAATCATTTGATCTTGAACAATTTGCCTGGTAGACAGGCATACCCTTTCCGGTTGATAACCGGAAAGGGCGCCTTTGCTTTGTTTACAAATACAAGAAAATCAGCCGTGATACACTTCCATCTTTCGAGTAATTGCATCCTGGAAGCGTTGCCGCACTCCTTCGAATGGAATGCGTTGCATGATCGGATCAAAGAAACCTTCTACGATGAGTCGTTCTGCCTCAACTTTGGGAACGCCCCTCGCCCGCAGGTAAAACACCTGATCGGGATCAATCTTACCGACCGTAGCGCCATGCGTGCAACGCACATCATCTGCCAGAATTTCCAAACCGGGGATTGAGTCGGCACGAGCATCCCGACTGAGCACCAGATTACGATTGGCCTGATAGCCATCCGTTTTCATCGCGCCTGGCGCTACATAAATCATCCCCTGCCAAACCACGCGGCTGTGATCAATCAATGCGCCTTTGAAGAGCAAATCGCTGGTGGTATTTGGCGCAAGATGATTCTGCTGCGAGTCATAATCCAGATGTTGCTGACCATCGGTAAAATAGAAACCGGACATTCGCCCACTTGCGCCGCGTCCAATCAAATCCAGATCGGCAAAGTTCTTGGTTAAATGGCCGCCCATGGCGCCAAAAATCCAGTCCAAATGGCCGTCCGAGTCCACTTGCGAACGTTCGTGAGTGAAATTCCACACATTTTCACCCCACGATTGTAATTCTACAAACCTGAGGTTTGCGCCAGCGCCGACATGCACTTCCACCAATCCAACATGTAAAGTTTGACCAGTTTCGGTCGGCGAGGCATATTCGTGAACGTAGGTGGCTCGCGCTCCTTCTTCCAGCCACACAATAATGTGGGAAATATGTGCCAGATGAACACCCGGCCCCCATAACAGGCTGTGAAGCGGTTGATCAATTTCAACATGGCGGGGAATGTAGAGAAGTACACCCGTATCAGCCAACGCGGCAGCCATAGCGGCAAACTTACCTTCGGTTGGCTTAACCACCTTATTCAGCACTTTTTCAAGAATCTGTGGGTACTTTTCTTCCGCTGTGCGTAAATCGGTGAAGATCACCCCTTTGTTCTCTAATTCTTCAGCAAGCGAAACTTGCGACCCGCCCGGCATTAGAATGATCTGCCCGCCGTGTTCGCCATCCGCTATAGGACGCATCAGTTCTTCAGGTAAAGGTGCCAAATCCAAATAGGCTTCATTTTGCGGAAGACGAAAGCGGTCCGCTTCCATGCCGCGCAAATCGGTGCGCCGCCATGCTTCTTCCTTTACGGTGGGCATGGGTAGTGATTGATAGGTTTGCCAGGCCTGCAAACGGTAGTTGCGGATGAACTCACTCACTCCAGTGGAGCGAATCATCTCTTGCGTAAAAGTGAATTCTTTTACAGCGGCTTCATCGCGCCGCCGAGCGCGGGTGACGATTTTCGGAGTTTCTTTAGTCATAGGTAATTTCAATCCTCTTTTCGGTGGTATTTCATTCCGACAACATCCCAATCACCCAATTGAGCCTTCCATTTGCAACTGAATCAGGCGGTTCATTTCCACAGCGTATTCCATGGGCAATTCTTTAACCAGCGGCTCGATGAAACCCGAAACCACCATGGTAGTCGCCTCTTCTTCGCTCAAGCCGCGGCTCATCAGGTAAAACAACTGTTCTTCGCCAACTTTGGAAACGGAGGCCTCATGCCCGATGGTCACATCCTGTTCGTCAATTTCGATGTATGGATATGTATCTGAGCGCGATTGCGGATCGAGCAACAAAGCATCGCACACGACATTCGAGCGGACATCTTCAGCGCCTTTATAGACCTTCAACAAACCGCGATAAGAAGACCGCCCCCCACCTTTGCTGATGGATTTGGAGGTGATTTTGCTGCTGGTGTGCGGGGCAAAGTGAACCACCTTACCGCCAGCATCCTGCCACTGGCCCGGCCCAGCAAACGCCATGGACAGGATCTCGCCATGTGCCCCCGGCCCCATCAAGTAACAGGAAGGGTACTTCATGGTGACTTTGGAGCCCAGGTTGCAGTCCACCCATTCCATGGTACCGTTTTCTTCCACAATCGCCCGCTGCGTCACCAGATTATAGACATTGGTTGACCAGTTCTGAATGGTGGTATAACGCACACGCGCACCTTTCTTGACCACAATTTCGATCACGCCGCTATGGAAGGAATCGGTCGTGTATTGCGGCGCGGTGCATCCTTCGACATAATGAACCTGAGCGCCTTCATCGGCAATGATCAAAGTGCGTTCGAATTGACCGATGTTGGCAACATTCAGCCGGAAATAGGCCTGCAGCGGCAAATCCACCTTTACCCCTTTGGGAACATACACGAAGGAGCCGCCCGACCATACCGCGCTGTTCAGCGCTGCAAATTTATTGTCCTCAATTGGAACAACCGTGCCGAAATACTGCTTGAACAGATCTGGATGTTGACGTAGCCCATCCTCAATACTCAGGAAAATCACTCCTTGTTTTTCAAGGTGTTCCTGGATGCTATGGTAAACCATTTCGGATTCGTATTGTGCCCCAACGCCGGCAAGAAACTTCTGCTCGGCTTCAGGTATGCCCAGCCGTTCGAAAGTCTGCTTGATGGTTTGCGGCACTTCATCCCAAGAACGCCCTGCCATTTCTGCCGGTTTGACGTAGTAGACGATTTCATCCAGATTCAAACTAGATAAATCCGCGCCCCACTTCGGGATGGGCCGTTGCATGAAGTGGTTAAGCGCTTTCAGGCGGAACTGGAGCATCCACTCCGGTTCACCCTTCATTGCCGAAATCTGACGGACAACCTCTTCATCCAGCCCTTTTCGCGTCTTGAATACCGAAACATCCGGGTCCTGAAACCCGTACCGATATTCACCTAACTGTTCCAAAAAATCCGTTTGCGGGTCCACACTCATTTCAGCCTCCTCTTTGCCAATAAAAAACCTGTTCTCTCATCAGGCAGGTGTACCGTTGTCTACTTTTTCCCGCACCCAATCGTAACCGTGTTCCTCAAGGTGCAAGGCGAGCTCGGCATCTCCTGTTTCGACAATACGCCCATCCATCATCACATGCACCACGTCCGGGCGGATGTAATTCAAAATTCGCTGGTAGTGAGTAATCACCAACACGCCCAAGTTTTCACCGCGCAGGGCGTTGACGCCTTCGGCAACAATTCGCAGGGCATCAATATCCAAACCGGAGTCGGTTTCATCCAGAATGGCAATTTCCGGCTGCAGCACTGCCATCTGCAAAATTTCTGCCCGCTTCTTTTCGCCGCCCGAGAATCCATCATTCAAGTAGCGACCGGCAAAGGAGGGATCAATCTTCAACAGCTCCATTTTGGCTTTGAGCATTTTGCGAAATTCCGGGATGGGAATACCTTTATCTTCCGGGTTTTGTGCTCGCCGGCGGGCATTGACCGCTGTGCGCAAAAAATTTGCTACCGTCACGCCGGGGATTGCCACTGGATATTGAAACGCGAGGAAGATCCCCAAACGCGAGCGCTCATCCGGCTCAAGTTCAAGGATGTTCTGTTCCTTGAAAATCACCTCTCCGTCTGTTACTTCGTAAGCCGGATGTCCCATTAGGGTATAAGCGAGGGTGGACTTGCCGGTACCGTTCGGCCCCATGATCGCGTGAACCTCACCCTTGGGCAAGGTCAGATTAACCCCTTTGAGAATTTCTTTGCCCTCGATGCTGACTCTCAGATTGCGAATAATTAATTCATCGGTCATTTCAGAATCGCTCCTTCAGGTTTTTTGCTTAAGTGTAATGAGAATTGAATTTATTACAATATATTCATAAAAATCTTGTATAATCCAATTACCAGCAGGATTATAGCATAAAGCCAAATGAGGGTCAATATTTATCATAAATTTCATATATATTGACAATTTTATCCGGCCTTGTTATACTTTCAATCAGCAACGCCTCGCAAGTTTTTTAGGTTGATGAACAGGTAAGGAATGGAAATTAAAAGCACTCGCGATAAAATCTTGCATACCCTTCTGAATAATCCACGCTCTACCATCAACGAATTGGCAGACGCAGTTGGGATCAATTCTATCTCTGTTCGCCATCACCTGAACGGCATGCTTGCTGAAGGCTTGGTTGCCTCAGAAGAAGAGCGTCATGGGGTTGGCCGCCCCCGTTTGGTCTATTTCCTTACCGAACGCGGACTTGAAAAATTTCCAACCCGTTATTTCAGGCTTGCCAACCGTTTGCTGGAAAGACTCAAGGAAACCCTACCGGCCGCCGCAGTGGAAACCATCTTCGCGGAAATGGCGCGCGATCTGGCTGAAGATCATCTCCGCGCCACACAAAATATGACTCTGGAAGAAAAACTGGACTTTCTGAAGAAACTGCTCAGTGAAGAAGGTTTTATCATCGAATGGGAAAAAATTGGCGACTCCTATCATATCCACGAAATCACCTGCCCCTACTTTCACGTTACTCAGGCGCACCCAGAAGTTTGCACGGTTGACCAAACCTTGATTTCCACCGTCCTCTCACTCCCTGCCCATAAAATACAGTGTGTGCTTAGTGGTGATCATCACTGCACGTACATTATCCCCTTGGAAAAGGCTGGAACCCAAAACCATGAATGAAGAATACGGAACCCCCGGTACCAACCGCCCGGTATGGGATGCAGAAGCGACCCATCCTGAATTATGCCAAAAACTGCGGGATGCCCTCAATCAAGTCATGGATCCCGAAATTGGCTTGAGCGTTATTCAGTTAGGCTTGATTCGTAATTTTCAAGTACAGGACGACCAGGCTCGAATTAAAATGATTCTAACCACGCCCTTTTGTCCGTACGGCCCTGCTCTGATTGATATGACCCGCGTCAAAGCAGAAGAAGGCATTGAAATGCCCGTTTCCATAGAATTGGGAATGGAAATTTGGGATTTCTCCATGATGGAAGAAGGTGTGGACTTGGGCTGGGGATTGTACTAATCCATCTTACCGCCCAGGGCTCTTAATTCATCCTTATTGGGCTTGAATAAACCGGTCAATTGCATAGCCAGCCCCATATTGCCGATCATTTTGACCTTACCCAGCAGGTAAGCCCGCATGGCATCCAATCGGCCGCTAAAAATATCCAAAACAACCCCTGCTTCACCCAAAAGGGTAAGATCAAGGGGTTCAACTTTTTCTTTAACCACACGGCATGTCTGGTTTTCGATCAACACCGTCCAAAAACCACCTCCCTCGCCTGAAAGGTCAAAACCAATATGAGCAGTAATCCCTTTGGCCTGCTCAGGCAAGAAGTAGTTGGGCAGCAAGTTCATTAAATCTTGAATAGAAACGGTAGCCATTCCCGTCACTCTCCCTTTTTGGAACATTGTATCACCTTTGATTTATGCGTAAAAAGGATGCTCACACTTTGATGATTGCAGGTCTCACCCCTTTAAGACTTTGGCTGTTGATCCAAAGTATGTACAATCTTTGTAAAACAGCCCAATGACAGATTAGGGATATTTGGTATACTCAAATTACTTTAAATGCCTGGTCACAAGAATCATGGATAGCCATTTATCACCTCTCACCCACCGCAAAGCGGATCACATCCGCATTAACTTGGAGGAAGATGTTGCATCCAGCCGCACAACCGGTCTGGAACGCTATTTCTTCCTCAATGAAGCCCTGCCTGACTTCAACCTTGCGGATGTAGATACCAACCTGAGTCTGTTCGGGAAGCCGCTTCGCGCCCCACTTTTGATCTCTTCGATGACCGGTGGCACTCCTCATGCCGGACAAGTCAACATGAGACTGGCAGAAGCCGCTCAGGAAAAGGGCATTGCCCTTGGTCTGGGCTCACAGCGCGCAGCCCTTGAACATCCGGAACAGCAAATTACCTTTCAGGTACGGTCAGTGGCGCCGGATATCCTCTTATTCGCCAATCTCGGTGCGGTTCAGTTAAACTACGGTTATACTGCTGAGCACTGCTTGCGCGCAGTGGAAATGGCTCAAGCCGATGCGCTTTTCCTCCACTTGAATCCGCTTCAGGAGGCGCTTCAACCAGAAGGAGATACCAATTTTGACGGTCTGCTTCACAAGATCGAAGCGGTTTGTAAGGCTTTGCCGGTGCCGGTCGTTGCCAAAGAGGTGGGCTGGGGTATTTCCGCAGATACCGCCCGCCGGTTGGTTTCAGCCGGCGTAGCTGCCATTGACGTAGCCGGTGCGGGCGGAACTTCGTGGTCTCAGGTTGAAATGTATCGCATGAGCGACCCCGCCTTGGCTCGCATTGCTGCCACATTTCGCAATTGGGGCATTCCCACCGCTGAGGCAATCCGTCAGGTGCGTCAAGCCCTGCCGGAGGTGCCCGTCTTTGCGTCAGGCGGATTACGCAATGGGCTGGATATCGCAAAATGTGTGGCTCTCGGCGCCACCATTGGCGGAATGGCAGGACCGTTTCTAAAAGCAGCCGTCATTTCTAGTGAGGAAGTGGCAGCCACAATTGATGAAGTGATTACCACCCTACGGATCGCCATGTTCGCATCCGGAGCCAAAGATCTGGCTACCCTGCGTCAAACTCCCCTGCAGGAGGTATCCTCTTGACCAGCCTTCAGCAATTCAATCAGCAAATGCAGCCTGCAATTGACCAAACCATGCGGCGCATCGTCATCTCCCATCCTTTGATCGGTCAATACCACGGATTGAAGGAAGTACTCTGCTACCACCTTGGCTGGGATGCGAATGCAAATCGCAGTGAAGCCCAGGGAAAACGAATTCGTCCTCTTTTGGTGCTGCTAACTACTGCTGCCTGTGACCACTCTCGCTGGGAGGCGGCTCTGCCGGCTGCCGCAGCAGTGGAACTGCTCCACAATTTCTCTCTAATCCATGATGACATCGAAGATCGTAGTACGCTCCGGCGCGGCAGAGAAACCGTCTGGAAAAAGTGGGGAGAATCTCTAGCGATCAACGCAGGTGATGCTCTCTTCACCCTTGCTTATGAAGCAATTCACTCTCTAAAGGACTTTTGCCCGGACAATGTCATCATTCAAGCGTTGCAAATCATGAACACTACCTGTGTTCAGTTAACGGGCGGTCAGCATCTGGACATATCTTATGAAAATGAACGATTTATCGGCTTGGAAGATTACTGGAAAATGATAGAAGGCAAAACCGCCGCCTTGATCAGCGCTTGTACGCGCTTGGGCGCTTTGATTGGAAACGCGCCAACCCAACAGATGGAGGATTTGGCGGAATTTGGGAGATCTCTTGGAATTGCCTTTCAAATTCAGGATGACTGGCTGGGCATTTGGGGCGACGCTGCTCAAACGGGTAAATCCACCGAAAGCGACTTGCTGGCCGGTAAAAAATCGCTCCCCATCGTTTTTGCCCTGCAAAAAAAAGAGAGATTTGCCGAACGCTGGCTGGCTGGTTCCATTAAATTGGACGAAGTTACCTATTTGTCGAATTTACTGATCGATGAAGGCGCTCAACGTTACACCGAAGAACAGGCGGAAGAGTACACTCAGCAGGCATTGCGGTCCCTTGCAAGAGCAAATCTTCCCAATGATGCAGGCCGGGCGCTTTATGAACTGGCCGTGATGCTGCTCAACCGCAGCTCATAACGAAACAAAATCCCTGCAGGAAAAAACTGCGACTTTCAATAGAGAGGAAGGAAAAGAACATGGAAAAGCAGCTCATCATCACCGGCGAAGAAATTTATCAAGCCGCCGAACTCTTACATGATGGCGGAATTGACTATGAAACCATTCGCCAAAATGTAGAAAGCATTCTCAGGGCTGTCGGTGAAAACCCGGAACGAGATGGCTTGAAACGAACGCCTGAACGAGTAGCACGGATGTATGAGGAGCTGCTGGCAGGCTATCGTACCGATCCAGTAGTGTTGGTGAACGATGCCCTGTTTGAGGTGGATTACGATGAAATGGTTGTCGTCCGCGACATTGAGTTTTATTCCCTTTGCGAGCACCACATGTTGCCCTTCCTGGGTCGCGCGCATGTAGCCTACATCCCACGCGGCCGGGTCATCGGTCTCTCCAAAATCCCACGCATTGTAGATATGTTTGCCCGCCGTTTACAGGTACAGGAGAGGATGACCCGTCAGATTGCCGACTTCCTTCAGGAGGTTCTTCACCCGCGCGGGGTGGCAGTAGTGGTCGAAGCCATTCACATGTGTTCCATGATTCGCGGTGTCAAGAAGCACGATTCGCGGATGACCACCTCCAGTATGCTGGGTGCCTTCCGCAACAACATGGCTACGCGAATGGAGTTCCTGGATAACATCTCCCGCAGTTCTGAGCCGCTTCATTTTTAGACGGCATTCAAATCCAGATCCGCCACTATAACCGCTGAAGAATGCGATTTCAGACTTTGGGCAATTTCCCCCAAATTACGCCCGGTTTTTTCTTCTATCAGGTCCGGGCGTAATTCGCTGGTCGGCAGCGCCAGAAAATCCTGCTTCCACAATCCTTCATCCAGTACCTTTTCATCGAATACCAGAATATCCAGATCTATGGTGCGCGGGGCATACTTGTCCTCGCCCCGCACTCGTCCCAATTTTTCTTCGATCGAACGCAGCACCTGCTCTTTGAGGGATACGGCATCTAAATCCGTTGAAATCCATGCAGTAGCGTTCATAAAACGCGGCCCGCTTGAACCAACCGCCTCCGTTTCCCAAACTGCCGAAATGGCATTGACCGTTACGGCTTCCCGCAGTAATTGAACAGCCCGCACCAAGTTTTGGCGCGGGGCGATGTTTGATCCCAAGCTGAGATATGCTTGATGGCGGCGACTTCTACCGGCGGGGTGAAACCGTTCAATCTCTACCCCAACCGATTGAGCAAATCGTACCGCGCCGGGTTTCTCAACCCGAATACGCACCCCTTCCACGCCCGGTTCTTCCAAACATAACCGCGCCAGATCGCTTGCCAAGGCTTCCACCGTGTAACGCGCAGCCCGTTCCACATAGGCAATCGTCTTTTTAGCAACCGTGCGGTAGTTGATGCAGTCTTCAATGGCATCACTTTGCCCAGCCTTTGAGATGTCTCCAAATAAAACAATGTTAATCAGGATGTCCTGCTTTTGAGAACGTTCCCGTTCGCTGATGCCAATGATTCCGCGAACCAGCAAGTCTTTGATAAATGTCTGATCCATAATCTTCTCCCTAAATGAGATGCCTTCCACCGTCCACATGAAGAATCTCGCCGGTGGTGTAGGTGGCGCCGCTCAGCAAATAGATTAATGCCCGGCCGACTTCTTCAGCCTGTGCCCAACGACCAGCCGGCACCTCCCGAATAACCGATTGGGTGTCTCCACCATCTGCTGGTGGCAAGATCGCCCCCAACGCAATCCCATTCACAGTAATTGCTGGCGCAAGCGCCACCGCCAAAGAGCGGGTCAAAGCGGCTAACGCCGCCTTGCTGATGGTATAAGGCAAATGATCATCCACGGGGCGTAAAGCCCGCCAGTCTAGGATATTCACAATTCTGCCTTCTTGTGTGCCTAACTTTCGAGCAAAAGCCTGGCTGAGCAGAAACGGCGCAGTCAGGTTGATATCCAAGTGTCGTTGCCAATCTTCCAATCGCACCTGATCCCAGAATAAGGGTTCAAAAATCGCAGCATTGTTCACCAGAATTTGGAATGGGCATTGTTCCCAAACCCGCTCCACAAAGGCGTCTAACTGTTCCAATTCGGCTAGATTGGCCTGAACCGGCCATCCACTGACACCTTTTGCCTGAACTTCTGCAAGGGTCTGCCTTGCTGCCACCTCTGAAGAGCCATAGTGTACAATCACATTCACCCCCGCTTCAGCCAGCGCCAGACAAAGAATTTTACCGACGCGATGAGCGCCACCCGTTACGAGCGCCGTTTTTCCCTCTAACTGCATCACTTAACCTCCATTTGGATTGATTTTCTTCGTCGCATGATTGCCAAAGTTACCAAAAGGACAACAAAGGCAATCATCTGTGTAAGCCGCACCCCACCTAACCCGCCCAATAAGTCTCCCACCCGAAAGGCGTCTACCAAAATGCGCGCTGTCGCAAATAAGGCAACCGTCGTCAGAAAACGCAGACCATCTGGCAGGGACATATCACGTGGACTGGATTCGCTCAACCGCCAAATTCCGAAGGCAAGGATAAAGTCATAAATTTGGGTGGGGTGACGCCAGTCATCAAACAGATAGATGCTCCATGGCAATCGGGCTGGTACGCCAAAATCGTTTCCGGAGGACAAATTCATTAAGGCGACTGTCATCAGCATAACCGCTAACCCGGGCGAGAGCGCATCGAGTGTTTGCCACAAGTTTAGACGTTTCCGTTGCCCATAGATTAATCCCGTTATCAGCATCGTAGCCAAACCAGCGGCAGCATCCAACATTTGAGGGGAAAGCGAGAGAGCATCTAGTGGACGCTGAGCAAAGACAGCCATGTTTTGAAGGACATAGCCCAGACGTGCCCCCAAAATTCCTGCCAGCAAAGCATAAAATATCAACCCACTGATTGGCTCTGTATTCATATTCCGTTGCCGGGCAAACGCTTCGACTCGATTCAATCCAATCCAAATACCCGCCAGCAGGATCAAACCCGGCAGTTGAACCGCCAATGGCCCAACATTTAACACCGGCAGCATCAGCGAGCCTCCCCCAACAATCTCTCTGCCTCTGTTTTGAGCAGGGCTTCATTCAGCGGCCCCCCATAAATCACCTTGCGGATGATTCCGCGGCGGTCAATGAAAAAAGTGGTGGGCAAAGCCTGAATTTGATAAATTCGGGAAACCGAATTTTCGAAATCGTACAGGATTGGAAACCGCACTCCTCGCTCATCCACAAATTGACGGGCAGACTCAACATCATCCTGAAAAGTCGTATTAATCCCAATTACAACGAGACCATCCTCACGACGAGAATCATACACCTCTTGAAAAGCGGGCATTTCTGACCGGCAGGGAGGGCACCATGAAGCCCAAAAATTGAGAATGACAACCGAATCCTCGAAATTGTCTAATGAAACTGTTCGATTGTCCGAGGCGGGCAATGAAAAACCCGGCGCGTAAAATCCAACTCGCGGTAATGCCCGTCCTGCGCTTGGATCTGATGGTGAAAGAAAGCCAGTCAAAAGAATCACGACGAACGAAGATACCGCCAGAAAGGGAAAGAACCACTTACTTTCATTCAGCCTAATTAACATGAAGCAATAGTAAGAGCGAGTAGTTATACTGTCAAGGACGGTTTAGAAAGCAGTCTCATCCTTTTGTGTGCACTCAAAAGTTGTCAGTGGTAAAAAGGAAGAACCTGCGGTAATTATAGGGTTGAACAAA
>FWWM01002395.1_pt1 | contig 51007 bp, 45 predicted proteins | sample 2228351 | NCBI WGS metagenome assembly FWWM01 (sample SAMEA103939774, study PRJEB20133) | metagenome | reverse complement strand
GGATGATCTTTCGATCACTTCCCATGGTGTTCCTTTCATTCCCGAGATCTCACCCCCTCTGCGCGAAGACAGCTGGGATGCATGCCCTTTCCCGAAGGAGATCATCTCTCAGGCACCCAAAGTCGAAGACGGGTATGTGATTGTCCCAGACGTACCGCATACCGAGCTCGATTAGAAAGACTGAGGAGGTGCCAGGGAGATTTAGAGAATATGGTGCGATGGCATCGATAGAATTCGAACTGTTTCTGACGGGACTATTGATTAGCGACATTTTAGAAGCGTTCCATTGAAAGCTGATTTTTATCGCTGATGTCATCTATGGATCTTTGTGATTTGCCTGCATATCAGATCGTCGAACAGATCAAGAGACGAGAGCTCTCAGCTGTTGAAGTGCTGGAAAGCTGCTTGGCACGCATCGCTCGAGTCGATGGACGCCCAGGCTCGTTAACAGTCGATGGGGATCAACCTGAGGATGCCGAACGGATACATTCGTTCATCAGCCTGACCGCCGAAAGGGCGCGCGCCCAGGCAGACGAAGTGGATCGCAAGTTGGCTGCCGGGGAGGACCCCGGGTTATTGGCTGGGGTTCCCTTCACTGTCAAGGATATCTTTTGTGTGCGTGGCACCCCTTCGACGGCGGGTTCGCGCATCCTGGCCAATTTTATCTCTCCCTACACCGCCACACCGGTGGCTCGTATGGAAGCGGCCGGCGGGATCATGTTGGGCAAGGTAAATCTGGATGAATTTACATATGGGTCATCCAGCGAATCTTCTGCATTCCGTCCCACCCCCCGTAACCCCTGGGATACCAGCCGCGTACCGGGCGGCTCTTCTGGCGGGAGCACAGCAGCAGTTGCTGCTGGAGAAGGCGCTCTCTCTCTGGGCACCGATACCGCTGGCTCAATCCGCCAGCCAGCCGCATTCTGCGGCGTGGTAGGACTGAAACCCACCTACGGAAGGGTTTCCCGATATGGACTGATCGCCTTTGGCTCTTCGTTAGACTGCCCCGGTCCGGTGGCAAGGAATGTCACAGATGCAGCTTTGATGTTGCGGGTCATTGCCGGCCCAGATCCACACGATGCGACAGCCGCCCTCGTGCCTGTGCCAGATTATCTCCATGATCTTGAGAAAGATATACGCGGGGTGCGGATCGGCCTCTCACCCGATTACTTCCGTATCACCTTTTCTGACCCTGAAACGGGAGAGCTCCAGGAGCAACCCATTTCCCCTGAGATAGAAAATGCGGTTTTATCCGCAGCAGGATATCTTGCCCAAATGGGAGCCGATATCGTCGAAGGCGTTCCCATGCCACATACGCGTTACGGGATTCCCGCTTATTTTGTGGTCTCTCGAGTGGAGGCAGCTTCCAACCTGCACCGTTATGATGGGGTTAAATATGGGTACCGCACCCTCGAAAAAGTTGGTGATCTGCACGAGATGTACCGAAGAACGCGCACTGAAGGCTTTGGGATACAGCCCAAACTCCGCATCCTGATGGGCATGTATGTCAGCGGCGCGCAGTATAGTGAGCAGTATTACACAAGGGCGCTTAAAGTACGGACATTAATCCGCCGGGATTTCGAGCAAGCCTTTGATCGCGATGGCCCTTATCGGCTCGCCGCGCTACTCACCCCTACGACCCCCACGACCGCTTTCCCAATGGGTGCTATCTATGGGGATTCCGTGCTGATGCAGTATGCCGACCAGCTCACGGTCCCAGCCAACCATGCTGGCGTCCCCGGGCTCTCTCTCCCAGGCGGATTTGATCAGCATGGTTTGCCGATCGGCATTCAGCTGCTCGGTCCGGATTTCTCCGAGGCAACCTTGCTGCGCATCGGGCGCGCCTTCGAGCTGGCTACAGAAACGGAAGTCTGGAGGCGAAAACGTCCTGCCCTGCTGGCAGCGGATGGTTGAGGACGGATAATCACATCTATATGGCTATGAGCGAGCTCTTCCTGATCAGGGATAAACGCATAAGATGAACCAACCCAGAGCGCTGGACACCAGCGCCGATGAAATATTGGATGAAATATTGAAAGTACTTTCCTCCCTGGCCAACCCAGATAAAATCCGTGGAATGGCTCGTTATGGCATCAACTCGCGCAACACCCTAGGCATATCCATCCCGGTGTTGCGCTCTATTGCGAAGAAGATCGGAAAGGACCACATCCTGGCTGAGGCACTCTGGGAGTCAGGCATCCATGAGGCACGCATCCTGGCGGCCTTCGTCGATGATCCGAGGATGGTGACCGAAGAACAGATGGAGACCTGGGTCACCGGTTTCGATTCTTGGGATGTGTGCGACCAGGTGTGCAGCAATCTGTTCGATCGGACGAGCTTCGCATACCAGAAAGCCAGGGAATGGAGTCGGAGGGAAGAAGAGTTTGTCAAACGCGCCGGTTTTGTGTTAATGGCGTGCCTGGCAGTTCACGATAAAAATACAGACGATGAACACTTCGAACGGTTTTTCCCTGCCATTATAGAAGGATCGACTGACGAGCGCAATTTTGTGAAAAAGGCATTAAATTGGGCTTTACGCCAGATCGGCAAGCGAAACCGTTATCTTAATGCCAGGGCGATCGAGACAGCTCGTACAATCGCCCGGCTCGACTCCCGATCAGCCCGCTGGGTCGCCAGGGATGCATTGAAGGAATTGGCTAAGGAGAGTATCCAAAGAAAATTATGATGTCTGAATTCGAAGCCATCATAGGTCTTGAGACTCACATTCAGCTCAACACTGTTACCAAGATATTCTGTGCCTGTAAAGCAGATTCCTGGAATGATCCACCGAACAGCAATATCTGTCCGGTGTGCACCGGTCTGCCGGGAGTGTTGCCTGTCTTGAACAAAGTAGCTGTTGAGAAAGCGGTCTTGCTGGCAGCCGCCATGCACGCCGAAGTCCAATCCGTCTCTTACTTCGACCGTAAGAATTACTTCTACCCGGATTTGCCAAAGGGATATCAGATCTCCCAATATGATATGCCCCTGGCGCGCGGAGGTTATCTGGATTTGCCGATGCCGGAGGGCTATATCAGGCATGTGCGCATCCACAAGCTGCACATTGAAGAGGACGCTGGCAAAACCAAGCATCAGGATGGTCGCCGCCTGATTGACTTCAACCGCTGCGGTGTGCCATTGATCGAGATGGTGACCGGGCCGGATCTGCGCTCAGCGGATGAAGCTGCCCAATACCTGATCCGTCTGCGCCAGCTATTGCGCTGGTTGGATGTCTCTGAAGCGGACATGGAAAAGGGACATTTACGCTGCGATGCCAACGTGTCTATCCGGGAAAAAGGCGCGGATTATCTCAACCCCAAGACCGAGATCAAGAATGTCAATTCGATCGTCTCTCTGCGCGATGCAATTCAAAGCGAGATCGAACGGCAGATCCGTCAGGTTGACGCGGGTCACGCGGTCGAGGCTTGGACACTGGAATGGGATGAAGACGCTGGGGTGCTGCGCAAGATGCGTTCAAAAGAGACCGAGGCGGATTACCGTTACTTTCGGGAGCCAGACCTGCTCCCGCTGCGTATAGATGAAGCATGGTTGCGTGAAATTCTCCGCCAGCTGCCTGAGCTACCTCTCGAACGCAGGGAGCGGTTCATCGGCCAGTATGGTCTCCCCGAATACGATGCCGATATCCTAACCAGCGAACGCAGTCTCTCGGAGTATTTCGAGGCTACCGTGAGAGTATATGCTGGGGATGCGAAACGCGTCTCGAATTGGTTGATGAACGATGTGCTGCGGTTGATGAACGATCGCGGCCTGCTCGCTCGAGAGCTGCGCCTGACCCCTGCTCATCTGGCTGAGATCATCCGGCTTGTAGATGCGGGGACGATCAATATCTCGACCGGTAAATCGCTGCTCGAGAAAGTCGAATCGACGGGGAGGTCTCCGACCGAGATCGTCGAACAGGAAGGCCTGGCAAAGGTCAGCGATCAGGATGTGGTCAGGGCGATCTGCGCCGAGGTAATCGGAGAGAACCCTGAGCAGGTGGCAACATATCGGAACGGAAAGACGACGCTGATCGGATGGTTTGTCGGTCAGGTGATGAAGAAATCGCGCGGCAAGGCCGATCCACAACTGGCGCGCGCCATCCTGGAAGAATTGCTGGCTGCGTGAATTCGACTTAACAGGCGTGATTTTCAGCAGATGGGTTCCTCATATCTTTATCTCAACAATCTGCGTCTCCACTATCTATACTGGAACCTGGACCACGGGGACAGGCCGCTGGTCCTGCTACATGGGCTGGCCTCGAATGCACGCATCTGGGAGCTGGTCGCCCCACACCTGGCGGAACAAGGCTTCCGGATCTACGCCTTCGATCTGCGTGGACATGGGCTTACGGATAAGCCGGATGGTGAATACAGCTTTCCCACCTTTCACGGCGATCTGCTTGCTTTCCTGGATGCCTGCCAGATCGAGCGACCCGTGTTTGTCGGGCATTCGTGGGGCGGTATGGTTGCACTCGATTATGCTGCGCATCATCTCTTTGGTCCCCGCTCACCGGCAGGTGTCTTTCTGGTGGATGGGGGCTTGATCCAGCTCGATGATGTCCCAGGTGCGACCTGGGAAACAGTGCGCGAACGCCTGACACCTCCTCGGCTGGCCGGGATGAGCGTGGAAGAATTTCTGAAACGCATCGAGAAGTGGACAGGGATGTCAGACGATCCCGAATCAGCGATCCAAATCATCCTGGCAAACTTCGAGATCGAAGAGGATGAGAGGATCATTCCACGCCTGACCTTCGAACGTCACGTGCAGATTGTCCGCGCCATGTGGGAATTCAAAACATATGAACACCTGCGACGCATTCGCTGCCCGATCGCCGCTGTAATGGCTCAGCCTCCAGACCCATATTCTAGTGGAGAAGCGGATTTCCTCGAGCTCAAGCGGCGCAGCGCCGCAAGAGCTCTCGAAGTACGCCCTGATCTGCACATCGAGTGGCTATCCAACACCATGCATGATATCCCCCTGCATCGACCGGGGAAGCTGGCAGAGTTGATCAGTGATTTCGCTCACGCAAGGGCTTGATGTCAGCGATTCCGTTTCGGGCTTTCACAGACTCTGGCAAACCCATTCAAAACCCGCAGAGCTGATTTCCTCGCAGGACTCTACTTTTACCCACAGGGATAGCCTCGCTCTGGCATCTTTGCCTGACAATCGCTCAATCTATTCTTATCGCTTTAGTTGAGACGTAAATGTAGTTTCAGTCGATTGAGTACGATGTGTACACCTCATAATGATCGAAATCTGGTGGAATCATGTACATCTCGAACGTGGCTGACTCACCTGTGGCGACAACTTGCGGGTAGGTTATCCCAACTGAGTAATCGATGATATTGCCATCAGAATCGAAGAATACGGCTGTTATAGCATATATCGTTGCCGAGCCAGGTCCCGGGAATATTGCCTTGCCCACCATCCGATCACCAATCATTTCGATTTGATCGAGTTTCAGGCTGGGCGGCGGAGGTTTGGCGCTTGGGATTCCCTCAAGGATCAACCTGTAAGTCTTGTATTGAGTCTCGAAGGGATAGGGGATCAAGTCGAATGTCGCCCTCTCACCTGGAGTCAACAACCAGTTGGGTGAAGCGAGAGGCGAGATCGTCACGCTTACCACTTTGCCGTTTTCATCGTAAAGCACGCCGAATAGCGAGCTGTGCTCTAGAGTGGTGGATCCTGTGTTTTCCACGATTCCAAAGATGTGGTGCATGCCCATATCGTCGGTTTTAGTGAATTCACCGACCACACGCAGATCCGTGAATGGGGGAGCGCTGGTCGTCTTAGCCTCGACATCCAGTTCGTACCCCAAATAGGTCGCCGGCTTGTCGATCATGACAGAGAAGGCAGCCAGCTCGCCAGGGGGACAGATGCCCGGAACCCCATATGAAAAACTTTCCACAACCTGGTTGCCACTTGTGTCCAGAAGGCGCGCGTTGACTCTGATGAATTGAATGTTGGTTTCAGAGAGGTTCTTCACCTCGCCGTTCACATACACCCTGTCTTCGGACTCGACCAGAGCATCGTTGACCACCTGAAGTTTATCGGGCGGAACCGCTCCCATTTCTGGCACAAGGGTCGGGATGCCTTCGGGGACTTCGATCGTTGGCATCCCGATCTCTGTGGGTTCTTCAGGTATTGGGGGTGGTGTGATCACTTCAGCCATCCCTGATTTCTCCACGCTCCAATCCCAAGTTCCACACTCGATCTCGCCCCCGAAACCCAGATCGAAATTCAAGTGGACGGTGCCGGAGGCTGTGACTGAGGAGGTGAACTGGCCGGTCAATTCTCCGATGTTAGAGATCTTGTCTTCGAATGCTGATTGGACGATGGTCTGCGGTGACTGATCCTGCATGACGAGCGTGCCAGTCTTGAAGGTCTCGCACTCCAGATCTTCGAAGTAGACCCCCCAGCCTGCCAAAGACTTTCCGTCTGAAGATACGTTGATTGTAATCAAAGCCTTATTTGCTCGATCGCCCAGCTCGATGGAGCCTGTGAGCTGAATGCCAGGTTCGGGTGCGACAGCTTGCATCGACGTAGGAGGAGCGGCCTGGTCGGGCATTCCCGCACCAGGTGTTGCATCTGATTCCTTACCTGAGGATCCGCCGCAGCCAATAAGACCGATCAACCACCCACCAAGCATGATCCAGATCATTACCATCGTGTATTGATCCTTTTTATTTATGCCTTCCATCTTTTCCTCCGTGGGAAATAGGTCTTTTATCTGGATAGATTTTCTTGATTCATGCGGGCATGCTGAACATGTGCCAATCACATTTGGCGGGAAAATAGATGCTTTCCCATTCCCGCGTATGAAAATTCATCTCTCTCATCGATCGGCGGAGATCTGCAAGCTCTTGCTCAAATCCTTTTCCGGAGCCGCAAGGAGTGACAACTTGCACGCTCATTCGAGGAAGACTCTATTGATTATCGATCATGAAGGGGTGGATGGTAATGGTGAAGCCGCCACTCACCCCACCGATAGTTCGTCGGATCCACCATTAACGAGAACTCGAAACAACTTTTTATACAATCATAGTGAGAAATTACACATAATACAAATTAATGAAATATTTCATAATCGGATCCTGTTCGTTCCGCGATTCACGAGATGCAAAGAGAGGCAAGGCTCCATACCATCATTCAGGATCATTTATAATCTGAAACTCTCCTAAGAAACGATCTGTTAACTTATCCATACTCGCATACTGATTTATAAGATTCCTCGCTCGACTCGAATTTCTCATGTTCAAATTGAGACCCGCGCTCCCCGAAGATCAACCGACCATCCGCAGGCTTGTGCGCCTGGGTCGCATCAACCCTACCGGGCTCGATTGGAAAAGATTTGTCGTTGCCGTGTCTCCCGAAGGAGAGGTGATCGGCTGCGGACAGATCAAACCCCATCGGGATGGCACTTACGAGCTGGCTTCATTAGTCACACATCCCAGATGGCGGGGTAAGGGTGTGGCGCGGGCGCTGATCGAAAACCTTTCGGCATCCCACCCAGGAGAACTCTACCTGATGTGCCGCTCAGAGCTGGGACCATTCTACGAGAAATTCGGCTTCCGCATCGTCCGGCCAGAGGAGATGCCCCGTTACTTCCGCCGGATCAGCCGCATGGTGAAGCTTGTGGAGATACTGCGCAGTGAAGGCTCCAGCCTCCTGGTGATGAAACGTGTCTGACTGTCAACAGGTTTTCAAACCAAGTTGTTCTGGCGTGAGCTCAATGAGACGTTATTTCGGGGATGCTTATCGATCGGCTCAACCTGTTTTGGTAAGCGTTGGGGAAAGATCAGGATATTGGGAGGGACTTGGTAAAGTCAGAAAGGGCAGTCTCGTGCTGCGCTGTCGGTTTCTCCGGGATGCGGCTCATGGCGTATTCCGCCAGGGCGGTGATCGTCAGGCTGGGGTTGATGCCTGGATTTGCTGGTACGATCGAGCCATCTATGATAAACAAGCCAGGATAATTGAAAACCTCACAGTTGAGATCGACAACGCCTTCAGTCTCATCTCTCCCGAAAACACAGCCTCCCAGCATGTGTGCCGTCATAGGCACATTGACAAGAGTTTCCAGGAGCGTCCCAACGGGTTTTCCGCCGATCTCCCGTGCATATCGCCGCGCGATCTCACGTCCCAATTCGGTGTTAACCGGGCATGTGTGTTCTGGGTCATGTTCTGCCACCAGACCTCTGCGGAAGAGAGTGAAAAGGGAGCGGCCCAAAAGCAGGCGCATCTGATTGTTCTCGGTCTGCATAACCATGAGGGCGGTTCCCCGCCGCGTTAGACCGGGCAGGAACTTGGCATTGATGAACTCCAGTGGATGGCGGAAGATCTCCAGGAGGATCTGGACTAACCGCCGCAGGAAGCCCCCATGAGGGGTGAGAAACGGCGCTGCGACCAGCCTGTAGATCAACGAGGAGCCATCTGGAAAGCGGACCGGTTCTACCTGAGTGGTCGCGTCTGCCCGAAAGACCGAGGTGATCGCCAGGCCTTTCGAGTGGTCAGCGATCTCCTTCAGGGTAAATGCACCCAGGAATGCCTCGCTATTGGTGCGCACGGTCTCTCCCAGGCGAGGGGAGAGATTGGGAAGAGAACGGGTCACGTCGCGGCAGCGGAGGAGCAGACCCAGGGTCCCGAGGACGCCGGCCGAAAGGATGACGTTACGAGCGCGGACGCGACGGTCTGGTTTGAGCAGCCAGCTCGACGGGGACGTGAAAACGACTTCGTACCGGGCTCCGTCCGGCTGGCCCGGCGGAAGGGGGCGTATGTCTGTCACCAGCGAGTCTCCCCGCACCTGGGCTCCCCATTTCTCGGCAAAGTAGAGATAATTCTTGACCAGGGTGTTCTTGGCATTGTAGCGACAACCTACCATGCAGCCGCCACAGAAGTTGCAACCTCTCCGGGGAGGACCCTCACCCCCGAAATATGGGTCTGGGACTTCTTCTCCATTCTCGTTGAAAAATACGCCGACTTCGGTCGGACGGAAGGTGTCTTCCTGACCCAGAGAGACAGCCACTCGGCGCAAAGCCTCATCGGCAGGAGTGGACTGCGGATTCCTGGCGACGCCCAGCATCCGACGGGCTGTTGCATAGTGCGGGAGCAGGAGTTCTTTCCAATCAGCCAGATGGCTCCAGGCAGGTGCTGAGAAAAAAGTCTCATCAGGCTGCATGAGAACCCCGGCATATACCAGACTGCCCCCTCCGACACCGCTCGAATGAAAGACAAAAAACCCTTTGAACAGGCTGAGTTGTAAAATGCCAAAGCAACGCAGAGCCGGTGCCCATAAATAACGAAAGATGTTCCAGTTGGTTTTAGGATAATCCTGATCGTGGAAGCGCTTTCCCCGCTCCAAAACCAGCACAGAGTAGCCCTTCTCAGTCAGGCGCATGGCAGAAACGCTGCCGCCAAAACCCGATCCGATGATGACATAATCCCAGGTGTGGTTGCTCGAGTTGTCTGCCACGGGAAGCCCTCCTTAGATACGAAGATGACCGCAGAGAGACGAAAGAAAAATCAAGGGTTCACGAAGTAATCTATGCTCTAATTTTAAACCAAATAAATCCAAGGACACAATATTGTGACGGGGAGACTACTCCACGCGGTTTGAGCTTCAAATGTACGATACCGGTAGGGTGAAGGGTCAAGCACGAAGTCGCTTTTTTGTCAGGCGCTCTTAGGCTACTGTGTGTGGCGTCTTGTCCACTTGCGCACCTGCTCCTTAGCCCAGCGGTAGTGGCTGCTTGTATTCGCCCGGATATAGCCAATCAGGGTGCCCTTTCCCATCCAGGGGTAGAGGCTGACTGTGTACAGGTCGTCTGCGGGGATGCGCTCCACGACCTTGAGCGTCTCCTGGTATGAGCGGCGAAAATCGGCTTTGACGCTCTCTAAAAGACGGTCGAGGTTTTCTTCGTAGATCTGCCGGTTAAGCCGATCCAGGTCTTTCCAGGTGAACCCAGGGGCAGGCGTCTGGGGGACTTCACCGCGCAGTCCGGCGCGATACCAGCCCAGGAAGAGATTCTCCCAGGCGGTCAGATGCGCCAGGAGATCTTTAACGGACCAGTCGCCGACGACCCCGGCTTCGGTCAGTTGATCGTCAGTCAGAAAGGCCAGGTTTTGCTCCAGACGACGATGTTCCCTCTCGATCTCTTCCAGGAGAGCGTTCTTATCCCTACCAGAGCGCCTGTGCGCTTTCATCCAGCGGCGTATCTGCCCCTTCGCCCAGCGATCGTGCTCCCAGATGACGGTGCCGATATATTCTTCCAGGGACATCCCTTTAAGAGCGAGGGATCTACGCGAAGCCAGCTCTTCTTCCGGGGTTGACGCGAGGGTCTTGAGGAGGCGGATGTGGGTAGCGCGGAAACCAGCGATAACATCCCGTAGAGGGCGGTCTTTGTTCGATTCGTATATCTGCTGGTTCAGCCTGTCGATTTCAGCCTGCGTCACTGCCAGGGCAGGTTGTTGGAGGGAATCCCTGCGGTCGTACCAGTCCAGGAAATGAGTCTCCCAGGCACCCAGGTAGGCCAGGAGGTCCTTGAGCGACCAGTCGCCGACCACGCCACGCGCATGCATCTCCTCTTCGGTGAACTTGAGGCGATCGCCGGGGACGAACACCCCGCGCTCGTCTTTGTGAAAGTAGAAGAGGCAGCGGTCGAGCTGTCGGCGGTCGACATGGATTTGGGCGAGCAGTTCTTCTTTGGTCATCGGCAACCTATCAAGGTCTTAACCACAGAGAACATGGAGGTTACATAAATATAACTCTAGAGCATCTAGAGCGCACGGAGAGAGTTTTGAAATCACTTATTTTTGTCAGATCTTGGCCACGAAGGACACGAAGAGCACGAAGGTCTAAAACTGAACCGAGAATACACGCCGGTCATTCTTTACCGGCGGCCTGGATAGCGAGGGCAATCGCACCAAGCACGCCCGACCGGTTCCCCAAAGCGGGCGGGACGATGTAGTCCTCGACGCCGCTCTCCAGACTCACGGATTGGATATAACCATTGAGAATACGACGCACATCCTGCCGGATGAGAGGGAAGAGCTGCTTCTGCTGCATCACTCCACCCCCCATGATGATCCGGCGCGGCGAGAGGATACAGATGATGTTCACAAGACCCAGCGCCAGGTAGTACGCCTCGAGCTCCCAGGCGGGATGATCCCACGGAAGCGCCTCGCCGCGCATGCCCCACCTGGCTTCGAGGGCGGGACCGGATGCCAGCCCTTCCAGGCAGTCCCCATGGTATGGACAGATCCCTGGAAATGGATCGCGCTGAAGATCGTGAGGAACGCGCAGGTGACCCATTTCCGGGTGTACCAATCCATGGATCAGATTTCCATTGGCTATGCCCCCACCGCCGATCCCGGTGCCGATGGTCAGGTAAACGAAGTCAGCCAATCCGCGGGCAGCGCCCCAACGCGCCTCACCCAGAGCAGCTGCGTTGACATCGGTGTCGAAACCCACCGGCAGTCCGAAAGCCTCTCGGAAAGCACCCACCAGATTGGTTTTGGCCCAGCCCGACTTGGGCGTGGTGGTCAGGTAGCCGTAGGTCGCTGACGCCGGATCGAGGTCCAGGGGACCAAAGGAGCCGATGCCAATACCCTGCAGCTTTCCGTGCACCGCGGATCTCTCATCGAGAAAGGCGATGACCCGCGGTATCGTTTCAGAAGGCGATAGCGTAGCCACCTGTGTCTCTTCCAGGATCTCGCCATCCGAACGCGCTAAGGCGCAGACCCACTTGGTGCCCCCGGCTTCGAGGCCGGCAAAGAGATCGCCCATGGGATTTACATTGCCCTTACTTCAACCCCGTTAAAAATCCTGGAGAAAGCGAAGAGGTTTGCAGCCATCCCCATAGCATTTACTGTTTTAAGGCTCAGAGGAGGCTTATGGCTGGCTGCGAAGCATTCTTCGCATTTCTGGAGAGGGTATTTGTGAGATTTCATTTATGCTCTTCCCCGCAGGAAATCCTGGATGAACGTCTCTCCACGAGCGAGCAGTTCGGCGTGATCCTCGGGCGGCGATGCTCCGTCTAGCAGCGCTTGAGTGCGTTCCCTGAGCAGCTGGATGGCTTGAGGCTGGCCTTTCTCCAGCCATGTCTCCAGGCTCAAACGGGGGAAAGTCTGGCTGGTGTAATATTCCTGGCGGAAGCGCTTGAGGGTCAGCGGTGTTGTCAGGAAATGACCACTGGGTCCGGCTTGTGCGATGTCGTCCAGCGCAGCGCTCTCCTCGTCGAGAGTGAAGCCGCCGGCGAAGCGGCGGGCTTGCTCGATTATCTCGTTGGAGTAGACCACCAAAGCTGGGGCAAAAGCTTTCGACCCCAGGTTTCCGCCGACGAAAGGCGCCAGCCCGACCTTACCCAAGCAGCTGGTCAGGTGATCGATCCAGAGCTGTCCTCCAGCCAGCAGGTCCATTCCCCATCCCAGCCCACTGCCTGAAGTGCCGGCGTGAGGGAGATGATAATGCGCCATCATCTCGGCACAGGCCAGATTGAGCAGAAAGGTGAGCGGATCGTAGTAATCCACCAGGGCTTTCAAATCGAAAAAGGATGGCAGGCTGCCCAGGATAACTGGTGTCCCAGGACGGATGAGCTGGCTGAAGACCAGCCCGGCGAGCAATTCCGCGGTGAGCAGGATCAAAGTCCCGGCTGGAGAGAGGGGAGTAGACATGCCAGCCATGCTGTAATTTGAGAAGATGATCGGGAGGCCGCGCTTGATGGCAGCGATCATCTTGTCAGTTGTGGCGGTGTTCATTACCAGTGGGGTCACCGGTGTGAGATAAGGGATGGCACAGGGCTTCTCAGAAAGATCACCGATCAGCTTCTCGAGCATGTCCAAAGCGGTATCAAAGAGGTTTTCATCCGAGATCAACAGGACCAGGGGTTTGGTCGTGTTGGCGACCATCTCCAGGGTGGCATAGAGGTCGGCGATATCCTGAGAGATGTCCTGGATGACCCCAATGGTGGAGACCACATCGAACTGAGGTAGAACTTCACCCAGGCGCACTGACATTGCCATATGCTGCCTGCAGAAGCGGGTCACATCGTCGGTGAGCGGATCCTGATAATACAGATTGGTCACGCCGATGCCGAAACGAGTATGGTTCTCACCAAGGGTAAAGAGGTGTACACCGCGCCGGTTGTAGACTTTGATCTGCTCAGGAGCAGAGTGGATAGCCCACTCGACCAGTTCAGCCTCCAGGCGGACGCGATCGCCATCCACAAGGGCATCCGGGTTACTGGCGAAGATCTGCCTGGCATGTGGCGAATCGACGCGCACGCCAACCTCTGCCAGTACCTGAAGGATGCAGGTGTGAACCTGGTGGATCTCATCCTGGGTCAGGACGGTGAGGCGGGGGGTGATCCGGGGAGAGGGGTTCATCGAGTGTTTACCGAGAGAGGGAAAAGATCCGCATTGGGATTTGCGGGATGTGAACGGGCGAGGGTATTCACCGGGTTGTGGATGACAGGCGAGCGTTCCAGCCGCGGCGACTGGATGTTCTACGCCCAGAACATCTCTCCTGCTGGCTCGAAGATCCCTGCCTCTTTGAGCAATGCGATCCCTTTCGCCAGGCCTTCGTCTGTGGACATCAGGGCATCCTCGTGCTCAATGGAGATGACATGGTCGTAGCCAACCAGCCGCAAGGCGCTGATGATGTCTTTCCAGGCTTTGGCGTCGTGGCCATACCCGATGCTGCGGAAGGTCCAGGCTCGCTCGGGGATGCGCCCATAGGGTTTGCCATCGTTGCAGCCGTTGACCATGATGTTGAAGGGGTCGAGATAGACATCTTTGCCATGGACATGGACGATAGCTTCACCGAGCTTACGAATGGCGGCCACCGGGTCGACACCGTTCCACCACAGGTGGCTGGGGTCGAAGTTACAGCCGAGGGCAGGGCCGCAGGCCTCGCGCAGCCTCAGCAGGGTCTCGACGTTGTAGACCAGCATGCCAGGGTGCATCTCGACGCCGATCTTGACGTGGTGCGTCTCGGCGAATTTCGCTGCCTCTCTCCAGTAGGGCATGCCAACCTGATTCCATTGGTAATCCAGGATCTCGGTGAAATGACCTGGCCATGGGCAGGTCACCCAGTTGGGCATCTTATCGCCGGGAGCGCCGGCTGGCAGGCCGGAGAGCACGTTGACTGCTGGCACATCCAACATCTCCGCCAGACGGACGGACTTACGGAAGACCTCGTCGGATTCGCGGGCGATTGCCCTGTCAGGGTGGAGTGGATCATAGTGGCAGCTGAGCGCACTCAGGATCAGGCCGCGGGAGTGGATGGCATTGAGGTAGGCGCGGCGTTTTTCAGCGCTTTCTAAAAGATCGTCGACCGGGCAGTGATGGCTGCCTGGATAGCCACCCGAGCCGATCTCGACTGCAGTAACACCCGCCTTCGCCGCCTTATCCAGGGCGGCTTCGAAGGGGAGGTTTTGAAAGAGGACGAGGAAGACTCCAATGCGCATAGTTGACTCCTTGAACCACGGCAATCGTATAATTGAAGATCGAGAATATAACGGATTTCAAAATAAACCTCCGGAAGCAAGGATCGCAGAGTAATGACCGAGATAGCATAGAACTCGATTTATTGAACCTTGGTGTTCTCATACTGCCTCTCTGTTTTCTCTGCGGTTAATCTCTCCTGCTGGCGGCGGAGACGCACAAGCAGGCAGTTTTCATCGAGAACAACATCCTGCCAGGTGATAATCTCTCCAGCTGCCAAATGTCGATTGACCAACGCGCCGGGAGCCAGACCAACAGGCAGGGCATTGAGCGCGCGAGCGTTCTCAGCGCGTTCGATCACTCCATAGAAAGTATAACCGCCGAAGTCATCCAATCGTTCACCAGGTTTGAGATCGCGCTTGGCGAGCGTGAGTACCTCAGCAATGGGTTTCTCGAGAGGCACCAGGGTTGGTTGACGGTATAGGAAGGCACGGGCGACCGAGATCGGCGCCTCCAAGAACCACAGATGATAAGGGCGGAAGAAGGTGTAATATGCCCCGCGGCCAACCTTGAGATATTCCAGATCAGCCTGGAGGCGACGGTCGGTGATCCGCACAGTGGCGAAAACGCCCCCCGCCATGGCGCTGCCCTGGACGAAGTCCACTGCTGGTGGATCGTAGGTGATGCCGCCGTCTTCCTTCAGCGCGAATACCTGTGAGACGGTTTCCAGGGTTGCTTGAGGTCCGTACATGCCGCGTCGCATCGGACGGCAGCCGGTCGCATTGGCTGCGCAAGCCATCTCGAACATGGTCTTGGTGCCATCGATATATGAAGCCACCTGATAGGGATCTTTGTCAGCCTTTCGGGCGGATTCAGCGACTGTGTCAGGGGTGGCGGTGGGGTCGAGCGGATTATTCTTGCCCTTTCCGATCACAACCGGTTCAAAGCTCAGTGCTTTCACGAAGTCCCATAATTCCATCAAGCACCCAGGTTCATCACCGGAAGATACAGAATAGAGCACGCCAGCCTGCTTTGCCATGTGATGCAGAATATGCCCGATCGTCACATCCGCTTCGATGTTGACCATGACCACGTCTTTGCCATGCTGGATGCATGCGTAGGCGGTCTCTGCGCCGACTGCCGGAGAGGGGGTTGCATCGACGACGATATCGATCGAAGGAAGCTGCGCAGCCAGAGAATAAGAGCCGGTGACTACGCACCTGCCGGCGCGCAGGGCATCTTCCGCCTTCGCCGGAGAATCGGCTTCGACCAGGTCGTCCAGCGTGAGACCGATCGCCTGGAAGGCGCTCAACGCGGCAGGGACATGCTCATCAGCCAGCAGGTCGACACGCATGCCAGACATCCGTGCTACCTGGGCGAGAAAGCCTCTGCCGATCCAGCCAGCGCCGCTCACGCCAACCCGGATAGAGCAACCTTCGGATTTGAGGCGGGCAAGGTCTTGAAAAAGCATTCTTTTTTCCTTATTTTCTCCTTTGAAAGATATCGAGAACTTTATCTCTACCCATGGTTCTTGGCGTTGTATACTTCCAGGGCAGCTTTGTAGATATCCTGCGCAGTAAGATGGTATTTCGCGAGCAGCTCGTCAGGTTCAGCCGATTCAACATAAGTGTCCGCCAGGCCAACGAAACGCATGGGGACGGGGCAACTCTCTGCGATTATGCGGGCGACATTGCTCCCCATACCGCCCTGCAGCAGGTGCTCTTCGGCGGTGACGATGGCGCCGGTCTCCCGGGCAGCTCTCAGGAGGGTCTTCCGATCGAGCGGGCGGAGGGTGTGCAGATCGATCACGCGTGCTTGAATGCCCTCCTGGTCTAGCAGAGCGGCTGCGTCGAGCGCCATACCGACCATCAATCCGCAGGCGATTATTGCCAAATCGGTGCCGGGGCGTACCATGTTAGCTCGGCCGATCTCGATGGGGGCGTTGCCCTGCGTGTAAATGTCTGGCATGGGCACGCGGCTGGAGCGCAGAAAGACCGGCCCTGGGTGGTCGGTGGCAGCTTTGACCGCTGCACGCATGGAAGCCGAATCACAGGGCACCATGATTGTCATGGTTGGCAGCCCGCCAACCAACGCCAGATCCTCGATGCCCATTTGTGTAGGCCCATCCTTGCCAAGGGTGATCCCACCATGGCTGCCCAAGATCTTGGCGTTGATGTTCGAGAGCGCCACCGCCAGGCGGATTTGATCATAAGCATTGCAAAGCAGGAAGGATGAGAAACTGGTTATCCAGGGGATGAACCCGCAGGCTGCCAGGCCTGCACCGATCCCCACCAGGTTGCTTTCGGCGATGCCAATATTGAAAAACCGCTGGGGATATTTCTTCCGAACGAGATCGGTCTTCGTTGAGTTGCTCAGATCGCCATCCAGAACCACCACACGAGGGTTTTCGTCGCAGACGGCGAGCAGCGCTTCACCGAAGACATCACGCATGGGTTTACCGGGTTTGAGCCCTGCTATGACACCCGTTGGCATAAGATCTCCTCTCTTGCTTTGACGGCTTGCTCCGGTGTGAGCGCCCGACCGTGGTAGGTGTAATCGGACTCCACGAAAGAGATGCCCTTCCCCTTTACGGTATGGGCGATCAGGATGATCGGCTTGCCCGTGATTGATTGGGCAGTTTTGAGCTCGGCGATCAAAGCGGTGATATCATGGCCATCCACTTCCGAGACATGCCAGCCGAAAGCCTCCCACTTGGCGACCAGAGGCTCCAGCGCCATCTCTCGACTGATGGGACCGGTCTCCTGATATTTGTTGTAATCCAGGATGGCGATCAGGCGATCCGCCTTGAAGTGAGCCGCTGCCATGGCCGCTTCCCAGATCTGACCTGCCTGGCATTCGCCATCGCCCAATAGCACGTAGACACGGTAATCCAGATGATTCAAACGGCCGCCCAGGACATGCCCCAGACCGATCGACAATCCCTGCCCCAACGAGCCAGTGGTGGCTTCGATACCCGGGAGCATCCTCTGGATAGGATGTCCCTGTACTGGACTGCCCAGCTGGCGCAAGGTCCACAGGAATCCACGGTCGAAGTAGCCCGCCCGGGCGAGGACAGCATACAGCAGCGGGGCAGCGTGACCTTTGCTCATAATGAAGCGATCGCGTGCAGGCCACCAGGGATCATCAGGCCGGTAACGCATGATACCCCCAAAAAACAATGCAGTCAGGATCTCCACTGCGGAGAAAGAGCTGGAAAGATGGCCTGAAGCTGCTCTGGTGGTCATTTCGAGGATGTCAAGGCGCAGGGATCTGGCGATATCTGTTAATTCAGTGACTTGGATCAATTTTTCTTGGCTCACTTTGTTGTTGTGCTCCGTGAATTGGGTGCTTTATCACTTAATTGGTTTGCTTCCAGAAATTCGGCGACCTGGTGAGCGCGGGGCAGAGCAGGGATAACACCCAGGCTCATAGCGGTCAGCGCGCCGACGGCATTCGCATACCGTAAAGCATTGTAGAGACGATCTGCGGAGAGATCATGCAGGTGCTTCCCGTCGCGCACCAGGCAGCAAAGAAGGCCGGCAATGAAGGCATCTCCGCAGCCAGTGGCATCCACGGTCTCGACCGGGAAAGCTGGGATGAACGCGCTGTTCTCATGGGTCTGGTAGTAGCTGCCCTGTGGGCCCAGGGTGACAACGCACAGCTCGGGACCCGCTTCGAGGAGAGACCTGGCACCGCGCTCCAGGTCATCCTGACCGGTGAGGAGTTGCAGCTCGGCCTCGTTGACCTTGACCAGATCAACGGCAGAAATGATTGCTTTTACAATTTCCAGGGCGTTGGGGACACTCTGCCAGAGCGTCGGGCGGTAGTTGACATCGAAGGAGATCAGAGCGCCAGCCTGGCGGGCGATCTCCACAGCCAGGCGCGTGGCGCTGCCGCTTGGTTCGCTGATCAGACTGATCGATCCGAAATGCAGGCATGCCACAGATGAGAGCAGCTGTCTGTCCAATTCCTCTGGTCTGAGAAGCAGATCTGCCCCGGGGTTGCGGTAAAACACAAATTCAGCGCTGTTCACGTCAGGAAGGGCGATAAAGACCAGAGTGGTGCGCGCCTGCGGATCGAACCGCAGCCCGGATGTATCCACGCCCTCTTTCTGCAACACTTCTTCGAGATAGTGGCCAAAGATATCTTCGCCTACCTTGCCAATGAATCCTGCCCGAGCTCCCAATCGAGAGGCTGCCACGGCTACGTTGGCTGGCGCTCCGCCTGGCTTGGGGAGAAATGCGGAGACCGCAGTCATGCTCCGACCGACTTCGGCCGGGAACATGTCAATAAGCACTTCACCCAGTGTGATCACATCCAGGGTCACGGGTATCTCCCCTTTCCTGATGTTGGACGCGGATGAACACTGAGAACAGGGAGACATTATTATTTACCTCCAGATCAGGTGTTGGTTTAACTCTCATTTGATTCAATCCACGTCGGTCTAAGCGCGTCCGTGTCCAAAAAGGACCACTTCTAATTCCCACCCAGCATGCGGCGCATGAGGCGGGAGATTTGGATAGCATCGGAGGTGCGGAAGCATTCCAGGATCTCATCCCGCGGCACACGGTCGAGCAGCTCAAAACCAAATTTCAGATTGTGGATGCTCTCTTCGACTGCTTTTTCAGGCGGCTCCCGATAGGGGAACAGATCCAGACCGTACCACCCGTCGTATCCCCATTCGCGCAGCCAGAAAAGCGCTTCGAGGGTTTCCCACAAGTTGACGGTACCGACGATCACGTCATCATCGAATAGTTTCCAGTTGTCGTTCCAATGGGTGTGAAAGAGCTTGCCGTACCGGCAGCACAGGGCGATCGATTCAGCCAGGTTCTCTTTCATGATCAGCGCATGCCCCATATCGATGTTGACACCAAAATTGGGGCGGTTGATCTCGTTGACGATCGTCATGCAGTGCCCGATGGTAGGGAGCAGGATGTGGGTGCGCGGTTCAAATGCCTTGTATTCGATCACAATCTTCTGCTGGGGGTTGTGATCGGCCCAGGCGATCAACCCGCTTACCAGGTCATCCAGGCGCTTACGGTGATCGATCTGAAAAGGATAGTCATAGCCATCCTGGGCGGGCCAGTAGACCATGATCTCAGCTTCCATATAGGCCGCCAGGTCTGTGGTGCGTTTAGCCAGATCGATGGCTTCCTGGCGGAGTTTGGGATCGGGATTGGTGAACTGGCCGAACTTCCAGCGTGGATCGACCCACAGATGCGGGCAGAACTGGACGATCTTCAAACCCAGGTCATCAGCGAGTTTTTTCAGGGATTTATGATTGGTGTCGGTGACTTCAGTGGGATAGTGCATTTCCAGGCCACCTACACCGGGGATGCTGGCGGCGAGTTTGAAACGCTCTTCCATGGTGAGGTCAGGACGGTAGCCCTGTTTGACGAAGCGGTCACTGGTCGCACCCAGATACCAAACTCCAACCGAAACTTTGATCTCATGCATTCTTTCACCTCCAGTTCAGTTTCATAACCACATAGTCCCCGGAAATAAGCCTGGGAACCCAGATAGATCAATCCTCCGTCTAATCGTGGAGTTCATTGTAGAGAGAATAACGGTCAGCGCGGTAATAGATACGGAGAAATTCGACCGGGAGCTCAGCCTGTGAGAAAGTGACTCTCTCAATAAAGAGGAGAGGGAAACCAGCCCTGACATCCAGAAGTTTAGCCATCTGTCGGGAGGCAGCTATAGCGCGGATGACCTGTCTGGCATATACCAGGCGGATGCTGTAATCCCGTTCCAGGATCTCGCGCAAAGGCTGAGTGGAGTAATCGTGCTGGAGGACACCAGGGCAAAAACGGTGAACGAGATGTGATTCTTCGATGCTCATTGGTTCACCATCAGCCAAACGGAGACGTTCTATGCGCGCCAGCAACTCACCGGGTGGCACCTGCAATTTTTCGGCGATGTCCTCGGGGGCGGAGATAAGGCTTGCTGATAGCACCCGCGTCCCGGGCAGGAAACCACGCTGGCGCATGTCCTGGGTGAAACTGATGATGCGGCTCATCGATTGCTCGAGGGTGGGATGAGCGACAAAGGTGCCGCGCCCTCGCTCGCGATAAATAAAGCCTTCATTGACCAGCATCTCGAGCACCTGGCGGACCGTGCTGCGGCTGACCTGATAGGTTTCGATCAGCTCCGATTCAGGGGGGATCATATCGCCTGGTTGCCACTCTCGCCTTTGAATTTTGCCACGCAGGATCTCGTAGAGCTGCTGATAAAAAGGAAGTTTGCTTCGTCGATTAATGAATTCAGTCATGGTAAAGATCGGTATTGGCGGCTGATAATCTTTGGAAAGAGGTCAAAATCTGCTGCGGATGAACAATCAGCCTTGACGCTTGGAATAAAATGTAATAATATACCAACATTCTAATATCCGATATTAATTGATTATTAATCTTTCGTCAAGGATTTTTTAAGGAAAAGTTATTGACATCGGGAAATAAAATTGCTATAATTTAGTTTGTTGGTGCAACAAATTAATTATGAGGGGGGAAGTGGTTTACAGGTAAATACAGGCGCGTAGCGGGTTTCATCACAAAGCAGTAGGAGAACACGCAGGACAGTCTTACTCGGATCGACGAACGGCTGGATCGAGGCAGGATGGACTATAGAGCAGGAGAGAACCGCTCAGGACAATACCGTTTTCGGACGGGTGACCAGGCTTTAGTCCGTCAGATAAACCTTTCGGTCATTATGCATCACCTGCGAGAGCATGCCCCTATCTCGCGGGCCGGCCTGGCAGAGATGACCGGTTTAAACAAAACTACGGTGTCCAGTCTGGTGCGCGAATTGATCGATCGTCAGTTTGTGCGTGAAGTCGGATATGAATCGCCAGAGAGCCGGCAAGGTGCCGGGCGGCTGGCAATGCTCCTGACGCTCGACCCCGCCGCAGGGTACATCGTCAGCGCCGAGATCGGGGTGGATTTCCTCCTTGTTGTTTGCACGAATTTTGCCCCCGAGATCATCTGGCGCCATAAAGAAACGATCCGGCCAGATATGGGTCAGCAGTTTATTATCGAGAGGCTGCTGACCCTTTTGCGTCAGGCAGTCGAAGTTGGCAAGGCTTCCTGCAATACCCTGCTAGGCGTTGCAGTGGGTCTGCATGGATTGGTCGACCAATCGACCGGCACACTCTTGTTTGCCCCTAACCTGGCCTGGGAGAACGTCCCCTTCCGGAAGATCTTACATGAGTTCAGTCCTGCTCCGATCGTTATCGATAATGAAGCGAACCTGGCAGCTCTGGGCGAGCATTACTTTGGAGTTGCCCAGGGCTATAACGAGGTACTCTATGTCACTGCCAGCGTTGGGCTGGGGGGTGGGATCGTGCATGGAGGGCAGGTTTTTAGCGGGGTTACAGGCGTCGGCGCTGAATTCGGACATATGACCATGGACCCGGATGGGGAGCTCTGCAACTGTGGCAATCGGGGATGCTGGGAGACACAGGTCAGCCAGCGGGCTCTTTACCGCTATATCCGGCGCGGTATCGGCCAGGGGAGAGAGACGCTCCTTAATCAGCTATCAGGGGGGAACCCGGCAGCCATCACGGTGCCGATGGTTGTCGAGGCAGCCAGCCTGGGTGATACCCTGGCGTTAGAGGCTTTGAAGCAGATTGGACATGATCTTGGGATTGGGCTGGCTTCCCTGGTCAACGCGCTCAATCCCGAACTGGTTGTCTTTGGTGGTGTGCTGAGCCTTGCTGCTGAATACATTCTCCCAGCGGTCGAAGAGGAATTGAAACGACGGGCATTGCGCTGGAACAGGGAAGCGATGCGGGTGGTTGTCACTGAATTGGGATTAGACGCCTGCGTTTTGGGAGGTGTGGCGAGAGTCTTTCAGGTTATCCTGGCAGAGCCCATCGCCTTCCACGGAAAAACCCACAACGTTCTATCTTTTACTGGATGATCAGCCGAGGAAAATAGCTGAAAGGAGGTGAGAGATCGCCCGAGATAAATCTATGTCAATAACCCCAAAATTCGCCAAATCAACCAACACTAATTGAAGGAGAAGATCACTATGATGAAGAAAACATTGCTGGTTTTGACGTTGATCCTGGTGCTGGTGCTGGCAGCCTGTGCACCGGCAGCCCCAACAACCGAGGCGCCCCCTGCAGCAGAAACGGAAGCTCCCCCGGCCGCAGAAACAGAAGCGCCTCCCCCAGCAGAAGAAACCGAGGCTCCCCCAGAGGCTCCTGCGGTGACCGAGCTCAACATCCTGTGGGCGCAATGGGACCCGGCAGACTATCTCCAGCAGGTTGCCAACAAATACACTGAAGAAACCGGGATCAAAGTAAACGTCATCCAGGAACCCTGGGGCTCATTTGGCGACCGCTTCTTCACCGAAATGGCAGCCAAAGGGACAGCCTGGGACATGGTCATTGGCGATAGCCAGTGGCTGGGTCAGGGTGCAACACAGGGGCATTACATCAATTTGACCGATTTCCTGACCAGTACCGGCATCAAGGACACCGTGACCGAGGCCACCTTGACGTATTACGGGGAGTATCCAACCGGCTCAGGCCAGTACTGGGCGTACCCGACCGAGGGCGACGCCGATGGCTGGGCTTACCGCAGAGATCTGTTCGAGGATCCTGAAGAGCAGGCAGCTTTCAAAGAGCAATACGGTTATGACCTGGCGGTTCCCGAGAATTACAACCAGCTGATGGACATTGCCAAGTTCTTCACCCGCCCAGACGAAGGTCTGTACGGTGTGGCGATCTACACTCAGAAAGACTATGACGCGATCACCATGGGCGTGGAGAACACCATGTTCAGCTGGGGCGGCGAATGGCAGGACGAGAATTACAATGTGATGGGCATCGTCAACTCGGACCGCAACATCGAGGCTGTGCAGTTCTATAAGGATCTATACGACTGCTGCCAGGTGCCTGGGTTGAGTAACGCCTTCTTCACCGAGACCAACGATGCCCTGATCAGCGGTCAGGCGGTCATGGTGATGAACTACTTCGCTTTCTTCCCGGCTCTGGCGAACCCTGGCATAAATCCCTTCGCCGATGTAACCGGTTACTTCCCCAACCCGGCTGGCCCATACGGTGAACAGTTCGCTGCTCTGGGAGGCCAGGGGATAAGCATCATCTCCTACATCAGCCCGGAGCGGCAGAAGGCTGCCATGGACTTCATCGAATGGTTTGCCAAGGAAGAGAACCAGGCTTACTGGGCTGAGCTGGGCGGTTACACTTGCAACAAGAACGTGCTCGCCTCGGAGGCCTTCTTGAACGCGACCCCCTTCAACCCGGCGTTCGCTACCACGATGACCTTCGTGAAAGACTTCTGGAACATCCCCGAATATGGGCAGTTGCTCGAGGTCACCCAGCGTGAGCTGAGCGCCTTCATAGTCGAGGGTCAGGGCACCGCAGAGGAGACCATGAACAAGATCGCGGAGGAGCACGACAAGATCCTGCGCGAGGCTGGTTATCTCAAGTAACCCGAAACTGGTCAATAAACGGCTCTTTGAGGAGGCAGCGTCAGCTGCCTCCTCAACCGGCTAAACTATTTTTGAAGAGGCTGGATCATGTCCTCACTCGATACGCAGATGAGTACGCCTTCCATAAGAACCCGCCCTCAATATGGACGACGCCACCTTGGCGACCGGGCGATCGTTAATCTGTTCATCTGGCCCTCCCTGGTGTTGCTGATCGCCATGAACGTCTTCCCGCTGTTCTACAGCCTTTATCTGAGTTTTACCAAGTATTCGGCCATCGCGGGGAAAGCCCCGGAGTGGATCGGGTTCAAGAACTTTGTCGATATCCTCAACGATCCCTTGATGTGGAAATATTTCGCCACCACCGGGAGATACGCGCTCTTTTCGGTTGGCCTGCAAACCCTGTTGGGTTTTGGCCTGGCGATGCTTGTCCATGAAAAGTTCAAGGGCAGCGGCTTCGTTACCACACTCATCCTGATACCGATGATGATCTCCCCGGTGGTGGTCGGGCTCTTCTGGAAGCTGATGTATAACCCGACCTTTGGTTTCTTTAATTATTTGATCGGATTTTCAAACCCGGTCAGAGGTCCTGACATGCTGGCGAGCAGTTTCGCCCGCAAGCCTGTCCCGGGGCTGGCTCTCTGGGCGGTGATCATCGTCGATGTGTGGATGTGGAGTCCATTTGTTATGTTGCTGGTCTTGTCCGGGCTCAAAGCGATCCCAGGTTATCTCTATGAGGCAGCAGCCATCGATCGCGCCAGTTCATGGTTCCAGTTCTGGCGGATCACACTCCCCCAGGTAGCGCCGCTGCTTTTGATCGCTATCCTGTTCCGGACGATCGAGGCGTTCAAATCCTTCGATCTGGTAATGGGCATGACGGGAGGCGGTCCTGGCGATCAGACGGAGCTGATCGCAGTCAATCTCTATCGGCAGGCGTTTCTAGGTCAGTGGGATACAGGCAGGGCCAGCGCCCTGGCGTATCTAATTTTAATCATCATCATTGCGGTCAGCAATCTGTATATCCTGTATCTCAACAGAATGCGAGGGGAGGTGTAAGTATGGGTAAGTATTTCCAAGAAGGTCCAGGGAGGCAGATTGTCGAATCTATCCGCGTGGATAAGGTCAGTCCACGTTACCGGCTGATCCACAACCTGAGGGCGATCCTGGTCGTGATCCTGGCGTTCATTGGTTTGATCCCGGTTTTCGTTATGGCGATGACGGCGTTCAAATCACGCCCGGATGTAGTATCTGTCCCACCAAAGCTTATTTTCTCTCCAACCCTGGAAGGTTTTGTGTTTCTATTCACCGAGAGAGCGGTGGTGGCGCAATCGCGGCTGGCACAATTCCGCGAAGCCGCCGAGGCTGGCGAGTTGAATCTGTTCGAGCGGATCGCTCTAAACACCGGGCAGGAAATCACCGGTCCCAGCGATTATGTGTTTCGCCTGCGCAATTCATTGATCATCGCGGGGATATCAACCGTTCTATCGGTGATTCTGGCGATCTTTGCTGCATACGCTTTCAGCCGTTATAACGTCAAGGGAAAAGGGGATCTGCTCTTTTTTATCCTCAGCACACGCATGCTACCCGCTGTCGTCGTCACCGTCCCTCTCTTTCTGATGTACACCCAATTGAAACTGCACGATACTCACCTGGGTATGATCCTGCTCTATACGGTATTCAATCTTTCCCTGGCAGTCTGGTTGATGAAGGGTTTTTTCGATGAGATCCCCCGTGAATATGAAGAAGCGGCTCTGGTAGACGGATACTCACGGTTGCAGGCGTTCTTCAAGATTGTCCTGCCACAGGCGGTGACCGGGATCGCGGCGACAACGGTTTTTTGCCTGATATTTGCCTGGAACGAATATGCGTTCGCCTTGATGCTCACCAGCGAGAAAGCCCGCACGGCGCCTCCCAGTATTGCCACCATGCTTGGGCGCGGCGGGATCGAGTGGTCGGCGATCGCGGCCGGCAGCCTGGGCTTCCTGATCCCGGTGGTCTTTGTCACTTTCTTGCTGCGTAATTACCTGTTACGCGGCGTCACATTCGGCGCAGTCAGGAAATAAAGCGCATCCAGCCTGGTCGATGGGCGCCGATAATTCAGGTAAGGTCTAATCTTCTAAGAGTAGCGGACAGACACATGGCTACAATCGAACTCAAACAAGTAGAAAAGAAATTTGGTGATTTGCACGCCGTCAAACCGATGGATTTGACCATTAATGACGGGGAATTCGTGGTTTTGCTCGGCCCATCGGGCTGCGGGAAGACCACAACCCTGCGGATGATCTCAGGGCTGGAGACAGTAACAAGCGGAAGGATATTCCTAGATGGTCGGGATGTCACCTGGTTGCATCCGAGCGATCGGGATATCGCATTTGTGTTCCAATTTTATGCCTTGTACCCGCACATCTCAGCCCGTGATAACATCGCCTTCCCGCTGCGAGCGCAGCATGAACCGCGCAAGGAAGTCGAGCGGCGCGTGAAAGAAGTTGCCGCGCTCCTGCGTATCGAGCATCTTCTCGATCAGCGCCCGGGTAATCTCAGCGGGGGCGACCAGCAGCGGATCGCCCTGGCGCGTGCTCTGGTACGGCGACCGGCGGCGTTCTTGATGGATGAGCCGATCGGGGCGCTGGATGCAGAATTTCGGGAGACTATGCGGGCGGAGATCAAGCGCCTCCATATCGACCAGCATGCCACGACGGTCTACGTCACACATGATCAGATCGAGGCAATGGCGATGGGTGACCGCATCGTAGTGATGTCGAATGCTGAAATCCAACAGATTGGCACACCTGCAGAGGTTTATTACGATCCGGCCAACCTGTTCGTGGCCCAATTCATTGGCAGCCCGGGGATGAATCTGGTGCGGGCTTACTATGCTCATGGCATCGCGCAGATCATCAACACGGAAAATCGCTATACCGTGCCAGAAGACTGGCGCCGTGCCCTCGATGAAACCCTCCAGGGAGAGGGCGAGGTGGTGCTTGGCTTTCGACCGGAAGCTGCCCGCCTCAGCGAAGAAGGTGAACTGAGCGGTGAAGTGTATGCCACTGAACTCCAGGGCGCTTACGCTGTTTTGCATGTCAATGTAAACACCTTTGATATCGTGCATATCCGCACCGATCGCCTGGTTGATTATCCGATCGGGACTGTCGTCCATTTCGATATTGACCCTCAAATGGTGCGATTTTTCCATCCTAAGACAGAAATGGCGATCAAAAAGGAGGTCGGGCGATGAGCAATGTTGAATTGCAGCACATTACCAAACGCTTTCCAGGGGTGACCGCCCTTAAGGATGTCTCTTTTGATGTCAAAGATGGTGAATTCTTCGTACTGTTAGGACCAACCGGGGCGGGAAAGACGACCACCTTGCGTGTCATCGCGGGTCTCGAGAAACAGGATGAGGGCACAGTGCTCTTCGATGGTGTATCGGTGGACAATCTCGTCCCGGCTGACCGGGATGTCGCCTTTGTTTTTCAGCAATATTCGCTCTATCCGACGATGTCCGTGTACGACAACCTGGCTTTTCCGTTGCGTTCACCAATGCGGCGGGTACCGGAGGAACAGATCCGCAGCCGGGTTGAGGAAGTAGCGGAAACATTGCGTATCCAGCATCTTCTAAACCGAAAGACGGCGCATCTCTCGGGCGGCGAGATGCAGCGCGTCTCGATCGGACGGGCTATCGTGCGCCAGCCGCGCATCTTCCTGATGGACGAACCTCTCTCGAACCTGGACGCCAAACTGCGCGAAGCCCTGCGTGTCGAGCTACAACACCTTCAGAAGGTCCATGGAAGCACAACCCTCTTCGTGACGCATGACCAGATCGAGGCGTTGACTATGGCAGATCGCATTGCCGTGCTCAACAAAGGACGGATCATTCAAATGGGCACCCCGGAGGACATTTATGACCGCCCGGCGACAACCTTTGTGGCTCAGCTGGTTGGGACACCACGCATAAACCTGGTGCGTTCCAGACGGGAGAATAACACCCTTTATATCGAAAAGAGTGAACTGCACCTGCCCCTGATCGATGCGCGGGATATCCCTGAGGAAGTGCTTGTCGGCATCCGTCCAGAGGATGTCATCCTAGATCCGCAGGGTCCTTTCACCGGCAAAGTCGCCCTGACCGAACCGCTTGGCGTGCAGACGGTCATCCATATTCAATCTGGAGAGCAGAGGCTGTTGAGTCTGATCCCCGGAATGATGGATATTCGCATCGGTGATTCGATCCGCTTCAGAATCATCAATGAAAGATTGCATTGTTTCTCCCTCGAAGGGAATCGTCTCTAAGGCAAACCTGAAGAACCTATCTAAGGAGAGTGACCCATGAAGATCGGCGTTAACACCTGGGTATGGACATCACCCCTGACCAATGCCGAACTGGAAAGTCTGGCGCCTAAAGTCAAGCAGATGGGCTTTGATTGGATCGAGGTCCCGCTGGAGGGGTTGGAGGATATGGATCATAAACGCGGCGGGGAAGTCATCCAAGCCTATGGGCTGGGCGTTAGCACCTGCGCCGCGATGGGACCGGATCGAGATCTGATCCATCCGGATAAAGCGATCCGAGATAATGGGATGGATTATCTCAAAGGGGCAATCCGCGCCACACACGCCCTTGGTGGCACCAACCTGGTAGGTCCGTTGTATTCAGCGGTTGGCCGAACCTGGCAGGCCACCGAGGAGGAGCGCGCCCGCGACACCGAACTCCTGGTCGAGAACCTGCGGGAACTGGCGCGCTACGCCGAAGATTTCGGGGTGGTCCTGTGCATCGAGCCGCTGAACCGTTTCGAAACCAGCTTTCTCAACCTGGCAGAGCAGGTGATCGCAGTTGTTGATCGTGTCGACCATCCCAACTGCCAGATTATGTTGGACACTTTTCATATGAACATCGAGGAGAAATCGCTTGGGAATGCTATCCGGGCGGTGGGTCCACGTTTGAAACATTTACATGCCTGCGAGAACGATCGTGGCGCACCGGGCAGTGGAAATGTGACCTGGAGCGAGGTTGCTCAGGCGCTGAAAGATATCCATTACCAGGGTCCGGTGGTGATCGAATCGTTCACGGCGAAAGTTAAAAGCATCGCCCGCGCGGCAGCGATCTGGCGTCCACTTGCCTCCAGTCAGGATGAGCTGGCTCAAGAGGGTTTGAAATTCCTCAGGCAACTTCTCGCCTGAAGGGAGAGATCGAGGACAGTGAAAGAGTCCAAGACCACGTAACTAACAACTCTGAAATAACAAGGAGAGTGAAAAATGGCAAGACCTGTCACCTTATTCACCGGACAATGGGCCGATCTGACACTTGAAGATCTGGCCAGGAAAGCCAGCGGTTGGGGTTTCGATGGCCTCGAGCTGGCCTGTTGGGGCGATCACTTCGAAGTGGATAAAGCCCTCGAGGATGACAAATATGTGCAAAGCCGTTGGGATATCCTGAACAAATACAACTTGAAATGCTTTGCCATCAGCACCCACCTGGTCGGGCAGTGCGTTGCCGATGACCCCATCGACGAGCGCCATAAGCGGATTTTGCCAGCCCGATTGTGGGGCGATGGCGATCCTGAAGGGGTGCGTCAGCGCTGCGCCGAGGAGGTCAAGAACACAGCCAAAGCAGCGAAAAAATTCGGCGTGAAGATCGTCAACGGGTTTACCGGCAGTTCGGTGTGGAAGAATATCTACTTCTTCCCTCCCACCTCCCAGGATGATATCAATAAGGGATTCGGGGATTTCGCAGCCCGCTGGAAGCCTATCCTGGATGTCTTTTCTGCCAATGATGTCAAATTCGGCTTGGAAGTACACCCGACCGAGATCGCATATGACATCATTACCGCCCGGCGGGCGCTGGAGGCGGTCGACTGGCATCCCGCCTTCGGGTTCAATTTCGACCCCAGTCACTTCGTTCATCAGTTCATCGATCCGGTAGAGTTCATCAATGAGTTTGGCGATCGGATCTGGCATGTGCATGTCAAAGATTCGCGCGTCCAGCTCACCGGGCGGAACAGCATCCTGTCGTCACATCTCGATTTCGGTGACCATCGGCGTGGATGGGATTTCGTCTCACCGGGGCGCGGCGATGTCAAATGGGATCGCATCATCCGGGCATTGAACCGGGTCGGCTACAGCGGACCGCTCTCGATCGAGTGGGAAGACTCGGGCATGGACCGGGAATGGGGTGCCCCAGAGGCACTTCGCATGGTGCGCAGCCAGGACTTCACCCCCTCGCAGATGGCGTTCGATGCCGCGTTCGCGGCGAAAAAATGAGGCGCAAGGGGATACCCACGCAGTATCCCTCGACTATGATTGCGAACCTTAATTCCAGACACTGATCATATTGAGGAGGGCACAATGAGCGAAGAAACCGGTTTCACCACCATGGCTGCAGGCAAGGCAGCTGGAGAGGCCCCCGAGATCGGCTTCGGTATGTTGGGGTATGCCTTCATGGGGAAAGCACATACCAATGCACTCAAAAAGATCCCCTACCTGATGTATCCGCCGGTAGCTATCCCAAAGCTGGTTGCCATTGGTGGGCGGAACGAAACTGCTGTTGCCGAAGCTGCCAAACGTTATGGTTATCAAAAATACTACACAGACTGGCGCCAGCTGGTCGAGGACCCCGAGGTACAGGTTTTGGATAATGGCGGGCCAAACGATACCCATGCCGAGCCATCGATCCTGGCCGCCCAGCTGGGGAAGCATGTCCTGTGCGAGAAACCGCTCGCCCGTACCGCAGAAGAATCTAAATCCATGCTGGAGGCTGTCCAAAAAGCCGGGGTCAAGCATATGGTCGCTTTCAACTATCGCTTCGTCCCGGCCGTCCGTTTGATCCGCAATCTGATTGACCAGGGCGCCTTAGGGCAGATTTACCATTTTCGGGCGGTGTATCTGCAGGAGTGGATCATGCCGCATTACAAGGCGCCGAAATGGTGGCGAATGGATAGGAAGGTGGCGGGTAGCGGAGCTATTGGTGACCTGGGAGCCCATATCATCGATCTGGCGCATTATCTGGTGGGGGGCATCAAAAGTCTTGCAGCTTACACCCGGACGTTCATCAAGGAACGCCCCCTGCCCGATGGCTCCGGGATGGGTGAAGTGGATGTGGACGATGCATTTACGGCTGCTCTCGAATTTGAAAACGGCGCCATCGGCACTCTGGAAGCCACACGCTTCGCCGCGGGCCGGAAGAATTTCAATTGCTTCGAGATCAACGCTGAAAAAGGGAGTATCCGCTTCAACCTGGAACGGATGAACGAGCTGGAAGTCTTCTGGGTGGGTGAAGCTCCTAAGGAGACACAGGGCTTCCATGACGTGTTGGTCACAGAAGGGTATCATCCCTGGTGGGAAAACTGGTGGCCGCACGGTCACATCATTGGCTGGGAGCATACTTTCGTCCATGAGATCAACCATTTCCTGGACTGCATCGTCAACAACAAGGAAGTCGGACCCCATGGTGCCACCTTCGAAGATGGCTACCGTGCCGCGGTGATCTGCGATGCCATCGTCGAATCGGCACAGAGCCGGCGTCAGGTAGACATCAAATATTGATGGAATGGGCGAGGTGGGGAGATCTCCCCCTCGCCCTCTCCTAGCCTTAAGGCAATTGGGCAGCCCTGGCAAACCGGTGTGCCCGTAAACCGGAATGATGAATTTGTTATGCTGTTAGGAGATTTTTATGGAAAAGATCCGTCCGCGTGTGCCTGTCCCGCTTTTGATCGCTATCCTCGTTACTCTTGTTTTGGGTCTGCTAGCCGGACCGTTTATCGCAGCCCGGGCTACCCCCGAGCAATTGGCTGAAAATGTACTCCTCAACGCGATCCCTTTCATCTTGATATTTGTTGCGATCATTCTGACCTTTATCACGCTGATCATCGTTGTGGGGAGTATTCTCAATAATAATATCTCCCGGCGCGCTCATAAGATCGTCGAGTCGATCCTTATTGCCGGGATCGTGTTGGGGATTTTCGGGATGTTCCAGCCGTGGATTTTTGTCGCTTACAAATATGGTTTCGTCGTCCTTTTGATCTCCACTCTGGGTTTTATCCTTTGGAGTCATATCGTCCCCCGCGAGACGGAGGTGATCTCTGCCTCAGAAGGACCTATCCATGAATTCAAAGGAGTCCGGTCAGGGGGGAAAGACGGAGAGTGACGAATATGCCCGATCCATATGAACCCCGCGCGGAACATAAATTCACTTTCGGTCTCTGGACTGTTGGGAATGTAGGCCGGGATCCGTTTGGCGATCCGGTTCGTAAGGCATTGTCTCCATGTGATCTCGTATATTTGCTCGGTGAGGTGGGTGCCTATGGCGTCAATTTCCATGACAACGATCTGATACCTGTCGATGCTACACCAGCAGAACGTGACCGAATCCTGAAGGATTTCAAGCGCGCCCTGGAAGAGACGGGTTTACGGGTGCCGATGGCGACAACGAACCTGTTCAGCGATCCTGTCTTTAAAGATGGTGCTTTCACAGCCAACGACCCCCAGGTGCGGGCGTATGCGTTACAGAAGACGATCAACGCCATCGATTTGGGAGTCGATCTCGGCGCCAGCGTTTATGTTTTCTGGGGAGGACGGGAAGGCACAGAGACAGATGCCAGCAAGGACCCTTTAGTAAGTTTGAAACGGTATCGAGATGCGCTCAATTTCTTGTGTGAGTATGTCATTGATCGCGGCTATGACCTGAAATTTGCTCTCGAAGCCAAGCCAAATGAACCTCGGGGCGATTTGTTTCTCCCTACCACAGGCGCCATGTTGGGCTTCATTGCCACCCTGGATCATCCGGAGATGGTGGGTGTGAACCCGGAAGTCGCCCATGAACACATGGCCGGTTTGAACTTTATGCACGCAGTTGCCCAGGCGTGGGAAGCTGGCAAACTATTCCATATCGACCTGAACGATCAGGCTTTTGGGCGTTATGACCAGGATTTTCGCTTTGGTGCGGTCAATCTTAAAAGCGCATTCTTTCTGGTCAAGTTCCTCGAAGATGTTGGTTATACGGGCAGCCGCCATTTCGATGCTCATGCCTATCGCACTGAAGATTATGAAGGCGTCAAGCAATTTGCCCGCGGCTGTATGCGCACTTATCTGATCCTCAAAGAAAAAGCCCGCCAATGGAATCAGGATCGTGAGATTCAGGCATTGCTGGATGAGATCAACGCGGGAGAAGAATTTATATCGGCTGGAAAATATGACCCTGCTCAGGTGGATCTGCTCAAAAAGAGGCAGTTTGACAGGCATGTATTGGCAGCGCGAGGTCTCGCTTATGAACGATTGGATCAGATCACCAATGAGCTTCTGCTGGGTGTGCGCTGAGACGACAGGCTTTCCTGGACACTAGATTTGATCAGGGCTTTCCCAGAACGGGGAAAGACGCTCATGATGATGACAAAGAACCTGCTTCTAGGCATCGATATCTCAACGACAGGCGCAAAAGCCCTTTTGATCAATGAAAAAGGGGAGCTACTGGGAAGCGTGACAAGCCCCTTGACCCTATTTACCCCCCGACCGCTCTGGTCCGAGCAGGATCCACGCGAATGGTGGGCTGGGACGGTTCAAAGTATCCGGAATCTGTTTGCGCAATCCAATCAACCTGTAGAAGCAGTCGCTGCGATTGGATTGACGGGGCAGATGCATGGCCTGGTTCTGCTGGATCGGGAGGGGGAGGTCCTGAGGCCGGCAATATTATGGAACGACCAGAGAACCGCCAGGCAATGTGATGAGATACGTGCACGTATCGGTCGGGAGAGGTTAATCCAGATTACCGGCAATGACGCGCTCCCTGGATTTACCGCCCCCAAAATCCTTTGGGTTCAGCAGGAGGAGCCTGAAATCTATTCAGAGGCCCGGCACATTCTCCTTCCGAAGGATTATCTCCGGTACCGGTTGACCGGCGAGTTCGCCATAGATCGGGCGGACGGTTCGGGGACGATACTGTTCGATCTCAAACAACGCACATGGTCGGCTGAGGTCTTGGCTGCCCTGGAGATCCCTTCCGACTGGCTGCCTCCGACTTTCGAAGGCCCCGAGGTAACTGGTGTGGTCAGTCCGGAATCTGCTGAAGAGACTGGCCTGATTGCGGGCACACCGGTGGTTGCCGGGGCAGGCGATCAGGCTGCTCAAGCGGTTGGGGTCGGCGCGGTACAACCAGGAATCATCGCGCTCACTTTGGGCACCTCTGGGGTTGTTTTTGCCACCACCCCGCAGGCTTATATCGAACCCGCAGGAAGGCTGCATGCTTTCTGCCATGCGCTGCCGGATCGCTGGCATTTCATGGGAGTGATGTTGAGCGCGGCGGGGAGTCTGCAGTGGTATCGGGACACCCTGGCTCCACAGGAGAGTTTCGAAAACCTGATCGGCGAAGCCGCTGAAGCGCCTCCCGGAAGCGAGGGCTTATTGTTCCTGCCTTATCTGACCGGCGAGAGGACTCCATATCCAGATCCGCTCGCGCGGGGTGCCTGGGTTGGGATGACGGTACGCCACCGCCGCGCACACCTGACCCGTGCGGTTCTGGAGGGTGTCGCTTTTGGAATCAAGGACAGCTTCACCTTGATCCAGCAGGCCGGATTGGGAACCATTGAGCAGGTCAGGATCTCAGGAGGAGGCGCGCGCAGCCCGCTCTGGCAGCAGATCATCGCCGATGTTCTGGATGTGGAGCTGGTCACCGTGAAGACTACCGAGGGTGCTGCATATGGTGCAGCCCTTCTGGCTGGGGTGGGAGCCGGTCTGTTCCAGGATGTCGAGCATGCCTGCCAGCAAATCGTGCATATTGCTGGACAGACCAGGCCGTCTCCAAATTCACGCGTATATCAGGAACTCTATCCTCGCTACAAGGCGCTCTATCCTGCGCTTCGGGAGGAATTCAGATCCGTAGCGGAGGTGATGGGCATTCTCGAGTCTGCGGGAAGTGTGGCATGAACGAGGACACAAAGCCGGTCGTTTGCCTGGGAATTCTGGTTGCTGATGTGGTCGCCCGTCCACTGCGCGCCCTACCCGTCTCTGGCAGGCTGGTTCTGGTCGATGAGATGAGTCTGCACACAGGTGGCTGCGCGGTCAATACTGCCACTGCTCTGGCGCGACTGGCGATCCCGGTTGAAGTCATCGGCAAAGTTGGTGAGGATCCATTCGGGGATTTCCTGATCGCGGAGATGAACAGCCGCGGAATTGGCACGTGCGGCGTGCGTCGCGATAGATCCGCCGGCACATCAGCCACCATGGTTATGGTCGATCCGGATGGCGAACGGCGCTTCATCCACTATATCGGCGCCAACGCTCATCTTGGTATGGATGATGTAGATTTCGATCTCCTGTCGAAGGCTGCGATCCTTCACGTGGGGGGCAGCCTGGTTCTGCCTGGCATGGATGGCAGGCCGACTGCCATGCTGCTCCAGCGCGCCAGGTCCAGTGGGATTGTCACCTTTCTGGATACCGTCTGGGATGATACTGGTCGCTGGATGGAGCTCCTGGCTCCAGCACTGCCCTTCGTTGATTATTTTCTCCCCAGCCTGCCGGAAGCTCAGGCGATGACCGGTCTCAGTGATGCGGACGATGTGGCCAGGGCACTGCTCGATTATGGTATACAAACTGTCGCCCTTAAGATGGGGGAGCAGGGATGTTTGGTGAAAACAGCTCGGGGTGACAGGTTTCGTTTACCAGCTTACAAGGTCGAAACAGTTGATGCGACCGGTGCCGGGGATGCTTTTGTAGCTGGCTTTATCGCTGGCACCTATTTGGGTTGGTCCTTGGAAGAAACATGCCGTTTGGCGAATGCCGTCGGTGCGCTGTGTGTCACTGGAGTTGGCGCGTCTGGCGGAACGCGCTCGCTCGAAGAGACCATGGCTTTTATGCGCAAGACACCACTGCGAACGCTCTCGGAACACTTGTAGAGGAGATGCTCATGGAGAAATTCGGATATCGTTTCTCGTTTGGCCCATGGAACATTCACGAAGGCGCTGATCCTTTCGGGCCTCCTGTGCGCCCCACGCGCAGCTTCGATGAAAAAGTGAAAATCTTGAAAGAGCTGGGATATGACGCTATTCAATTTCACGATGATGATGTCGTGCCTGAACTCGATCAATTACCCCCGGCAGAGGTACGCCAGAAAGCCCGACAGATGCGCACTTTCCTTGACGAGCAGGGATTGTTTGCAGAATTCGTTGCCCCCCGCCTTTGGGAACATCCACACACGATCGACGGTGCGTTTACTGCCAATGATCCCAAGGCACGCCAATATGCTCTCGAACGAGCGAAATTATGCGCGGATATCGGCCGGGAATTAGGCACCGACATGATGGTGCTCTGGCTGGCAAGGGAGGGAACTTATCTGCGGGAAGCCAAAGATGCCGTCCGTTCCACGCACCTGCTGCTGGAAGCGGTCGATCGGCTGCTGGAATATGACCCCCAACTGCGCATCGCCATCGAGCCCAAACCGAATGAGCCGATGGACCTGGCATATATCCCTACCATCGGTCACGCTCTGACACTGGCGTTTCAATCAAAAGACCCAAAGCGGGTCGGATGTCTGGTCGAAACTGCCCACGCCGTGCTCGCCGGGTTAGACCCCGCAGATGAGATGGCTTTCGCCCTGGCTTTCGACAAGCTTTACAGCGTTCATTTGAATGACCAGAACGGGCTGAAATATGATCAGGACCGTGCCTTTGGCTCAATCGACTTGAGGCGTGCATTCAATCAGGTGCGTGTCCTGGACGATAACCGTTTTTATGAAAAAGGTGTGGTCGGGATGGACGTGAAAGCATTGCGCACCCAGCCGTTCGAGATTGCCACGAAGCACTTGCGAAACAGCCTGCAGCTTTTTCTGCGCCTGGTGGAGGTTGTCCGGTCGCTGGATCGCAACCGGATAAACGAGCTGATCGCCAGGCGCGATTATGAAGAACTCGATTGGTTGATCATCACCAGCCTGATGGATTGAAAGCGTGGACAGTTTGAGATCACCATCGATAAATCGTTGCAATCAATATTTAGAAAAAAAGGATGTTTCTTTAAATGGTCAATGATCAATTCTTACGGGAAATGATCCGAAGCGAGCTGGTTGAAGTGGTTGGCTCTGATTATGTCTCGGTGGAGGAGAGCGACAAACTGGTTTATTCCACCGATTGGGCCTGGATGCCGCAGATGTGGCTCGATCGAGGCGAGCGGCTGCGTACGCCGGATTTCATCGTTCACCCAGGCTCTGCGGCTGAAATATCCGAGATCATGGATATCGCTAACAAATACCGCATCCCGGTCGTCCCCTGGGGAGGAGGCTCGGGTTCTCAGGGCGGGGCACTACCCATTTTTGGTGGAATCCTCTTGGATACCAAAAGGATGAACCACATCCTTGCCATCGATGAGAAATCGCTGACCGTCACAGCTGAAGCCGGCATAATCCTCTCCCAGCTCGAGTGGGCGGTAAACGAACGCGGTCTGACATTACCTCATTATGCCGCCTCGAGCAACTGCGCCACACTGGGTGGTGCATTGGCGCCACGCGGCACCGGTACCATCAGCACAAAATACGGCAAGGCGGAGGATATGGTGCTGAGCATGCAAGTCGTCCTACCAACCGGTGAGATCATCCGCACACCCCCGGTGCCTCAGCACGCCTCCGGTCCGGACTGGTTCCGGTTGTTCTTGGGTGCCGAAGGTACGTTCGGAGTGATCACCGAGGCGACCATGCGGCTGGACTATCTGCCTGAGGCGCGGCTGCTGCGCGCAGTGCTCTTCGATGATTTAAGCAATGCCCTCGAAGCAGGCCGCCTGATGATGACCCGCCGCCTGCAGCCGTTTGTGATTCGACTTTACGATCACGCCTCGACTGCCACGCGGGTGAAAAAGATCCTGGGTTACGAATTCCATGGAGCTTACATGGTGATCGGCTTCGATGGCGATCCAGATATCGCCGCCTTGCAAGAGAAGAAAGCCATGGAGATTTGTACAGGTCTGGGAGCTCAAGATCTGGGTCGGGAACCGGGCGAGAAGTGGTGGGAACACCGCTACGATTTCTATTACCCGCCCCAAAATCTGAAATTGCCCTGGATGTATGGCACTACAGAGACAGTGACAACTTATGACAAGATCGAAAAACTCTATTGGGCTGAGAAGAAAGCCGTCGAAGAGGGCTTCGCGGAGCATAATATCCAATTTATCGGCCATTTCTCTCACTGGTTCCATTGGGGCGTGATGCTGTATTCACGCTTTATCATCGAAAATCCCCCCCAGGATGCTCGAGAAGCGTTGCGTCTGCATAATCGCGTCTGGAATGCAGCCATGCAGGCTGTGATCGCCAATGGTGGCATGATCAATGAACATCATGGGGTAGGGCTCAAGCTCTCCCGTTATATGCGCAAACAATACGGTGAGGCTTGGCCTTTGTTACTCAAGATCAAGAAGACTATTGACCCCAACGGGATCATGAACCCGGGAAAAACCGGATTTGGTTTCTAAGATTAACATCGGGATTACAGGCATGACCAACGAAGAGATCATCTCGACTATAGAAAATTGTCGTTACTGTTTGATGTGCCGCCACGTCGCATCTGTGGAATATGTGACGCATAAAGAAACTCTCTCGCCACATGGCTGGGCGCTGGTGATCGCCTCGGTCTATCGTGGTCTGCTGGATTGGACAGCGGATACAGTCGATGTGATTTTCAGCGCACCCGACAACGGCAATTCTCGCGCCCATTGCGTCACGAATCAGCCTCTTCCGGAAGCCATCGCCGCGGTTCGGGCGGAGATCGTATCCAGCAACCTTGCGCCGCCAATTGTCTATGAACTCGACCAGGCGTTCAGAGAATGGGGGACGCCATTTGCAAAACGTCAGCCGGGTAAGGTGGTCGGCGAGGGGGATGTGGCTTTGTTCGTAGGAGACGAGGCGCAGTATTTATGGCCCAAAGCTTTGCGCGCTGCACTGCGCTTGCTGGAGGTCCTTGGCGTTCAACCGATATTGATCGGCGTTGGACGCAGCAACGGTTTTCTGGCAAGTTCATTGGGTCTTCTCGATACCGCTCGCCGGTTGGCCCAGGATAATCTTAAGGATCTGGAAGTGAGCGGAGCGCAGAACCTGCTGGTGCTCTCGCCAGGCGACCTCTTTACATTCACACAGCTCTATCCAGAGAGGCTGGGAATCCTCTGGCCAGCTCAGGTTGAGGTAGTTGAATTGACTTCATATCTTGCTAATGGGTTGAAAGGAGGTGATATAAGTTTCAGAGTTCTGGACGCTGATGTTCCCTTTGCTTATGTCGATCCCACACATGCTGTGCGCGTACCCAGCCGGCATGAAGCCCCTCGGAAGCTTGTTTCCGCCTGTCTGAAAGGCGAAGCGCGTGAGCTCTTCTGGCGTCGTGAACGCGCTCATCCCGTAGGAAGCACAGCCCTACAGTTCACCAAGCCAGATATCGCTGAAAAACTGACGCGCGCCCGGTTGGAGGATGCCCAACGGAGTGGAGCACGACTGCTTATCACGGAGGACCCTGGGACATTGAAACAACTCAACCGGTATGCGGAAGAATACCACTTGCGTCTAACCGGGCTCTTCGAGCTCCTGGCTGAGCATGTGATTAAGGGTGACGACGGAGCATGAAAAGAATGTCATTTCGCATCGGAAGCAAATCTTTATTTCATAAAATCTGAAAGGAGGTACCTATGCATCTCTCTATGCACAACTGGATGAGGGCGGAGCCTATTGAAGTCACCGTCCGCCGCCTGGCGAAATACGGGTATGAAAGCATCGAGATCAGCGGCGAGCCATATATCTATGACACCAAAGAGGTCAGAAAGGTGCTCAAGGAAAACGGTATTCGCTGTTGGGGATCGGTCACTCTGATGCTGGGCGACCGCAACCTGGTGGCAAAAGACGAAGCCCAGCGGGCGAAGTCGGTGCAGTATGTCAAAGATTGCATCACCATGGTCAAGGAATTGGACGGCTATGAGATGACCATTGTCCCTGCCACGGTAGGCAAGATCGTGCCGGACGGAACCCCTGAAGAAGAGTGGAAGTGGGCGGTCGAAAGCCTGAAGGAGTGCTATGATTGGGGCAAGAAGGAAGGCGTGGTACTGGCAGTCGAGCCGATCAACCGTTTCGAGACTTACTTCTGCTCACGGGCAGCACAGGCGCTTGCCCTGGCAGAAGCCGTTGCACCGGATTGCGGGGTATGCCTGGATGCCTTCCACTTGAATATAGAGGAGGCCGATCCATATGCGTCCATTCTGTCTGCGAAGGGACGCCTGGTTGATTTTCATGTCGCCGATACGAACCGTTTCGCTTGCGGGCAGGGTCACTGGGACTGGCTCAAGCTGGTCGGCACCCTGAAGACCATTGGCTATGATGGGGCACTCACCGTTGAATTCGTCGCCCCTATTGACCGGACGCCGGCCAATCCATATCCGGAGGCGATCGAGAAGAACCCGGTCGACATCAGCCCTGAACAGAAGAAGTTCATCGAGGAACATGGTTCCAGTCTGCTGACCGAGGAGTTCTACAGCTGGCAGGTGGAGGTGTGCGCCAAGACGCTCCTGCCTCTTATCAAGTGATTTCCTTTCCACCAGGGGCAGGAGATCCTCCTGCCCCTCGATGACAATTTCGCTGCACACGAGCCGGAGAAGGCAAGATGGGTAAGAATGTCGTGATCATCGGTACCCTTGACACCAAGGGTCCGGAGATCGCCTACCTGCGTGATCGCCTGCAGGCCTTGGGGTTGTCCACAACTGTGGTCGACTCGGGCATCCTGGGGGAGCCGATCGGCATTGTGCCAGATATCAGCCGGGCGGAGGTCGCCAAGTTTGGTGGCACAACCATCGAGGCACTGAGAAACGCTGGCAGCCGCGGTAAGGCGGTTCATGGCATGCGGGAGGCGCTCAAGAAGCTCACGCTCTCTCTATATCAACAGGGAAAATTGCAGGCGATCACCAGTATGGGGGGTGCCGAAGGCGCAGTAATGGGCGCGGCTGCCATGATGCAGCTCCCTGTTGGGGTGCCCAAGGTGCTTGTTTCGCCGATCGCTTCCGGGAAACACTACTTCGATCCGCTGGTCGGCACCAGCGATATCATGGTCGTCCATTCGATCGTCGACATCCTGGGACTCAATCCGATCGCGACGACTATCTTCGACAATGTCGCCGCCGCTCTCAAAGGCCTGGTCGAACATGGCCATGAGCTGCGCAAACCCGGTCCCGACGAGAAGTATGTCGCTGTTACCATGCTGGGCAATACCACGAAAGCCGTCATGGCCCTTAAAGAATGCCTGGCAGAGCATGGCTATGAAGCTGTGATTTTCCATTCCAACGGGGTCGGGGGACCCGCCATGGAGGAGCTGGCTGAGAGTGGGCAGTTCATTGGGGTGATCGATTTCACGACCAATGAAACCTATGACCCTATGACCGGCGGAATCCATGATGGAGGCCCACACAGGTTACGAAGGGTGGGCGCATTGGGGCTACCCCAGGTCATCGTCCCTGGCTGCATCGATTTCTGCGTGTTTCATGCTGGCTCCATACCTAAGGAGCTGCAGGGGCGTCCAATCTATGATCATAATCCCGAGTACACACTGGTGAGAGCCTCGAAAGATGAAATGATCGCCCTGGGGCATCTGTTTGCGGAACGACTCAACCCCGCCAGAGGTCCGGTTGTGATCGCTGTCCCAACTCAGGGTCTTTCGATCCCCAACGTTCCAGGCGGTCCTTTTTGGGATCCGGAGGCAGACGCAGCCTTCCTGGAGGTATTACGCAAGGAGATCCGGGCTGATATTCCGGTTTTGACTTACAACCGGCATGTCAACGACCCTGAGTTTGGGCGAGAAGTCGCCGGGTTGTTTATTGAATTGATGGAGAAGGCGAAATAACGGCAGACTGCCGATCGAACGCAAGGAGAGTGATATATGATCGCCGATAATGGAAGAGATTACAGAGAACTTCCTCACCTGACGCAGGGGGATGAGGCTTTTCGTAGTAAATTCCTTTCCTGGGATTTGGGGAATCTGACTTACGTCGACGTACAGGAATATCTCAAGGAGAAAGACACCATTTTAGTGCCAATGGCCAGCTTCGAACAACACGGTCCGCACCTGCCGATTTACACGGACACCATCACTGCGGTAGAGGTGTCGCGGCGTGTTTCGGAGATGATTGCCGTATTGCACACGCCTGTCATCTGGATGGGGTACTCCCCTCAACATATGTATGCCCCCGGCTTGGGGCGCGGGACGATCACCGTCCGCAGCAGCACGCTACTTAATCTGGTTCATGATGTTGGTCGAAGTCTGATCCACCATGGTTTCAATCGGATCATCTTCATCAATGGGCACGGATCAAATGTAAAAATCATCGATCCTGTCCTGCGTAAATTGAGATATGAGACCGGCGCGTTGATCGGCTTCGTAAAACCCTATATGGAGAATTACGTCGGTATCCTAGCTGGCTTAATGGAAAATCCGCCTGAGGAAACACCGGGATGGCATTCCAGCGAGCTGGAGACTTCTCAGGATCTGGCCTGGAATGAGAAGTATGTCCGCTGGGAGCGGGCGAATTTCACTAAAGCTCATATCCCAGATTTCTTGCCCAAGACTTTTGCTAAAAAAGATGGTATGCCGGACGTCGAATTTGAAGGCTATAAGTACTTCACATTCCCAATGGATCACCACGAATTCATCGAGAGCGGGGTGATCGGCAATCCGCTGCGTGCCACCAAAGAAAAGGGAGAAGAGGCTTTCCGCCGGCTCTCGGAACATGTCGCCAGGGGCATCCTGGAATTGATGAAAGTCCCGGTGAATGTCCACACCCGGGAGTTCGTCGATCGGGTTTTGTAAGATTTTCACCGAAGTGAAATGTCGTAATGTGGCGGAGAACACAGAGGTCCGAAGAGTAAGACGATGATTCATCGATCGATCTCTGTGTTCTTCGTTCACTTTATACAGAAAACAACTCTCTCTGGAGCTCAGGAGGTGTGAGGTGAAGGTTGGCGTTTTCAGTTTTGTATTTCAGGATCTTCTAACATACGATCAGGCACTGGACTGGATTGCGGGGACCGGTGCAGAAGCCGTCGAAGTAGGATCGGGAGGGTATGTTGCTGAACTGGGCGAGTCGTATTGTAAGCCCGCCGAGCTTCTGGCTGATGAAAAGAGGATCAAGGAATGGCAGAAAAAAGCTGCCGATCGCGGGTTGGAGATCAGCGCGCTGAGCTGTCATGGCAACCCGCTACATCCCGATGAACGGATCGCGGTTCGCCACCGCAAGGATTTCCGCGATACAGTTCTGGTCGCCGAAAAGATCGGCGTGCGCCGGGTGATCACCTTCTCCGGCTGCCCCGGGGACTCACAGACCAGCCGCTACCCGAACTGGGTGACCTGTCCCTGGCCACCGGATTTCCTGCGCATCCTGGAGTGGCAATGGAACGAGAAAGTCATCCCCTACTGGCAGGAGGAGGTGCAATTCTGCCGAGACCATGGCGTGGACATGATCGCGCTGGAAATGCATCCCGGTTTCGTAGTTTATAATCCCGAAACGCTGCTCCGGTTGAGAGCGGCAGTCGGCCCGGAGATCGGGGCTAACTTCGATCCAAGCCATCTTTTCTGGCAGGGGATCGATCCGATTGTCGCTATCCGCCATCTTGGAGAGGCGATCTTCCATGTACATGCCAAGGACACGATCATCGACCCCATCAACACGCCTCTGAACGGCGTGCTGGACACCAAACCTTACGCTGATGAGGTGCATCGCTCATGGATTTTCCGGACCGTCGGGTATGGACACGACCTCAAGTTCTGGAAAGACCTGGTCAGCAACCTGCGGCTGGTGGGTTATGATTATGTCCTCAGCATGGAGCATGAGGACAGCCTGATGTCACTGAAAGAGGGGTTGGAGAAAGGTGTATCTTTCCTGCGCGAGCTGGTGCTGACAGACGAGCGTGGGAAGCCATGGTTCGAGGCGTAATATTCAACACAGAGCGCCTCGAGGAAACTCGAAGGTCGCAAAAATTTGGTTTGTCAATTTATTCTTAGCACGGTTCCATGAAGGAAATCAGATCAGAGCTTATAGCAGCAGCGAAAGCAGTCTGCGGGACGTTCAAACTGAGAGAGGATTTTTCTGCTGGTTCTGTTGGCGCAGCCGTTCTAACAGCGAATGGGAGTATCTATACCGGGATCTGCATCGATCTGGCCAGCGGGCTTGGCTTTTGTGCCGAGGTCGCTGCTATCGCCGAGATGCTGAAGGCAAGGGAAACGCATGTTCGGGCGATTGTGGCTGTCACGGACGCAGGTGAGATTATCCCCCCATGCGGCCGCTGCCGTGAGACACTGGCGCAGATAGACCCCCAAAATTTCGATTGTGCCGTCATCCTTGATGAGGGCAGGGAGGCTACCTTACAGGAACTTCTCCCTGACTATTGGCTATCCAGAAAATAAATCTTAAGTGTCCGTTTTTGGTCGTCTTGAGGAGTAATTTTTGCAGATCAACCTTGCTTACGGCCGGAAGGGATTGACCGTCGAAATCCCCGACACAGCCGATATTCTTGAGACACGATTTGTCCCGGGGCTGCCAGACGAAACCGAGGCGATCCGGGATGCTCTGCGGAATCCGATCGGTTCTCCGCCTTTATGGGAACTGGTGAGACCAGGGGATCGTGTCGTCGTGGTGCATACGGACATTACAAGGGCCACCCCGAATGACCGCATGTTGCCGGTGTTGCTCTCGGAGCTGGAGGCAGCCGGGATCGAACGCGAGGATATCACCCTGTTGAACGGTCTTGGCACTCACCGTCGCCAGACCGAGGCGGAGCTGCGCGCCATGCTTGGAGACGATATCGTCGATAACTACCGTTGTCTCCAGCACGATTGTCGCGATCAGGCGAATCTGGTATCACTCGGCGAGACATCTCTGGGCCACCCGGTGCGGATCAACCGGACTTTCCTCGAGGCGGATATAAGGATATTGACCGGCTTCATAGAGCCGCATTTCTTCGCTGGTTTCAGCGGAGGTCCGAAAGCTGTCCTACCCTCCCTGGCGGATTATGAAAGCGTTTTCACGAACCATGGTTACGAGATGATCGCGCATCCACGGGCAACCTGGGGGGTTACGAGGTCCAACCCGATCTGGGAGGAGATGTGCGAGGTAGCTCTGAAGACCGAACCTGCATTTATTCTCAATGTCACCCTGAACGCGCGCCGTGAGATCACAGGCGTCTTTGCTGGCGACTTGCTGGCTGCACATGCCAGGGGTTGTGATTTCGTCAAAGCCAGCGCCATGGTGGCAGTGGATGAGCCGTATGATATCGTCCTCACGACAAACAGCGGCTATCCGCTCGATCAGAACCTTTATCAGTCGGTGAAAGGCATGAGCGCTGCCAGTCGGGTCGTCAAGGAAGGAGGCGCGATCCTCATTGCAACCGCCTGTGAGGATGGACTGCCAGCACATGGAAAATATGCCGATCTCTTGGCGGAGGCTGGTTCGCCGGCTGCAATCCTCGCAATGGTCTCTCAACCGGGATTCAGTGTCCAGGATCAATGGCAGGTGCAGATTCAAGCCCAGATCCAAATGAAGGCCGATGTGTATGTGTTCAGTGAAGGCCTGAACAAACAACTGATCGAGAGAGCTTTGCTGATCCCCTGTGTTGATATTGAAGAAACGCTGGCGATGTTGATGGGGAGATTTGGGTCCAGGGCAAGATTGTGTGTTATTCCAGAAGGACCTCAGGTGATCCCTTACCTGAGCAGCGCAGGATGATAACGAAAGCTGAGGATATACATGGAGAGTAAATCCTACCGCTTAGGTGAATTCGTCGTCCACTTTCCATCGATTGGGGCGCGGAGTCTGGTCGTTGACGCCAGTGCTGGATTGATGTTGGGTGCGTTACCTGGATTGGAAAATTTCGCTGAGGCGATCGCACCCATCCTTCCGTTGGCAGACGGCGTGGTGGTCAGCCCGGGTCAGGCGCGCAACCTCGCCCGAAGGACGAAAGCCGAAGCGGCCTTGCTAGTGCGCGCTGACTGGACCAATGCCCTGCGCGGAGATGATTTCGTCCTACCGCCGGAGACGATCAAATACCTGACACTCATCGATCCGTCCGATGCGCTGGATCTTGGCGCCAGCGCACTGGTCACCTATTTCCTGCTAGGGTTCGAAGAACAGGTCGATGCGGATTGCCTGAAAACCACAGTTCAACTGGCACTGCAAGGGAGCCAGGCTGGCATTCCTTTGATCGTGGATGTACAGCCGAAAGGTCCCCGCATTGTGTTACCCAACAAAGCGATCGAACTGGGCGCCTCTTACGCTATTGAAGGCGGTACGGATGGGGTAGTGGTCCCCTGGCCTGGAAAAGATTCGCTAAGCACGATCATCAAGATGGCCGCCGATCTTCCGGTATGGATCAAACCGAGCTCCTTGGAGGGCGCATCGAAAGAGCTTGAAGGAGCGTTGAGCCTTGGCGCGACGGGATGCTGGCTGGACGAACGGCTCTTCAGACTGGCGGATCCAGCGTCGACTGTGGTGTTCTTGCGAAATCTCTTATACGATCGTTAATCAAGTATCGAAAGACAATTGGAGCTCCTGAACTTTGATGAAATAAAAAATTGCACTATATGTTCAAAATATTTCTCTGCACTCTCTGTGGTAATTAAGTTGCCCATGGTCAATTCTCTGGAGGTATTTGGATGCAGACAGGTTTAGAGGCCAGAATGGCGCGGCTGTTCAACCGGCATGGGGACGGGCGGGCGGTCTGTGTGGCGGCTGATCACGGGTACATGAGCGATGTAACCCCGAATGTGATTAACCTGCGTCCGATCATCGAGGCGGTTATTCGGGGAGGTGCAGACGGCATCCTGCTCAGTCCGGGACAGGCACTGCGCCTGGCACACCTGTTCCAGGGGAGAGAAGGTCCGGCTTTGATCGTGCGCGCCGATTGGATGAACATGCCCCGCCTGGGGACTTCAAACGTCGCCAACGCCGTGCCACAGCGTCTGCTCATGCATCAAAAGGTGATCACTGCGCAGCAAGCGCTCGACCTGGGAGCGACGGCGATTACCATCTATCTCTTCCTGGGTTATAACGATCGCATGGAAGCCACCGGGGTTGAGATATGTGCTCGTTTTGTGAGAGAATGCCATGAGGTCAGTCTCCCATGTATTATCGAGCCGCTGGCTTATGGTGGTCAGGTGACGGGTGCGAATATCGTCGAGCTCCTCACATTGGGGGCGCGCATGGCGGTGGAGATCGGTGCAGATGCGCTCAAGATCCCTTACACCGGTGATGTGGACACCTTTCGGCATTTGGTTGAGGTCGCTTCTGTGCCGGTGCTGGTGCTGGGCGGGGCGCGTTCGGATGAAGAAAGAGACGCCCTGGAGCTCTTTGCAGAAGGGCTGGAAGCCGGTGCCAGCGGATGCCTGATGGGACGCAATGTGACCAAGTCGCCGGACCCGCAGCGTATGGTAGAGCGTCTGTGTGGCATCGCGCACGATGGATGGTCCGTATCCAGGGCAATGCGGAGCGATGAGTGGGCATTTCTGCGCTTGAAGGCTCATCCGCCAAAATGCACGGGCTGCATGCTGTGTGTGACCGCCTGTGTGGCAAGCCACGACAGCGGGGCATACGGTACACATCTGGCCCGGCTGCGCATCGAATCCGGGACAAGGCCTGGGCAACATAAAGTGATGTTCTGTACTTTGTGCAAGAAGTGTTTGGAGGTATGTCCAACCGCAGCTTTGCGCTGGCATCCTCAAACAGGGGCGGTCGAACTTTTGGTCGATCGCTGTACCGCATGCGATAAATGTGTCGAGATCTGCCCAACCGGCGTCATCTTCCATAGTGATGAGGGGGTGCAGATCTCAACAGGCGAAAGCCTCGAATGGTATCCGGTCGTCTGCGACCTCTGCGGAGGTGAGCCGGAGTGTGCGTCGATTTGCCCGACGGGCGCGATCTTCATTTCCGAACGAAAGGACTTGAGTTGATGGATCTGAGCAACCGTGGCTATCGCAATTGCATCCTGCGAATCGACCTGAACACTGGTCAAATCGAGCGGACGCCATTGCCGGATCATGCCATGCCATTGATCTTGGGCGGAAAAGGACTGGGCGCTTATCTGATTTATGCAGAACAAGAACCTGGGGTCGATCCGCTGGCTCCCGAGAACCATCTTATCTTTCATAATGGCCCGTTGACGGGGACGACCGCTCCCACTGCCGGACGTTTTGGTTGTACCACCCGCAGTCCGGCGACAGGCACCTACAACGACACCTATTGTGGGGGTTACTGGGGGCAGATGCTTAAATACGCTGGCTACGATGCCCTGGTGATCACCGGAAAGGCTAGCTGGCCAGCCCTGTTGATCATCGATGATGATAACGTTGAGATCCGGGAGGCTGATGATTTGTGGGGTCTGAACATCACCGAGGCGACGAAGCGTTTGAAAGAATCTTTTGGCGCAGAGTGGCAGACCCTGGTGATCGGCCCGCCGGGCGAGCAAAAGCGCAACCTTGCGGGGATATTCAATGAGACGCGAGCGTTGGCGCGCGGGGGTGTTGGCGCGGTCATGGGATCGAAGAATCTGAAAGCCATCGTCACCCGTGGCACGGGTTATGTTCGGGTTCATGATAAGGAAAAATACACTCGCGCCTTGCAGCTTGCTTTCAGGGCTGTACGCATGTCCAGCGAAGTCACCCTGCTCAGGCAGGAGGGAACTGTCAATATTCTCGAGATCATTAACGTGATGGGTGCCTTGCCGACGCGCAACTTCCAGCGTGGTCAATTCGAGGCAGCGGAAGCGATTTCTGGCAGCATGTTCAAAGAAAATGAGTGGGTAAAAGATTACGCCTGTTTTGGGTGTCCGATCGCCTGTGGAAAATATACCCGCATCCTTGACGATGGAATCTTCATCGAAGGCCCCGAATATGAAACGACTTTCGCCATGGGGCCCCAATGTGCTATTGGTGATCGGGAAGCGATCATCCGTTTGAACTGGTGGTGCGATGAATACGGATTGGACACCATCTCTGCCGGAGGGGTGATTGGGTTCGTTATGGAGCTCTTCGAGCGCGGGATGATCGACTCCGATCAGCTGGATGGCATCCAGCCACGTTTTGGTGATGTGCATGCTGCCTTGACTTTGATGGAGAAGATGGCGAAAGTTGAAGGCTGCGGCAGGTGGCTGGCACAGGGTGTGGCGGCGATCTCAAAGCAAATCCCAGGGTCTCAGGACTTTGCCATGCATGTCAAAGGCTTGGAGATGCCGGCTTACCATCCCAACGCAGCCAAGGGTACCGCATTGGGTTATGCCGTCTCGGAGCGTGGTGCCTGTCATCTGCGAGGCGCGCCGCTCGGCGAGCTCTTCAGCGGGGCAGCGGATCCCCTTGCCATCGAAGGGAAGGCCCAGCTCTTCCGAGACCATCAGGCGGATAAGGCGGTCTGGGATAGTGCTTGCCTGTGCTATTTTCCTGCTTACGGCATGAAACTCAAGGAGTTATGGCAATTGGTGGTTGCGGCTACAGGTTTCGATTATCCCCAGGTGACGGATTTCGAGAGGATCGGTGAACGTATCTCCACGCTGGCGCGCCTGTTCAATGTGCGGGAGGGATTCGACAGGAGGCATGATACCCTGCCGGCGCGTAACCTGGCACAACCGCTTGTCGACGGCCCCGGCGGTGGACAGGTGGTCGAGCTGACCCCTATGCTGGAGGAATACTATCGTCTGATGGGGTGGGATCAGCAAGGCATTCCTACGCCTGAACGGCTCAAGCAGCTCGGTCTGGATCATATACTTGAATTGAGCTGGTAAATTCTCTGACGAGTCATCTCAACATCGAGGAGAACCTGATGACATCGAATCTGACTCTGTTTTTTGCTATGGCCGCTTTGGTGGCTTTCATTGTTGGGCTCTCAAAGGGAGGATTGGGCGGCACATTAGGCGCCCTGGCAACACCATTGATGGCACTGGTCATGCCGGCAGACAGGGTCATCGGGCTGGTGCTGCCCATCCTGATGCTGGCGGATATCTTCGCGGTCGCGCTCCATTGGAGGAGGTGGAATGGAAGACTGGTGTGGTTGCTTATCCCGGGCTCGATTTTCGGCGTCACCATCGGCACCTTTTTCATCACGAATGCCCCCACCCGCAGCCTGCAGATCGCCCTGGGGGTGATCATTTTGCTGTTTGCGATCTATCGCATCTCCGAAAAGCGGATCTTGAAGTCGCTCAAGTATCAGCCGCGTGACTGGCATGGTTTACTGGCGGGCACGGTCACCGGGTTTTCATCTGCGCTGGCGCATACCGGTGGTCCGCCGGTCAGTATCTATCTTATAATGCAGGAAGTGACACCGCGGGTTTTCATCGCCACCTCTGCAATCTTCTTTCTCATATTGAACTGGATCAAAGTGCCGTATTACTTCTATGCCCGACTGTTCGATTTTCAGATAATGTGGCGGATCGCCTGGCTTCTGCCGCTGGTGCCGGCAGGGGTATGGGTGGGACGCTGGGCGGCCGGGAAAGTAAACAAAGAGGTATTCGAACAGATCATCATCGCTCTCCTGGTCGTGACAGCCATCCTTCTAATCCTGGGGTGAAATGATGAATGGGCGCCATCATTTGAGGTTCCAAAAAGAACAGCAGGAAGTACAGATCATGTGTCAGCCAGCTGCCCCAGAACAATATGACGAATTCTTTCAACTTATGCTGGAAGAGGCAAAAGACTATCTCGAGCAGACCATGAAGCTGATGGACATGCCTGTGGAGCGGTTCAGGCAGCTCTTCGAAACCGTAGGACAGGTGTTTGCGATTTATCTCGAGGATCGGGTTGCTGGCTTCTATTGGATTGAAGGACGCGCGGAAATATTGCATTTACACGGCCTGGTTTTGGGAAAGGAATTCCAGAGGAAGGGGATTGGCTCGAAGCTCCTGACATCATTGGAAAGAGAATATCAATCGAAGATGAACGCCATAGAATTGGGTGTCCACCGAACGAACACAGGCGCGAAAAAGCTCTATGCTAAGCTCGGCTACCGGGTCGTCCGGGAATTACCGGAATTAGGATTTGAAATCTTGCAAAAGTCTCTCAAAAAATAAATTGATGTTTATAAACCTGCCATCTGATCCAGGATCTTCTGCACCTGGCTGAGAACCTCGGGAGCGAGTCTGGCATTCGTCTTTGGCAGTCTGCTG
>FWWM01002279.1_pt1 | contig 51051 bp, 43 predicted proteins | sample 2228351 | NCBI WGS metagenome assembly FWWM01 (sample SAMEA103939774, study PRJEB20133) | metagenome | reverse complement strand
GGACGTCGACCTTCATGAACTTGAGGGAGTCGATGTCGTCCTTGTCCCACTCGATGATCTGCCGATCCTCCATCGCAGCGGGCTCGATCGGCACCAGGTCGTCAAGGCGATCATGCGTCAGCACGAAGCCGCCTGGGTGCTGCGACATGTGGCGCGGCACGCCGATCAGCTTGCGTGCGAGGTCGAGCGTCAAGCGCAGGCGACGGTCCGCGATGTCGAGGTTGAGCTCGTCGACCTGCTTCTCACCGACGCCCTCGGCCGACCAGCCCCACACGAGGCCGGCGAGCGAGGACGTCAAATCCTCCGGTAGCCCGAGCGCCTTGCCAACGTCGCGCACCGCGCCGCGCGCGCGGTAACGGGTCACGACCGCCGTCAGCGCCGCGCGATCACGCCCATAGGTCTCGTAAATCCACTGGATGATTTCCTCGCGGCGCTCATGCTCGAAGTCGACGTCGATGTCGGGAGGCTCGCGGCGCTCCCCCGACACGAAGCGCTCGAACAGCAGCTCGTGCTTGATGGGGTCGATGGAGGTGACGCCGAGCACGAAGCACACGCAGCTGTTCGCGGCCGAGCCGCGGCCCTGGCAGAGGATCCCGCGCCGACGCGCCTCCCGCACGATTGCATAGACGGTGAGGAAGTACGGCGCGTAGCCAAGCTCGCCGATCAGACGCATCTCATGCGCGATCTGGTTGGTGTACGCCTCCGGCACCTGGCCATCGAACATCCGCTCGACCGCTTCGGTCGCCAGCTTCTCCAAGGCTTCCTGCGCTGACAGCCCCTCGATCAGGCGTTCGTGCGGGTATTGATAGGCCAGCTCGCCAAGGTCGAAGGTACAGATGCGCGCGATATCGACGCTTGCCTGCAGCGCGTCCGGATAGGCGCGGAATCGCCGGACCATCTCGTCGGGCGACTTGAGCGCCCGATCCGCGTTGACCTCGCGGCGGTAGCCGAGCTCGTCGACGGTGCATTTCTCGCGCACCGCCGTCACCACGTCCTGCAGCAGCCGTGCCTCGGGCGCATGGTAGAGCACATCGCCGGTCACAACGGCACGGACCCCTGCCCCGCCTGCCTGCCGCGCCAGCGCATCGATGCGGACCGCGTCCCCCGGCCGACGCCGCTGGAACAGGGCCATATAGCCGCGACGCCCGTAGATAGCCTTCAGGTCCTTCAGTGCGGCGACGTTCTCCTCGTCCGCCTCGTGCGGCAGCAGGATGGCGACGACGCCCTCGGACCACGGCTCGAGGTCGTGCCAGTGGAGGAGGCACCCGCCCTTGCCCGCCCGCTTCTTGCCGACGGTGAGCAACCGCGTGATCCTCGACCAGGCGGGCCGGTCGGTCGGATAGAGCAGCAGGCGCCGGCCGCAGGACAGATCGACGCGCGTGCCCGCGATTGAGCGGACGCCTGTGGCTTTCTGCGCCTCCCATGCCCGCACGACACCCCCAACGGTGCCGATGTCGCTGACGCCGATCGCCGGGTAGCCGAGCAGCGCCGCGGCCGCGAACAGCTCCTCCGGCGACGAAGCGCCGCGCAGGAGCGAGAAATGGGTGAGCACCTGCAGCTCGACATAGTGGGTCATCCGAAGACCCCGTGCATCCACCAGGACAGGTCGCCGGTCTCGTCCTCGAAACCGTCACCCCGCCTGAAAACCCAGTACCGCCCTCCGGCTTCATCCTCGACGCGGTAATAGTCGCGGACCCCCCATATCTCGGCGTCTCGCCGCCACCACTCGCCATGCACGCGCTCGGGGCCGTCGCCGGCAACGATCTTGTAGGTCTTGCCGCGCCACTCGAACCGACGCGGTGGTTGGTCCGGCATCAGCGCGATCACGCGCGCCAGCGGTTCCGGCCGAGAGAAGAGACGGATCGGGCGCTTCCATGCCGGCCATGATCCTGGCATCTCCACCGGGTCGGAGCGGGTGACGGCCCGCTCCGGCACATGGCTTTCGACGGGGGCAAGCCGGTAGAGGGCATAGCCTCCAATCCTGCCGGCGATGACGTCGACGAGGCGCGCCGGGTCCCGCACCAGCGCCTCGCCGGCGAGGACGGCGCCAAGGTCGACCGCGTCCAGCGGTTCGGTATGCGGCGCGACCAGCCAGAATTGCTCGAGGCCCATGCCAGGGTCGATCCGCTCGATCCTGAGCTTCAGGAGCCTGAGAAGGTGCGATACCTCGCGCGTCGGCCGCGACGTGCCGACACCCACGACCTGTTCCGTGCCGTCGACGCGCAAGGCCGTGAGGCGGAGTGCCCGTGCACCCAAGCCTCGCGCCTGCAGGACCTGCGCAAGGTCGTTCAGCAGGTCACCCATGACTTGTTCGATCGCCTCGGCCGTGCCGATCGGCTCGAGGAGGCGCCGCTCGACGAAAGGAACCTCGGCATCTTCGCGCGGGGTGATTGGCTCGGCGACCGCGCCAAGCGCCTGGTCCAGACGCGTGATTGCCGGCAGACCGAGCCGACGCGCCAGTGGCCCACGCGCGACCGGCAGCAGATCCGCTACTGTCTCGAAGCCGAAGCGTTTGGCAGCGCTGATGGCGCTCGGTGCCAAGCGCAAGGCGACGATCGGCAGCGGCGAGATTGCACTGGCGGTTGCACCCGGCTCGACGCGGGTCAGCTCGCTGCGGCCGAAGCGAGCGAGGGCGTGGGCCGCGCCTGCGGTGTCAGCGACGGCCACGCGTGCGGTGAAGCCGGCACGACGGCAGAAGGCGATCAGCCGCCTGCAGAACCGCTCCTCACCGCCATGCAGATGCGCGCAGCCAGCAAGGTCGATCCAGAGCCCATCGGCGGGCGTGACAGCAGCAATCGGAGACCAGCGCCGAACCGCGAACAGCGCCAAGCGGTCGAGGAGCGCAGCATCTGCCTCCGGCTCGGCCGGACGGAAATCGAGATTCGATACGAGCGCGCGCGCATGGGTCGCAGCCATACCGGGATGGATGCCAAGCGCCCGTGCGCCTTCGCAGGCAGCAACCACCCTCTCGCGCCGGCCAACCTTCCCGATAAGCGCCAAGGGTGGAAAGCCATGGGTTTTAATATCCAACAGCGATGCTCTTGGGGCCGGATGCCCTGCGATCACGGTCTTATAAGGGTGGCTTGCTGCCTCCGATCGCCGGCCGAGCTCGCGCATAGGCGGCTGCGCATGTGTTGGCAGCACCGCGATCTGCGTCTCGACGTCGGCGCGGGAAGGCAGGCCCTCGCGTGCCCACCGCGCACCTGGCCGCCAACCACCGCCCCGCGGCACCGAACAGGCGCCGGGGTCGTCATCTACCGGCAGCTCGAGGACAGGCCGTTCAGGCTGCCGCGAAGCGGATCGTTCCAACCGTCTCAGCCGCTCGATGGCCAAGTCCGGCAGGAACAGCGAGACGACCCGTCTCATCGCTGCCCTCCACAATCAGGGAGAACCCTTCACCCCCACGCTGGCGAGCGCACTCCACTGCCCATCTCGCCCTTCCTACACCCGCGACCTCAAGCCGTTCGGACGGTGCGGTGCCGATCCTCCAGCGGGTCCAGGCCGCAGATGGCTCGGCAAGCGGATCCTCGTTGAGCCCGCGCCGACGACGTAGAAGCAGGACCGGCATGTCAGCCTCGGCCGCGACCAGCTGTAGACGGCGGGTTGCGACCATGGAGACTTTGCTGGCCTCTGCGACGATCGCACACGGCGTGCCGTCGCGCACCGCATCCTCGATCACCGCCAGCAGCGTGGCGTCGTCCGGTGGGTGCGCGTAGATGACGTTTGCAGCGGTAAGGCCCGCCTGCGCCAGTCCCGGTGCGTAGATATCCGGTCGGCAGCTCGCCCACAGCACTGGCCCGCCGGCGTTCGCCGCTTCGCGGGCCGCGATTCCTGCCAGGAATAGCGTTGCCGCCGCGTCGTCAACCAATGCGCCGGTCGCAGCCGTCGCCTCGTGGAGCGCACCGGCACGCATGCCCCCTGCCCCGAGGCGTCCGTCGACCTCCTCGATGCCGAACGGCAGCACACGATAATCGGTGATCGGCATGGCGATCGTCCGAAGATGCGCTATGCTGGACGCGAAGGAATTAAAGGCGGCGGACATCGTGTTCTAAGACTCTACTAGTTCCCGTTATGTTCCGTTACCGAGCCCTATTGGTCAAGCCTCAATCCTTTCGGTTCATCGTTTCACGGTGGAACGTCTGCAAAACGGCGTGGCAACAAACGGCGAAAATGTGCTTTCCAAGCCCGATCGCGTGACTCATAGAAATGCGATGCCGATCCGCGCCGAAAATCGATGGCTCTACCCGATCGACTGGCAACAGCTGTCAGGGACGATCCGGTTCGATCGCGCCGGCAGGCGATGTGAGCAATGCCGTCGGCCGCACCTTCGGCGGGTCGCTCACCTCGGCGATGGACGCTGGTGGGATGCCGATGCGATGTGTTGGCGGTCAGACCAGGGCAAGCGGGTTTCAATAAAGGGCGGCCTCACGCTGGCGAGCGTCCGGACTACCTATGTCGTGCTTGCGTGCGCGCACCTCGATCATAATCCGGGTAACAGCGATCCCGGAAATTTGCGGGCGCTCTGCCAACGCTGCCACATGATCCACGATGCGGCCGAGCACCGCTGGCAGCGCTGGTGGAATGCGTTCCGGCTGCGGGCACTGCGGGACCTTTATGAGGATCCGCGCATCACCCGCGAGCGGCAGGCCGTGCGTTAAAGGTCGATGTTACGGGTCCTCATGGCTTCAGCCGCCAGTTCGACGATCGGCCCTACCCGCCGACTACCTCATAGATCACGGTCTCGTCGTGATCCTCGAGCTTGTCGAGCATCAGCGCAACCGCCCGCGCGTTCACCTCATCCAGCACGGTCTTTGTGTCGTCGCTCGTCATGGGTATAAATCCCGATCGTTTTCCTAGGGAGCATGAATAACATGAACATGAGCGAGCTGGCCAAGGGCGTCGCCGCGTCGACGGGTTCGAGCGAGGCCGATGCCAAGAAGGCAATCACGGCGGTTTTCGATCAGATCGCGGACGCGGCAGCGAAGGGCGATGAAGTCTCCATCCCGGGGTTCGGCAAGTTTGCCGTCAAGGATCGGCCGGAGCGTCAGGGCCGCAACCCAGCGACCGGCGAAGCCATGACGATAGCGGCGTCGAAGAAGGTGTCGTTCGCCGCCGCGAAGGGCCTGAAGGACAAGCTCTGACGAACGTGCGCCGGCGAATAATCGCCGGCGCGGATAGGAGGCGCGGATTTGTAATCGGTTGTGCGATTGCGCTTCTCGCCACGAGCGAAACCTGTCTGCCGGCACCCGTCCAATGCGGACATCGGCCGCTGCCAATTTCAAGCCTGCTGCACTATTCTCCGAGGCCGCGCTACGATCAAATTCGACGATGACGGGAACAGGCTTTGCTTGCAGCCCTTCTTCTAGCGTCGACGTCGCCAAGTGCAGAGGTCGCGCGTAAATTTACTTGCGATCGGCATAACTGGATTCATTGGCTAGCACTAGTATTAACAACTCAAGGGAGGGAGTGCTCGACCTAGGGTCAGGACCCATTGATGTGAGCGTTGCGATCTGATTCAGGCTCCGCAAGGAGACCGGGATGAGTGACCTGTTTTGGCTGACGGACGAGCAGATCGAGCGGCTGCGGCCGTTCTTTCCAAAGAGCCACGGCAGGCCTCGGGTGGATGACCGGCGGGTGCTGAGCGGCATCGTGTTCGTCAACCGCAACGGGCTGCGCTGGCGAGATGCGCCCAGCGCCTATGGTCCTCACAAGACGCTGTACAATCGATGGAAGCGCTGGGGCGAGCGAGGCGTGTTCACGCGCATGATGGAGGGGTTAGCTGCGGGCGCTGCCGAGCCCAAGACCGTGATGATCGACGCGACCTACCTGAAGGCGCACCGCACGGCTTCGAGCCTGCGGGTTAAAAAGGGGATTTCGGCCGTCTGATTGGCCGGACCAAAGGCGGCATGAACACCAAGCTCCACGCCGTCGCCGACGCGAACGGCCGCCCCTTGAGCTTCTTCATGACCGCAGGGCAGGTCAGCGACTACACCGGTGCGGCAGCGCTGCTCGACGACCTGCCCAAGGCGCAGTGGCTGCTCGGGGATCGCGGCTATGACGCCGACTGGTTCCGCGACGCCCTCCAGGCCAAGGGCATCCAGCCCTGCATCCCGGGCCGGCGATCACGCAACGAGCCGGTCAGGTACGACAAGCGTCACTACCGGCGTCGCAGCCGTATTGAGATCATGTTCGGCCGCCTCAAAGACTGGAGGCGTGTTGCCACCCGCTACGATCGCTGCCCCACGGCGTTCTTCTCTGCCGTCGCTCTCGCTGCCACCGTAATCTTCTGGCTGTGATCAACGAGTCCTGACCCTAGAAAATTCCAAAAGACGATCGTGGCCGGGACTATATCGAGATGCATGATAACGATGCTCACATACGCCTTCCCTCGATCCGCGGGCTCATGGCCGCAGGATCGAAAAACAGATGGTGGATCGCCCTCCGCAACCGACCTTATCACTCATCCGACAGGTGACCCTAGACCGCTTGGCACGACCACCGCCAACGTACTGGCCCACTGTCATAATCGCTTGTCGAACAATAACGAACCAACTCTGCCAAAGTAGTGCCAGCCTGTCGCAACAAGATTATACAACAGCCACGACGCCGGGCGTGCGTCGCCCAGCGTCGCGAATGCCGATCCGTCGGCCGCCTCGCCTTCGGCCTCAGCATCGACAATCAGCGCGTCTCGCCGGGTATCGTACGATCGCGACGGTCATCGATACTGTATAGAACATCCGGGCGGAAAATGAAGTTGTGGAGCTTGCTTTCCTCGAACCACTGGCAGAGCAGTTCGCCCGACCCCGCGTCCTTGCCCCAAATGGTCATTTCCGGCCCCCCGGACTTCAGCCGCACACAATCTCCCACGTTGTATTCAGACATGATCCGTCCCTTTAGCTGAAGAGAGTGATCAAACTAATCGACACGGGGGCGAACTTCAACGGTGATCGGCAGTGCCATTCCATGCTAACCGGGCGGCACAATCGACTCGAGCGCCTTGTAGTCCGACTCGGAGAGAACGACCCCGGCGGCAGCAACATTTTCCTCCAGGTGCCGGATCGAACTTGTGCCGGGGATCGGCAGCATCACCGGGCTGCGCTGCAGCAGCCAGGCGATGCTCAATTGGGCAGGGGTCAGCCCCCGTTGCCCAGCGATCCGGGCCACGGTGCCGCCCGGGGCGACCAGCCCGCCACCGGCCAGCGGATAAAACGGGATGAAGCCGATGTCATTGGCCTCACAGAACCGCACTACATCTTCGCTCGCTCGGTCAGTCAGATTGTAGCAGTTCTGCACCGTAGCGACCGGAAAGAATGCCTGCGCCGCCTCGATCTCGGCCACGCTCACTTGGCTTAGCCCAGCATGCGCGATTAGCCCGTCGTTGAGGAAGGAGCGGATCGCATCGAACTGCTCGTCGCGCGGCACCTTCGGATCGATGCAGTGTAACTGCCATAGGTCGAGCCGCTCGACGCCCAGCCTGCGCATGCTTAGATGCACGCATTGTCGCAGATAATGGGGGTCGCCGACCCGCGGCCATGGCGCGGGATTGCCGGGATAGCGCACAAAACCAGCCTTCGTCGCGATGCGCACGCCAGACGTCGCGCCGAAGACCTCTGCGATCAGCTCTTCGCTGACAAACGGGCCGTAGCTGTCGGCTGTATCGATCAGATCAATCCCCAGATCGCGCACACGGTGCAGCAGACGCAGCGTACCGGCGCGGTCCAGGGGCTCGCCCCACCCGTGCGGCCCGGTGATCCGCATCGCGCCGAATCCCAGTCGCGTGACCGACATCGTGCCGCCGATCAGGAAGCGGCCAGACCGCCCGGCATCGTATCGCTCCGTCGCGGATACCGAGGGATCACGCGTATCGTGCACCATGTCTTTTCCCTACATTATTTCCGCATCGGCGATGAGAAATCAAAAAGGATTGGCTCGACCTCGAATTTTCTTATAACCTCGAGGAGATGGGTTTGGAAGGAGCGGATACGCTATGCTTACCGACGATCATCTGCATTTCTTCCGGAAATTCGGATACCTTCACCTGCCAAACGCTATCGCCGCAGACGAAATACAGGCGATTCGCTCGGTTGCAGATTCCTTCCTCGATCAGCGAGATTCCCCACCCGAGGCTTGGCGAGAAGACTTCAAGACCGGGAGTATTGTCGGCGACGACGACGATAGCGATGTGTCGCTGTGCCGAGTCGAATACCCGCTGGGCAAGAGTCGCGAACTGCTGAACCTCGTCGCCCATCCGCAAATCCTAGAGCTTGCCTATAGGCTACACGGCGGGGTTTCCATTCTGACTTGGGAAGATATGATCATCAAGGTGCCGGAACGAGGAGTCGCGGTCCCGTTTCATCAGGACCTACTTTACCAGTCGACACGCAGCACCGTGTTCAGCATCGGCGTGTATATCGACGACTCTGGCGCGTCGCCGCTGCATGTTCTCCCAGGCACGCAAACGCTCGGGCCGCTTACGCCCGAGCAGATCGCGACGCTGGTGAAGGAACGGGCGGACGAGATTGTCGAGGTTCCCGTCAAAGCGGGCGACCTCCTGGTCCACAACGTGCTGATGGTGCATGGGTCCGAGATCAATCGCGGTGCCACCCCCCGCCGCGTAATCTATTTCGAGTTCCGTACGGCGGAGCAGTTGCAGACCGACAGCCCGTGGTCGCAGCAGTGGATCGACGCGCGGCGCCGGTACGTGCCGGCGGCGATCCGCTCTCGCCGTCAGGCGCGGGGCCTCGACCAGCTCGGCGACTCTCGGTTTGAATGGGCCGCGGGATTGGACGACGACCCCGAGTCGGTGGACTTCAGGGTTCATCACGACGACGTCATGCCTGGTTATCTTCAGGACGGATAGAAAACGACTTGATGGCGCGCATTGCGCGCCGTCCTGTCCCCCCGTGCCGATCAGGCCGACTGATAGGGCTATCTCTATGCTGCTGGACGCGATTTTAGCACACGAGAGTCGGGAGGTCTTGGCCTATTACACGCCGGGGCACAAGAACGGCCGGGCGATGGACCCCGCCTTCCGCGACGCCTATCTTCGGCACCCCCTCGCGTTCGACCTAGGCTATATGGGTGCCTTCGACGACCTCCACGCGCCCAAGACGATCATTGCCGAGGCGGAGCGCGCCGCCGCCCGACTTTACGGCGCAGCGGCCAGCTTTCTGCTGACCAACGGGTCGACCGGGGGGATAGTCGCCATGTTGCTCGCGACGCTGGCGCCCGGCGATACGGTGATCCTGCCGCGCAACGTCCACCGTTGCGTGATGACGGCATTGATACTAGGAGATTTTCTCCCGGCGTTCGTCGATGTGGAGGTCGAGCCTAGCACCGGCCTGCCGTTGCCGCTCAGGCTGTGTGATGTGCCCGCCGACAGTTGGGAGCGAGCCCGCGCTCTGCTGGTGATGTCCCCCACCTATCACGGGCTTGCAGGCGATCTTCCCGCGCTGGCCGCAGCAGCTCGACGGCGCGGGTTGAGCTTCCTCGTCGACGAGGCGCACGGTGCGCATCTTCCGTTCGTCGCGGGCCTGCCCGGCTCGGCGCTGGACGGCGGCGCGCACGCGGCGGTACAAAGCACGCACAAGACATTGCAGGCGCTGACGCCCGGCGCGATGCTCCATCTCGCCGCCGACGGGCCCGATCCGCGGCGCTTCCGCCAAGCGCTGAGCATGACCCAGACAAGCAGCGCCGATTATGCGGTTCTTGCATCGCTGGAGGCGTCGGTCCGGCACATGGCGGGCCAGGGGCGCGAACAGCTGCGCGACGCCGTGCAGGCCGTGGGCGCCGTGCGGCGCGCGCTGAAGGACGTTCGCGGCATCGCTCTGCCTTCCCCCGGCCGCGCACTGCCAACGGGCGTGTCGGGGGTCGATCCCACCAAGCTGGTGATCGACTTCCGCGCCGCGGGCCTCAGCGGCCATCAGGCCGCACGCCTATTGTTCGAGGAAGCGGCGATCGCGGCCGAACTTTCCACCGACGCGTTCGTACTACTGATCGTGACGGCGGCCGACACGCCAGCCAGCTTGGCCGAACTGACACGCCGGCTTGCCGCATTCGCCCAGCGGCACGCGGCGGCGCGAGCCCCGCTCGACGCCCACGTTTCGCCGGCGCCGCGACTCGCGGCAGCGCTGGGTGCCAGCCCACGCGAAGCGTTCTTTCGGCCGCATATCCGAGTTTCATGGAGCGCCGCGGCTGGTCGGATCGCGGCAGAGCCGATCACGCCCTATCCCCCGGGGGTCCCGGCGATCTGGCCCGGCGAGCGTTTTGACAGCGATCCGGGCTTATTTCGAAACTGGGTACTTCGTTCGGGTGCCAGTATCCAAGCGAGCGACTCCAGTCTGGAAACGGTCGCGGTGGTGGCATAACGTCATACGAGGGCAGACGAGTGGAAGACTTCCAGCAAGGCGCGGACCATTCTTCTAGGTCGATACGATCGGCCGCCTTACGAGGATATGTGCCCGACAAGTGCTTGGCCGCGCTGATCAAGGCCGCTAGCGTACAGGATCTTCGCCGCAGCCTCGTCGCGATCGGCGGTGACCATTTGATGATCCTCCTCGCTGGCACGCTGTCCTACTTGCTCTGGCACGACGTGGCGTGGTGGGCGGCGGCGCTTGCGGCGCCGGTCACGCTGACGATCGCTGGCCGCGCGATGCGCGGGCTCGAATGCCTCGTCCACGAGGCATCCCACTACAACCTAACGCGGCGGCGCAGGCTGAACGACGCCATCGCCAACGTGTTGTGCGCCTGGCCCGTATTGTCCGAGGTCCAGCAGTATCGCACATCGCATATGATCCACCACCGCTCATTCGGTCACGCCGATGACCCGGACAGGGTGCGCAACCTCAGGCTCATGCTGGAGGATTTCGACCGGTCGTCGCTGGCGGCACTGACGGTCGGTGCGGTCCGGCGGATCGTTCCCTATGTCCCGGGCTGGTGGTGGGCGATCGGGCTGGACGGCGGGACGGTGGCCAAGTTCGTCGCTTGGCATGTCATGGCGCTGTGGCTGCCGCTCGCGGTGCTGCTGGGGCCGGCACAGGCGGCGGTGTTCTGGGTACTCGCTTGGGGGGTGCCGGTGTTCTTTGCCCTGCCCGTCATCCGATTCATCGCCGAAGCCGCGGAGCACGATTACCTTCCGGACGATGCGGATGCGACGATCTTCACCCGCACGTGGAGCAATATCGGAGCGATCCATCGGATCGTCTTCCACCCGCACAATGACGGCTATCACGCCGTCCATCATCTTTACCCGTCGGTACCACACCATAAGCTGCATAGGGTGCACCGCCTGCTTGCCGAGCGCGACCAGGCCTTCGCCACCGATGCGCTGATCCGCACGAAGGTGACAAGTTCGGCCTGACCGGCAGGTGCCGTACGCGAAGCTCAGTCACCCTGGAATGCGTAGAGCTCGTAGCGGAGCAGCCGGTGCGCTCGGTACATCGCTCGGTCTGCTTCGTGCCGATCGGCGGCATGGGTGATTACAAGATAGGAACGATCGAAACTCGAGTTCAGCGGTCGCGTCGGGGTACCCGGGGGCAACAGGGGCAGGACGTCGACGACGTTCTTGACATCGAGTGCCATCCGTACGTTCGCCAGCGCGCCGACTGCCAAGCCATCGCCGTGAAAGTGCCGGTATTCGATTTCGGCGACCCCGTCGTACGTCAGCGTCGGCAACTCCATCGTACCGTCAAGTACCAGGCGAGCCATGATCGCGGTCTCGTCCAAGCCGGTTACGAGGCCAATGAGCCGCCAGATCCAGTCGCCGCCCATCCGCGCCTGAGTCTCGATCAGGAATACGCCCTCCGCATTAACCATGACTTCGGTATGTGCCGGACCGTCCTGCAGACCGACCGCCGAGAGCAGATCACTGACGAAGAGTACGATACGGTCCCGTTCCGTATTCGCCAGCTGCGCGGGGAACACGTGCGCACGCTCGACATAGCTGTCCTTGAACCGCATCTTTTCGGTCACGCCAACGATCAGGTGCCGCCCGCCGGCGGACAGCGACTCGACGCTGTATTCACGTCCTTCGATGAACTGCTCCGCTACCCAGCCGCCGTCATTCTCCCGAACGGTGGGCAACGACACCGGGTCGAAGGCCGCGCCGCCCTCGACGCAGAAGATGCTTCGGCTGCCCGTACCGTGCCTAGGCTTGACGATCAGACTGCCCGGGGTGGCACGCACAAAGGCCTCGAGATCCGCTTGGTGCTCGACTAGCGCGTAAGCGATCGGCCGCGGTGAAAGGGCATTGGCGATGCCTCGGGTCGTCTCCTTGTTCTTCATGTTGTCGATACAGGTGCGACTCAGCCTGAACGGCAGACCGAGCCGCTCGGCGATCGTCGAAGCTATTGCATGGTAATCGTCGTCAACCGACGCGCAGCGGATTACCTTGCCAACTAGATCGCACATCCGCACGATCTCCCAAGCATAGTCGGTATCGCTGCGGCTATTGAGGGCGACTACCCTTTTATAGCCCCTTCGGCAATGATCGAGTTCCATGTCCTCGCGACTGATGAAGAGATAGATGTCGTGATCCGACGCCACCAGCCGGTCCTGCACCGCTGATAACTCGCCGCCAAACATCAGGATCGCGCTGCACTTGTCCGCCATCGTCGATGCACTCCACCGTATCGTCGTAGCATAGAGCGACCAACGCGCTGTTCTCAAGCACCATCGGCAATCGCGCTCTTCACGCTGGGCGAATAATTCTCTATTGTCGTGTATCCGCCGACTACGGCGCCCCGATCAGCGCGTAATCGAGGTTCCGATGCCGCACGACCGTGACTGCTATCTGCCCAATCCGCTTGCGGCGCTGTGCAGGGCATATGGCTGCGATCTCGCCGTACCGAGCGTCACGGGAATCGGCGACATCCTGATGTACACGCCGCTGGTACGGGAGGTCGCCATGCGACTAGGTCGGCCGGTTGAACTGCTCACCGGACCGATCAGGCCGATCGACGGCGTCGGCACCGTCCAGGGTGAGGAAGCCTATCCGATCTGGCGCGCGAACCCGTTCGTGGGTACAATCGTCGACCTCGAGACTTGCCCGCCGGACGTTTCGCGCCAGATCCACGCCGCGCATGAGAAACATTGCCATTTCGGGCATGTCATTGAGAACATCTGCGCCGAGTACGGCATCGTGCCGCAAGCGATCAGGCCCGACCTATACCTTACGGAGACGGAGTGCCGTGCCGCGCTGGCCTTACTTGCGGACCTACCGCGGCCGATTCTATGTATCCATCCACACGGCACGAGTTCGCCGGGCCCAGCGCATCCCTGGCATACCGACGAATGGCGGGCGCTGATCGCAGGGTTGCCGGCAGGGATGACGGTGCTGGAGGTCGGCATGTCGGGCCGTGAGGAAAAGGACCTGCCAACGCGGCGGTTCCGGACCACTCTGCGCGAGATGATGGCCCTGGTGTGGGCGTCGGACCTCGTCGTCGGCTTCGACAGCAGCGTCGCGCATGTCGCCACCGCCTTTTCCAAGCCCACGCTGGTGCTGTGGGAGCCCGTGCAGAAGGCGCAAATCGATTTGGTCGAGCAGCCCGGTCTTGGCGCGGCGGCGATAACTCGCTGGGGCTATTCCCAAAACCGCAACCTCGTTCTGCTGAACGATATCCACCACGACATCCGCCGCTTGGTGGCGGAATGGATCGCAACCCGGCTGCGGGCCGGCCGCTTCCCTTAACACAGATGTTACGCCCGGCGCGGTGCCAGCATGAGTTGCTGGTAGATTGACGTCAGGTCATCGGCTTCCTCGGCGGACGTCCGGTCGTAGCGGGCCCCCTGTGCCAGGCCGCGCAACATGCCCACGTCGATGCAGACGCTTTCGATCGCCTCAGCGAGCGACGTGGCGCTTCCGGGTACGCAAAGCAGCCCGTTGACCTCGGGCCGTACGAACTCCTTCATCGCACCAATGTCGGAGGCGATCACCGGCGTCGCGTTGGCGAGCGCGCTCAGTGCGACCAGTGGCGAATTCTCGGCCCAGAGCGATGGCACCGCGACTGCATCGATGTCCTGTAGGATCGCAGTCAGCCGCCCGATCGGGTATCCGCCGCCGAAGGTGATGGCGGGATGGTCCACATAGCGGCCGAGCAAGCGCGTGACATAATCCGACGGCGAGTCGGTAGCACCATAGATCACACAGCGGACCGGGATGCCCGATGCGTGGAGCGTTGTCACCGCCTCGGCAAGGACGTGGGCGCCTTTGTGATACAGCAATGTGCCGATGAAACCGATTGTCGGCACAGCTGGCATGGCACCAGTGTTGCGTCGCGGCGCGGCGAGCGACGGGTCCAGGCCGAGTCGGACGATGCGGAGATTGGGGAAGCGAAAACCCGCCCCGAGATATGTTTCAGCGAGATGGTCCGTCGGCGACAGCACCAAATCGACCCCAGCCAAAACGCGCCGCATTAGCGCCGACCGCGCGGTCATAGCGGCATGATAGGCGAGGTCGGTACGCGCCATCCAGTCTTCTGCACCGCGGAGGTTCGCGGTATGGATCGCCTGGGTACAGCGTACGCAGGTCTCAGGCGCCACCGCGCCTGAACAGGGCCGGTCGGCGGCATCCAACAGATTTACCGTGGGGCAGGCATACCAATAGTCGTGCAACGTGACGACGACGCGTGCGCGGGCATGGGCCCGCGCGGCAATCAGCGGGGCCGCCGACAGCCGGTAGCCGCCCTGAATGTGCACGATGTCGGGATCGACCTCGCGCAGCAGCGCCGCGAACCAGTCTTTCAGCGGCCGGTGCAGCACGCTCGCCTCGAACGTCCAGAATTGTTCGTCGAGCATCGATAGCCGGAGCACCCTGACGCCGGGGGCGTGGTCGCTCTCCCTTACCTCGATCGGCGCCCCGGCCGGGCGGAACATATCCTCGAGCGCTACCACCAGCACATCGTGCCCAGCGCGACCCAGCGCCTTCGCGATCCATTCGGAATAAATCTCTACTCCGCCGGTAAAACCGGGCGGGAAATGCTGCACGGCGATGACGATCCGCAAAGGCATCACTGCGTCGGGCGGGTGAAGCGCGCGCGCACCCGTCAGCCCGCGAAGTACGAACCGCATGCCAACACGTGCTTCGCAGCATCCGCGGATATGGCTGGCGCCGCCCGCGCGATGGCGATCTGCTCGCCGATCGCCGCGACGTGCCGGTCCCAGGTATAGTCCGCCGCGATGGTGTCACGTGCGCGCTTGCCAGCGGCGCCAAGGCTGGCGCGGTCGGCGGCCAAGGCGCAAATAGCCGCCGTCGCGGCAGCCAAGTCGCCGACGTTGAACAGGTCGCCGTTGACCCCGGACTCAACCAAGTCCTCGCTGCCGCTGACGCGCGAGACGACCGGGACGACGCCGTGCGACATCGCCTCAAGCAACACGAACGATAATCCCTCGGTCTCCGAGGGCATCACCAGCACGTCGGCCCGACGATATTCGGCTCTGAGTGCGTCGCCCGTCTTCACCCCGACGAAGGTCACGGACGCCGGCAGGTCGCCGAGCGCGGCGCTCAGTGCGTCCCGGCACGATCCGTCGCCAACGATGCGCAGGTCGAACGGACACCCAGAGGCCGTCAGCCCGCGCGTCAGCGGAACGAGATCGAGCACGCGCTTCTGCCGCTGTTCCAGCCGACCAACGTGCAGCAACCGGATCGGAACCTCGGGCGGGCGGATAGCCGGACTGGCGACCGGCATCTCAGTGCCGTAGGGAAGGTAGACCATATCCGCGATCCGGCTAGGCAGTGCCTGTTCTAGCGACTGGTAGCACCGCCGGCTGACGGCGACGAAGCGGGTTATCACCGGTGCGTACTTGGTCAACAGGTGATAATAGTAAGGCTCGTCGGTGTGGCACATCGCCACCACCCTGGCCGGGTGGCCGGCAAGCCGGGCGGTCGCGGCTAGGCGAAAGGCGAATTCGAAATAATTGGGGAAAAAGACGTCGGTCGTGGCCGCGCAGCGCTGCGCGTCGGGCGACAGATCGTCCCAGGCCCCGACAGTGTTGCCGAACGGCAGCCCTGGTTGCTCGGCGCCAGTCACTGTCGCCCGTGACACCGTGAACCCATCGAGCAGCGACGCCGAATAGGGCGCCGCCGGCTCGCCGTCGTTGAGGCCTATCGCTGCCGCGCCCGCGCTCCGAACCAACGCCTGGGCGATGCGCAGCGACCACAGGCTCACGCCGCCAAGGGGGTCGTTGCCATCCAAAAAGAAAGCTGCCTGCACCCGCACGTTCCCGTCTTCGCCCGCACGCGATCACCACCTTGTCATCGCCGAGCGTGGATGGCAATCTTCAAATAATCAAGGCGGAGGATGCCAGAAGATGCCGCGCCAATCGCCACAGCACCCACTAATGCTGTTGCCCAGCACGGGCATCGGCGGATGCGAAGTATTCTTCGGTCGGCTGGTCGAGTCGGTCATCGCTTCGCATCGGCGGGTATCTCTCGCTCTTCCGGATGTCGGTGAGGTACGCCGCCTGATCAATGCGCCCCGTGGTCGTCGCTCGCTTTACTTACCGTGGCTCGGCGCGAACGAGCGTGCTGGTTCCGACTGGGGATCGTTTCCTCGGCAATACGCCCGCGCGTGTGATCTGCTCCGGCGGACGGACGCCGATTTTGTCTGGATGGTGCTGCCCGCGCCTGAAGCGGCGGTCGGCATGATGGCGGCGGCACACGATCTAGGCATTCCTGGCATCTGCGTGTTTCAACTCGCCGCGTCCGCCGTCCCGGTACCGTCGGCGGAACGGCGGCGGGCACGAAGCGCCCTGATGAGTGGCCTGCTCCCGGTCGCCGTCAGCGACGATAATCGTGCCGCCATCGCCGCGACCTTCACGCTCCCCCCGCAGCGCATCCGCGTCATCCGCAATGCCGCGGAGCTGCGCCCGCCCCCGTCCGGCGACGACGAGCGCGCCGCGACCCGCCGCAGCCTTGGCCTATTACCCGATCAAATGCTCATCATCACCGTCGCCCGCCTCACTCACCAGAAAGGGTACGACCTACTGGTCGAGGTCGCGCGGGCGTGGCAGGCCGCCGGGCGATCGGCGAAATTCCTCTGGCTTGGCGATGGCGAATGGCGGTCCCGCCTGATCGACGCCACGCGCGGGCTGCACAACGTCGTGATGGCCGGCAGGGTCGAGGCGGAGGACGTGCGGCGCTACCTTGCCGCGTCGGACGTTTTCGTCCTGCCCTCGCGCTGGGAGGGAACGCCGCTGGCCTTGTCGGAGGCGATGTCCATGGGCTTGCCCGTAGTCGCCGCCGCCATTGGCAGCATCGGTGAAATGGTGAGCGACACGGACGCGGCGCTGTTTGCAGCCGGCGACGCGGCGGCGCTGGATTCAGCGCTGCGCCGCGTGGTCGACCGGCCGGACGAGCGCCGACGCCTAGGTGCTGCGGCACTTGCGCGTCATGCCAGCTACGGCCCGGTTGACATGCTACGACTTTATCACGCGCTTGTGCCCGAGGCGACGGGGCGCCGCGCAGCGAGGATCACGCGATGCCGGGCGGCGGTCGGTTGAATCCGGGCGATACCCTACGCGTCCTGTTCGTCGCCGACACGCCCTTTGCGCCCGTCATCGCCGGTGACGCCGCGCGGCTCGCGCGGCTCGTCGACCTGTTCCGCGACCATGGATGGGCAGTAGATTTCGCCCTATTCGACGACCCGCAGCGCCGCGCCGACGATGCCGCGATGCGTCGGGCGTGCGACCATCTCGAAATCTGCCGCGGCTCGCCGGAGGAACATGCCCTCCGTCAGGGTCCACACCTCGACGACTGGTGCGTCCCGCGGTTTGCTAAGACCGTGGCCGATATGGTCGCCGAGCGCCGGCCGGACGTGTTGTGGGCGCACTTCGTCTATCATTCGCGAGTGCTGCTCGGTCCGTCCAACGCATGCCGCCCCGTGACCGTGATCGACGCTGACAACGTCTTCACGGGCCGGCGCGAGGGGATCGAGAGGGCGGGCGTCGCCTATGACTGGTTCTCCACCACGGCGGCGGAGGAACTCCGCGGGCTGCGCAGGGCGGATCTTGTGGTGGCGATCCACGAGGGGGAAGCCGCCACCTATCGCGCAGCGGACGCGCTGCTCGACGTCGTCGTCGTTCCCTATGCGCCCCCGCTCCGCCTCCTGCCGCCTGCTTCGACCAAGACGCTGGTCTTTCTGGGCGCACGAAATCCAGAGAACGAGGCGGGTCTCCGTGACTTCGTCGACAATGCATGGCCGATCATCCGCGCCGCCAATCCTGACGCCGTCCTTCGCGTGGTCGGCAGTGTTGGTGCGGCACTGATGCCGGGCGACGGCATCGTCCTAGAAGACTATGTTGCTAACCCGGCAATGATTTGGGCAGACGCCGCCATCGGACTCAACACCACGTCGGTCGGGACTGGACTGAAGATAAAGTCAGTCGACACGCTAGCACACGGCAGGCCTTTGGTATCCACCACCGTCGGCGCAGACGGGCTTGAGGCATTCGATGGCGCAGTACTGATCGCAGACAATGCGCCGACCTTCGCCCGAACGATCAATGCTTTGCTCTCCGATCCCGTCTTGCTGGCGACGGCGACGGCGGCGGCGCAAGGCAAGGCGGCGGCGCTGCTCGACCCGGAGCGCATTTTCGCGCCGATCGAACGGCGACTGCGAGCGATGGTCGGCGCACGCAGGGCAGCCGAGGTGACGCGTCGGCGTTGACCGGACGAACGACGCGAACGGTTGATCCCGGCGACGTGCACCGCTAAATTTGGCAATCTTACGGCCGGGGAGACCGGAAATGGACAGGCCGACACGCCGCTACGACGAATTGGATGGCATCCGCGGTCTGGCCGCGCTGGTGGTGGTGCTGACTCACTGCCTGATGGCGATGCCTGCCGCTTGGCCTGATTCGACCGCCCCCGACCGCGCCGGCAGTTTTATCGGGGTCGACGGGCCATTGGTGTTGCTAGGTATCGCCTCCGTCCGCGTGTTCTTCGTGCTTAGCGGCTTTGTGCTGACCCTGCCGATCCTCGCACAGCGGAACGGTCCCTACACTATCTTCCTGATCCGCCGCATCGCGCGAATCTACGTGCCGTTCGCCGCCGCCGTCGCTCTGTCGGCGGTGGCTTGTTCGCTGCTGCCTTGGCCCGCTGTTCCGGCGATGAGCGACTGGTTCAATCGGATCGCCAGCGCACCGATCACCCCCGAGTTGCTCGCCGGTCACCTGCTGATGAGCGCAGATCCCGCATTCCAGACACTCGATCCGCCTATTTGGTCGCTGGTTCACGAGATGCGCATTTCCCTGATCTTTCCGGTACTTGCCTTCCTTGTCCTGAAACGACCGGCCCTTGCCGCCGCCGCCGCGTCGGCGCTCTTCGTCCTCGGGTATCTGCCGGCCCTCTCCAGCACACTTTCCCCATACCCCCTGATATTCAATCTCGCCAGAACCGCCCCGTTCCTAATATACTTCGTCGCGGGTATTCTTGCGGCGATTCACCTCGATCGCATCGCGACATGGCTTGATCGCGTCGGGCCGCGTGGGCGCGTGGCGCTTTGGCTTTTCGCGGCAGCACTGCTGACCTTCCCCGGCGGTCCGCGCATCCAGCCCGTCAACTTCCTCGCCTACGGACTTGGCGGGACGCTTTTGGTATGCTTGGTGATCAACAGCGCTCGGGCACGCGCCGTGCTAGGTCGACCCGTGCTGCGATGGCTCGGGCGGATATCTTACAGCCTGTACCTTGTGCATTGCATCGTTCTGGTCGTGCTGGTGCGCGTCCTTATCGGCATCGTGCCGCCATGGCTGGCGGTCGCTGCTGTGCCTGCGGTTTCGTTGGCGGCGGCGACGCTGATGTGCTCGTGGATCGAGGCACCGAGCCAGCATGCTGGACGATTCATCTCCGCCGTCTGGTCGCAACGCCGCGCTCGTCGCCGGGGTCAACCGACAACTGCTGTGTGAAGCGATGCCGCCATTCGCCGTATGGTTGGCGCGGCATAGATCAACCTCGGCGATACCGGCACGTTCAGCCGGTCGCGTAGCCGTGCGGCTAGCTGCAGAGCGAGCAAGGAATGTCCGCCAATCGAAAAAAAGTTTTCATCTAGACCAATATGGTTGCGGCTCAGCAGTTCCGCCCAAACCGCCGCAACGACACGGGCGAGCGCCGGAGGCGCATTGTCGCCCATCAGCGCTGCGGGACCTGTCGGGGCAATCTCCCGGGGCGACGCGAGCCGTTCGACCCTCCCGTCCGGTCGTTGCCTGGCGCGAGCGCAATCGGCGGGCGACGCGTCGATGCGGTGCAGGAAACCGGGAAGGCCGCATGGTACCGGCTGGCCGTCCGCGTCGACTATATCCGGCGGCCCGTCCAAATTGTTCGGACAAAGACGCAATGCCCCGACCACGGCGTCTCCGGCATCGGCCATTTCAACAAGAAGGTGCTCCAACCCTTCGACAAGCCGCGTGGCCGCGAGCGCATCAAGGATGTCGCGCCGGTAGAGTATCTCGCCGGCGATGCCCCCCCCAGAACGATAGAGCGCGACGTGGACGGCAAAGCGGCTCTGTGCGAACGGCACGGTGACCGGGACGAGGGTCGTCGCGGCAAACGCGGCGCCTCGCGACGCGCCGAACTCCTCCCAGCTGACTGCGACCTGACATAGCGGATGCGCGTCACCCGCACCCGATGGATCCACCGCGCGGACGAGTTCGCCGAATGGCATCAGCGGCATCTCGAGCGCATCGAGCAGCCGGTCGCGCGTCGCAGCGACCAGATCGGCGACTCTTCGGTCACCCTGCACATGGATCGATATGGGCAGCAAGTTGGCGAACAGCCCGACTCGTCGGCCGCCGAGGGCTCGCGCACGCTGATCGGCACGCCCACGAGAAGACGGCGCTGACCCGACAATTTGTACATCAGCACGCCGAATGCGGCAAGGATCATGCCGAACAGGGTTGTGCGGTACGTGCGCGCCGCGCGCAACATCCGCGCGGCGGACGCGTCGCCGATGATGATCGACAGGCGCTCGGCATTGACGTCGTTTGGGACCTCGCGGCCCGGTAGCACCCCGAACTGCAGCGGCGAAACGGACGCCTCCAGCTCGGCGACGCGTGTAGCAAACGCCGCTGGGAAGGTCGAAAGCGCACGTTCGCGGCGTTCGCGTGCGATCAGTCGGTCGAATATCTCGCCGTCCGCATCGGCAGGTCGTGGTGGCAGATCGGTACATCGCAGCAGCGACGTCATCTCCGCTTCCACGACCGAGAATGACCAGCCGTCCGCGACGATATGGTGGATCGTCAGAAGCAGCAGCGTCCGGCCTTCGGAAAGGGTCAGCAGCGTGGCACGCATCAGTGGCGGATGGGAAAGGTCGAAGCGGTGCTGCGCCGCCAGCCGGGTTGCGGACGCGATCGTATGCTCCGTCTCCGTCGCATCCCATTCGGCTATGCGTATCCGGCGCACATCCATCGGAGGATCATCATGGACGCGGCGCACGAGCGTGCCGTCAGTGCTGACCTCGAAACCGGTCCGTAACGCTTCATGTCGGCGTATCAGCGTCCTGAGCGCAGCGTCGACCATCTCGGGTCGGGCACCACCGACGTCGTAGATCCGCGTCAAATTGAGCGCGGTCGCGTCGTCCGAGCTGTTCGCGACCACCCACAAGCTGGTTTCTAAGGAGGTCGCGTCGGCGGTTCGCGTCATCGCGTGAGCATCGACGGCGTTCGCCGGGTCATTGCACCCCCGTCGACGGTTCATGCGTAGCCGGGGGGGTCACGCCTTGCGTGACTAGGTTGGCGAGTTCGCGGGCGCTTTGCCATTGCAAGATGTCGCGAAGCCCGACGCGACTGCCTAGCACTGCGTTGATCCGAGTGCAGGCCCGCGCCGCCAAGAGGGAGTGGCCACCTCGCTCGAAGAAGCTGTCCTCTGGATCGACATCTCCCTCAAGCAAGTCGGCGAAGACGGACAGGATCGTCTGTTCCGCAGACAACGCGACGGCCTCGGGCAATCGCTCGACATCGGCGGCAATACCCGTGGCCATCAGCTTTTTCCAGTCGGTCCGCCCGCTTCGGTCCCACGAGGCATCAGACGTAGTGATGATGCGGACCGGCATGCTGGCTTCCGGCAATCGGTGCCGGAGCTGCGCGGCGATGTCCTGCGACGTTGGCGGATGGGAAAGGTCGATTGGGGAGACGTAGGCGGCCAACCGGCCGTCGCCATCGCCGGCATCCGACTCGCGGATCACCAGGGCGGATGCCACGCCAGCGCAACTCGCCACTGCGCGTTCCACGTCCTTCAGCGTTGGCGTCGACGCTTGTAGCAGCGCGCCGTCGTCACCGCCGTCGGCGCACAGCCCGGTCGACCCCGTCCGCAGTATATCCTCCGGATGCCGAGCAAATCGGTCGAGCATCGCCTGATACTCCGTCGCAAACGCCACGACATCTTCCCGGGCGTATTGATCGGTGCTGTACTCAAAGAGTAGACGCGCGCCACCCCTTTCCTCCGCTAGTGGAATGACGGTAAGGTTCAACTCGAACTTCGCGGCATGGTTCGGGATGGCTTCGCTCACCTCAGCCGTTACACCGGGAAGATCGAGCGCATCGCTAAAGGCATCGTGGAAATTGAAGCAGACCTGCATCAGCGGCAGCTCACCAGCGACGCGTTGCGGCTTCACGGTGCCGACGATTTCGGTAAACGGCAGCGCCCCGGCGGACAGCGCCTCGCGCACGGTGCGGGCGAGATGCTGCATAAAGTCTCTGAACCGTTCCCCTTCCGCCAGTCGCACGGGTATCGGCATCATGTTGACGTACATGCCGATTACCTCCTCCGCCTCGGAGGAGGTGCGGTTGGCGGTGCTGGTCCCGACAACGAAGGCGGTCGCACCGGAGATTTGGGCCAGCGTCGCTGCATAGGCAGCGAACATGAACTGGAACACGCTGCACCCGTGCGTGCGCGCGATGCGACGGAATGTCTCGAACTGGGCTGCGCTGGAGCTGCACTCGTGAATTTCGCCCCGCATCCTGAATTCGCTGTCAGGCCGGCGATTCGGGAGCGCCAGAAACGGAGATATGCCCTGCAGCGCATCGCGCCACCACAAGCGCATGGCGTCTGCGTCGGGCGACGTCAGCCATCGCTGCTGCGCGCTTGCATACTCCGAATAGCCGGGCGCGGGATGCATTTCGACTGCCCGGCCGAGGACGAGGTCGGTATAGGTCTTGCTTAGCTCGCGCAAAAACAATCGGAACGTCCAGCCGTCGTGGACGAGGTGATGTTCCAGATGAACGAGCGTCGTCGTTCCGTCCGGCAAATCGAAAAGTCGCCAGAGCACCAGCGGCGGCCGGTCCACGGATACCGCGCGACAGACGAACGCTTCGATGTCGCGCCGCATCTCCAGGCGCGCATCGGCGATTGCAAGATTGCGCAGCGATCGTTCCTCGATATGCGGTTCGAGCTCGGCCTCGACCACTGCTTCGGCCGCGGTGTCGAAGTCGAACCACGTCCGCAACCCTTCATGACGGCGGGTGAGCAACCGCATCGCTGCCAATAGCGCCGCCTTGTCGAGCCCTGCGGAAAAGACGATCTCCGCCTGGAACTGGTAGGCGATGTTGTCGGGACGCATTTGCGACAATAGCCATACCTGCTCGTGCTGCTTGGAAACGGGATAGCGATAGGCGCTGGATTTCACCGCCATGGCGGTCGTCGGCTGACGGGTGCGAGTAGGCGTGCCGACGGTGGTGTGGGGGGAGTCGGCGATTGCCGCAGCGATCGCGGCCGGTGTGGCCAGTCGCATCATTTCCGCCGGGGCGAGATCGATGTTCCAATGCGACCGCAGATAATTGCAAATCCTGAATGCCAGCAGCGAGTAGCCGCCGAGCCCGAAGAAATCGTCGTCGGGCGCCACCAGGATACCCTCCATGAACTCCGACCACGCCTGACAGATCTTGAGCGTGATCAGGCCATTGCCAGGCCTACCGGCGGGCGGCACCGGCAACGTGGGAGCGGGCTTTTCGAGTAGGCGCTGAACGTCTGCCTTGCCGTTCTCGGACAGCGGCAGCTGATCGGCCTGGATGCAGAAGGTCGGGACCATGTAAGCTGGCAGACGATCCGCAAGCCAGCGTTTCAGCGCTGTGCCCATATCTCCGGGCGTACCCGGCATCGCCTGGAACCGTGCCACGATGATACGATCGCCAGCGCTGCTGTCGGTGATGCCGACCGCGGCGTTGCGCACGGACGGATGCCCTTCGATGACGTGCTTAATTTCATTGAGTTCGATACGATTACCGTTGACCTTCACCTGCTGGTCGCGTCGTCCGAGAAACTCTATATTGCCGTCAGCCATGTATCGGCCCAGATCGCCCGTGCAGTAGAGCCTTGGTCCGATCGCCGCCAAAGCGGTTGGGGGCGGCGCGAAGCTCCCCGCGGTCAAATCGGGGTCGCCGATGTAGCCGAGCGCGACGCCCTTTCCACCGATGTGGATCGTACCGATCTCGCCGGTCTCGGCATGCCGCCCGTCGTCCGTTATGACCGTGCAGGTCTGGTTCGACAGCGCTCGACCGTAGGGGACCGATCGCCAAGCGTCGTCGACTTGATCGATCGGGTAGCAGATCGACCAGATCGACGCTTCGGTAGCCCCGCCCAAGCTCAGGATTTGCACCGACGGCAGCGCCGCGCGCAATCGCCGCGTCAGGGGCAGCGGGATCCAGTCGCCGCTCAGCAGGATTGACCGCAACGAGGCCAGCGCCACTTCCGGGACGGTAGTGGCGTCAATCAACAACGCCATCAGCTGGGGAACCGAATTCCACACCGTTACCTTTGCGGCCACTATCGTACGCAGCCAAGCCGCCGGATCACGAGACTGCGCAGGCGGCATCAGCACCAGTGTGCCACCGGCCGCCAGTGTGCCAAAGATATCGAACACCGACAGATCGAAATTGAGCGACGATAGGCCGAGCACGGTAGAGTGCCGATTCATACCGGTCCGCGCCACGATGTCGGTAATGGTATTAAAACATGCAGCGTGCGTGATCATAACTCCCTTGGGCGTACCGGTCGAACCCGAGGTGAAAATCACATAGGCGAGATCGTCGGGCGAGCGCCGCGCGTCCTCCTCGCCCGGATGGGCGGGTGCCGAGGCCGTGGTATCGAGCGTCACGGGCAGACTCTCAATCCCCGCCTCGCCCAAGTCGGCCTGTCCGTCCGCCGGATCGTAGAGAACCAGCCGAGCCCCAGCCTGACGACAATATAGAAGACGCCGTTCGCGGGGCAGTTCGGGCGTCGCCGGAAGATAGACGAAACCGGCCTTCATCACCCCCAAAACGGCAGCAACCTGCAGAAAGCTGGCGGAGATCGATATAGCGACGACGCTCCCCACCTCGAGCCCAGTAAGCCGGAGGCTAGCAGCGATCCGCCGAGCAGCATTATCGAGCTCACCGTAAGAAAGAGTGGTCTCCCCGAACCTTAGTGCAGCGTGTTCCGGGCATTCCCGCGCCCGCGCTTCGAACCCGTGGTGCAGCACAACCAGCGCCTCCCGCGTCGCAACAAAGGTCAGGCCTTTCAGCGGCCAAGCCTATTTGATAAGATTGCCGCTCTATGTAGTCAACGATTTCTCGTCCTTTGGCGAAACTTGTCCTAAGACGGCCCATCGGTACTTGTTAGCGGCGTCGTTACGGGGAAACAGCGATGAGGTTACTCGTATGCCTGCCTCATGCAGGTTCCGGCCCGGCGCTCTTCCGGCACTGGCCCGCGCGATTTACGCCCGACATGCGGATCCTGGCCCCGCGACTGCCCGGCCGAGAGGATCGCTTCCTGGAGGACACGCACGCCACGATAGACAAGGCCGTGTCGAGTTTGCTGCAGGAGATCGCCGACTCCGCTCGCCTGGCACGAGACGTCACCATTTTCGGGCATTGCCTGGGTGCGGTGCTGGGCTACGAACTGGCCCGTCGATGGAACGAGATCGCGGCACCGCCGATCGGCCGCCTGATCGTCAGCGCCGCCCATCCGCCGGATCGCCCGCTCGGCATCGCCGTCGACCATCTCGACGACGAGGCACTGCTGCGCACCATGGAGCGAATGACGGGCTACCAGGATCCGATGCTGGCCGATGCAGAGATGCGGGACATCCTGATGCCCGCGATACGCGGCGACCTGACGATGCACGAGCGTTACGCCGTAGAGAGCGACCAGCCGCTCGCAGTGCCAATTACTTGCGTCCGCGGCCGATCCGACCGGTTCGTCTCGCAAGACGATGTCATGGGTTGGCAAAAGTACTCGCACGCGTCAGTTGAGTTCGTCGAGCTTCCGGGTAACCATATGTATGTCCTCGACCGGCCGGACGCCCTATTTGCTCTGCTCGCAAGGCCAGCGCCGTCTGGTCGCGGGCCATGCTGCTGATGCCGGACCAACCGGCCGATAAACCCGCGGGCGGTCCGCCGCGCGACGCCTGCCACCCCGCCGCCGATTGCGTTCATGTGTTTCGGGTCGCGGCCGATCCCGGCATCCCGCTCGTCGAACACTGGCAGCACGTTCTAGCACCCGAGGAGCAGGCGCGGGCGGCGAGGTTTCATCGGCAGGCCGATCGCGATCGCTTCGTCATTGGGCGCGCGCTGACGCGGCTGACGCTTGGCGCTACGACAGGTTTATCGCCGACCGCGCTTGTCATCCGGCAGGATCCGCTCGGGAAGCCGTTCTTAGAATGCCCCGACGGGCAACGCATTAACGCCTTCAACGTCTCCCATTCCGGCGCACACGTGCTGCTTGCGATGGCCGCCGATCGGTTAATCGGCATCGACGTGGAGCAGATTTCGCCGGAGGTAGAGATTGACCTCCTAGTCGCGCGGTTCTTCTCCGCGCGAGAGCGCATCGCATTCGGGGCACTTCCCCCGGCGGTACGACGGCAGGCCTTCTTCCGTGGCTGGTGCCGAAAGGAATCGTACGTCAAGGCGCTGGGACAAGGCCTAGAATTTCCCATGGACGGCTTCGACGTCTCGCTGACGCCCGACGCTTCGCCCGTGCTGCTAGAGGATCGATCTCCGGAGGGGGCCGCTACCGTATGGTGCATCCGCGACCTCTGGCTCGACGCGAATCACATGGCAGCGATCTCGGCAAGCGGACCGCCGTTCCGATTGCGGATGTGGATGCTCGGTACCGAAGGGTGGAACGAGACAAACGCCGCAAGTGGCCGCATCATATATCCGAGATAGTCAAGTCTCGCCGGATCAGTTAAGAGACGACAAGGTCAGTAGTGCGGAGAATGTGGGTTCGCACCGGCGGCTGTTCCGAAGTAACCTGCGCGGAGATTTGCGGGCATGGACGAGCTGAACAAGCGACGGCACAATGGCGTCCTATGGGTATATGTCAGCGGGAGCTGCAACTTCCGGTGCGCCTACTGCATCGACGACCGGTACGCAATCCCGCATAACAAGCTCGACGAAGGGCTTTTTCTCGATAGGCTCGACGAGCTGCAGCGACAGCTACAGTACACGATCGTTTTGACGGGTGGGGAACCGATGGCTCAGCCTAGCCTAGTCCATGCGCTGTTCGATCGGTTTTCGAGTACCGCCAAGACGGTGCAGACCAATGGATCGCTAACCAGCGCAACTCTTTCGCTGTGTCCTAAGCTCGCGCCCGACGACTGGATCTCGATATCCTATCACGATTTTGCGTGGCGCCGCTCGAAGCACGAGAAGAGCATCGACGCCACCGTCGAAGGGCTGCTCGACAACGGCAAGAATGTTTTCGTCCAATTGATGTGCACGCCGGACAACGCCGTCCGGATGAGCGCTGCCGCCGTTCGGTTCAGCGAACTCGGCTGCAAGGTGGCGATGCGACGCATTCACGACCATACTCCTGAATCGTTTGGGCAGGTAGAGCGTCTCCTGGGGGCGTGTGGCGGCGAAGACTGGGCGCTTCCGGCGTTCTTCGGGCGTGAGCACAAGCCGCCGCGACGACAGCCGTTCCGCGCTGCCAACGTCTATCTCGACGGAACGATCGGTTTTGTGTGCAAGGACGAGGTGATTATCGGCAATCTCTATTCGGGCTATGACCTAAATATCGTCGACCGGTACCGATCCCTTCCTTGCGACCAGGTCTGCGGGAGCTGTTCGTGTTTGTGGGTGTCGGAGCCTTGGGGCTTCGCGTAACATGCATTCGGCCTGGATGCGGATTAGGGTACTAACGAATGGTGAAAGCAAAGGCAGAACCGAAAACGAGGCTCGACGAGTATCTCGTCCGCGACGGCCGCTTAGACGGGCTCAAGGCGGCACAGGCGTGGATCATGTCCGGCAAGGTCGTCGTGGACGGCATCGTCATCACGAAGCCGGGAACGCTGCTTGCCAGACAGGCCAAGGTTTCGCTGCGCGGCATCCAGTCTCGCTTCGCAAGTCGCGGCGGGTTCAAGCTGGAGAAGGCGTTGTCGCGGTTCGGCATTGATGTCGGCGGGCTGACCTGCATGGACGCAGGCGCGTCGACGGGCGGTTTCACCGATTGCTTGCTGCAGCACGGGGCCGCCAAAGTGTATGCCGTCGAAGTGGGGTACGGGCAACTGCTCGGGCGGCTGGCGCTGGACCCGCGCGTTGTCAGTTTGGAAAAGACCAACGTCGCCGAGATGACGCGCGACCGGCTCGACCGTCCTCTCGATTTCGCCTGCGGCGACCTGTCCTATCTCAGCCTGACCAAGGCCGTTCCGATCCTCGCCGACCTATTCGACGGCACGCCGCACTTGGCTATGCTGGTCAAGCCGTTGTACGAAGGCTTGGCGCAGGACGACATAACCAACCCGGCAGCACTGGAAGAGGTGTTGGACCGGCTGGTCGGGAGCCTCGGGTCGATCGGCCACCCACCGAGCGACGCCTGCGTGTCGCCGATCAAGGGCGGGCGCGGCGCGATCGAGTTCCTGTTCCATTTCGGCGGTGCGAACCCACCCGTCACCGGTCGGGGGGTAGTGATCGCGGCGATGGACGATCTCGTCGCCTCTCCTCCCGTGGAGGACGAGGCGGAGCTGACGAAGTGAACAAATTGGGCGTCATCGCTCACCCTGCGAAAGCCGCGCCCACACCGCTGCGAAACGTCGCGCCAGACTGGTCGCGTATCGATCACGCGTTCGCCGGAATAGCGGCCGCCAGCCCCGACGCCATCGCGGTATCCTGCGGCGATCAAACGATGACCTATGGCGCACTGGATGAGCTCGGCAACCGAATCGCACACGCGCTGCGCGTCGCCGGGATCGCCGCAGGCGAACGCGTTGCCCTATTGATCGAGCGTTCGCCAGAACTCGTCGCGGTGATCCTCGGCATCTTGAAAGCAGGCTGCGCCTACGTACCACTAGAACCGGACTCGCCTGGCGAGCGCACGGCATACACCATGATCGATTCAGGCGCGCGGATCGCTGTCGTCCAGCGGGCGGCGGGAACGACCAATCCCTCACTCCCCGTGCTGCCACTTACAACGCTCCTGAAGATGGCTGCGGGCAAAGACGGACGATCGCCACCCGCCGGTGAGGCGGCAAGCGACGAGGCGTATGTGATCTACACGTCCGGTTCTACCGGACGCCCCAAGGGAGTTCGCATCCGTCACGCCAGCGTCCTCGCGCTCGTTTCGGGGACCCGCGTGGACTTCGGCATGGGACCAGCCGACGTCTGGACATTGTTCCACTCGATCGCCTTCGATTTCTCCGTGTGGGAAATATGGGGTTGTCTGCTAACGGGCGGTCGGCTGGTGGTAATACCATATTGGGTTACGCGGTCGCCCGAAGACTTCAGGTCACTGGTGGGGCGCGAAGGGGTCACGGTGCTCAATCTCACGCCGTCGGCATTCGCTCAGTTCCGCGACGCCGATCGATCCGCGACGGGATCGCTGGCGCTCAGGCTGCTGATTCTCGGGGGCGAGAGCTTGGATTGCCGGGCGCTTGCCGAGTGGTTCGACCGTCACGACGCTGATCGCTGTCGGCTGGTCAACATGTACGGGATCACCGAGACGACAGTGCACGTGACCGCCGAGACAATCACGCGCGATCACATTCGGGGGGGATCGCAGTCGGTCGGGCGCCCCCTGCCCGGCTGGCAGGTGCATGTCCTGGACGGCGACGGAATGCCGCAACCCATCGGCATGGCAGGGGAGATTTACGTCGGCGGGGTCGGGTTAGCGATCGGCTATGTCGGCCGGGACGATCTGACGCTTGAGCGATTTGCGGTGAACGCCGTCACGGGGGAGCGATTGTATCGCAGCGGCGACCGGGGGCGTTTGCTTGTGACCGGTGAGCTTGAGCATCTCGGCCGGATCGACAACCAGGTGAAGATTCGCGGCTTTCGCATCGAGCCGGGCGAGATTCGCGCGGTGCTCTCCGACCACCCCGCCGTCAGCGCCGCTGCGGTTGTGGTCAGAAGGCGCCGCCCCGACGATGCCGCTAGCACACGCATCGACGCTTACGTGACGCTGTCGGGCGGCACCGTCGAACAGGTTCGCGCTTATGCGGCGCTGTGGCTGCCCAAACACATGCTTCCCGACACGCTGACCTGCATCGCGCGGCTGCCGCTCACCCGGAACGGCAAGCTAGACACCGACTCGCTTCCCGAGCCGGATGACGGCGGCCAAGCGGCGGCGCCAGCGCACACCGACACCGCCGACGGGACTAGCGATCCGGCGTTGGAGGCCGCGTTGGCGCGCATATGGGCGTCCGTGATCGGACGTCCAGTCGGTATGCATGACAATTTCTTCGACCTCGGCGGCAATTCGATCGAGGCTGCGCGGATCGTGGCAGCGATCCGGGAGGAGAAACTCGGTACGCTTCCGGTGCGCGAACTATACATCCGGCGGACCGTCCGGAACGTCGCGGCATTCCTGACGGCCGTGCCCCCCTCCGCCGAGCCGGGGCCGTGCGGCTGAACCGCGCGACGATAGTCCGGCGCTTGTCGCCGAACCGATCGACCGCCCGTGACGGTACACGGGCGCTGCGCTTCATGGCCGGTGCGCAGATCACGGGCGCGCTGGGTTCCGCCTTCACCCGCTTCGGCATCAATCTATGGATTTACAATCATACGGAGAGCATATCGCTGTTCCTCGTCCTCAACATCGCCGGCGCGTTGCCCTCGGTCGTCGCGGCGCCGTTTGCGAGCTATCTGCTATATCGCGTGCCGCTCAGGACACTGATCCTATTGGGCAATGTCGCGGTGATGATCGGGCCCGCCGCGATCTTTTTGGTCGCGTTAACCGGCCACCACGTCGTCGAACTCGGCGTCGCCACCGTACTGTTGTCGGCACTGGTCGACACCTTCGCTTGGCCCGCGCTTAGTGCCGTGATCACGCTGTTGGCGGCCGGACGGGAGGAGGAGCGAACGCGCATCAACGGGTGGCTCGAAAGCGGGGACGCCGCATCAGGGATCGCCGGCCCGGTATTGGGCGCGTTTCTCTATAGCATTGGCGGTGTCCCGCTGCTGTGCGGCCTCGACGTGCTGACCGTCGGCGTCGCCATCGTCGCGACGCTAATCGCGGTACCACTGATCCCCCGACCGGTGGGATTGGCGCGGCGCCGTGTGTCGCCGGTCCGGGTGCTGGTCGCCGATGCGCGGTGGGTGTTCGACCGCCCGCCGATGCGCCGGCTACTTCTCCTGTTTGCCGTATGCAACGGGTTCCTCGCCGTGGGCGCGGCCGTATCAACGCCGTTTTTCCTTTCCTTCATGACGCCGCGCGCCTTCGGCATTGTAGAGACGGCCGGGGCGGCCGGACTGTTCGTCGCCGGGATCAGCGTTGGCGCGCTCAAGTGGCCGGAGAAACCGGCAGAGCGCATCCTGCTAGGCTGGGGAAGCATTGCCGCGTGCCTGCTCGCCGTATCGATCAGTGTGCGCTTTACCCCTGCCATCGTCGTGATCCAATTCGTGCTGTTCGCCAGTATCGGCTTCGTCAACATCGCTAGCCAGGGATTGTGGCAGTCGATTACCCCACTGCATCGTCAGGCGAGGGTCTTCGTGGTCCGGCGGATGATCGCGCGATCCACCATCCCGGTGTTCCTCGCCGGTGCCGCACCGATTTCAGACCATATCGTCGTCCCGTTCTGGCGTTGGCTGTACCGGGAGGCCGCCAGCCCATCACTCTGGCACTCCGCGAACGAGACCGTCCAGGCGACGCTCATCTTCGGTTGTGGTCTGGCAATAGCCGCGGCGCTGATCGTCTTCGCCCCCGGCCTAGTGAGAAGCTTCGGCCGCGCGCGGCTAGACACACTCAATAAGGGAATGCCATGAACATCCTGGGCATATCGGCAAGGTACCACGATTCGGCGTGCTGCCTGCTACGCGACGGCACCCTCGTCGCGGCGGCTCAGGAGGAACGGTTTTCCCGCGTCAAGCAGGACCGCTCGCTTCCTAGACAAGCGTTCCGCTATTGCCTGCGCGAGGCCAACCTGACGATTGCGGACGTCGACTGCATCGCCTTCTACGAGGATCCGCAGCTAAAGCTGGGACGGCAGATCTGGTCGGCGCAGTTTCCCGGGCTCTCGGCGAAGCGGCGGGCGGACATGCTGAGGGTGCTCGCCGATCCGACGCCACAGGACTGGATCAGTAGGGTGTTTGGTTTCGACGGACCGATTGAAGTCGTCGACCATCACCTGTCGCACGCGGCAAGCAGCTATTATTTTTCAGGATTCGACGAGGCGGCGATCCTCACTGTCGACGGCGTCGGTGACTGGCCGACGACCACGTACGGTCGAGGGGCGGGTGCAGTAATCGAGCGACTGGAGACAGTTGACTTTCCCGACTCGCTCGGACTGTTCTACAGTGCGATAACGGCCTATCTCGGGTTCGAGGTTAATGAAGGGGAATACAAGGTCATGGGCCTGGCACCCTATGGCGAACCTATTTATGCCGATCGACTGGCTAAGCTTGTCCAGTCGAGTCCGGGTGGGCAGTACCGACTAGATTTGCAGTATTTCGGCTTCCTTGATCAGGAGCAGATGTATTCCGACGCCTTCGTGTCGCTCATGGGCCGGCCAGCCCGCCTGCCGGAAACTCCGCTCGAGCGCTTCCACCTCGATGTTGCTCGAAGCGCGCAGGCTGTTTTGGAGGACGTCCTGCTGCAAAAGGTGCGCTACCTAGGCGACATGGTGCCGAGCGAGAATCTCTGCATGGCCGGCGGCGTCGCGCTTAACGTCGTCGCTAATGCACGCTGTCGCAACGAGGGCCCGTTCAAGCGATTATTCATCCAGCCCGCAGCGGGGGATGCGGGCGGCGCGGTGGGTGCCGCCGCCATGGCGTATGTACGGCGGTCGGGCGAGTGGCCTACGCGAAAGCTACGCGACGTATTTCTAGGTCCCCGAACCGAGACCGATGCCGTGGCAGACCTGCTGACCGGATCTGGTGTCCCGTTCCTAGATTTCAGGGGGCGGGAGGACGATCTTCTTCGCGAGGTAGTCCGCCATCTTGCCGACGGAAAGGTCGTCGGCTGGTTTCAGGGCCGCGCCGAATTCGGCCCACGCGCGCTCGGCGGACGATCGATCATCGCCGATCCCCGTCCCGCCGATATGCGTGACCGAATCAACGCATCGGTGAAGAAGCGCGAATCATTCCGCCCGTTCGCCCCGTCAGTCCTCGCCGAAGAGTGCGCCGTCCATTTCGACCTGCCCCATCCCTCGCCTTTCATGCTCGAGACCTGTCAAGTGGTCTCGCCGATCGACCTTCCCGCTATAACGCATGTCGACGGGTCAGCCCGGGTGCACACAGTGGATGACGCGGAGAACCCTCGGTTTGCCGCACTATTGCGTCACTTTCAAGAGCATACGGGCTGCCCGCTCCTGCTCAACACGTCGTTCAACATGCGGGGAGAGCCCATCGTCAATTCAGCCGTCGATGCCATCGTCTCCTTTGTAGAGTCGTCGATCGACGTGCTGGTTTTGGAAGATGCGGTTGTCGATCGCGCTGTGGTGACGCCACTCTGGGAGCTGATGGCAAGCCGGCACTATGCCGCCGTTCGGGAAAGGAAGGGACATGTCGGACACCTCGTCTATACACTGTTCTGAAGCGCTATGATCCGTCCACCGCCGTGGTCCCGGCGCCTGGCCGATGAAATTGCGGCAGCCGCGTCGACGCCCGAGGGTCGCCTGCTGATCCAGCGGTTCGGCTTGAACGGATGTTCGCCGGGGGAGTCGACCCTGCCTGAGCCTCCACGGCCCGACTCGACGGGCGCACTCGGGATCTGGGAGCCGCGAGTGTGCGACGGGCAAACCAGCTTCGTGCGCGCTGCGGCGCGCCGACACGAATGGCCGATGTGGGCCAACGTCCAGCGGATCGAGCCAAAGCGTACACGATGGCGCGTCCTGCTGCTCGGCGAATCAGTCGCGCGCGGCCAGCTTTACGAACCCCGCTACACGCCTGCGCTCGTGCTCCAGGCGCTTCTCGAAGCCGTTCTCGGCGCGGGCACGGTGGACGTCGTCGATCTTGCGCGCACCGGGATGGGGCCGGAGGTCTCGGACCTTGCGATCGCGGCCGCCGTGCTGGAACCGGACGCGGTGGTGATGTTCGCCGGCAACAACTGGCGTCCGTACGATCCTACGGAGCCGCACCGGTTGCCCAAGACTAACGCCGTGCTGCGCGAGGGCGGCGTGTCGGGGCTGAAGAATGTAGTCGAAGGCGAGATGCGGTGCCGAGCCACCGAAATCGTCCGCGCGGTACGCGATTTCTACACCGCACGCGCAATTCCGGTGCTCTGGATTGTGCCCGAGTTCAATCTAGGCGACTGGCACGACTGGCCTATCGTCGCGCCCACTCTGACCGGTGGGCACAACGCGGCATGGCTTTCCAGCTGCGCAACCGCCGATCAGGCGCTGGCCGACGGAGACCTAGCGCTGGCCGAAGTGGCCGCCGCCCGCTTACTGGCCCTGGACGGGGGCATCAGTGGCCGCGGGCAGCAGATACTCGCGCGATGCCGAAGACTGTCGGGCGACCTCCCCGCCGCCCGCGCCTTCCTGGAAGCGGCTCGCGACGCGCGCTTGTGGGACTGGTCTCAGCCACTTCCGCCCCGCTGCGCCGCGGCGACTCGGCAAGCGATACTGGCGGAAGGCGGACAGGGAACCTCGCAAGTCTTGGACGTGCCAGTCCTACTGGGCGAATTTCTTGACGGAGGCCTGCCAGACCGGCGCGTCTTCCTCGATTTCTGCCATCTCAATAGTGATGGGATCCGGTTGGTCATGGCGGCTGCGGCGGCCAGCCTCGCCGACACGCTCGTAACGCAAAGGGTCCGCTGGCAGGAGATCATCGCACTTGCGCCGTCGCCCGAGCCGGCACTCGCAGCAGAAGCCGAGCTACTCGCTGCCGTGCACAACGCGCATTGGTGGCAGCCGACGGATATCGTTCGTTACCATTGCGATCGCGCGCTTGCGCTCTGGCCTGCGATTGCGGAGGTGATGGTTGCCTTTACCGAGTTGCAGACGACGCCGACGCCAGCGATGTTGAGCGCGGCGGCGGCGCGGCTCTCGGCACACGGCGGCGCTGTGGCGCAATATCTGTTGGGGTACAGTGTCCAGCAACTCGACGCCGTACTTCTCGATGCGATGTCCCAATCGCTCGCCGACGCGGGAAGCCGATGGCGTACCGATCCGGTCGAGGCGTGGCTACGTCATCGAGACGCCGCCCGTGTTCCTGCGGACCTGCTGGATTTCTATCTGCTGTCCGCCGCGGACCAGCCGCAGGAGACGTTCGGGGCGATGCCTTTGGGTCGTGGTGCCAGCGATCTGGCGGATCCGACTTTCTACCGGGCATACCGGCCCGTCTCGATCTTTCGCTTTGTGGCGGGCGCGTCCAAGCCGATCGTGATCGACCTGACGTTTCGCGTGCCCACCGCGGCGGCGTTCAGCCAAAGGGTGCGTGTCCTCGTCAACAATCGGCCCGTTGCCGATCTGCCCGCCTGCCCGGCATGGACGCGGCACCGCATTGAAATCGCCGCCGATACCCTGCAACGGGGCCTCAATACGGTTCGGCTAGAATGGCCGCAGAATGCGCTGGACGAAGAGGCGCGACTGGGCATCGCACTGGAACAACGAACGCTGGAATTGCCCGAGCTATTTCGCGTCTTCGCCGATGTGTCCGCATTCACGGCCGCCGCGCCGATCGCGGACCTACCAGCCGGATCGGACAGCGCGAACGTTCCCTGCGAGCGCGTCGAGGGAATCGGCGGATGCTGACCTTGTGGCGCCTCATCGGGTTTAGCGCGCTGCTGCCATTGTGGAGCGCTCCGTCGCTTGCGCAGCGCACGGACGACAACGCGACGCGACAGGCAACCGATGCATTCGGGAAAAGCGTCGGGGACGAGCAGATCGGCATCTACAGCGCCTTCGACGTGCGCGGCTTTTCAGCAATTGATGCGGGCAATGTGCGATTGGAAAACCTGTATTTCGATCTGCGGGCCACCCCCAACGACCGACTGGTCGACAGCTCGAGCGTCCATGTCGGGATATCCGCCCAGGGCTTCGCCTTTCCCGCGCCGACAGGAGTCGCTGACTTCCGTTTTCGCACGCCGGGCGACACGGCGATCGCCAGCGTCGTGCTGCGGGCAGGCCCCTTCAAATCGCGCGACGTACAACTCGACCTGCAGTTCCCCCTTGCCGGCGACCGGCTGGGTATCGCTGCTGGCGCGAGCTTCGACGACGAGGAACAGACGTTCGGTTCCAGAGTGAAGACAACCTCCGTATCGCTGGCACCCGCTTGGCGCCCGCGCGACGGGATCGAGGTGATACCCTTTTGGAGCTATTCCCACGTCGCCGGCCCCGCAGCGCAGACGCTGGTTTTTACCGCCGGCGATTATCTGCCACCCCGCATCAAACGCGGCCAGTTCGTCGGCCAGCCCTGGGCCCGATCCAGCAGCGACGGCTGGAATGCGGGGCTGATCGCAAAGGCCCCGGTCTCGGGGTTCACCGTCGCGCTTGGGGTATTCCGCTCAGTTGCGCGGATCGGTCAAAGCGCGTCCGATTTACTGCTCGATGTCGCGCCGGATGCCAGCGCTGCCGACCGACTGATCGTGATCGAACGCGATGATCGATCCGCGTCCACATCGGGCGAACTGCGCGTATCGCGCGAACTGACCGAGGGATCGCGCCGCCACACGCTGGTGACTACCTTTCGGGGTCGGCAGGGCGAGCGTCTGTATGGCGGTGCCGACGTGATATCGCTCGGACCGACAATCTACGGCACGCGCGACGTGCGCGACGAGCCGGCGTACGAGTTCGGACCCAAAACCCGCGATGCGATTGCGCAGGCGACCGTTGGCGTAGCTTACCAGCTCAAATGGCTGAAAGTCGGGGAATTCGGCCTTGGCGTCCAGCACAGCGCTTACCGCAGGCGCCTATTCGAACCGGATGCAGCGGCCATGCTGCCGACCTTGCGCGCCAATCCCTGGCTGATCGACGCGACGGCGGCGATCGAGATCGCCCGCGGACTCGTATTCTATTCCAGCTACACGCGGGGGCTGGAAGAGAGCCCGGCCGCGCCCGACGTCGCGATCAACCGCAACGAAGCACCGCCTGCAATACGCACAGGGCAAGCCGATGCCGGGCTGCGCTGGGCGATCACAGATAAGCTGACGGCGATCGCCGGCGTGTTCAATATCACCAAGCCGTATTTCAATCTCGACCAAGACCTCCGCTTTCGGCAACTCGGCACGCTGCGCAATCGGGGGATCGAGGCTTCCGTCGCGGGCGAGGTTCTGCCAGGCCTAAGTATCGTCGCCGGTACCCTGCTTCTCGATCCGGAAGTGCGCGGCGAGGAGGTGGCTGCGGGTCTGATCGGTCGACGGCCCGTCGGCGCAATCGAACGGCACAGTATCGTCAATGCGGATTATCGGTTTGGCGACAGCGGCTTTTCGCTGGACGGCACGATAGAGGAAACCGGAAATCGTATCGCCAATGCCAGCAATACGCTGGTGGTCCCGCCCCGCACCGGCGTGTCAGTGGGCGGGCGATATCGCTTTGTCGCGCACAAAGTGCCGTTCCTGCTTCGGGTTCAGACTGCCAACGTGTTCAACACCTATGGCTACGGCGTCGGCAGCAGCGGTTTCTTCGTCTACAACGGGCAACGTCGATTGGTGATGTCGCTGGCAGTCGATCTATGATTCGACAAAGGGCCGTTCATGCGATCCGGCTGAACACAACGCCTCCTGCCGCGACTAGCTCAGCGCTGCCTTCTCCGCTGTGAAAGCTCAGCTCGGCGAACTTCGTTGTTCCGGCAGGCGCGGACGACTTGGCCGAATCTATGATGTATCTGCTCGGCCCAACAGGCACGAGATCGGCCTCGATCAATTGAGTGCCACCGCCACCGCCGTGAAGGTAGCTGCCCTCTCCGAACTGCGCCTCCAGCCGTAGAGGCGCGTCGGCCCGACCGGTGGCGTGGATCGAGAGCGCTGAACGCGAGCGTCGGTAGGTGCCGACGACACCCGCGGCGGCCGCTCCCGACACCGGTTCCGTTTCCATGTCACGGTACGGAAGGTCGCCTGCAACGAGCAGCAGTAGGTCGCTGTAGATTCCTCCCCAAGAGAACGCCGTAGGCGACGCGCCGCGTGACTGGAACGCAAGCGCAGCCCCACGGGACGCATTGAGCCCGATATGGCAATTCTCCGCCCCCACCGCGCCGCTGATCCCCGCCAAGCCGTTTTGATACAGGTAGAGCCCTAGCCCGAAACCGGTGATGAACGTATCCGGGATAGCGGGGGCTTGGCAGCGCAGCACTTCCTCCCGCAGGCCGTCGGAAAGGATTGCGCGGTCCCCCGGGAGTCCTTTGAGGAGGGATGCTATCACGCGTAGCAGGTCGTCCGCGGACATCAGCAGCCGATCACTACCGCAGGCGTCGAATCCGTCGGATTGCTCGGCATAAGCGGCCGGGACAATTCCGTTTCGCTCCTCGACGTGCAACACCGCGCCCAGCGGGTCGAGGACGCGTTCGGTTAGCGACTGTAGGATCGGTTTGCCGGCAATCTCGGCAATCAGGTGTCCGGCGATGATCGAGCCAGCACGCTCGTTGGAGAACAGCCGACCTGGAGTGTACAGATACGGCGCCAACGCGAGCCGCTCTAGCAGGGTCCCCGAACCGGCTCTCGACTGCCCATTCAGCGCCGCCTCGTCATCAAGGGCGGTGCTTTGGGACAGAAGGTGGCGGATGGAGATTCGGCCTACACGCAGGTGTCGTGCGAGCACGGGACACGTTACCACGTCTGCCGCTTGGGTATCTAGCCCCAGCAGACCGTCGTCGACGAGCGAGAGCATCGTCATGCTCGTCAACAGCTTTGCGACGCAGCCGATGCGTCCGGGCCGTGAAGTGGCCGCGCGCGGTGCCGCGGCACGGCCATCTCCCATGTCCGCCTTCAAGAATGCCACGATCAATTCTGGTAAGGCAACCGGATCGCGGTGCTCGTCGAGTAGCGCCGCGACGCGCGCCGTCAGTCCCGCCGCAAGGTGTCGATCCGCCACCGTCGTCATCGCCACCGCCCTCCCCCTTCCGCGGCCCCGCCCTATCCGTAGCAGGCGGGCAGACCGCCGTCAGGTCCAAATCGCGCCGGCTCGACGCTCGACCACTATCCCTTCTCCACCGAAATGCCAGTACATGGCATAGCGGCAAACGCTGACTAGTAGTAAAACAAGCGAGTCGCTAATGTCGAACGAGTATCGGGAGCGGGTCGAAAGAGCCGGGCTTGATCACTATGCTTCGATCCGAGATGCGGACGGGGGTACGCTATAGATGGGGATGTCCATTCTAGTGACGGGCGGCGGTGGCTATATCGGCAGCCACGCGTGCAAGGCGTTGGCCGCCGCGGGCTTTCTGCCGATAAGCTTCGACAATCTGGCATCGGGCAAGGCGACGCGCGTGCGCTGGGGTCCGCTGGTGCAGGGAGACGTCCGCGATTCCGCCGCAGTGCGCGATGCCATCGAGCGGCATCGCGCGCGGGCTGTGATCCATTTCGCCGCAGACGCATATGTCGGTCAATCGGTGACCGATCCGGCGCGCTATTACGATAATAACGTCGGCGGCATGACCGGGCTTCTGGCCGGGATGCGCGCCGCGGGATGCGGCTTGATCGTCTTCTCCAGCACCTGCGCCGTCTATGGCAGCCCCGTGACGATGCCCATCACCGAGGAAACGCCCACTACGCCCGTCAATCCATATGGCCGCACCAAGCTGGTGTGCGAAGGTATGCTGGGCGATTACGCCGCAGCGTATGGCATCAGATCGGTAGCCCTGCGCTATTTCAACGCAAGCGGCGCCGATCCCGACGGTGACCTCGGCGAGGACCGCGAAGACGAACCCCATCTGATCCCGCGCGCAATGATGCATTTGCTCGGCCGCATCCCCGACTTCGCGGTGTACGGCAGCGACTTTCCCACGCCGGATGGCACCGCGATCAGGGATTATGTCCATGTCACCGACCTCGCGCGAGCCCATGTTCTGGCGGTTCGCCAATTAGTTGACGGACGGGTCGGCCAGCGCGTGTTTAACCTGGGATCGGGCACCGGCCATTCGGTGGCGGAGGTACTGGCGGAAATCTCCCTTGTATCCGGCCGCGCGCTCGCCGCCCCTCGCGGACCGCGGCGCAGCGGCGATCCTGCGCGCTTGATAGCAGATGCCACGCGCGCCCGGCGCGACCTGAATTTTTCAACCACTCATTCGACGCTGCACGAGATCGTCACCACTGCATGGCGTTGGCATCGCAGCATGCATGGCGAGTCAGCGGCCACAATAACATGATCCCACCGCCCACCGCTCCAGTTACGAGGAAACGCCATGCATCTCGAGAAGCGCGTCCTGATCACGGGCGGTGCCGGGTTCCTTGGATCGCACCTGTGCGATCTCATGCTGGAACACGGGCATCGCGTCCTGTGTATCGACAACTTTTTTACCGGAACGCAACACAATGTGGATCATCTGCGCGATAATCCGCGCTTCGAACTAATCCGCCATGACATCACCTTTCCACTCTATGTCGAAGTGGACGAAATCTACAATCTGGCATGTCCCGCCAGCCCGGTACACTATCAGCGCGATCCGGTGCAGACTACCAAGGTCAACGTCGTCGGTGCGATCAACGTCCTGGGCCTCGCCAAACGGATCAAGGCGAGAGTGTTCCAGGCGTCGACATCCGAAGTCTATGGCGATCCGATCGTGCATCCGCAGAACGAAGGATATTGGGGCAACGTCAATCCGGTCGGCTTACGATCCTGCTATGACGAGGGCAAACGATGCGCCGAAACGCTGTTTTTCGATTACCGACGACAGCACGGGATTGAGATCAAGGTCGCGCGCATCTTCAATACTTACGGCCCACGCATGCATCTCAACGACGGCCGTGTCGTATCGAGCTTCATCGTCCAAGCACTGCGCAATCAGGACATCACAGTTTTTGGTTCTGGACAGCAGACCAGATCGTTCTGCTATGTCAGCGACATTTTGGATGGGTTCGTCAGGTTGATGAATTCGTCTGGCGAGGTCACCGGACCGATCAATATTGGGAACCCGGTAGAATTTTCTATCATCGACTTGGCGACGATGGTGATCGAGCTGACGGGTTCGCGTTCAAAGATCGTCCACAAGCAATTGCCGCCCGACGACCCTCGTCAGCGCAAGCCCGACATTTCGATCGCGCGACAGGCATTGGGATGGGAGCCGAGGATCGGTCTGCTCGACGGCCTGGGAAAGACCATAACGTATTTCGAGGATCGACTCTCCCACGCCGTACGCTAGCGCAGGACGATGCCGATCCCATCGATTGCTGGCGGGCGGAAACACGTTCTCCCAGACCATCCTGGATATATCTCGACGTGATTACCCGCTCCTCTCGATACGCGCTTCGGCTACACGATGGCGACTAGGGTCAAAGGGAACATGGTCGGATCAATCCAAAGTCATCGTGTTTAATCTATCGGCGGCAAGCGATCGGCCTGTCTACGGTAGAGGTGGACCGCGCATCGCGCTTTCCGGAAAGCGTGGTTTTTTTTGCCAGTCGATATCCTGCCGTACTTCAAGACCGACCCCAATCTTCGTTCATGGTTAGAGGGTTGTGGCGATCACGATCATCAAGGATACGGTAATATCGGTACCGATAAAGATGTAGGTGGTACGTTCTTGCATCCGTCCGGCACTGCAATTACTCCTACGAAGGAGGGTTGACGTTCAGGAACGCTAGCGTGACCGCAGGAGCGACGGCAACGAGGTATGACCCAAGTAGTGCGGTGTCCCGCGGTCTTGCCGCCGGCACTCTACGCCTTCGCGCATGGCTGTTTGATACAGCGCTTTCGCTATGGTGGGATCGGGGTGCTGACCACGAGCGGGGCGGATTCTTTGATCAATTAGCGCTGCACGGCGCGGAGTCGCCCGACCTGCCCAAGCGCGTGCGCGTTCAGGCGCGACAGATAATCGTGTTCGCCGAGGCGGGGCGACTGGGCTGGCAGGGGCCTTGGCCCGATGCGGTGGCGCAAGGCCTAGCGTTCCTGCCCTGCTACAGGCGCGGAGACGGGCTGTACTGTGCATCGGTCGACGCGAACGGCATGTGCGTCGCCAGCACGCCCGATTTGTACGACCAAGCCTTTGTACTCTTCGCATTCGCCGCCGCATTCCGGGCGCTGGGCCAGCCCGCAGCGCTGTGCGCCTCGGCGGTGGCACTTCTCGAGCGCTTGGACGCGCTGCTGGCCCACCCGGTCGCAGGCTATCGCGAGGAAGCGTCGCCACCTCGTACCCCTCTCCGGTCAAACCCGCATATGCACCTGCTGGAGGCAATGCTGGCCTGGGTCGCAGCGGGCGTCCACGACCCCTTCACTTCCGTGGCGCATGCGATCGTACGCCTCGCACGCGAGCGGCTCATCGATCCCCGGACGGGCGCGATCGGCGAGCTCTACGACGATGGCTGGGCGTTCGCCGCCGGGGCGGGCGGACGGGTCCGCGAACCGGGACACCAGTTTGAATGGGCGTACCTGCTAGACGAGGCGCAGCGTCTTCTAGGCGGGGATCATTGTCGCGTCGTCGCGGACCTTTTGGCGTTCGGCGCATTTGGCGTGATTGACGGGCGCGTCGTATCTGCAGTCGATCACCGGGGTCGGATCACCGACGCTTCGTGCCGGCTGTGGGCGCAGACAGAGCGCCTGCGGGCCATGATACGAATGCAGGAAAGGGCATCGGGGCCGGTGGCGAACGCGTGCGGCGCGGCGGCACTGGAGAGCCTGGAGACGGTGGAACGGTTCCTGTATGCCGCGCCCCGCGGTCTGTGGCGGGAGCGCATGGACCTGGCCGGCGGTTGGATCGACGAGTCGGCGCCAGCTTCCTCCCTCTACCATCTTGTGACCGCGATCGCCGGCCTGCCTATCCAAGCGCGATCGGCCCAGCCCGAATGAACGGACGATCGCGATGACCCGCCTCCCCGATTTCGCCTCGGTCCGCGTACTGTGCGTAGGAGACATCATGGTGGACGGCTTCGCGCATGGCGACGTTCAGCGTATCTCGCCCGAGAGCCCCGTGCCCGTGATCCATATTCGGCGCACTGAGCGGGTGCCCGGCGGGGCCGCGAACGTGGCGCGCAATATCTCGGCCCTGAAGGGGCAGTGCACGCTGATCGGCGTGATCGGTGACGACGTGCCGGGGCGTGAATTAAGCGCCATGCTGCGCGCGCACGAGGGGATCGAGCCCATCCTGGTGGTCGATTCAAGCCGGCCGACGGTAGAGAAGGTTCGATTCGTGGCCAATGGCCAGCATCTGCTCCGCGCAGACTGGGAAGAGGCAGGCGCGATCGGGACTGCAGCGCACGACGCGATCGCCACACAGGTCGCCGCGCTCGCGAGGGATCACAACGTACTCGTCCTGTCGGACTATGCCAAGGGCGTTCTGACGGACCGCCTCGTGGCGGAATTGATACGCGTTGCGAATAGCGCCGGGCTGCAGATCGTGGTCGACCCCAAGTCGGCGGACCTCGCTCGCTACGCCGGCGCCGATGTCGTCACGCCCAATTCTCGGGAGATTACACTAGCGACCGGGATCAACCCAAGCTGCGACGAAAATGCCGAACGCGCGGGAGCCAGGGCGGTGACCGAAGCGCGGGTCGATGCTGTGCTGATCACGCGCGCTGAGCAGGGGATGTCGCTAATCAGCCACACCGGGAACGTCGCGCACCTGCCTGCGAGCGTGCGCGAAGTAGCGGACGTTGTGGGTGCCGGCGATACGGTGGTCGGCACGCTTGCTCTGTGTCTAGGTGCGGCCCTGCCGCTTGCCGAGGCCGCGCGCATCGCAAACGCCGCGGCTGGTGTAGTGGTTGGCAAGCCGGGCACCGCGACGCTTAGCCGATCGGAGCTGGCGGCAGAGCTGGCGCGGCTCGACCGGCTGGACATGCCCCGATCCGTGACCAAGCTCATAAGCGCGGGTGAGGCGGCAAGGCTGTGTCGCGAATGGCGTGAGGACGGCCTTAGCATCGGTTTTACTAACGGTTGCTTCGACCTTATGCACATCGGACATGTCGGAATCCTGGAGTTCGCGCGCGCGCACTGCGATCGGTTGATCGTCGGGGTAAACGCGGATTCCTCTGTGACGCGGCTGAAGGGATCATCTCGACCCATCAACAGGGAGGAGGACCGGGCGCGCATCTTGGGCGCGCTCGGCTGCGTGGAAGCGGTGGTTATCTTCGCCGAGGACACCCCCTTCAACCTGATTGATCAGCTCCAGCCGGATGTGCTGATCAAGGGTGGAGACTATGCGGTGGAGGACGTGGTGGGATTCGATCTCGTGCAGGCGCGCGGCGGCCGCACCATCACTTTCGATCTGATACCGGGCCGCAGTACCACGCTCATGATCGATCGCGCCGCGAGCTCGGCCGCGCCGGATGCGGTGTGATCGTCGTCACCGGCGCGGCCGGCTTCATCGGTTCTAACATCGTCGCCGACCTCCTTGCCGAGGATCGATCGCGCGAGATCGTCGTGGTGGATCGGTTCGGCACGGACGAGCGCTGGCGCAACCTAGCGCGTCATCCGGTGGATCATTTCGTCGATCCTACGCGGCTGGACATCTTTCTCGCGGCGCACGGCGACGAGATCGAGGCGATTATCCATATGGGAGCGATCGCTACTACCACCGAGCGCGACGTGGATCGCCTGGTCCGCTGCAACATCGAAGCCACCGTCCAACTCTGGGACTGGTGCGCGATGCGACAGGTGCCCTTCCTCTATGCCTCGTCTGCCGCCACCTATGGCGGGCGCGAGCGCGGTTTTGCGGACGATGATTCACCGGACGCGCTGGCCGCGCTCGCGCCGCTCAACGCCTATGGCTGGAGCAAGCACGCGACGGACATGCTGCTCGCGCGCCGCGTGGCCGCCGGGCGCCCCGCCCCGCCCTTCTGGGCTGGGCTGAAATTCTTCAACGTGTACGGGCCCAACGAGTATCATAAGGGCGACATGGCTTCCGTCGCGTACAAGCTGCATGCGCAGGCGATGCGCGGCGAAACTGTACACCTATTCCGGTCCTACCGTCCCGGCATTGCCGATGGCGAACAGCGCCGCGATTTCATCCATGTCCGGGACTGCACGCGCGCGATCCTGTGGTTGCTGAACAACCGGGGGCGTAGCGGCCTCTACAATGTCGGCACGGGCGAGGCGCGGTCCTTCCTCGATGTGGTACGCGCGCTGGCGCGGGCGATGGGCCGCGAGGTGAACGTGGAATTCATCGACATGCCCGAGCCGATCCGCGCACGATATCAATACTTCACCGAGGCAGATACGGCCAAGCTGCGCGGCGCCGGCCTAACCGCGCCGTGCTACACTCTAGAGCAGGGAATCGCGGACTATGTGCGCGGCTATCTCGGACGTGACGATGGCTATCGATGAACCTGCGCTCGGGACATCCGGTCGCCCCGCTGTGCTGCTGGATCGTGACGGGACGGTGATCGTCGAGAGCAATTACCTCTGCGATCCGGCGGGCGTCGCGTTGGAGACGGGAGCGGCGGCGGGGCTACAAGTCCTCGCCGCGTCCGGCTATGTTCTCGCAGTGATCACCAACCAGTCGGGTATCGCGCGCGGACGCTTTGGATGGGCTCAGACAGAGATGGTGAATGCACGCGTGGCGGCGCTCCTGAAGACGGCTGGTGTTGACATCGCAGGCTGGTTCGTATGCCCGCACGGCCCGGCCGACGGATGCGCCTGCCGCAAGCCGCGCGCGGGTCTGGCTCTGGCGGCGGCAGCCGTTCTCGGATTGGATCTATCGCGCAGCTGGATCGTCGGCGACAAGCAGTCGGACATCGCGGCGGCTGATGCGGTTGGCGCGCGGGGCGTGCTAATGCTGACCGGCCATGGGGGGAATCATGCAGCATGGGCGCGGGCCGCGGGCCACCCGGTCGCGGCGACTCTTCACGATGCGGCCGGTCTAATTCTGAAGACCGACGCTGCCCGTGTACCGGGAGGCGATCAGCGCCCTCTTTTCCGCCGAGGCAACGTCCGCCCTCCTGCTCGCCCAGCACCGCGATGATCTGCTCCTCTCTGAATCTAGAGCATCGAGCGTTTAATCGAACGCATATCCGGCAGCGACAAAGTGGTTGCGACACTCGTAGCATAGATCTACGCTGATGGCGGTGGACTACCCTATAGCCGTCGGTGCTACCGGGTTGTCACGGATGCCGATAAAAACGCTGCGCAGAAACGTACGGCGTTCGTTGCTAAGCAGATCTTTGAGAAGTACTTCGTCGGTGGGGACAGTCTGGTCGTACCGCTCCACCCCCGCTGCGTCACACTGCTCGAGCACGAGATTAAACCCGGCGTCTTTGATCGCTTGGATTATCCCTTCACGGGTTAGCCAGAACGAACGACGGTTGTTCCAAGATGCTAGCTTCAGTGACTCCCGCTCGGCGTGACTGGTGGCTTCATGCTCGCCGATCCAGCGGCCCGGCAAACCTTCGTGGCTGCTCAGTTTTCCGAGACCCATACGCTCTTCGGGCCGCCATGGCGCAAAATGGGTATTGACGATTACCGCCTTATTCACGCAACTTCCAAGCAATCGTAGAAAACGTCTAGGCTCATCAAGGTGATAAAGTAGGCCACAGCAAAACCCGATATCATGCAAGCCGTAGTCACTCAAATTCCAGACGTCATCATGGATGAACTGCAGATTTGGCAGGGATAATCTTGATTGTACATAACAACAATTCTCAAAGTTGTTGCGGCGCACCTCAATACCGAGCACGCTCATGCCCGCGCGGGCGAACTCGACCGAGTATCCACCCTCAAGGCAACCAAGGTCGATGATACTGCTGCCTGCGAGGTCAGCACCCCACAATGCACGCAATAGCCGCATAGTTGCCTGGCAGCGAGGCTCATCCACAAGAAGAGTAGGCCGGCCAGGCATCGTGACAGTGCCATCATCAAACAATATATTGTGTGCGACAAACTGACCCATATCATAGCCTCCCAAGATAATATTTTTGTGATGCTATTCCAGTCTCGGGGGGGGGGAAGGGATTAAACACCCTGGCATTGCTCCACCACCATATTTTTCAAGTTCCACTGATTGACTTATCACTATAGCTTGACTACTAGAGATGTAAGTACTGGATGAACGACGCAACAAACTACACAACTCTAAGGTGAAAATTTACTGTAAAAATAGGTATTCGCACCATCCCATAAGTCAAATATTGACATCGACCGACATTGCACATTCTCTCCCTTCAAACCTTCACCTCCATTATAGCAATAAAGTGATCAAGGCTACTTTTTCGTATTTTATCACAGGTGTGGAATTTGTGATTGAGCAAATTCTAAGTGCCGGTCCCGACATTAGTTTTAGAGATTTCAGTTAGTTGCGATTGACCGAGGGGAGCGAAGACCACGGAGATCACGTCGGCCGGACCGAAACCTCTCGGCGCAAGCACGACAGAAGAGGTCCACGGTACGCAAACGACTGCCCGGATGAAAGCCTCACCCATAACCATGACGCGACCTTTACAGCTTGTGACGTGAAGAAACGGAAGGATGTCGGGCGCGTTTTAAGACAGCAAAGTCTCCAATCCGATGGACGCCACGGCGTCATCTCGTCATAAAAACCCCTCCCCGGCATGTTCGCGAAACCGCTCATGATCCCGCACATACTCCGCGACCATGTCGATCGAGGCATGTCGGCTGTGCTCGCGCATCTTGAACAGGTTGGCGTTCTGTCGACCAGCCTCGGTCAGGAACCCGGCGCGTAGCGAATGGCCCGAGAACAATGCCGGCGGATAACCCGCTGCCAGTGCGGCAGCCTTCACGACCAGCGCCACGCCCTGCGCGCTCATCGCTCCGGCGGTGAGCCGCCCCTGCGGGGTAAGCTTGCGGAACACCGGACCGTCGCTGATCGCGGCCCGTTCCAGCCAGGCCCGGTAGTGCCTGACCGGCTCCAGACGACGACCGTTGGGGATGGCGACGCTATGCCCCCTGCCCTCCTGATCGGTCTTCGATGCCGGAATGCGGATAAGGAGCCCGCGGGTATCTTCGCTCACACGGCCGATCGTCATCGCCACCAGCTCGGAGCGCCGCAAGGCGCCTGCCATCCCGATTGCGAGCAGCGCCCGGTCGCGATAGGCGCGCAGGTCCTCACCGTCGATCGAGCGCAACATATCCCGCAAGACATCGCCATCGGCCGCTCGCTTCTTCGCCGGCGGATCGGCGCGCTTGTCGCGGCGGATCGCCCGCATGGCCTTCTCGAGGCGCGCGGCGTCGGGCTGCTGGGAAGGCGGGTCGACCCCGGCTGCGCGGTGGGCAAAGACGATCGCGGCCAGACGCCGGTTGATCGTCGAACGCCCTAGCGGCCGGGGGACGGCTTCGCGCCCTCCACGGATCGGCCACCCTTCCCGTGGCGCAAAGCCCTGCTCGGCCAGCAGCGTCAGGAAGGCGGCGACGATCGCCGGCGTCGCGGGCAGCGGACGATACCCGCTTTCCGCGCACCAGGTACAGAACAGGCGCCAGTCGGATTGGTAGGCGCGTAGCGTCGCCTCGGTCGATGCTCGCGCGACATAGCCATCGACCCGTTCGCGATCGCCGGGCGCAAGGTCAGGCAAATAGGTGCCGAGCGGCGTCTCGCGATCAGGGATTGCAAGCTGACCGGTCAGGATCGTGTCGAAATCGTCGGCGGACATGGTCAGCGGTTTCCCGTCCGATCGGGGCCGCCGGACGCCCCCAGTCGGGTAGCGCGGCATCGATTTCAAAGCCACGTCTTTTTAGCGAGAATCGGGCTTATCGCTAGAATGATTTACCGGATATGCCCGGTTTTGCCGTTTATGCCGCTTCTAAAGATTTACCATATACCTTGGCTTATACGCTTCTTGACGATTATCCCTGTTTTTCCTACTTTAGCGATATCGGCTTAAAGCCGGTCGTGCTTCACCTACCGATCCGCGCGTGCAGGCTGAGCCGCACGCACGACCGAGCCCCCCGCGTACAGGCAGCAGCCTGCATGCGATCGAGATCCCGCCGAGCAAGGCAGCAGCCTGCAACGCATCCAGGACAGGAACACCCGCTCATGGCGACGAGCATGGAAATCGTACCCTCGGGCGAATTGCAAAAGCAGTTCGGCCGCTATTCCGACGAGGCGATGATCCGCCCGGTCGGAGTCAGTCGGAACGGCCGCGTGCGCTTCGTCATGGTCCCCGTCGATGAATATGAGCGCCTGCGCCGTCGTGAACGGATCGCCGGTCGCGTGGAGGATCTTGATGACCAAACCCTCGAAGCCATCCGGGACGTCGAACCCGGCCGCGGCTCCGAAGCGGCCGAAAAAAGGCTCAACGCTTCCTGAGCCAGGCGAGGTTCTGAACTACAGCTACCTGTGGGAATACGAGTACGTTAAAGGTCGCGATGAAGGTATAAAAGACCGGCCGGTTGCAGTCGTCCTGGTCACCCAGACCAAGGACGGGATCGATCAGGTCCACGTCGTGCCGATGACCACCAAGCCCCCTGCCCGCGATCAGCTAGCGATCGAAGTGCCGGACGCCGTCCGGCGCGACCTTGGCCTCTCGGGCGATCGGTCGTGGATCGTCATTACCGAGTGGAACCGCTTCGCCTGGCCGGGCTACGATATCCGCCCGGTCCCTGGCCGGGAGCCATCGGTCAGCTATGGCTATCTGCCGGCGAGCTTCTTCCGGCGCGTCCGTGACGCGATCGTCTCGGCCGGGATTGGCCGCCCGATCAACCGCGATTGAAGACCCGGCATTGGTCAAGATCAGCGTCTAAGAGCGTTCGTTCGCTCCGCACTGCAACACGGAGCCCTACGAATCAGCTCTCAACGCGCTTGTGAATCCTGAGTGTCGATCCGACCTAGAGATGTGCGCCGGTGTCCGGCAATCCCAACTGCAGCGCATACCTTTACTATGACAAAGGGGTGGCCCAGCTTTCGGGATAAACCTCGGCAAATCAGGAGCTATTGGTGCGTGTTACCGACTTCTGCTGCGGCCCTTGCTCGGATAAAGATCCCCCTGCCTGGGCGATTGCTCTCGCTCGTTTGTAAGCCGCCGTGCGCGCGTAGCGATGTAACCGATCTCCTCGAGCGCACGCTGAAGCATCTCCGCAGTGCCGTCCCGATGATCAGCATCGGCACGTTGGGTACGCACGCGCGCTACCACGTTCGGCAGTATCTCCACGTCCACGAAGCCCGTACCGCAACCTCCAAGCATTGCCGCTTGATCACGATGCTGGTCGACTAGCCGGTACTCCGTAGAACTTATGTCGGCGGTTGGGGCTGAGAACGGGTCATCGCGCCGGAGCAGGTCCCGGAGGGTACGACGCCCCGCACAATCATTGAAACCCAGGAGGTTGCTATCTGCAAAAAGCGCAGCGCAGATTCCGAACCACGTGATGGCGCCTTCAAGCCAACCCTCCAACTCGCGAGTTGAGCGGAGAAGATCAAACGAACCGTTCCCGGCGATCGCGAGCATCAAACCAGCGGCAAACTGACCGCGCGTACCCCTATCACTTTTGCGTTTGAGATCGAGAACGAGCGCATTGAAGCCTGCGATGCGTTCCTCACGCGGGGAAGCGAGCACGTTGACTAACGACGGCTCGTTGGAATTGGCTGATCCAAGGTGTCCGTCGTCAGAACATTCGGCACAACTCGCGGCGTAGATTAGCGGAGTGCGGACCTCGTCAGGGGGTTGATGTTAGGCGGCGAACTTGCGGT
>FWWM01002390.1_pt1 | contig 51052 bp, 41 predicted proteins | sample 2228351 | NCBI WGS metagenome assembly FWWM01 (sample SAMEA103939774, study PRJEB20133) | metagenome | reverse complement strand
GTAAAAGCGTCTTTCCTGATTAATCGCGTTCTCATATTTAGTTTAGACTTTTCCGGAGAAATTGTCAATCTCGGTCGAATATTTATAAATGATTTGATTTCATCTAGCGATTTTGGGATACTCGTTGTATACTGTTAGCATTCCCAATCAGTGAGGTCTCTCTAGATGAAAGTAACCGTCTTGCAAGAGAATCTGGCTCATGGGTTGAACATTGTCTCCCGCGCCGTCTCTACGCGCAGCACGCTCCCGGTACTGGGGAATGTCCTGGTCGCCACAGACGAAGGTCGCCTGCGTCTCTCAGCCACCAATCTGGAACTGGGCATCACATGCTGGATCGGCGCCCGAATTGAAGAGGAGGGTTCAACAACAGTGCCAGCGCGCACCTTCACCGAGCTGGTCGGCACCCTCTCGCCATATGCCGGCCTCACCGATCAACAGGTCGACTTGACTCTCAACGTTCGTTCACAGACCCTCAATGTTCACTGCGGCGCTTCGAATACAGATCTGAAGTGTATCGACTCACAGGAATTTCCGCCAATGCCCTCGCCGGATATCGCCGATGGGATCCAGATCGGCGTCACTGAATTCAAGGAGATGATTCAGCAGGTTGCATTCGCCGCCTCCACCGATGAAGCCCGCCCGATCCTGACCGGTGTCTTGATAACAGTCAGCCCCTTCCCTCCCCAACTCTCACCCTCCAGCCAGAGCGGAGCTGCTGACGCCCGCAGCAAAGAAGCCGGCTACCTGACTCTGGCAGCTGCGGATGGCTTCCGCCTGTCTGTGCGCAAGGCTACCCTCCCCGGACCTCCCCCGCGTCCGGTCAGCGCCATTATCCCGGCCCGCGCCCTGACCGAGCTGGCGCGCATTACCAGCATTGCCGCACCAGGCAGCGATGCCTCAGCACGCGGGGAAGGCGATTCACCCAAGAAAGAACGCGACCAATCGATTACGATGCACCTGCCGCCGGGCAGAGGCCAGGTTATCTTCCGTTGGAAAGATGTCGAACTGGTGTCCCAGCTCATCGAAGGCAACTTCCCTGATTTTGAACAGATTATCCCCCGCACCTATAAGACCCGCACTGTGGTCTCTACGGCGGCATTCCTGAAAGCCTGCAAGCAGGCTGAGATCTTCGCCAGGGAGGGGTCGCACATCGCCCGTCTCAATATTTATCCCCCGGGTTCATATGGGAGACCATCTCCCCAGGGCGATGCTTTTTCCACAGGAGATGAGCTCGCATTGCAACCGGAGGGCCCAGGCAGCCTGATCATCACAGGCCAGTCAGAAGAAACCGGCTCCAGCCAGACAGAGATACCCGCCACAGTCGAGGGTTCCCCTCTACTGATCGCCTTCAATGTGCGCTACCTGCGTGAGGTCCTGGAAGTGATCAAAACCCCGGAAGTCGCTCTGGAGACAACCATGGAAACCTCGCCAGGTTTGATCCGACCGGTTGGGGAAGATAACTTCGTTCACGTGATCATGCCCATGCACCTGGGTAGCTGAACGCCGCGCTCCTGGATTGACACAACGCCCGGTGTTTTCCGCCTGTGTCACCTTCCTGCATCTGGAGAGATGACATTTCCTTCGGCTTCGACTGACCGCGTGCTGCGCATCTATACCGCTCTGGCGCAATACCCGATCTTGCGGGTCAGGATCCGAACACGCATGCGTCGCGAGCTGTTCGAACGCGGTGTGATCTCACCCCAGCAGTTCGAAGCAGAAGTGCGTGCCCGGGCGATCGAATCGCAAGCCCGCGAAGGGCTGCATGACCCATACCAGGAAGAGCCAGCGGAGGTCTGGGAAACTCGCCAGGAACGCATCCGCAGCCACCTGACCGACTTCTACTTTGCCTACAATCTCCCTTATGAGCTTTTCGAACAGATCGTCCGGGATGTGTTGGCAGAGCGGGGCGCCCAGGCAGAAGACCTGCTGGTCTCCTTCAACCCTGAGCTGGCTCCACAGCACATGCTCTTCGAGCAGGCAGCTACCATTGAGAAATTGCCGCCCGATGAACGGGCGCGCGCAGAACCCCGCCTGCACGAGATCAAAGTCGTCCTGATCCGTCGCATGATCAGCGACCAGCTGGCTTACATCAACATCGCCAAAGATTGGTTTACCATCTCCGATCTGGCGGAAATTAAAAAGCGGCTCATCGGGCAAGGGAAGATCGGCGGCAAGGCTGCCGGGATGCTGCTCGCCCAGCGCATCCTGCGCGAGGTCGCCGATGAAGCTACCCTCGCCCACCTGCATATTCCCGAGTCCTACTTTCTGGGCGCAGATGTCATGTACTCCTACATGGCTTTCAATAATCTGATGCATTGGAACGACCAAAAATACAAATCCGAAGACCAGATCCGTGCAGAATATCCCCAAATCCAGCAAGAGTATCTTAGAGGCGAGTTTCCCTCCGATATCCTGAACGAATTGAGCCGGCTGCTCGAGGTGGTGGGTAAAAAGCCGTTGATCGTGCGTTCATCCAGCCTGCTCGAAGACAATTTCGGCACATCCTTTGCCGGAAAGTACGAGAGCGTTTTTTGTCCCAACCAGGGCAGACCGGAGGACAACCTCGAAGCGCTGACGCGGGCGATCGCACAGGTATATGCCAGCACGCTCAACCCGGACGCTTTGCTCTATCGCCGTAGTAAGGGGCTGCAGGACTACGATGAACGTATGGCGATCCTGATCCAGGTCGTTCAGGGTGAACGTTACGGCCGGTATTACCTCCCCCATGCCGCCGGCGTCGCCTTCAGCCGCAACCTGTATCGCTGGTCGCCGCAGATCCGGCGGGAAGACGGCTTCGTCCGTCTGGTGTGGGGATTGGGCACCCGTGCGGTCGAACGCGTGGGAAACGATTACCCCCGCCTGGTTGCCCTCAGCCATCCCCTCCTTCATCCGGAAGCCTCACCCAAAGCCATCCGCCGTTATTCCCAGCGCTATGTCGACCTGATCGACCTGGAAGAGAATACCGTCAAAACGCTGCCGATCGCGGAAGTCATCGATCCGCATTACCCGGTGCTGCGCTATCTGGCGCAGGTTGACCAGGGCGGCTACCTCGTCCCGCTCCATAGTTTGCTCATGGGTGACCGAACCGAACAGCTGGTCTTGACCTTCGATGAGCTCATGCGGCGTACCCCCCTGGCAGAACGCCTGAAGAAGATCCTGACTCTCCTGGAGACGCACTACCGCGCGCCGGTAGATACAGAGTTCACCGTCCATCTCCCTGATCCCGGCAGCACGCAGCCGGAAGTGGAGATCACCATCCTGCAATGTCGGCCACAAAGCCAGCTCAAGGAGGGCGAAGCCAGGCTGCCACGCGATATCCCCCCGGAAGATATCATCTTCTCAACCCAGCGCATGGTTCCCAAGGGGCGCGTGGATGGGATCGAATATGTGGTCTTCGTAACCCCTGAGGAATATTTCGCTCTCTCTACCGCAGCTGCCCGCTCCGGGGTCGGCCGTACGCTCAGCCGCCTGAACGCTGCCCTCGCCGGGAAAACCTTCATCTGCATCGGGCCTGGTCGCTGGGGCACACGCAACCCCGATCTAGGGGTCTTCATCGGTTACTCCGATATCTACAACACCCGCGCCCTGATCGAGCTGACCGGTCAGGAGATCGGATTGACCCCCGAACCTTCCTTCGGCACCCACTTCTTCCAGGACCTCGTGGAAGCCAATATCTATCCGCTGGCGATCTACCTCGAAGACGAGGGGGTGATCTTCAACCGGGAGTTCTTCTACAACACACCCAACGAACTGGCAGGCTTCATCGCCAATGAAGGCGCTTACACAAAATGCTTGCGCCTGATCAGAGTCAGCTCATACCGCCAAGATCACTGCCTGAGTTTGGTGATGGACGATGAACAGGGGCGGGCTGCTGCTTACCTGACCCCCATCCAGGAGGCGAGATGAAAAAATATGTCGCCGTGGCAGGCAATATCGGGGTGGGGAAATCGACTTTGGTGGCATTACTGTGTCACCATCTGGGCTGGCAGCCGTTCTATGAACCTGTCGCCGAAAACCCCTATCTGGAAGACTTCTACCGCGATATGCGCTCCTGGGCTTTCCATTCGCAGATCTTTTTCCTGACCCATCGCCTGCGCGCCCACCGCCAGCTGCTCGATCACCCCACCTCGGTTATCCAGGATCGCACGGTCTACGAGGACGCCGAGGTCTTCGCCCTCAACCTTTACCGTCAGGGGTTGATCCAGGAACGCGATTACCGTGCTTACCGCGAGCTTTATGAGGTGCTCACCGAGTTCCTCCCGCCGCCCGACCTGGTGGTCTACCTGCGTGCTTCTGTCCCCACCCTGTTGGAACGCATCTCCCACCGTGGCCGCGAATACGAGCGCCAGATCACCCCCGCTTACCTGGAGCAGCTCAACGAACTCTACGAACGCTGGATCGCCTCCTTCAGTGCCTGTCCGGTGCTCACAGTGCCATCCGACGACCTGGACTACGTGGCCAATTCCAGACATCTGGAGCTCATCGCTCGCAAAATCGAAGAAAAGCTGACCGGCAAAGAAGAAGTAGTCTTCGATCCGACCGAGATCTCCTGACTTCTCTCACAGATAACCCGAGCCGCGTAACAGACATTCTGAGTCTGTCGAAGGAGGTTTCCCCTCTGCTTCGACCTCGCCGTTAATATCCCATCGCCAAATTTTTTTATATATTACATATATTCCTCAAATCCATTTTTTATACTCCATCGCTACCATCAGCCTCGAAAACATGAGAACATACCAATTGAATTCCTGCTAATCACCAAACAAAAAGGAGGTGAGACCTATGTTGACCCGTTGGGATCCTTTCCGCGAGATCATGTCCATCCGCAACACCATGGATCGTCTCTTTGATAGCGTCCTGTCAGGCAGCACCTCAACCTGGCAACCGACGGTTTGGGACCTGGCCCTGGACGTGGCTGAGAACGATGACGAGTACGTGGTGAAGGCCTCCATCCCCGGCATCAACCCCGATGACCTGGAGATCACTTACTCCAACAACACGCTGACCATCAAGGGCGAGGTCAAAGAGGACAAGGAACTGGAGCAGGCTCATTATCATCTGCGCGAGCGCCGCTACGGCTCCTTCGCCCGCAGCGTGACCCTGCCGGCGGGCATCGAGGCCGATAAGATCGAAGCCACCTACGAGGCCGGTGTGCTCAAACTGCGGCTGCCGAAGGCTGAGGAAGTCCGCCCGAAGAAGATCGCCATCAAGACCAGCGAGAAACCAAAAGTTATCGAGGCCAGGGCTTCCGAGGTAGTGAGCAAGAACTGAGCCGCAGGCATTCCAACCGGTTGATTTAACGGTATCTGGGAGGACTCCGGCCTGGCAACCCGCACCGGAGTCCTCATTCTCTAAGGTTCAATGGTATGCAACATAACAGGGCGCGGATGCCCTCGGAGGCGGGTCTGAGTCAATGAAGATCTCTGGCTGGACGCCCGCCTCCCTGACGGTCCGCCCCAACCCAGGAGGTGAAATATGACGCATTTAGTGAGATACAATCCCTTCAACGATCTGTTCAACCCGGATTACCTCATGGACCGGTTTCTCTCCTTCCCTCGTTTCGATGTCCTGGACGATCTGACCATCTGGAGCTGGCCAGATATTCTGACGCTGGACACGCCCGAGGTGGATATGTACGAGACGGATAAAGAGGTTGTCGTCAAGGCTTCGCTGCCTGGATACACCGAGGATGAGATCGAGGTCGAAGAGCGGAACGGGTATCTGACCATTCGGGCAAAGCGCGAACGGGAAGAGAAACGGCACGGGCGCACCTGGCAAGCCGAACGCCATCAGTATGGCGCCTGGCAGCGCAGCCTGCTCCTGCCGCATGAGGTCAACGCCGACAAGGCCCGCGCCGAACTGCGCAATGGTGTGCTGACCGTCACCCTTCCCAAAGTGAGGGGCGGAAAAAGCCTGATCAAGCGCATCAAAGTCAGTGTGCCTAAGCTGCGCCTACCGCGCCTTTCCAAAGGCGAGCGACGCGTCAAGGTCACCAGGAAGTGAGCGCCTTCATTAGAGCAAAACCCCCGCCCGGGCGGGGGTTTTTGATTTTCAGGATTTTGTGAATCACCATGATATCGAAAAGTTTGAGATTTCTGATTTTACCTTCCCAAGGTTATTCACAAGATTGGGTTGGACTAAGGATGCCAGTGATTTGGGATGAAATCCCTGGGACATTCCGATCTTCTGTTCGAATAATGATACCAGAGTCATCATCAAGCCCGAAGTTGCCCAAAAGCAACGGGATGTTGAGCTAAGAAAAGCCGAAGGGGTTGTTTATAAACCAAACGACGGTGGCGCAGGAAGTGACTCTGAAACAAGCCCCGGTCCTGGGGGCGTTGTGGATATTGAGCCACCCAACCCTCCAGTATTGCGGCGCTTCCATGGAGCAGTAGAGCTGAATCCGATGCGCTTGGGGAGAGACGCAGGACGGATTGCCGATGAGGTGATCTCCCATTTACAAGGTTTGGTGGGCTCGAATGTGAAAATCACCCTGGAGGTTTTGGTAGAAGTGCAAGAGGGTATACCCGAAAATGTGGTGAAGATCGTCAGAGAGAACTGTGATACGCTAAAGTTTAAGACTCATGGGTTCGAGGGGGATTGAACCTCTGAGGTACTCGAAAATCCGCCTTCCCTGAACACCCCCTCGCGCAATGAAGGGTCTGGGATCCAACCTGAACACCAGCCCGCAAGGGTCTAAAATCGTGAATTTTGAAATCGGTGGCTCAGTGGTCCAACCATTTGGCAGTGGGTTTTGGGGCTTTGTCTCGATTCCTCGATAAATCACCCACCGCTCAACTTACTCCATCATTCGGATACCAGGCTTCCTCGCACCTCCCTCAACGTATCCTCCAGCCGCTCCAGGACAGCGTCGATCTGTGCGTACTCGATGCACAGAGGCGGCTCTATGCGGATCGTGTGGGCGTTGGTCAGCGTGCCCGCCACCAACACTCCCCGTTGGAACAACCCCGCTGCCACCCGGTAGCCTGTCCTGGTATCGTGAAAATGCTGACCGATAAGCAGCCCCAACCCGGTGATGCCCTTATAGATATCCGGATAGAGTCCCGCCAGCCGCTCCAGACCGTCCTTGAAGTATTTCCCCTTCTCAGCTGCCACGCGGGGCAGGTCCTCCTCCAGCGTGACGGTGATGGCGGCGATAGCGGCCGCACACGCCAGTGGGTTGCCACCGGTGGTGGTCGTGTGGATGAACGGGTTGGGTTCCATCATGACTCGCCAGATCTGCTCCCTGGCGCCAAAGGCGGAGACCGGCATCACGCCTCCGCCCAAAGACTTGCCCATGGTGATGATGTCAGGGACGACCTCCCAGTGGTCGACCCCCCACAGCCTGCCGGTACGGCCCAACCCGGTTTGCACCTCATCGGCGATCAACAGCACGCCGTGCTGATCGCATAGCTGGCGCAGGCGCGGCCAGAAGTCGTCGGGGGGGACAATGGCGCCTGCCTCGCCCTGCACCGGCTCCATGATCACTGCCGCGATATCCAGGCCGACCGTTTCGGCGATCTCCAGCTGACGTTCCACTGCCTCGGCGTCGCCATAGGGCACCCAGTAGACATAGGGGTAGAGCGGCGTTGCCGGACGGCGAAAATCGCTCTTGCCCATCACGCTCAGGCTGCCCAGGGTCTTGCCATGAAAGGCGCGCAGCGAGGTGATGATGCCGCTCTTCCCGGTGTACAGCTTGGCCAGCTTCAGGGCGCCCTCCACCGCCTCGGTGCCGCCCGCGGCGAAGAAGAAATACTGGATGTCGCCGGGTGTGATCAGCGCCAGCAGGCGCGCCAACACCCCGCGCAGCGGATCGAGCATCTCCTGGCTGGGCATGGGAGTGCGCGCCAGCTGGGCGCGCACCGCCTCCACCACGCGCGGGTGCCCCCAGCCCAGGTCGAGCAGACCATAGCCACCCAGACAGTCGATCCACTGCCTGCCAAAGACATCCTCCACCAGCGCGCCACGCCCGGTCCACTCTGTGGCAGCATAGCCATCCTGCACGGTGACCGACTTGCGATACTCCAGGAAGCCGCGGTTGTAATGGCGGGCGAAATTTGCGATCGTCTCCTCGACGATCTCGGCGGCTTCCGTTTCACTCAGACGGTCTTTCTGGATGATCTCCAGCCAGCGTTGGGCGTAGGCACGCGCTTCATCTAAAAGGCGGGGTTCGGCGTTATGGTACATAACTGGTTGTGATCAACCTCCACTCCCGGCAGCGGCCTTGAACTCGGTCCACATGCGGTCATACAGCTCCAGGGCATCCCCGACGTCCTCGATCCACTGTAATCGGGCAGCCACATCCTCAGGCGGGTAAATGCCCTCATCGGCCAGGATCTCTGGGGCGATGAATTGTTTGGCGGCTGCGTTGGGGGAGCCATAGCCGACCCACATGGCGTTCTGCGCAGCGATCTCGGCATCAGAAAGGTAATTGATGAATACCATGGCGGTGTACTTGTTAGGTGCGCCAACCGGCACCGCCAGATTGTCCTGCCAGATGGTGCAACCCTCCTGCGGGATGAGGTAAACGATGCCTTCCCGACCGCCTGCTTCCGGATCGCCAGCCAGGATGGCATCTCCCGTCCAGATATGGGCCACGGCCGTCTCGCCGGAAACGATCAGGTCATCGTTCGTCTGGCTGTCGTACGCTTTGACGCATCTGGACTGCTCGATCAACAGGTTCTTTGCCTCTTCCAGGTGAGCGGGGTCGGTGTCATTGATGCTGTAACCCAGATACATCAGCGCCGCGCCAAGCGTCTCGCGCTCGTCGTCCAGCATGCTGATCTTACCGCACACCTCCGGTGTGGGTTCGAAAACCATCTTCCAGCTGTCCTCCGGCTCGGGGACCACATTGGTATCCACAGCCAAGCCCGAGGTGCCCCAGAAATAGGGAACGGTGTATTTCTGCTCAGGGTCGAAATACTGGTTGACGTTCTGAGGCTCCATGTTCTTGATATTGGTAATGATGCTGAAATCCAGCTCCTCCAGCATGCCTTCCTCGATCATGATCTGCACCATGTAGTCGGAAGGCACGATCACGTCATAGCCCGTCCCGCCCGCCTGCAGTGTGGCGAGCAGGGTCTCGTTTGAGTCGAAGTTGGTCTCGTTGATTTTGACCCCGCATTCAGCTTCGAACCGATCTTTGATCGCAGGATCGATGTATTCCACCCAGGTGTAGAGATTGAGCTCACCTGAAAGCTTCGACCGGTCACCGCAGCGATCCGACACCTCGGGGCTGACACCTGGCTCTTCCGTCATCGCGGGGGGTGGGGCAGTGGTGGCTGGCGCTTGAGCGCAGGCAGCCAGGAGCAGAGCTAAAACTAGCAGTATAAAAATGAGACTCGATTTCATTTCTTCCTCCTTTGGGTTTGTGGTCCTCACTCGGGATCGAATGATCGGACCGGATTGAAGCGGGGGACACTACCTTGTATAGATATCCTGGTTATTTTCATTACTCCTTTCCTTGATACCTCCACACCCGTCTGCGATTTGAAACATACTCAATAGCCTGGTCACTGAAGCAGGATGACCACCGAAAGGAACACAGCCGCTCCTATCACCAGGATGATCACCAGCGAGAGTGCCTTTCCAGGTGCTTTCGCTTCTGCCAAATCACCTGACCAGTATTTCAACGCACGCCTTGCCCAATACATCACCAGGAACAGGGCCACGAGGTATAAGACGATTTCCAACCATTGTCCAGCCCCCAAGAGTTCAAGGGCGAGGTTCACCAGCGTATAGAGCCCCACGCCCAGCGCGGCGCCCACCGGCATGGCCCGCACGAACAGCGGCACACCGCTTTGAGCAGCCAGCGAAAGAGCCACCAGACCGATCGAACCCAGCAGCAGCGCAGTCGAAAGGGCATTGATCTCCGGGGTGACCCCTCGCCGCACCAGACTGTAGATGTAGATCGGCATGGTTTGCGAGGCCACCCCCTTGGTGAAGACCGTGATCAGGTAATCATCCAGCGAAAGGGTGAATGCCAGCAGCGCGCCACCGACGATACCGGGCATCAGCAGTGGCAGCGTAACCCGGGTGAATGTGTGCCATTCGTCGGCCCCCAGGTCCTGGGCGGCCTCCTCGAGGCTGCGATCGAAATCCGCCAGGCGCGCACGCACGATGACGTAAACAAAGGGGATGTTGAAAGCGATGTGTGCAATCGTGATTGTATGCAGCCCGGTCGAGGCGCGGTAGCCTGTCAGAGAGTGGATGAAGGGGAAGAGCGCCTGGTTGAAGAACAGCAGCAGGGAGATACCCATCACGATCTCCGGGATGACGATCGGCAGGTAGAGATTGGCGTCGAGAGCGATGCGCAGCCGAAAACGATAGCGGTCCATGCCCAACGCCGTCAGGGTGCCGATCACGGTGGCTATCAGGGTGGAGATCAGAGCGACGATGAGGCTGTTGCGAGCTGCCGCCAACAATTCCTCATTATGGATCAGGCGGACATACCATTCCAGGGAAAAGCCGCTTAACACCGCCACGGAACGCGTGCTGTTGAACGAGAACACGATCAGGATCAGCACCGGTAGATAAAGGAAGGCAAACACCAGAACCATGTTGCCCCCCAATAGTCCCTGCCCCAACCGAATGGCAAGGCGCGGCCGGGCAAGGGCGGAGAGCAATGGCGCAGCGGTTTCAGCCTTCATAAAGTCCTTTGAGCCTCATCGCCGGAACGGAAATAGGCGATCACACCCACCAGCACGAGCAGCATCAGGATGAAAGAGATCGCCGAGCCGAACGGCCAGTTACGCGCCACACCGAACTGCCGATTGATCAGCGTGCCGATCATCTCGACCTTGCCGCCGCCCATCAAATCCGGCGTGATGAATGCGCCTACCACAGGAACGAATACAAGTACGAAAGCCGCCACCACGCCGGGCATGGTCATCGGGAGCATGACGCGCAGGAACGCCTGTCGGGCGCTTGCCCCCAGGTCGGCAGCTGCCTCCATCAGGCTGAAATCAAACTTCTCTATCGAAGCATAAAGAGGCAGCACAGCAAAGGGCAGGTATCCGTAGAGCAGCCCCAGGATCACAGCGAACTCATTGAAGAGCAGGTCGAGCGGACGAGGAGACAGATGGCTGGAGACCAGCAAGGAGTTGATCAGCCCATCCGTCGCCAGTGCCGACTTGAGAGCATAGGTGCGCACCAGGAAATTCGTCCAGAAAGGGATGATCACCAGCAGCAACAGGGCGTTCCGCCAGCGAGGGTGGCGTTGAGAGATGTAAAACGCCAGCGGATAACCGATCAGAATGCAACCCAGCGTGACGATCAACGCGATGCGCACCGAGTTCCAGAAGATCCCCAGATAGAGCGGGTCAAAAAATTGCAGATAATTCCCTGCGGTGAAGTGGGGCGGTGTGCGGATACCGCCTGCCCGGCCGCGCTCGACCAGACTGATGAAAAACACAATCACCAGCGGCAGATTGAAAAAAACCACCAACCAGAACACACCAGGGGTCAGTAACCCGATCAGCCGCAAGTGCTTATATCGGCGGAAGAACTCCAGCATGCCTCACTCCACCAACACCAGGGCCGCTTCGACCGGAAAACTGACGGTCACCTCTTCACCTGGCCGTGCGAACGGCGGTAAGCCCGGCGTCTTGTTCTGCTGACGCACCCGCAGAATCTGGCCTCCCGCTAGACGCAATTCATAGTTGGTGTCGGTACCTATATAAATCACCCCCTCCAACCGGGTGGTCAACCGATTTTCCTGAGGTAAATCGGCTGCGAGAGCGATCTTTTCAGGCCTGATCGCGACCGCAACCTTTCCTCCCTGCCGCACTCCCTGATGGGCATGGCCGCAGATCCTCAAACCCCCAGCCAGCTCGATCTCGAGCACATCTCCCTGCTGACCCGCAACCACACCTTCCAGCAGGTTCGATTCGCCGATGAAATCTGCCACGAACCGATCGACAGGATGCTCATAGATCTCCCCCGGCGTCCCGACCTGGAGGATTACCCCTTGATTCATAACCGCAATGCGGTCACTCATGGTGAGCGCTTCTTCCTGGTCGTGGGTGACGTAGATAAAGGTGATGCCCACCTCGCGCTGCAGGGTTTTAAGCTCGAGCTGCATCTCTTTGCGCAGCTTTAGATCCAGGGCACCTAGCGGCTCATCGAGCAATAGCACCTCTGGGCGATTAATCAGCGCCCGGGCAACTGCCACCCGCTGTTGCTGCCCGCCGGAAAGCTGTTTGGGTTTACGGTTTTCCATCCCCTCCAGGCGCACCATACGCAGGGCTTCGGTCACGCGCTGTTCGATCTCCGGACGGGGAACACCCTTCATTTGCAGGCCAAAGGCGACGTTTTCACCCACGCTCATGTGGGGAAAGAGAGCATAATGTTGGAAGACTGTGTTGACCGGTCTCTTGAAGGGAGGTGTCGAGCCCATCGGCTTGCCGTGGATCAGAATCTCTCCCACGCTGGGCATCTCGAAGCCGGCGATCATGCGCAGGGTGGTGGTCTTCCCGCAACCCGAAGGTCCCAGCAGCGAAAAGAATTCCCCATCCCGGATCTGAAGGGAAACGCCGTCAACCGCCAGCACCTCGCCTCCGTCAGGGTTGGGGAACCGCTTACTGACCTGACGCAGTTCAATCGCAAATATGTCCATAATCGATGATCTCGGTTGATTTATCCTGGAAAAAAAACTGATTTGTGAACGGCACTGTGCCAGATCGAAGCGCCTGCGAGAGCAGCTTTATGAAGCTGAGCGTACCAGGACAGCAGCTGGGAGGATTTCACTGCGCAACTGCATGAATCAACATGTGGGGAATCATGAACAGGACTAATCCGAGATCTTTGATGCACTTAGTATACAAATTTTTTCTGAAATGTCAATAGAACCGCAATAAATTTGCGAATTCCGCAAGCTGGTATGCATCTCCCCCTTTTGACCTGTCCTGCAGGGCTGCATTTCTCCTATAACACCACTAACCCTCGTCTCACCCCCTGCCGCACCGCTTCGGTGCGGCTGGTGACCCTCAGCTTCGCATAGATCCCCGAAATGTGAAACTTGACCGTGTGTTCGCTGATGCCTAATTGCAGAGCGATCTGCTTATTCGCCAGTCCCTGAGCAATTTGTTGAAGCACCTGCAGCTCGCGATCAGTGAGCGGCTCAATGAGTGTTTCACCCTCCTCGATGGTTTCCGGCTGGGGCACGCGTAGAAAAGGCGCGATCAACGTCGGCGCGGCGACCACCAGACCTTCGACCATGGCATGGATTGCAGCGACCAGTTCCTCAGCCGTGGCTTCCAGAGGCAACAGGCCCCAGACACACTGTCCACGACGCAATTCCCCCTCCAAAAACTGGAGATGATCCGCATCGAGTTCCTCTTCCACCAGGAGGAGGACTTTGATGGCAGGGAATTCAGCGAGCGCTGCAGCCAGTTCAGCAACAGAACCTGCTCCAGTCGTCACAACCAGCGCATCGAGAGCCCGGGGGAGAGCAGTGACCTCAGCGAAAGAGGCGGCCTCGAGAAGGATCTCGACCCGCTCCGAGGCAGCCAGAATGGCGCGCAGGCCAAGTCGCACTGCCAGGGCAGGAGATACCAGTCCCAGGCTGATCTTCCCCTGCCCGCCTTCAGATCGAAAAGAGCTGTTTGTTTCCGGAGATCGAGCAGGGCTCATCACAGAGTCAGGACGGGGCTGTCCACGCGCAGAGCTTCTTCGACGAAGGCGTTTACCACATGACTGGGGATGGCTATCCCAAGGTCACCGCCGACGATCATCGTATTGACGCCAACCACACCTCCTGCGGCGTTCATCAAAGGGCTGCCCGAATTGCCCGGCGCCAGATGGACATCGCTGCGGATCACTTCGATGCTTTTCCCCTTCAAAAAAGCCCACCGGGTTGTTCCTTTATGATCCACCTGCACCTCTCCCAGGCCGGTGATCACACCCAGAGATACCGCGCCCAGCTGCCCCCATGGATGACCGATCGCCAGGGCAATCTGACCCACCCGCAGACCGCGTGAATCGGCGATGGGCGCCACAGACAGCTCTTCGGAAGGCACGGAAGATAGATCGACCTGCAAGACCGCCAGATCGATCTCAGGCGCCGCAGCAACCACCCGGGCTGGATAACCTCGATCGCCGGCACCCGCCATCCCCTCGAGGAGGGCAACAAAGGGTCGGCCACGCTGGATGACATGATAATTGGTGACAATGATCCCTCCCTGCCGCCAGATGATCCCCGCGCCGGCTCCCCGACGACCGCTCTGCACAACCACCAGGCTACGCCGGGCGCGCCGGAACACCGCCTCGAACGCCCCAGACAGGATATTAGACAGATCAGAAGTTTGAACCATGAGGAAAATCATCCCATAACGGCGTTATTTACGCTCACCAATTGTAACTGTAATCTCCATCCGCTGGCCGCCGCGTAAGATTTCCACGCCGACCGATCGACCGACGACTTCACCACTCAATTGGGCAAGCAGCTCGTCCGCATCACCAAGCGGCTTTCCAGCCAGGCTTGTGAGGATGTCACCCACCATCAGTCCAGCCCGATCGGCTGGGCTGCCGCGCTCCACCGAGACCAGCAACAACCCCGTATCCTGAGGCCTGCCCAGCGATGCGCGTTGGGAAGCCGGGATCTCCACCGGCTGGCTGCGCACACCCAGGTAACCTCGCCGGATCGAGCCATGTTTAGCCAGCAACTCAGCGGTCCTCCAGGCTTGAGCGACCGGTATAGTCAGGGAAGCCCCTCGCGCCAGACCGGAAGTATTAACCCCTAACACCCGGCCAGCGGTGTCGATCAACGGACCACCCGAGAAGCCAGGATATGGGATAGCGTCGCTGCGGATGTAGCGTTCCAGCAGACCGCCGCGCCCGTAGCGCACCGGTCCACCGATGGCGCTGACCACTCCCAGGCTGGCCTGGATGCCATCAGGTGTCGGACGGCCGACCGCCAGCGCTATCTGCCCAATGCGCGCTTCCTGCGGTGCCGGCTCGCCCACAGATACCACCGCTGAACTCAGCCTCAGCAGCGCCAGATCGCTGCCTGGGTCACGGCCAGCAAGACTAGCATCCAGCCAGGAGCCATCAGGGAGCATCACCTTGATCTCCTCTTCGCGCTCCAAAACGTGGTCTGCGGTCAGGATCAAATCGGGAGCATAGGCAATCCCGCTGGCTGGAAAGCGCCGCCGCCCATCTACCAGGACGGTTGCCGCCCCAGCCTTCTCCACCGCATCGGCCATGGCCTCCGAGAGGACGATCAGAATGTCGTTACCATTGGTTTGAGACATATTTGTCCAATCCTTTCTGAATCCGAGAATTCGATGAAACGCTCGATGATATCTTCATCCTAATCGAAATCGAGATTTTCCACCTCGCCCAAACGTCCAGGATAGCAACCGGAAGTTCGGCCAGGGCGGTTAGAGTTCTCTCGGTTCCTGGAAAAGATCTGGACAGGAGGCGTCAGCGCTGCTAATCCCAGGGGATGGCGCTCATGCGATGTCCCTCTGCAAGTCCGCCGTGACGCTACTCCACCCTTACGGGAGTCAGGAAGGGCTCCGCCACCCAACCTATGATGTCGCGATCTCCGATCTCCAGCAGCACGTGCCACCAATAATAACCCTTCGCATATACCCCGTTCAGTCCATTATCGAACTCATAGATGATCCCGGTTGTCCCTGCAGGTACTGTCTCGAGAACCGCGTAATTCGTCCCCGGTCCTAGGCGAATATCCGCGGCTGCCTGTATTCTGATCGCCTGGCTGGTCGAAAAAATGGTCGACTTCTCCATGGGCTGCACCACTACCATCATCATCCCATTGGCGACCAGGCGCTGAAGCTGGCTGCCGCTCGCGTCCTGCCCATGAGTGTAATACTCCTCGGTGAGCGGCAACCCATCTCCGGAGAGCTGAACAGTTTCTCCGCTCGCCATGGATGGAACATCTCCTTCTTCAGGCATGCCTGCATCCAGCGCCCTGCGGCCTTTTCTTTCGATGATGGGAAGGTAAACCCTGCCTGGGCAGATCACGATGTTGCAATAAGTGTTATTGACGACCTCGCCGTTCACCACCATGGTCGACGAGCCACCACCGTCCTGGGCGATCCCATAGGTCGCCCCCAGCATATCCCGGGTGAACTGCGCCAGCTGGGGTATAGTCATCCCGATGCTGTGCCAGGCATCACGCCCATCCACGACGATGAAGTAGATGTAGTCGTCATTGAAGGCGATCGCTGTACGCGGGTCGCGCACGTTCGCCTGTTCATCCCCAGAGAAGTCCTGTATCTCGCCATTCTTCAAGAAATAAAAGGCGCCACCGATGCTGGCGTAAGTCTTGTCCCAGTTCTGTGTCGGCGCCGAAGTGCAATCCCTGATCTTTTGGGATATACCAACCTCATCCCCTTCGACAAGTCCCAAAGAGAGGAACTCATCCTTTTTTGTCCCCTGCATGGAAAGCACCACATGATCGAAAGGGATCGATGTCGAGCCGTTGCTGCGGATCTTTACGATCGTCCCGCGGGTCATCTGGGCATAAGGGACGATCAAAGAGGGCCGCGGCAAGCGCACGAGCACCTCTACTGCATTCGAGCTGTCGGTCAGCGTACTGGCGTCATACTGCGGTGTGTAGAGGATGAACTGGTTCGCCTCGCGTGGGACATTGATGGCGTCGAACATCTGATTCCCCACACCCAGACCATTGTGAAAATAAGTGACCACCTGCTTGTCCTGTGGGTGATACACACATTCACCGATGAATGCGCTGCGGTCCAGGTTCCAGGCAAACCCGCTGCCGCTTTCGTTGTCCGCGAAGCGTTTGGCATACCAGCCAGAATGCACCTGTCCGCTCCATGGGACGCCAGGAGGTTCTTCCTTTCCGCCGAAGTAGAAGCCATTGATCGCCACCACGACCTGATTGCGGTTGCCCCACGTCTCACCCCAATAATTGATCGCCTCATTGTATCGCTGCGCCATGTTGGCGACCGTCTCCGTCCCCCCAGAAAGGCGCCCCTGAGCAATGCTGCTTTCTAGGGTGAGATTCATGTTGCTGCGCTCCATACGGGCGACGAATACGTTGTTCGGATCAGGGAGCTGAAACAGGCGGAATTCGATCCCCGGCGCGATCTCTTCCCCCCAGCTCGATTCAGAAGCGCTTCTCACGTCTGTCAGGGGAGCCGCTAGCAAGAGGAGACACAAACCAAGAACTATGAATCTGACCGACTTCATGGGTTCTGCCTCCATTTACGAGGATTGGAGAATATGACCTGTGGGTTCTGAAATACAGGGGAAAACCAGCGATCTATCTGCAATCAAGAACTCCACTGGCGAGACACACTGGCGCTCGTGGCGTGGTTCTCTGACATGGTTGAATATCAAGGTAATCTGTTTGCAGTATACTCAGGACCGGCGTTAATGTCCAGAAGCAGTCCAAATAAGTGTGAAACTCTTGATGAGGATGACTTTTTTGGTTGGGCCTTCTGGCAACCAACCCCTTCACTGATTCATTTTCTTCCGTACAAATGTGCCTTCGACTGATTCCTCGCTCATCACCATGCTAAAATGTTTGCGAGGATAGGATCAATGAAACAACTTGAGCATCAAAAACTCGCCATCCATGGCGGCAGGCCGGTGCGCAGTCGTCCTTTGCCGCCCTGGCCTGATTATCGCGACGAAGAGATCGCCGCCGCCGTCGAAGTCCTACGCTCGGGAAAGTTCGCCCGCCAGAGCGGAACCAAAGTGCAGGAATTCGAGCAAGCTTTCGCCAGGAAGTTCGGTGTGCGGCATGCCCTGGCAGTCAGCTCCGGAACAGCCGCAATCCATATCGCCCTGGCTGCGCTGGGGATCGGGCCTGGTGACGAGGTGATCAACACCGCGCACTGCTTTATCGGAACAGCAACGCCGGTGGTTCACGCCGGCGCCGTCCCGGTGTTCGCCGATATCGATCCCCGTACTTATAACATCGATCCGGCTTCCATCCAGGCAAAGATCACACCTCACACCCGGGCGATCATCCCTGTACACCTGAATGGCTGCCCGGCTGATATGGATGCAATCCTCGACATCGCCCATAGACACAGACTTTTAGTCGTCGAGGACGCCGCCCAGGCGCACGGGGCGAAATATAAAGGTCAGCTGGTCGGTAGCCTGGGCAACCTGGGTTGTTTCAGTTTTTGGGAGGACAAGATCATGACCACGGCCGGCGAGGGCGGCATGGTGATCACCAACGATGATGAGATCGCCTCTCTGGCGCGCAGGTTCCATCATCATGGAGAAGATCGCCAGGATGGTACGTATTACCAGGGCGAGCGCCTTTATTATCACCCCACCCTGGGTTACAACTACCGCATGACCCAGGTGCAGGCCGCCGTCGGGCTCGTCCAGCTGGGTCGTCTGGATGATTATGTGCAGGCAAGGCGTGCCAACGCCCATCGGCTATCCGCCCTGCTTTCGAGTGTGCCTGGTGTCATCACCCCCTATGAACCTCCCGAGGTTGAGCACGCATACTACAAATACATCCTTCGCCTGGATCATCAATTTCTTCAGGTAAGCGCCAAAGACTTTGTGGAGGCTCTAACGGCGGAAGGTATCCCCTGTTCGCGTCGCTACCCTACGCCGCTTCATCAGCAGCCCCTATTCACCGAAAAAAGAGGCTTCGGCAGGACTTCCTTCCCGTTCACCTCGCCCTGGTACAGCGGGCATGTGGTTTATGGGAGCGGCCTGCCGAATGCTGAGCGGTTGCCCAATGACTTGGTGCGCCTGCCAATGAGCCCAAACCTTCAGGAGGAAGACCTTTACGACATGGCGATCGCCGTGCGCAAGGTGGCAGAGGCTTTTCTCATTGCTTAGCTGGCTTCCTCTTGCTGGCTGGGTGTGACCACCACCCAGGTACCGCGGGTAGAGGGCGCCAAGATTGTCCACGGCGGCGCGTAATCCATCTTGGCTGCATAGGCAGCCAGGTCGTTCAGGTTTTCCCATAGCTTTCTGAAACCTTCCAGGTAAAGATCCATCGTCTTGCGGTTGCGAAAATAAAACGGGCCGGCGCTGCCGTTCTTCCCGATGCAGCGGGTCGTCTCGAGCACTTCCAGCGTGACAGGATAATCCTCGATGTCGTACTCGATCGGGTTCGTGCCCGGCAAAGACCAGGGAACCCCCTTACCGAAACCTTCCTTCAAACGGAACATGGCTTGACCGGGGACCGGCGCGTTCTGATAGAGGCGCAATGGCAGCCCCTCCGCCGCCATGGCGTCCTCTACGGCTTTGGCAAAGCGTCCTGGATGCAGGTCGAGCCCGGCCGCTGTCGGATCGAATTTCATGCGGTACATGTGATAAACGTGTGTACTGCCCTCCGGGATGTATGGGGGAATGATCCCAGGCAGCTCCGCCAGACCACGGCTGAGATAAGCGCCATTGCTTATAAACAGCTGCGAGTTGTGGTCCAGGCGTTTCAACTGGCTGCGCAGGTAAGCAGCCTGGATGGGGTTGATCCGGTAGTTCCAGCCCAGGGTATAGGCGTTGTAAGCGCGTGCTTTTCCCTTTTGGATCACCTCGCCAAAGGATCTCACCATGCTGGCGCGGTTATAGAAATCTTCCCGGTTGGTGAAGAAAATGCCTCCCTCCCCGCAGGTGGCGAGTTGTTTGACAGGCATCAGGCTCGTGCCGGCCACATCTGCCAGGTTACCGGCTTTCTGTCCCTTATAAGTTGCTCCCATCGCGTGGGCTGCATCCTCGATGAGCACCAGATCATATTTGTTCGCAATCGCTCGCAGAGCATCGTAATCAGCAGGCAAACCGTGCAGATCAACCGCCATGATCGCCCGGGTGCGGTTGGTTATCTTCGCTTCGACCGATTTCGGATCGATGTTGAAGGTGCGCGGATCGATATCGGCAAAGACAGGAATGCCAACATGATGCAGGATCGCCGAAGCCGAAGCCAGGAAGGTCAGTGCCGGCACGATCACCTCGTCACCAGGCTGGCAACCGGAAGCTGCCACCGCGGCGTGCAGCGAAGCCGTGCCGCTCCCCATAGCCAGGCAATACTTGGCTCCAAAATACTGCGAAAGCTCTTCCTCAAGGGCCTCGATTTCAGGATGGTGAATCCCTAGAAACTGGCCACTATCGAACACTCTCTTGACCGCTGCGAAATCCTCGGGGGTTGTCTCTGGCCAGGGGTCTTCGAGAGGCTTTTCAGATGGAGAGCGCACCGGGGTGCCACCCAACAACGCAAGTTTTGACATAATGAACTCCTTCGAAATGAAATTTCCGTTGGCTATCGTTGGTCGAAAAACCTCAACATGTCATGGAGCGTGATAAACGTCCTGTAATATTTCTCGGTGTAGATTGCGTGCCGTTCAGGATGGGGGCAAGTTTCTTCAGTGATGTGAACCCATTCGCTCAATAATGGCTTGAAATCGGTAAACCAGCCAATTGCCATACCTGCCAAGTAAGCATCAGCAACACAGCCTTCGGTATCCGGTGCATACTCCTGGCGGATTCCGGTGATATCACTGACGATCTGCCGCCAGAGTTTGCTGCGCGCACCGCCGCCTGTCGCTACCAGTCTCCTGAGCGGATGACCCTGGGGATAATAAGTCTCCAAACCATAGCGGATGGTATATCCCCAGGATTCCAACAAAGCCCGGAAGACATGCCCCCGAGTATGCATGCGCCGCAGGCCGAAGATCAAGCCAGGTAATTCTGGATTGAACTCTGGGCTACGCTGACCGAGCAGGTAAGGCAGCACGATCAGCCCCTCCGCGCCAGGGGGAGCTTTTTCAGCCAGCTGATCGAACCGGGCGTACGCGCTTATACCGCCCTCCTCCAGCTCGGCTTTGTGCTCGAGTGCTCCAAACTCATCCCGGAACCAGCGCAGGCTGTCGCCAGTGGTCAGACAGTATGCCGGGTAATCGAACAGGTATCCTTCTTGAGGCTTATTGCCTCGTTCGGCAACGGGGAAAGGGAGGCGCAGGGCTTTTTCCATATCCATCTTCATCACAGGAACAAGCCCGGCGGTGCCGTAATAGGCGATGGCTTCATCTATGTGGACGGCGCCAGCGCCAATCGTCGAGGCAGCCACATCGTTGGTGCCAGCCATGACCGGCGTACCGGCTTGCAAGCCAGTCTCGGCGGCGGCTTGTGCATTCACCGTTCCAACGATAGTGAGTGGCGGATGGACCCGCGGCAGAATCTCAACAGGGATCTGGAGGCGGGCACAGATCTCCTCACGCCACTGCATGGTCGGCGATTCATAGATCGCGCCCCACCCTCCAGCCGAGATGGTATCAGTCACATATTCCCCTGTCAACTTAAAGATCAGAAAGTGCGCAGCATCGAAGCACTTCCTCATCCGGTGGGCCAGCTCGGGCTTATGTCGGATAAACCAGACAAGTTTGGGAGTCAATTCCTCGCTGGTTAGCTTCAAGCCCAATTGCGCGTTGATCTCCCGAAGTTCCTCAACTGCTCGATTATCCGAATAAAGGATAGCCCTGGAAAGGGGTTCCCCCCTCTCATCAGCTGGTCCAAAGTTGGGGTGAAGGCCACTTGGGAAGACCGCTCTGACCTGTTCTGCCCGCACGCCATCTGTCTCGAGCAAGCGCTGGATCACCCTCACCGGATTAACCCACCAGTTTTGCAGCATATCATGCTCTGCCCAACCAGGTTGCGGGTAATTACACTGGTGCTCGATATTCTCACTGGCGATGACCTCGCCCCGACCATTGGCCAAGACGCCCTTCACTCCCTGTGTGCCAATATCGATCCCTAAGAGCAGGTCATCAGCCATATGCCGAATCTTCTCGAAGCCAGAGGTGAAGTCATCGGCGGTAGCGCCGGACGTGGAAGGTAATGTAGTCGGTGTGGTGATAGTCTTTCGAGTATATGATCGCTTCGCCTTCTCGATCGCAAATCACCTGCTCCATCAGGATCCAGCTATCGTTGTGGTTGCCCACTTCCTCCTGGATCTCTTCTGGCAGCCGTGCCGCCCGCAGGGTCGCCAGACTGTGATCGAGGCGGAGCCCACATTGCTCTTCGAGAAATGTGAACAACGAGCCTTTGAGGTCGGCCCGGGAAAATGTTTCCGGCAGGCGCTTCCTGGCCAGGGTATCGATCGAAAAAATGATGGGGATTTTTCCGGCATAGCGCAAACGCCAGATGGAGACAATCGGCGTGCCATCATCCAGATTGAGATGGGTGGATATCTCCCCGCGCGAATCACTTTCGACGATCTTGATGATCTTGTCGATCGATTCGATCCCAAAACCTGAGAGCAAATCTGGCACACTTTGCAGACTGGTAATATCGATGCTGATGTCGCGCGGTGGGGCAAGCAGGAAACGGCCCTTACCGTGCCTGGTGGAGATCAGGCGTTCGACTTCCAACAGGTGAAGGGCTTCGCGCAGGCTGAACCGACTGACATCGAGCATCTCGCCCAGCTGCTCTTCTGTGGGCAGTTGATCACCGGGCTGGTAGCCCTTTTCCACGATAAGGTTGAGCAGTTCCTTGCGGATCTGATAACGCAAGGGAATGGAACGGAAAGAACGCGCCATAAGCCTCCCGGAGGTCATTTGTGGGGTAAATCCTAGGGAGCCGGTGGGTGAGGCGGTGGAGGAAGGATGGCTCTTCGGGTAAGTCATCAGATATCTGACAACTGCATTATAAGCCGGTTGACTACGGGAGTCAATGCTTTTTGTCACTGAAAAACATACTATTCATCATTGACAGGCCTAAATTTTTTCGTATAATAACTTATAGGTTGTCTGATGACAGACATCATACATATTTCCACCTTCCTTGCTCTTGCCCGTCTCGACCGGTAGATAGCGAGTTCCCCGTGAGCAAGCTGCGCCGCGTCGAACCCTTGCGTTATCAGGTCCGTTCCCAGATCCTCGACCTGATCATCCAGGATAATTATCAACCAGGTGACAGACTCCCCACAGAACAGGAATTGGTCGAACGTCTCGATGTGAGCCGTTCGACCCTGCGCGAGAGCCTGCACCTCCTCGAAGAAGAACGCATCATCCGCACCAAACGCGGCGCTGGCCGCTTCCTCCTGGCTACCCCAAAAGACTTCAAGTTCGATATCACTCGCCTCCAAAGTGTTACCGAAATGCTGGCTGACTACGGCATCCAGGTCACCACCCGTGTCGTCGCCGTGCGCGAACAGCTCGCTAACGCAGAGATGCGTTCCCACCTCGCTCTGCAGGATGGCGACCGCGTGGTCTGGATCGAGCGTGTTCGCTATGCAAGCACCATCCCGGTCATCTATTCGATCGATATCATCCCTCGCGACCTGCTCACCGGTCCCTGGCACGCCTCCCAGTTTGAAGGGTCTTTGCTCGCCCTGCTGAAGAACAACTGGGGGCTGATCATCGACCATTCTTACGCCACCCTGCGGGTTGTGCTTAGCGAAGATTTCGCCCCGCCCGATGTCATCTCCGCTCCCGGCGTACCCTGGTTCCTCTTTGAGCAGGTTAATTTCAGCTCGGAAGGTAAACCGATTATCTACTCCAAAGACTACCACCGCGGCGATGCGATCACATTCCATGTCACTCGCCACCGCTTTCAATTCACTTGATCTCCCTTAAGTAAACGGCAGACCCTCATGTCATCTCATTTAGTTCACGTCCCCGCAGAAGACCTCACCCGGCAATATCAGCAGATCCGCTGGGAGATCGCAGCTGCCATCGACACCGTGCTGCCAAGTGGAAAATACACGCTTGGCCCCATCCTGGAAACCTTCGAGCAAGAGTTCGCTGATTATTGCGGGTGCAAGTTCTGCATCGGCATCAGCAACGGTACTGAAGCTTTGCACCTAGCTCTGGCAGCTATGGGCGTCGGGCCCGGCGACGAAGTCATCACTCAAGCCAACACCTACGTCGCTACTGCCTTCGCAGTCAATTATTTGGGTGCAACACCAGTCTTCGTCGATATCGAACCCTGCCATGCCAATATCGACATCAAGCAGGTCGAAGCCAGGATCACCCCACGCACAAAAGCCATCATTCCCGTGCATATGTATGGACACCCGACTGATATGCACCCCCTGCTCGAATTGGCTAAGAAATACGAGCTCAAAGTGCTCGAAGACGCCTCCCACGCCCATGGGGCCACCTATAAAGGACAGCGCATCGGTTCACTGGGTGATGCCGCTGCCTTTAGTTTTTATCCCTCGAAAGTCCTTGGTGCTTATGGCGATGCCGGTGCGATTGTGACGAACGATGAAGAACTGGCCGGGCGTATCCGTCGCTTGCGCTACATGGGACAGGAGGTGAAACACACCCATCTCGAGATCGGCTTTCAACAAAGGCTCGACCCCCTTCAGGCTGCTATTTTGCGCGTCAAGCTGCGTCACCTGGAACGCTGGATCGAAAAACGCCGCGCAGTCGCCGCGCTCTACCGGGAATACTTGCAGGATTTACCGCTCGAACTACCCAATGAGGCGGACTGGGCGCGTCATGTTTATTACCTCTACACCATCCGCCTCCAGCCGCGCGATGAGCTGAGCCAATTCCTGGCCCACAGGGGCATCGAAACACAGCGAATTTATGCTACGCCGGTACCGATGCAACCCTGTTACCAGTATCTCAACTACCAGGAGGCTGACATTCCGGTCGCCGCGCAATTCGCCAGGCATCTGCTCTGCCTGCCGATGTTTCCCGAACTCACGGAGGAAGAGGTGGCTTTCGTCGCCAAAAATATTCGTGATTTTTTCGCAGGATGAGGACATGACCGGGAGGATCAAGGTTACTGTCCTGGGTGGCAGTGCCCTGGCCACGCCCCTCCTTTTCCAGGCCATCGGCGATCGAAAGGCGCGGCAGGCCTACGACTTTGTTCTGTTCGGCCGTGACCAGGAGCGTCTCGATCTGGTTCGCAGAGTATCCGAAGAGATCATTGCCTCTTATCCTGAGCTGGACCTCCGCGTCTCGACCACCACTTCACGACAGGCAGCCATCGCCGGGGCAGATTACATTCTCAATCAAATCCGGGTCGGGGGGTTGGAAGGCAGAGCATTCGATGAGACCTTTCCCCGCAAATTTGGCATCCCAGGGGAGGAGACCGTCGGTCCGGGCGGCTTTAGCAATTCCCTGCGCGGTATCCCGGTCGTCCTGGATCTGTGCAGGGACATCGAAAAACTTGCCCCAGACGCCCTGGTGCTCAATCTGACCAATCCCAGCAGCGTCATTCAATACGCCATCCGGCGCTACAGCAGAGTCAGGGTGATCGGCACCTGCGACTCTCCGGTCTCATTGATGGAGATGGTGGCAGGTTTGCTGGGTCATCCACCCGGCGAGCTTAGATTCGATCTGGTCGGGATGCACCATTTCGGCTGGATGAACGGCGTCTGGCATCGAGGCAAGAACTACCTCCCCGAGGTCCTCGCCAGGGCAGATGAAATGCCCAGGCTGGGCGTCGATCCGGAACTGATCCGCGCCCTCGGCCTGTTGCCATCGTTCTATCACAAATATTACTTCCATCCCGACCGTATCCTGGCGCAAACCGAGGGCCGACCAGTTAGGGCTCATGAACTGATAGCCCTCTCTACCCAGATGCTGGCAGACTTTCGCGCATGGCAGCCCGGGACGCCGCCCACCATGCTGGCTCGCCGCGGCGCGGTTTGGTATGAGAAGATCGTCGTCCCCACTCTGTTGGCTCTGGCAGAACGACACACTGTAGAGCTGGTGCTCAGCGTAGATAATAACGGTACGATCCCCTGGCTCCCGGACGACGCCACCATCGAGGCGCCTGTCCAGATCGAAAACGGCGAGGTGCTCGCCACCCGTGGAACAGACCTGCCATCCATAGCCAGAGCGATGACTGTTCAGAACTGCACTTACGAAATGCTGACCGCCCAGGCGATCGCTGAACGAGACCGGGATAAAGCCCTGCAAGCCTTACTGACAAACCTCTTGATCAGCAATTACAACCAGGCGCGCGGCATCCTCGACCTGCTCTGGCCCGCCGAACGCCAGCCTCAATTCATTGTCCAGCCTCTTACGAAAGACGAAAAAACAACAGCAAGTTTCAAAGCTCCCAGGCTTTCTTTCGGTGATCACTGGCTGGAAGAATACGATCCTCCTGAAGATGATTTTGTCCTTGTGACGATGGAGGAACTCTGGCCTAAGGTGAAGGACCGCTTGACACGCTCTCCTGCCAGACTGGTTTTCATCGAAGACCTGGACTGGTACGGCTTGGAAGCCATGGAACGCGCCCTTCCCCCTTTCGATCTGGCAGTTGGGCTGGGAGGCGGGGTAGCGCAGGATGCCGCCAAATACCTGGCATGGCGACGACATACCCCGGTCGATGAATTCGTCACCATCACATCTGTAGACGCCTCGGTGACGAAGAGCATCGCCGTGCGAGCAGGCGGGCACGTGACCTATATCGGTTATGTAGTGCCTCGGCATGTGTATATCGACTTCCCTTTGATCCTCTCGGCCCCGCACCGCCTGAACCGATCCGGCGTCGGAGACATCCTGTGCGCCCATGTCGCCTTGTGGGATTGGGAATATGCGCGGGATAAGAAAGGAGAATCTTACGATCCTGTAGCTGCTCAGGCCATGCGCGCCTGGCTGGAGCGCATCCGGGATGGCGCCGAATCCATCCGCACTGTCTCGCGCCAGGGAGTGCGGCTGATCATGGAGGCTTTTGAGGATATCAGCTTGATCTGCCGCCGATTTGGCAGCAGCAGACCGCAGGAGGGCTCCGATCACACCTTCGCCTACAATGCCGAATTCCAGACTGGAAAGCATTTCCTGCACGGCGAGCTCGTCGCCCTGGGCGCCTGGGTTATGGCATGCCTTCAAGGCAATCACCCCGATTATCTGGCAGACACCTACACCCGTACAGGCATCCTCTGGCAGCCAAAAGACCTCGGAATAAGCCAGGCTGAGTTCATTCGGATACTGACCACCCTGAACTGGTATCAAAAGAATTTCGGACGAAGATCCACGATCCTGAATGATCGGATGATCGATCGGGCTTTCATCGAGCAGGTCATTCCACAGCTTGAATTCGCAGATCACTAGAAAGGAGGTCTTATTGAAAAAACATCCAATCGACAGTTCCTTACAAACCAACCTCAATCCTTGACATCATGCTTGGAAAGGAGTCAGTCTGCCATGAATGAGAAGAAAGGGATTTACAACGAGCGAACCGGTTTGATCCTGATGCTGGTTGGGCTTGCTGTATTCGTCATAGCTTTCATTGTCATGAACCCCCTCGGCGCAGGGATGGGTGTATCCGAATCACCCCAACGCATCCTGTTGCTCTACATATTCGCATTTGCATTTTGCCTCCCCTGGGGTGCTTACTGGATGTATAAGTTCGCTCAGCGACCGGACTGGTTGACAATGCCGGGGCGTTTCATCAAAGGTATGAAGGTGGTCATCTTCTCTCCCTATGCCCTGGTGGCGATTGGCATCGTTGGTGCTCTCTTCGCCGCCGCCGGCCTGGGAGACCTGGGAGGCATCGACCTACAGGCGATGATCATCGCTGCCTCAGCCTCGCTGTTCGGCGGCATCGTCTCCTTCTTCGGTCTATTTGTTGGTCAGATCATCGCCCGTGTGTTGCTCAACCCGGTCTGGGTGGGCGGCGTCTCCGCCGGCGCCCTTTCACTGCTTCCCTACACGTTGATCGACGCCTCGATCTGGGCATATTTCGGTTATATCTACTTCCGCTTCGTCCACGATCGAAAGGGCAACTTCTGGCCGGCATTTCTCCTGGCCTGGGTACTGGGTGAGCCGGTTCATCAGGTCTGGTGGTTTATGACCTACTGGATCATGAAGACTCGCGAGGATGCCATCCTGGCTGTCGCCAACGATTGGGTCGTGCTCGGCGCAGGCACCTTCTTTGGGATCCCCTATTGGTGGCTGAGTGGATTACTGTTCGTCCCAGTTGGTCTGCTGGCCGGAGAAGCCGCCCGGCGGGCTTTCGTCTCGGGTCGCCAGGAAACCAAAGCAGCCTCCGCCGATTGATCGGCGCCGACCTCTTGCGGTGACCTGGTAAGTCAAATTCTCCTCGAGTGGGTCATGACCTGCCTGTCGACAGGCATTCCCTCCCCTGTCATGACCCACTCCCCCTATCCTGGTCCTTCCTGAACTACTGGATGACCGGAGTACAGGTAAAAGAATGAAATCCATCATTTTCAAAGATTTCTCCTTCAGGTACCTCCATCAGGGGGAAAGTAAAGCCCTCTCGAATTTAAGTTTCGAAGTTGAGGAGGAAAGCGTTGTCGGGGTGATTGGCAGGGCAGGTGCCGGGAAAAGCACCCTGGTCAAATCCCTGAATGGTCTTGTGCCGCGGGTCGACTTGGGATACCAGGACGGCGATGTGATCGTCAACGGCTACAACACCCGCGATTACGAAGTCAACCAGATGGCGCGCCATGTGGGCATTGTTCTCCAAAATCCCGAGATCCAAATCTTCTCCCTTACCGTGAGAGACGACATCGCCTTTGGTCCTGCCAACCTGGGGTTACCACGCGAGGATATCCTCCGGCGGGTGAACAACGCTGTGCAGGACACAGAGCTGGGACCGCTCATTAACCGTAACCCGAATGACATCTCCGGCGGCGAACAACAATCCCTGGCGATAGCTGGCATCCTGGCTATGGAACCAAAAGTGATGGCTTTCGATGAGCCTGTCTCGATGCTCGATCCCCTTGGAAAACAGCGCGTGATGAACATTATGCGGCAGATCTCGCGCCGCAATCACACCACAAGCATCACCACCGAATCCGGGGCAGATATCGAGGCGGTTGCCGAAGTCGTCGACCGCCTGATCGCCATTGAGCAAGGCAAAATCCTTTTGGATGGATCCCCAGCTGAAGTCCTGAAGAGCGATATCACCGCTCAAATCGGTGTCGGGAGACCTCAGGTTACCGACCTGATCCTCATGCTCCAGGAGAAGGGTCTGAAATTCAACCGTATTCCCATCACCCTCAATGAGGCTTACGAAATCCTGCGAACCCACCTGAAATCTCTGGGGGTCAGGCGCTTGATCCGCCCACCCGAATATCGAAACCATAGAGATGCGATCCAGTTTGGTCAGAACGTTGTCGAAGTCGAGAACCTGCATCATTTTTATAATCCCCAGGTGCACGCTCTCAAGGGAGTCTCTTTCAACATCCCCGAAAGGCAGATCGTCGGCATCATCGGTCAGAACGGCTCGGGCAAAACGACCCTCGCTCGTCACCTGGTCGGCCTGCTCAAACCGACCAACAAGGATGCCACCTTGCGTGTTAAAGGTCAGGATATCCGCAAAATGCGCATGGATAAAATCATCAAGATGATCAATTATGTCTTTCAGAACCCGGACGATCAGCTGTTCGCCGAGACGATCTGGGACGAAGTGGCTTTTGCTCCGCGCATGATGGATTACGACGAAAAACTCGTCCGTCAGCTCACGGACGAGGCCTTGAAGGTGTTTGGCTTAAATGAGCATAAAAATCGTTATATCTATGGCCTCGATGAAGACCTCAAAACGTATCTGGCTATCACTTGCATCCTCCCGCTCCAGCCGGACATCCTCCTGATCGACGAGCCCACAACTGGCCTCGACACCCAGGGTGAGATCAGGATGATGGAAAGCCTGCGCTATCTCCGCGATGAGATGGGAAAGACGATCGTGATCATCACGCATAACATGAAAACGGTTGGTAATCACTGCGATCGCATCATGGTGATGTCGAAAGGGGAGCTGATCCTCGATGGCACCCCTCGGGAGATATTCACCCAGGAGGAGCGATTGCTAGAGGCTGACATCTTACCGCCGCAAATCACCCGCCTGGGCCAGATGCTGGCTGCCGAATTCGAATGCCCTCGAGATATCCTCACTGTGCCCGAGATGGCTGAAACAATTTTTTACAGCATCAGCACCCAGGCGAATGGGAGGTAGCCCATGGAGAACGTTTTCGCCTATCGCGAAGGCACCACCTTCTTACATAGACGCCTCCAGCCACTCACCAAGATGGTGGTTTTCCTGGTCATCGTTATTCTTTCTGGATTATGGCTGGACGTGCGCTATCTGGCCCCACTGCTCTTGCTGGGTTTTTTCCTTGCCTACGTCTCCAAGACCCCCTGGAAATTTTTCCTCTTCATTGTCGTTGCACTCGGTCTGACCTGGTTCCCCACCCTGCGCAGCACGATCGCCCAGGCACGACCAGAATATTACAAGGTGCTGGATCCGGAATGGGCCTCCACCGGCATCCTGACGATCGATGTTCCCTTCCTTGGCCTGGACAGGCTCGGTCTGACCTATGGAAGCCTGTATTGGCTTGCCGGAAGAATATTCCGCTTCGCAACAGTCGTGACCTATGCGATCGTCTTCCTCTATACAACTTCTATCAGTGAGATCGCCAACACACTCTATGCCTTGAAGGTGCCAACTCCGATCGTGTTCGTCATCCAGATCACGTACAAGTTCATCCCTTATATGGCCTCGATCATCAATCAGATCCAGTCTGCGCAAAGGCTGCGCGGTTGGCATTTGCGCACAATCAATCTGGTCAAACTGTTCAGGCGCTCTCTACCACTCGCCAACCCTCTCATGCGCCGCACCGCGATCATCGTCGACCAAGTCACCATCGCCACACAAATCCGCGGCTTTGGGTCCGGCAAGGTGACCCCTTTGGAAGATATCGAATTAAGCCTGCTCGATAAGGTGGTCATGGTGGTATCCGTGCTGGGATTGATCGCAGCGATCCTGGCTATGATCTATTTCAAAGCAGGTTTGATTTAGTGAACAAGAGCGAACCTCTCCTGCTGGGCATCGATATTGGCACAAACGGCGTCAAAGCCGCCTTGGTTCATCCCTCAGGCGCGATCTCGGCAAAAGCCTTCATCGAACATTGTGTTCATCATCCGAGGTCGGATTGGTGCGAGGCAGACATGCTGCAAGACTGGTGGTTCGACACAGTGGCGGTCATCCGCCAGGTGATCGACAGCACCGGGATCACCCCGGACCAAATCCAATGCATCGCCACCAGCGGGCTGTACCCGGCATTCGGTCCAACCGACGCTGAAGGCAATCCACTGTGTGGCGCGATCCTGTATTCCGACAACCGCTCCGTAGCCGAAGTCGCCGAGATCAATCAAAGATTCAACCTGCGCCTGTCCTCTGAGGAGTTAACCCCTAAGCTGGTATGGTTCCTGCGGCACGCTCCTGACCTAGCAGCCCAAATGAGGATGTTCTTCGATGCAGCCCACTTCGCCGTCTACAAACTGTGTGGGGCTTATGTCGTCGACACTATCACCTGCGGTCTGTTCGGAGCGATCTATGAATCCCCCACCGCCTCGTGGAGAACTGAGGTTTGTGCGGAGTTGGACATTCCCAGCGAGGTATTACCAGAGGTTTATCCACCCGCACAGGTCGTTGGTAGTGTGCATGCAGAAGCAGCCAGGCTTACCGGGCTGGCCCCTGGAACTCCCGTGATCTGCGGGATGCCTGACCTCTATGCTTCCATGATCAGCGCAGGCGCGGTGCACAGGTGGGAATCGATTGCATACTACGGAAGCGCGGGTGTCCTGCCGGTGATGAAAGATGAAGCCCTCAACGCCGCGCGCAAGCCCTTTCCCATCCCGGAACGCGGCGGAAAGGTGCAGGAAGGCTACCTTTACGATTATCCGGTCTATAGTCTCTCTGTGGGACATGGTGTTTATTGGTTTCGCGAGAACTTCGGCCAACCCGAGTGCGAATCAGCAAGGCAGGAAGGTGGATTGAGCGCATATGCCCGTCTTGACAGGCTTGCGGAACAGATCCCCCCAGGATCAGAGGGGGTAATCCTGCTCCCATATTTCCAGGGCCAGCGTAGTCCCGAGTTCGATCCAAATGCCTCTGCTTGCTATTTTGGCCTGAAGTCTGCCCATGGACGCGGTCATCTCTATCGCGCCCTGCTCGAATCTTGGGGATACGCCATCCGGCACGGTCTGGAAACCATGTACCCTCAAGGACATCCTCTCAAGCGGCTGGTAGCCACTGGCGGTGGGGCGCGCAGCCCTCTCTGGCGTCAAATCGTCAGCGACATCACTGGCATCCCCCAGGATTATGTCGCCGAAGCGGAAGGTCCGGTCGGAGCTGCTTATCTCGCAGGCCTTGGAATCGGGTTTTTCACCGACTTCTCAGCGCTTAAACGCGATTGGGTGAAAGTTACAGAGACGACATGGCCCGACTTGCAAATAAAGGAAATTTATGACCGATTTTTTCCGCTCTATGTCGAGCTGCATGATGCATTGAGACCACTTTACACCCACAGCGCTGCAATCCAGAGAACATTTGGAGTTTGAAGCATGTTCGATAACCCGCTCGAATCGGATTTAGAAGCTGGACGCCGGGCGTTAGGAGGCGGAGGCGTTGGTTCGCATATCCCCTTGACAGTATCTCATGGAGAAGGGGCTGTGCTTCATGATCTTCAGGGAAACGCGTATATCGATTGCACCGCCCAGGCATGGAGCCTGAGCGTCGGTTATTCTCATCCCAAAGTGATCGCGGCGGTCAGGGAGATCATCCAGCGCTACACCCATATCCGCACCAGTTTCGAGACGGTGCCCAAGCTCTTGCTCTCCAAGAAGCTGGTTGAGCTGGCTCCTGGCGACCTCGATCGGGTCACTTATTGTCTCTCCGGTTCGGAGGCCAATGAGGGAGCGATCAAATTAAGTCTGCGCAATCGACCTGGAGACACCTTCGTCAGCCTTTTCGATGGGTATCATGGGCGTTCCCTGGCAACGATCAACCTGAGCTGGCCACACCCAAACAATCGTTTTCAAGCCTGGAGTGCCCCCATTGTCCGCGTGCCCCAACCGTATTGCTATCGCTGTCCATTGAAATTGACCCATCCGGAATGTCACCTGGCCTGCCTGGATCTGGCTCGCGATCTGATCCTTAAGGGCGCCGGGGAAAGACCCGTCGCATTGATCATGGAACCCTTCCAGGGAAATGGCGGTATGGTCGAGTTTCCTGCAGATTATTTTCCTGCAGTGCGTCGGCTATGCGACGAACTGGATATGCTGCTCATCTTTGACGAGATCCAGACTGGTTTCGGGCGGATGGGTGCCTGGTTCGCCGCCGAGATCTATCAGACGATCCCCGATATCCTGGTTTTTGGTAAAGGAGTCGGCGGTGGCTTCCCATTGTTTGGGGACCTGTATCGCTCGAGCCTCAATGGGTTCGAACCCGGAGATCATTCATTTACTTTTGCGCATTTTCCGGTATCCATGGCGGCAGCCTTGGCAACGATAGAAGTCATTGAGGAGGAAAACCTTCTCGAGCGAACCAGGGTGCTGGGGAACATCATCCTGGAAAGCCTGCACAAACTTCAGCAGAAATATGAGCTGATCGGCGATGTGCGTGGTAAAGGGTTGATGATAGGCGTGGAACTGGTCAAAAACCGGGAAACGAAAGAACCTGCCCGGGAAGAGGCCGCCCGCTTCATCCAGGAAGGCTTAACCCGCGGGGTGATCTTCGGCGAAGCGAAGTACCTGGGTCTGGGGAACATAGTCAAGATCAAACCCCCTCTGATCATTACGGAAAGCCAGATCGAGCAGGTCCTGGAAGTCTTCGAACAGATCCTCGAGACGATCAGTTCTAAACGGATATGATCTCCGATTTCGAGAGAGAAATTTTCGAGCAGCCTGTCATCTTGCAGCGATTCCTCGAATCTAGTTCACACCTGATCGAGCAGATCGCTCGCAGGTTGCAATCCACACCCCAGCGGTTTGTCTTTATCGCTGCACGAGGGACATCGGACAACGCCGCGCTCTATGCCAAATATGTCTTCGGTACCGTTAACCGCGTACCGGTCGCGCTGGCAGACCCCTCGTTATTCACCCTTTACCAACAGCCTCCCCATCTCAATGGCAGTCTGGTGGTCGGGATCTCTCAATCTGGCCAGTCACCGGATATTCAGGCTGTCTTGGATGAGGGAAAGCGCCAGGGGGCTGTAACGCTGGCAATCACAAACAATGAAACTTCCCCTCTGGCAGAGAGCGCTGAGTTCGTTATCCCTCTGCGGGCGGGGGTTGAAAAAAGCGTGGCGGCCAGCAAAACCTATACAGCCTCGTTGGCTGCCATCGCTTTGTTGGCTGCTCACTGGTCAGGCGAATCTCCCCTGATCGACGATCTGGCGAGGGTTCCGGGTCTTGCCAGAGATACTCTCGAACAACATCAGCTAGTCCGGGAGATCGCCCGAGAGCTTGTTGACCATGATCGCCTGCTGGTCATCGGGCGAGGGTTCGATTATTGCACCCTGCACGAGATCGCCTTAAAAATTAAAGAGCTGGCTTACGTCTTCGCCCTGGCGTATTCGGCTGCGGACTTCTTGCACGGTCCGATTGCCATGGTGGAGGCGGGTGTGCCTGTATTGGCGCTGGCGGTCGAGGGTGCTGCCTTACGACCCCTCAAAGTTCTCGTCCAAGAGATCCGATCACTGCATCCCAGATTGGTGGTGATCACCAATGACACGGAACTGCTTTTGACTGCCGAAATGAGCATCCGCCTGCCGACTGGCATACCCGAATGGTTGTCTCCCATCGTCAGCGTCATCCCAGGACAGCTGCTGGCATTGCACCTCTCACTCCTCAAAGGACACGATCCGGATAACCCGCGCGCTCTGCGCAAGGTCACCAAAACATTGTGATTGCCATACTCAACCAATGATCACGATCTATTCCACGTCACTCTCACCTCAAATGATCCCATGACACACACAAAAACAGAAACCCTCTCGAAAGCGATCGCCGACCGACGCCAGCTCGCCGTAAAGCTGATCCAGGACATGGTGCGAATACCTTCTTACGAAAGCGAGAAAGAAATCCAGGCTTATATCGCCAGCTGGTGGGCAGGGAGACCAGTCGAGATGGACTCCTGGCAGCCAGAGCTCGCCGAACTACGCCAGCACCGGGCTTTCGTCCCCGTAGACTATGACTATAAGGATCGCCAGAACCTGGTGGTTATGTTGCACGGGAAAGGCGGCGGGATGTCGCTTACCCTCAACGGACACATGGACGTCGTCCCGGTAGACCCTGGCGCTGGATGGTCGCATGGCGGGCCATGGAGCGGTGCATACACTGATGGCAAAATCTATGGACGCGGTTCGGTCGACATGAAGGGTGGGCTTGCCATCGGTATGATCGTGATCGACTCGCTGCTGGAGAGCGGTATCCAGCTCAAAGGAGACCTTCAGATGCAATTCGTCGTGGATGAGGAAAACGGCGGCAACGGCACCCTGGCAGCCATTCTACGCGGCTACCGCAGCGATGCCACCATCTTCCTGGAACCCACCAGCCCAAATTACATCCTGGTCTCCTCACGCGGGGCGCATTTCTTCCGGATCATTGTGCCAGGGGTCGAGGGCGGGATAGAATACCAGTTTACACAGCCCAATGTCATCGAAAAAGCCTTCCAGCTCTTCCAGGCCACCCAGGCGTATGCCCTGTGGCGCGCAGCCCAGGCCGATCATCCCCTTTACGCACACGATCCCACCAAAATCCCATCCGCTATCTGTAAAATCCACGCCGGCAACTGGCCTTCGACTTTTGCCAGCCAGTGTGTCATGGAGGGCAGCATCGAGTGTCTCCCCGGAGAGGATATCGACCAGTTGACCGCCCAGTTCGAGGCTTATCTGCTGGAAACCTCCAGGCAGGATGATTGGATGCGTGAACACCCTCCCCGCATAGAGTGGTTTGGTTTGCGTTACGAAGCAGGCGAAACCCCTAGCGACCATCCCCTGGTCAAAGGACTGGCTGACGCAGCCGAGGCTGTCACGGGAACAAGACCCGCCATTGTCGGCGGAGGTGGAAGCGATTTACGCCTGCCAGTGCTCTATGCAAACAGTGCCAGTGTGCTCTTCGGACCTTCTGGCGGAGCGATCCATAGCACCGATGAATATGTAGATGTTGAGTCTGTCATGCAGATCGCTCACATTTTAGGGAATTTTATCCTGGAATGGTGCGGGGTGGCTGATGGATGAGACTGCCCTCCTCGACCTGGCAAGGAAGGTCATCCTGGGGGAAAGTCACATGCTTGAGAAAATCGCCGAACAAGTCAGTGAGTCGCTGGCGCATGCGGTCGCCCTTTTAGCCAGTTGTCGCGGACATGTAATCACCTCTGGCGTTGGGACGACCGGGATAGTCGCCCGACGGTTTGCGCATCTGCTCTGCAACGTGGGTTGCCCGGCTCTCTTCTTGCATGCCGGCGACAGCCTGCATGGCAGCTCCGGCGCAGTGCGCCCAGAAGATGTCCTGGTACTGCTCTCTAAAACCGGGGAAACCCGGGAGACCTGTCAGCTGGCGGAGCTGGCCAAGGAACGCGGTACTCCGATCATCACCCTGACCGCCAGACCGGGCTCGACCATTGGGCGTCTGAGCAGCGTGGTGCTCAAGATCGAAACCGAAAAAGCTGTCGATCCTTACAATGGCTTGATGGCGGTTGGCAGCTCGCTGGCCATGGAAGCTGTGTGTGACGCCATGGTATTCGCCGTCCAGGCGGTCAAAGGTACCCCTCAAGAGCACTTCCTGCGCGGTCACCCCGGTGGGATCATCTCGTCTCTGGATAAAAGCCACCCCTGACTCGATCCACCTGTCACGCCAGGCTGTGGCACACTTTTCCTGAGTCTGCAATGCCTTCTGGTGGGCTGCTCAGCGGTGTTGCAAACCCCGGAGCTGAGGTTATGGATTTTGCCTTCGCACCGACTTTTTATTAAAGGTTTACATTCTTAAACAGCCTGCGGAACCGTATTATTGAAAAATTTCTCCACGATTCAAGGCTCTGATCTGTTCACCGGCGGAAGATGTCCACTGCGGCGATCGGCCTTGATGATCAGCGCATCGCTTTGCCCATGGCTGAAGCTATCCGTGCTTCCAGCCAGATAAACGAAATCGCCGGCGAGTGCCAGCCCATGAATGGCCTCACGCTCAGGGCCGCCCCAGGTCTGAGACCAGAGGAGGTTTCCATCCGGGTCGTATTGGAGCAGAACGACATCATCGGAGCCGTCCCCCACACTGGCAGTTGCCCCGGCGACAAGAACGTTGCCATCTCTATCGACCTCCACAGCCCGCGCCGATTCGCCCTTATTCCCGCCCCATACCTGCTCCCAGACCAGATTCATATCCTTAGCATACTTGAGCAGGAAGATCTGCCCACCATTCCCATAACTCAGTGTCAGGCCAACCACATACAGGTGACTGCTATCGCTGGCCATCCCGAAGCCATCGTCGAAAGCAGTTCCGCCCCAGGTTGTGTGGTCCAGGTAGTCACCATTCTCCTTCGAGAACTTGACGACAACCGCATCACCCCCAGCGAGGAGATTGTCGCCTCCTAAGCGTCCGGACACATAGAGATACCGGTCGTCCACCACCATCTGCCCGTCGGCTGAATCGAATCCATCAGTCCCCCAAGTCCTGGCCCAGACCAGGTTCCCTTTACGGTCGAGTTTTAGAACAGCGATGTCGCCGCCTGTTTCTTCACCGGTGGTCCAGCCAGAGACATACAGATAATCGCCGTCCGCGACCAATCCGTCGGTCTCTTCATAGCCGAAACCCTGTCCCCAGGTGAAATGCCACAAGAGCTCTCCCGAGCCTGCATCTAAGGCCAAGACGGCCATGTCAGCCTCAGTCATGGCCATGGCTGTGTGTGCAAGCCCGCCAACGTACAGGTAAGGTTCATCCACGATGGCGATGAAGCCTTTTTCCTGGAGCTCGCCGCCCCATTGAGTCTGCCAAATCTCCTGACCGCTTGGCGAGAACTTGTAGATCACGATGTCGAAAAAGGGGCGGCTCGGGGGCTGCTGCATGTAGGCGACGACGTAAACGTTCCCTTGCGAATCCGTGTCCACACCCCAAGCCTGGTCGCTCTTCACATCACCGCGGGTGAGGCACCACAGCGCCGCGGAGTCAACAGTCGGAGTGGACGATACAGTCGGGGATGGGCGATGCGTAGCCGGCGCGACCGGCTGTGCGCCCTGGCTGCAGGCAAGCGCGGCCAGAATTACAATAGCAAGCGAGCAGGCAAGACGAAGGTTCATATGCTTGTTACAAGCGAAGCCAGTACCATGATCATCGATAAATTTGGCGAGAGAACCACTTAGAAAATGAGTGCGGGTAAATGTTATCCAGATCATACCATGGAGAATGTATCCGATATGCCGTGATCACCTGCACCGAGGGATAGAAGGAAAAATAAGGTCATCACTGGACAACATAAATCATCAACAAAAGAAGCGGTTCGACAGCCTGCCTGCCGAACCGCTCCCCACCAACTTAGAAGAGCTTTCGTCTTCTAAAACCACTCCGCCGAAGTACACCAGTCCTACCTGGGTGAGCTGTCGGCTTACGCCTCCACCACCTCCGCCTCGATCAGCGGGGTGAAGACCAGCCCCTCCAGCCCGCGCTCGACGCGGATCACATCGCCCTCGCTGAACTCACCGGACAGGATGCTCAAGGCCAGTGGGTCCTGCAGCTCCCTTTGGATAGCGCGCTTCAGGGGGCGCGCGCCGAAATCCGGGTCATAGCCGACTTCGACCAGATACTCGACCGCCTCGGGGGTCACCTCCAGCGTGAACCCGCGCTCCGCCAGCAGGCTCTTCACGCGTCGCAGCTGGATCTCCACGATCTGAGCCATGTGGGCGCGGTTCAGCGGGTGGAAGACCACGATCTCATCAATACGGTTGAGGAACTCCGGGCGAAAGTGTGCCTGAAGGACGCGCGTGATCTCGTCGCGCGAGACCTGCCGCCCTCCTTCCCATAGCTGGTTCCCCAGATTGGAGGTCATGATCACCACCGTGTTGCGGAAATCCACCGTGCGACCGTGCCCGTCGGTCAGGCGCCCATCATCGAGCAATTGCAGCAACACATTGAAAACTTCCATGTGTGCCTTCTCTATCTCATCGAAGAGTACCACGCTGTATGGGCGGCGACGGACGGCTTCGGTCAGCTGACCTCCCTCCTCGTAGCCCACGTAACCCGGGGGCGCGCCAATCAGGCGCGACACCGTATGCTTTTCCTGATATTCGCTCATATCGATGCGCACCATGGCGCGCTCATCGTCGAAGAGGAATTCCGCCAGGGCGCGCGCCAGCTCGGTCTTGCCCACACCGGTCGGACCCAAGAAGATGAACGAACCGATGGGGCGGTTGGGGTCCTGCAGCCCGGCGCGCGAGCGACGCACAGCGTTCGAAACCACCCGTACTGCGTCCTCCTGTCCGACCACCCGTTCATGCAGACGCTCTTCCATGTGGATCAGCTTCTCAGTCTCGCCCTCCATCAGGCGAGAGACAGGGATGCCCGTCCAGCGCGAGACGACATTGGCGATCTCCTCGGCATCCACCTCCTCTTTCAACAAGGCGCCTTCAGCTTGCAGAGCCTTGAGGCGGCGTTCATCCTCTGCCAGCCTGGCTTCCAGCTCGCGCAGAGTGCCATACCGCAGCCGGGCGACCCTCTCCAGGTCCGCCTGGCGTTCGGCGCGCTCGATCTCCAGGCGCGTCTGCTCAATTTGTTCCTTGGTGGCTCGGATACCGGCGATCGCCTCTTTCTCGTTCTGCCAGCGGGCATGCAGCTGGCTGGCGCGCTCACGCAGGTCGGCCAGCTCTTTCTCGATCTTCTCCAGGCGTTCCCGCGAGGCTTTATCTTTCTCTTTCTGCAAAGCCTGGCGCTCGATCTCCAGTTGCAGGATTTGCCGGTCGACCTCGTCCAATGCCTGAGGCTTGGAGTCGATCTCGGTGCGCAGGCGGGCGGCCGCCTCGTCGATCAGGTCGATCGCCTTGTCCGGCAGATGCCGATCGGTGATATACCGGTTGGACAACATGGCGGCGGCGATCACAGCCGCATCGGTGATGCGCACCCCATGGTGCACCTCATAGCGCTCTTTGAGGCCGCGCAGGATGCTGATCGTTTCCTCGGGCGATGGCTCGTCCACATAAACCGGCTGGAAGCGACGCTCCAGAGCCGGATCCTTCTCGATATACTTGCGGTACTCGTCCACTGTAGTGGCGCCGATCATGTGCAGCTCACCACGCGCCAGCATCGGCTTGAGCATGTTGCCGGCATCCATGGCGCCTTCCGCCGCGCCGGCCCCGACCACAGTGTGCATCTCATCCACGAATAGGATGATCTCTCCCTCCGAATCGGCGATCTCTTTCAGCACCGCCTTGAGCCGTTCCTCGAACTCGCCACGGTACTTGGCACCGGCCACCATGGCGCTCAGATCCAGCTGCACCAGACGTTTCCGTTTCAAACCCTCCGGGACATCGCCATTGACGATACGCTGCGCCAGACCTTCGACGATGGCTGTCTTGCCCACCCCGGGGTCGCCGATCAGAGCCGGGTTGTTCTTGGTGCGCCGGGACAGGATCTGCACCACGCGGCGGATCTCCTCATCGCGCCCGATGACCGGATCGAGCTTCCCTTGCCGTGCCAGAGCGGTCAGGTCGCGGCCGTACTTCTCCAGAGCCTGATAGGTGGTCTCCGGCGTCGGAGAGGTCACCCGCTGCGTGCCGCGGATCGACGCCAGCGCTTTGAGAATGGCGTCTTTCGTCAGCCCATACTGGCTCAGACGTTTCCCCTCGACGCTCTCGGTCAATCCGAGCAGGATATGTTCGGTCGAAACGTAATCGTCCTGCATGCCCTTGGCATAGCGTTCCGCTATCGTCAGCACGTCGGCTGCCGGGCGCGACAGTCCCACCTCTCCTGTCGCACCGTACACCTTGGGGCGGTTGTTCAGATCCTCATAGACTTCCTGACGTAATGCATGCACGCTGCCAGCTACCTTGGTCACGATGGCCGGGACCACCCCTTCATCCTGTTGCAGCAATGCCAGGAGCAAGTGGGCGGGTTCGATCGTCTGGTGATTGAAATCCTGTGCCAGCCGCTGTGCACCCAGGATGGCTTCCTGTGATTTCTGAGTATAGCGATTCAAGTCCATAAGTCTCTCCTCAATCCTGAAATCTAACGATAATTCCAGTGGATATCTCGATCCACTCTTGCCAGGTCAGTATATGCCGGCTGTGTTTGAACGATATAAATGAAATGTTAACCAAACATAGGTAATTTCACCTTGACGCGACACGTGTCGGGTGATAAACTCCCCCGCAATATGCGCAACTGCTCCGCATCATCGCTCCGCTCCCGTCGTCTCTTTCCGACTTCTCTCCGGGAAGTGCGAGCCTGCGCGCCTTAGCGAATCACGTTACATCGATCAGCGACAGCCCTCCTTTCCCGGAGGGCTGTTTTCTTATTATCTTGTGATGCGTTTCGCGCCTAAACGCACACATCATGTTACGGAGGTTTATATGATCAAACCGGTTGTCAGGAAAGTCGTGCTGGCTTATTCGGGTGGGCTGGACACTTCCATCATCGTCCCCTGGTTGATCGAGAACTACGGCTGCGAGGTGATCTGCTTCACCGCCGATGTCGGTCAGGGTGAAGACCTGCGCGGCCTGGAAGCCAAAGCCATCGCCAGCGGCGCCAGCCAGCTCATCATCCACGATATGAAAGAGGAATTCGCTCAGGATTATCTCTTCCGCCTTTTGCGCGCTGGGGCGGTCTATGAGCGCAAATACCTGCTGGGCACTTCCATCGCCCGCCCGCTGATCGCCGCCCACCAGGTCGAAGTTGCTCACCAGGTCGGAGCGGATGCCGTGGCACATGGCGCCACCGGCAAGGGCAATGACCAGGTGCGCTTCGAGCTGACCTATGCTGCCCTCGACCCCCGCCTGAGGGTGATCGCTCCCTGGCGGGAATGGGACATCCGCTCCCGTGAGGATGCCATCACCTATGCTGCCGCGCGGGGCATCCCTGTGCAGGCCACACGCGCCTCGATCTACAGCCGCGACGGCAACCTGTGGCACCTTTCCCATGAGGGCGGTCCCCTGGAAGACACCTGGCTGGAGCCAAATGAAAGCATGTACCAGCTCACTGTCTCCCCCGAAAACGCACCCAATCAGCCCGAATACCTCACTATTGAGTTCGAATCGGGGACTCCGATTGCTGTGAACGGCGAAAAACTTTCCCCGGCGCAGCTGATCTCCGCCCTCAACGCCATCGGGGGCAGGCATGCCGTCGGTCGCGCCGACCTGGTCGAAAGCCGCATGGTGGGGATGAAATCGCACGGCGTTTATGAAACCCCCGGTGGGACGATCTTGATGGCTGCCCACCGCGAACTCGAATCCATCGTGCTTGACCGCGATACCCTGCGCTTCAAGGATCTCGTCGCACAGGAATATGCCCAGCTGGTTTACAATGGGATGTGGTTTACACCGCTGCGAGAAGCGCTCGATGCCTTCGTGGACAGCACCCAGGGTCCCGTGACCGGGATCGTGCGACTGAAACTTTACAAAGGGAATATCATCCCCTGTGGGCGAAAATCCGCGTTCAGCCTATACCGCGAAGACTTCGCCACTTTCGGACAGGAGGATGTGTATGACCAGAGCGATGCGGAAGGCTTCATCCATCTGTTCGGGTTGCCCCTCAAGGTGCGCGCCCTGAATGGATTGCCGGTCTCGGGCTTAAACATCCCCAAACCGGATTACTCCCGGTTCAAGCGCGATTGATCGGACCGGATTCCGGTTTTCCGGGCGCATCTTAAGAGCCACAATCTGGGATCACCCAGATCGCCCGGGCACGATCTTAGACGGTGCGCTGGGCAGCGTGAATCCCATCACCGGGACGCAGCAGCTTTTACCAGAGCGCGGAGCCCGCATGTGACCAAGTAGAAGGATACCCGCTCATAAGCGATAAAGGAGGCTTGCCATGACCATGTGGAGTGGCCGTTTTAGGAACCAGATGGATCGCGCCGCCTGGGAGCTCAACGCCTCACTGGAGATTGACCGGCGGATGAGCCGGCAAGACGTGATCGGCAGCCAGGCCTGGGCGCAGGCGCTCTTGCGCGCCGGGGTGCTCACACCAGAGGAATACGAACGCATTTCAGGCGGTCTGCAGGCTGTGCTCGCCGAGCTGGAGAGCGAGAGCTTCGTCTTCGCGGAGACCGATGAAGACATCCATACCGCTGTAGAACGCCGCCTGATCGAACTGATCGGCGAGCCAGGCGAAAAACTCCACACCGGGCGTAGCCGCAACGATCAGGTCACCACCGACCTGCGCCTCTGGCTGCTGGAAAATCTCCCCCTCCTGGAAGATGCCCTCAAGGACCTGCAGGCTGCCCTGCTCCGGCGGGCTGAAGTCGATCTTGGTTTGGTCATGCCTGGCTACACCCATTTGCAACCCGCCCAGCCGATCCTGCTCAGCCATTGGTGGCTGGCGCATTTCTGGCCCTTACAGCGCGATCGCCAGCGCCTGCGCCAGGCAGCCAGAAGGACCGCCGTTTTGCCCCTCGGTTCAGCAGCCTTGGCAGGCACACCCTATCCCATCGATCGCCACCTTCTTGCCGCAGAACTCGGTTTCGAACAGCCCTGCGAGAACAGCCTGGATGGCGTCGCTGACCGGGATTACGCCGCCGAGTTCCTTTTCTGCGCCTCCCTGATCGGGGTGCATTTGAGCCGCCTAGCAGAAGGCGTGATCATCTTCTCCTCTCCTGAGTTCGGGTTCTTCGATCTCTCGGAAGCCTTCTCCAGTGGCTCCTCCCTGATGCCCCACAAGAAAAACCCCGATCTCTTCGAACTGGCACGCGGCAAAGCTGGTAGTCTGATCGGCAACCTGATCGGATTGCTGACCACCCTCAAAGGGCTACCCTCCGCATACGATAAAGATCTTCAGGAGGTCAAACCGCCGGTCTTCCAGTCTTTCGATTCGCTGATGCTTATCCTGCCTGCGCTCGCCGGCGCGTTGCGTACGCTGGTCGTCAGGCAACATGCCCTGCTGGCAGCCGTCTCTCCGGAATCCTTTGCCGCCGATCTGGCAGATTATCTTGTGGAGAAAGGTGTGCCGTTTCGTCTCGCCCATCGTCTGGTCGGTCAGCTGGTACAAGGTGCCGCCGCCGAAGGTAAGTCCCTTCAAGAGCTCGATCTCTCTGCATATCGAGCCACACATCCCGCCTTCGAACCAGACCTCTACCAGATCTTCGATCTGGAGCGCAGCCTCGCGCGGCGCCGGGCGATTGGGGGCAGCGCACCAGATGCGGTTCAACAACAGCTGCAACAGGCAAGGAACGCTATCTCATAGGGAGCCTTATGGGTAAGCAGGTTTCTTCTCGCTCTAAGCATTCGGCATGGCCTTGATCGGGGCAAGGGCAATATCAGCTGAAGAACGAGCTCCCGGTCCCGAATCCTTCAAACTCCGTTATACTTTTGCGTATGCACGCCAACTGCGTAGTACATTATCTCGGGCGCATCCCCTATGTAGAAGCCTGGCAGCTGCAAGATCGGCTGGCTCGGGAGATCGCAGCCGGCACACGCTCTCCCACGCTGCTCCTGCTCGAGCATTCCCACACCTACACCTTCGGGCGCAGCGGTCACCCCCGAAACCTGCTTTGGGACGCGGCCGAATTGAAGCGGCGGGAGATCAGCGTGCATTGGGTCGATCGCGGTGGTGATGTCACCTATCATGGGCCCGGACAGCTGGTTGGCTACCCTCTGATACCTCTGGGCAGACCGGACATGCAGATCGACCCGCAAAGCGATGCCGCCCGCCTGCCCAAAACCGATTACATCGGCTATCTCCGCCGCTTGGAAGAGGTGTTGATCCTGGCTCTCTCCCGCTTTGGTATCAAAGGTCAACGCCTCCCCGGGTTGACAGGGGTTTGGGTTTCTCCACAAGCCTCCCCCACCGAGGCTGAAGGTGTCTCACAACAAGACAGGGCTCCAGCGAAGATTTCCGCCATCGGTGTCAAGGTAGACGCGCGCGGCGTCACCCGGCACGGCTTCGCCCTCAACGTCAATCCGGACATGACCTACTGGGAGGGGATCATCGGTTGCGGATTGGAAGACTTCGCCGTCACGAGCATGAATGAGCTTTTGAACGCGTCACCTCCTTTGGAGAAAGTGGCAGAGATTGTCGCCCAGGCTTTTGGCGAGGTGTTCGGATATCATATGCTTGCGTCTGATGTGACCCCGGCTGCGTTTGACACAGGCACTAAATGAGTTTACACTTAAAAATACCACAATCCTGAAAGGATCAGGATTGTGTCTCAGGAGGAGCCCATGGCTTATCAACTCGTCATGAAGTCTGGCCCGATCCCCGGCAAGGTCTTTCCGCTAGAAAAGAGCGAGATCTACATCGGGCGCGAGCCGGGTAATGATATTTTCGTCAATGAGCCTGAAGTCTCACGCCGGCATGCCCGGCTGACCCTCCAGAGCGGCAACTTCATCCTCGAAGACCTGGGCTCAACCAACGGAACCTTCGTAAACGGGCAACGGGTGGCCGGTCTGCGCATCCTGCACCCTGGCGATACCATCACACTTGGTGAGAACGTCAGCCTGACTTTCGATCTGGCTGCCTTTGATCCCGGTGCAACCGCCGCCAGCGTGCCCGGCGCGACGTTCCCTCCCGGCTCCCCCACGCCACCGTCTTCACCGAGACCACAGCCGGTACCTTTCACCTCCCCGGCAGGACAGCCTCAGCCGCGCAGAAGCGAACCTCAAGCCCTCCCGCAAAGACCCATTTCCGTCAGCCCAGCCGAAGACTTCCAACTTGAAGAAGAAGCGGAGGAAGAACGCCCTACCCGCACCTGGTTATGGGCAGGCTGCGGTTGCCTGGCCGTCCTCCTGTGTGTGCTCATTGCAGGGGCGTGGGTCTTTGACTATCTCAACCTCTACTGCACCCCGCCCTTCAGAGATATCATGGTGCTGATCGGCGCTGCCTGCCCCTGATGCTGTGCGGTGCTGAGAATCACCAGAACTGGGAGTAAAAAACTTCCACCTCTTCGAATTCAGACTGATCCAGGAATGCATTGATCTGCATTAGCAGTTTTTCCGCGCGCCGGTAATTTCCCCTGCGTAACTCACCATCTGCCTGGATCAGCAGGTTCTCGATCAGGATATTCTCGCTTTCGGCTGGGCTGCGCAGGTAATCCGCCACGATCCCGCGTTGGCGCATTTGTTCCCCATCAGGCAACCATGCTGTCAAAAAATAAGCCGAGGGCACCAGCTGCTGCTGGTATCTGCGTAAGGTGTCATAATATGCCACGCTCAAGCGCAGATCGTCGTACAGGTCGGGGTTGATGTGCTGGCGATACAGCATCGAGACAAAACGGTCTTCGAGCTGCGCCAGGGTCAGGTCAAAGTGTTTCTGCAATGCCAGATCGAGCGCTGTCGATTGCTTCTCGTCGGCCTGCGGGTGGATATCCCGATAGAAAGCCTCGAACCTGGAACGTCCATAGTGATTGATCAGATACTGCACGAGCGCCGCCCCTTCTAAATAGCCGATCTCGTGTTGGGAAGTGTAGAATGAATCCGTCAGAGACTTCAACGGGATATACCAGCCCAGCTGCAGCAGAGCAGCTGCGCGGGGGAAGATCGGTTCTTTTTTGAAATGCCCCCCGGTGAGATAAACCGCCAGACCTTCGACCAAGATCGAGGGGCGCAGATCGCCGCCCTTCCTGCGATCCAGGATATGGATCATCTCATGATGGAGCACCAGCGAGAAATCATTTCCCGCGTAGTTGCGATCCAGATAAGAGATATAGATCTCATCCCCCGCGAAACCGCCATGCCCCAGGACGCGCGGCAGGATCGTGATCGGAATGCTCTCTTCAAATTCACCCCCTATCTGGCGCATGGCAATCTGGGCGACTTCATCCGCCACTACCAGCAGGCGCTCGATATCGCGGGCGGCGTCAGTGCCGGTGATGTAATGGATAATACAGCAGGCGCTTCTCCGGGTATCCCAACGACCCAGGGGTTCCGGCGGAGGCACCTCCCAGGCCGGTCTGAGAGCAACCGTTTCGACCCAGGAAATATTCCCTGGCTCGATCGTAAACCCAAGCTCATATTCCCCTTCTTTCAGCCCCCAGGTGTTCCAGATCCAGAGGAGGGTAGCCTGCATTCTCCCGGCAATCCCATAAGGCTGGAACTTCGCCGAACCAAGATCTCCACCCAAGCCGGTTATCATCTCTACCGTGACTTCGTGATCCTGGAGATCCATCCCTGCTGGGGCGATCACCTCAATGCTGACCATATCGCCAACATAAAGGGAACCATCCGGGTGAAATCGAACGGTGAATCCCGCGTCCGCATTCCCGGGATTCTCCTGTGAAATGGAAACCTTCGGGAGAGGGGTGACAGTCGCCGCTGGGTGAGCAGGTGCTGTCTGCAGCTCGGGAAAATAAAAGCCGCCGATAACCTGCCAGATGAGAAGAACGAGCGAAGTCAGAAGTGAAGACCGATGCATATATATAATTATAGCAGCCAGGGATGTTTAGATTTCTTCGGGAGCGCGCCCCTGGTACAATTGGCTTATTCCAGGGTACGGAGGTGTGTTCATGTCACCAATGTTTGTTCCCGGTCCAGTCGATGTCGACCCTGCCATCCTGGCTGCCCAGACTCGGCAAATGCTCCCCCACCGCAGCCAGGAATTCGAAGAGATCTACCGCCGTTCCTGGGAAAAAGCCCAAAGAGTGTTTCAGACCCGTTCGAAAGTGTTTGTCGTGACAGCTTCCGGGACAGGCTTGCAGGAAGCCGCGGTGCGTAATTTCGCCCGCAAATCCATCCTCAGCTGCGTGAATGGGGCGTTCAGCCAACGCTGGCATGAGGTAGCCCTGTCCAATGGGAAGCAGGCAGATATCGTGGAAGTCGAATGGGGAAAAAGCATTCCCCCCGAAATGGTGGCGGAAGCGCTCCGGCGGAAAACCTATGAAATGATAACTATCGTCCACAACGAGACGTCGACCGGCGTGGAAAACCCCATCCAGGAGATCGCTGCGGCCGTCAGGAGCACCAGCCCAGAGACATTGATCTGTGTGGATGCGGTCTCTTCATTGGGCGGGGTAAACATCGAAACCGATGCCTGGAATCTCGACTTCGTCTTGACCTCTTCACAGAAGTGCCTTGCCCTGCCGCCTGGACTGGCTCTGGCAGCCGTTTCTGAGCGTGCCCTGGCTTATGCCCAGAGCGTTCCAGATCGCGGTTGGTACTTCGATTTCGTCCGTCTGGATAAACATCTTGTGAAAGATTCCACCCCCGCAACGCCAGCGATTTCCCTGATCTATGCCCTCGATCAACAGCTCGATCGAATCCTGGAAGAGGGTTTGGAAGCCCGTTTTGCCCGCCATCAAGCGCTGGCGAAGTGGACTCAATCCTGGGTCATCTCGAATGGTTTTTCCCTCTTCGCTGAGGAAGGCGCGCGATCAAAAACTGTGACCACGGTGGTCAACGAACACAATATTGATATCCCCGATCTCAATGCATTCTTGTTGAAACGCGAGATGAGGATCGCTAATGGTTACGGAGCATTGAAAGGGAAGACATTCCGTATTGCTCACATGGGGGAAACCCGCCTGGACCAGCTTGAAAAACTATTCGAAGCATTCGAAGATTATCTCAAGAGCTTCAGGTGAGACAATTAATTCGCATATTGCCTGTTCTTATCCGGGAGTCATTTGCGTATACAAAAGGTGGTCGTTCCGAGCCCCGTAAGGGGTGAGTAATCCTAACAGCTCTTACCGACCCAACCTAAGGCAGGAGCGACGTTTGCTTTCCTCAGGGGTCACTTGTTTTCTCAATCATTTGGCCACGAGTTGAGGCTATCTTCGTGTTAATTCGCGTCTTTGGTGGATCGTGGAATCCCGATAAGCTCGAGCATAATTTTTATCAAATTGTTCGCAAATTACCCTTGACATAGAACAAGTGTTCTGTTATAAATAATAAAAAGAACGAATGTTCTAGTCTAGGAGACCTCCACATGAAACCCACACTTGCCAACCCACTTCCCAAAACCGATATCACTTATTCACTCAACCATTCATTAACCTCTAACCAGAAGCCCAATGATCAATCCGATTATCTCGAAAGACAACGCGATATTTTCTTCCGTGAATTACAGTCCTATCCGAAGAAAACGATCTTTTTGGGCTTCGACCAAGATGTCATTCCGGTCCTCCTCGATCTGTCCCGTCCAGCTTCAGGCTCGATTTTATTTCTTACCGGGATCAACTCTCGCTTCGATAAATTCATCAAGAACATATGTATCTCGAGTGGCTGGAAGAACAATCGGGATCACGTCGTTTTCGGGATCATCTCACCAGATGCGGATAATTATATCGATTTACTTGGTTTCCCCGGTTGCCAGTTTCTTTTGAATCCCTATGAACGCACCGCTGCAGAAGTCATCTTCGAACTTTCCGGGATCGCTGAGCAGAGAAATTACGGAAGAGAAAGAGGTCCAGCAATGCTCTTGATCATCGAGGACCTTTGGTCGTATTTCTGCCACAACAGCGATTATGGTACCTTCGTCAATCTGAAATGGTTACTCTCGAATGGACCATCTTCCGAGATCTGGCCAATCACAAGCATTCAGGTCAAAGATCGCCAAAAATTCAAACAACCTTTCTTAAACCTGTTCGGGACTTGCATCTCTGAATTGAAAGATCGTCATGAAAAACTAATCCCCGCCTGGCAAGCGCAAACCATCCAAGAATTAAATCGTTCTGCATCCGAGATGTCAGACTATCTCCTCAGAACAGGTGATTCGATTATCCCCTTAACTATCCCCTGAACCATCGAACAGGAGGCCGAGATGGAAATCGGTATGCTATGGTTCGACAATGATCAACAGGTCGACCTAATGACCAGGATCACACGCGCCGTCCAATATTACATCCAAAAATACGGAAAGACCCCCAATATCTGCTATATCCATCCAACGATGCTGCCAGAGGATCCCGAGAACATAAAAATCACATCTGTGAAATTGCCAGCGAACATTGAAATCAAAACATCCACCCTCGTCCTTCCGAATCACTTCTGGATCGGGATCAACTCTCTTGTTCCCCCTGCAGGACAAAATGGACTCCCTCGGGCAGACCATCCACAATCAAGAGATCGATTGCCAGCTCTGAATCAACCAGGCTTGACTTGATCAAGAGGTCGAGCTCCAATAATTTTCGATAAATCTCATCCAATTCCTGCTGCGTGTAGAACCTGGCCTGGTTCACCAGCTTCCTGACCACGAAATCCCTTAGATTTATTTTTTTCGAGATTTCTTTTTCGGAAAAGTTCTCTCTTAGACACTCTTCAACCAAGATTAAATTTCTGAAATGACGAACCACCATCCCCATGATATGGGTCGCATCGCTCTTAGCCAGAAGATCGTGAAAGAGCTCAATCGCCAATTTGCGATTCTTGCTGCCAATCGCATCAGTCAAAGCAAAAATATCCGCTGAACGGACACTGGTTGTCAACAGTTCGACATCCTCGACATCCACAGCCCTTGCATAGTCGACATATTCCAGCAGTTTAGTCAGTTCTAGATCCAGGATGCGGCTGTCTTCGCCGATAAACCTGACCAGAGTATCCGCCGCCTGGCGCGTGATCTGTCCTCCAAATTTCACTGCGCGATCCATAACCCATTGCACCAGTGCAGATCCTTTGGGAAGCGTGAACTCCTTGAGATATACCCGATCTTTATTCTGCAGCGCCCATTCTTCCAGCCAATGAATTTTTTGATCCCTCCTCATCTGCCAGCTGGTCAATGGCTGTTCTTCGACCAGGAGCAGCGCTGTGCTCTGCGGAACGGTCAAGAGCAAATCCAGAAACCTGTCCTTGTCGATCCCCCTGCGCATCATGACCAGCGGATGATGCAGGATCACCATCCGGCGTTCGTTGAAAAACGGGATCGCACAGGCAGCCAGCTGCAATTCTTCCAACGTTATCGATGAACCTTCGAGCGTGATCGTATTCAATTCGGCGATCATATTCTCCCCCAGGCGGTGCTTCAATTCTCTAACTTCCTCCCTGATAGCGTATTCGTCATCACCATGGAAGATATAAATAATCGGCGGGGCTTGAGAGGACATACTCAGCTGCGCGTGATCACCCGAAAGGCATTCACCCGGCCTCTTCGGCTGGCCATGATTTCAACAACCTGGAGGTCTCCAGGCTGACCGGAGGTGGTCACTTTTTCCTGCAGGAAATAACCAAGCGGTTGAGCGACGATCAATGCCAGGGTCGCCAGCAAGATCGCAAGTGGCAGGCGTTCTAACCGCTCGCGCGCCGAACGGCCGACTCCTA